>VTLG01012889.1_pt1 | contig 36260 bp, 45 predicted proteins | sample 4694571 | NCBI WGS metagenome assembly VTLG01 (sample SAMN12604809, study PRJNA352737) | marine metagenome | biome: ENVO:00000447; feature: ENVO:00000209|ENVO:00000569|ENVO:01000036; material: ENVO:00002151; isolation source: viral sequences binned using virsorter ...
TTCTGGTCATATTCTTCACTAGCCATAGCCGCTTTTGTCCATGTGTTGTCATTTACTGATTGGTTAGCAGATAAATGACAATAAGCTGCTGGTTGTAATGGCATATTCATAATACCATCACCATCAAATGTCATACTTGTGGTAGTTCCTAATGTACTGCCTTTTCCAAAAGTTAATTTGTCAGCAGAGTCGTCTAAACCTATGTGGTAATCAACAGCGTTACCATCAAATTTAAGCATAGTATCTTCAGCTACACCATTACCTATTGTTGATGTTGCTGATTTGTTTGGTTGTTTGCCTAAGTAGGGCATTTACGTCTCCTATGGTTTCGGATATTTGTCTTTAACTTTTTTAATTTCTGCTTTCCAAGAATCAATTCCATTGTGATATATTTCATCTAACTGGTCGGCAAGTTGTGGGTATTCTGATTTACGATTTCGCTGGTATGCTTTAGCGGTGTAATCAGATTTTTGTCGAGCAATTTCTGTATCAATAGCTGAATCACTTGGTTGAGAAACATCACTATCGTTCCAAATAATAGTCGTGCCACTTACAGTATATTTTGCATTTGGTGTTAAAACTGTTAAAGCATCAGTAATTTCATGTGTTGTTTTAGCCATAATTATGTTCCATCTATCTCTATCAAGTGCATGTGAGACCCTTGTAACGATGATCCTTGATAATTAAAATATGAATGAGAAGTTAAATAATTTGACCCATCATTTATTCTTCTTTGCTGAAATTTATAAGTAAGCTCTGCGGTTGAACTTGGGCTGTCTACAAACATTATCGGTATTTGCAACATCCAAAATTTACTTCTTGATGCATCATCATCAGCTCTTATTTGAATTTGTTGGTCATAAACTTCTGTATCAGATCCGCCAGAGGGTGTTCTTACAACCGCAATGTTTCCTCCATGCCAATGAAACTGAGTTGCACCAGCTAAACCATAATCAATTACTGCGATACATAAAACTTTGTTTGAGGTAGAGGCTAACGTAATAGTATCTGACATTCCAACATCAGTTAGCGAAGTATTCGTAGTTGTTACAGTAGTAACAAACCTTCCACTTGATTGAACTTGCAGAAATTTTCCACCAGCAATATTGTTTATTATTGTGTCAGTTGGGTCATTTCCAAAATATGGCATTATGTTATCTCCATTACTGAAATTGAAATATCAGCGGCCGCAGATGCAGTCAGCTTTACAACGTCTGTGGTTTCTAAAACAATTTTATTTCCCTGCATAATTTCTAAGGAAGAGTTTGCTGGTATAGTTGTTGAAGTAAGAAGCTCAACATTTTGGTTAGCTTCATTGTTAGCTCCTGACCTATTAGCGGTATCAGTTTCAATGGTAAGTGTAACTGTTATGTCTGAGCTTTGCGTGTTACCAATTATAAGACCTAGAACTACTGTAGTGGTAGAACTAGCAACAGTATATATTACATCAGCCGAAGTCACTCCACTCTTACTAATCTGTTTAAAAGTATTGGCCATATTTTTTCTCCTATCCTAAAGCAATGATTAAGCCAATAGCCGAGGCTTCTGAAATTCCACTTGATGCAGTAGCCCATTCTGGAGCAGACGCACCACTATTCATTTGTAATACTTGTCCAGCACTACCTTTGTTTAATTTGGCTAATGTTGTTGACCCAGAAGCATACATAATATCTCCTGAAGTAAAACTTGTTAATGCTGTTCCCCCATTTGCTACAGGTAATGCACCTGTAACTTCATCAGTCAAATCTATTCCTGCAGACTTAATCGTAATGGTTCCTGAGCTAGCCGCAAAATTATCTGAGCTAAACTGAGCAACACCTTTAGCTGATGTTGAAGCATCGTCTCCTGCGATCGTAATAGTGTCTGTTGCTGAACCAGTAGTAGATATGCCTGAGCCACCAGCGATAGTTAGAGTGTTGCCTGTATTAATTGTTTGGTTAGAACCACCATCTCCTGCGGCCGTAAATGAGCCAGCGGTGCCAGTAAAAGTTATTGTATCAGAGGAAGCATTGGTCGTTATAGCGACTGTTCCTGAGCCTGCCAAGGTCAAAGTATCTGTTGCTGAATCTGCTACAACATCATCTTGCCCTGATACAGAAATTGTTTTGAAAACTTCTGAAGCCGAATCACCAGTTGCTCCTTTATCTCCGGTCCTGGCAAAAGATAAAACAATTGGATCACTATCGCTAAAACTTCCTGTTCCTGTAACATACGTTAAGGCTAGTTTAGAATACCCGCTGGCATCTGTTGATGCACCGGTAATATTCCAAATGGCAAAGATGGCAGGGTTATCTCTTTTTGTCATTGTGATAGTGCCACGCAAGGCAGTATTAGTAGAGTCATCCCAGCTAAGAACTAGGGCCTCAATATTAGCGCCCGCAGAATCAGAATCGTCAACATAGGCGATGGTTGCTGAGGATAAGGTTGCATTATTAAATCGTATGACACCACTGCCAGGATCGCTATCGGTTGTTGTTGTGGAATAAGTCATATTAAGACCAGCCGGTATACCAATATTGCCGGAGCTAGAAAATTCTAAAGCAATTGAATCAGCGTTAGAAAAAGACCCATTACTATCAACGTGGGTAAGCGCTAGTTTTACATAACCAGAAGCATCAGTATTTGCGCCGGTAATGTTAAAAATAACGTAATTAGCTGGCGCTGTTTTTTTTGTAATCCGCAATTGCCCGCGATTAGAAAGATTAGTTGAGTCATCAAAGCTTAATAGATACGCACTGACATCGGCGCTGTTAGCATCTGAATCATCTATATAGGCCGCCGTTACACTGCCAAACGTCCCATGATTTAGTCTAAGAGTTCCACCCCCAGGATCACTATCGCTTGTTGTCGTGGAAAATGTATAATCCAGGCCTGCAAAATCACCATCACCCGCTGGCGAAAAGGAAACGGATACTTCTGCATTATTAGTTATGGATGTTGACCCACTTACATAACTGACCGGTATTTTTGTGTATCCGCTTGCATCTGTAACCGCCGCTGTAACCTTATATATTACAAGGGGAGACGAGGGATTAGGATTGCCAGCTATAGTTATAAATCCGCGGCTTCCTGAGTTGGAATTGTCCCATGATTGGACCCAAGCAGAAATGTCGGTTGTTCCATCTGAATCATCAACATACATGATTGTCGCAGAGTTAAGGCTTCCATTGTTAAACCGAATAAACCCTGCGCCTGGATCACTATCAGTTGTGGTAGTGGAATATTGCATGCTAACACCACCCATCATTCCAGTATTACCAACTGGCAATCCAAGAGTTAAGGCGAGGGCGCCTGTGCTTGAGGTGAAGCTTGCGGATCCTGTTCCCGACCCTGAAGCTCCATTTGTAACTCCAACAGTAGATGTTGAAATAGACACCGCACTTACCCTACCGGTGGTAACAGTTAATTCGTCCCCGTCTGTATCAAACGCTAACAACTTATCTGCTCGAGCGCTTGCTGGTTCGGAAAATTCTGGTGTGGTTAGGTCTGTAACAGTTTTAGAAACTTTTAATGTACGCCCCAATGTTTCTTGCATGTCTTGGATTGACATCATAGCTTTATCAACCGCATCCTCAAAGTTTTGCGACGAGGCCGGATCGTTTTCAATCCAATCCGTTAATTGTGTTTGCGGGGTTTCTCTTAACAAAATAACTTGCAAAGTGTCGGCGGGCGCTGACACAAAAGTAACTGTCCCGCCACTAGCGGATCCAACTCCGCTAATACTGTAATGGGTCGTTTCCGTTTGTGTCGTTTCAGTGTAAGGCGAAGCAATCAAGCGCGTAATAACTTTTAAGTGAGAGCTATCTAGGATTTTAAAATCATACGCAAATTCCGTTGTGGACCCATTGCCTGTGTATGTTTTTTTATTACTTGTTGAAGATATTGTCATCTACCCATGCTCCTCTCTTGAGCTTTATTTAATAACTCTAAATATTGTTCTTCACTATCACGAACATTTCTTCCATATTTTTTATGATTTCTTAAATCTTCAAAAGCTAAGTTCCTTGCATTACGCAATTGTTTTCTTATGACGTTTTTAAGTCTATCATTTAGCTCTGAATCATATCGTTGCGTTTCTGCAATTTTTTTATAATCTTGATACTCCCTGTCATCAATTACTTCGCCAATTAATGCTAAAGAATATTTGCCTGCTTGCTGTTGATAAAACGCTAACTCCTCTGGTGTTAAAGCAAAGCCCTTAAAATTGTTAGGATGTTCATAAGACGATATGCGTAAGCGTCCCATTTCCTCGTCAATGTTATTTCCTTTTTTTGACAAAACAGGTTCAAACTTTGATTGATATATAGGAGACATAAAATTTGGCCCAAAAGATCCGTTAAAATTTTTAGGGCGTCCCCATAAATCATACGTTGGCGGTAAAGTTTTTGACCACCCAGGTATGCCAGCTTTAAAATTATTTAATTTATTCCTAAGAAAAACCATATCTGGATACCTATCTGCAAATTCTGGACTATTAGATAAATCCATATTTTTTAATTCTCTAGGAATTGTTTGATATAAATCTTTTTGTCTTTGAGTAGGATCAATGTTTCTATTAATTAATCTTGAAAAAGCTGGATTTGCTGACTGTATAAAATTTGAAAGAGTGCCTCCGGCGTAACGTGCTGGATCTTGTATAGAAGAAATTAAATTGGAAAAGCCTTGCATAAAAGTTTTATTCATTAAATTTTTGGAAAAAGAAAAAACAACCATAGCCATTATTTCTTCTATCTCTTCATCGTCTCCAAATCCTGTTTGAACAAGTTCTATACCATCAGCAACTATACCAATCATTGTTGAAAAAGGTTCCATGCCAGCATAAGAATAATAGGTATCGTTAATTTTAACAGAATAGGGTTGCCACCCTTGGCGTCGTAATGCTTCGCGTTCTCCTTTATTAGTTGGCCCGCCTCCGGTGATGTTTCCTGATAATGCTAAAGCTCCAACACTAATGCTCGCTGAAGTGCCTAAAGCTATTCTAGCGCGAGCAATATCTTTTTTTATTGGATCGCCGCTTTTTATAGCGTCTTTATAATTTTTATGAAAAAAAGCAAAAGGAGTATGTTCAAACGAATAGGCTAAAGCATTGTATGGTGTTCTTAAAAAAGGAACAAACCACCGCATAAAGCGAACACGCGCCATTTTTGAAACAGCTTTTCCAAAATTAGATTCAAGCTCGTTTTGCAATGTAACATACCTTGCAGTATCGTTAGCTTGTTCTAAAGCTTGCGGCGGTGGATTTGATACAAAATTTGCAATAAAATTTGAAGCATTATCACCTTTTAAATTTTGCTCTCTTGCCGCTCTAAACCCTTGTTCATACAAACTGCCCCTTTGCGCTACTACTTTAAACCAAGTATCTTCAAATTCTAATAAACGTGTTGGCAATCTGCCTAAAGTTACTACATTGCCAATAACATCAATAGCACTACCTACAACCCCCGTTTGTCCCCAAGTTTCTTTGCTAATGTATGGCTCGCGCCTGCCAAATTGTCTTGTTTTAGAGTCCATTAATTTACTGCCAGAAATGAACGCTTCTCCAGTTTTTAAACTATTGCCAGCGGCTCCCCACGCTTCTTGCATAGCCATAATTTGACCATACATACGGGCATGGGCATCTCCAAAAGTCATGCCACCTTCGCCACCCATGGCTCGCCGCATTGTTCCTATAGTAGCAGTAGCATAACCTACAGGTATTTCATTAAATGTAGTTAAAAAGGCACCGGTAATGTTTTTTACATGTGTTACCGGTGAAGAAAGCAAAATGTTAATCCAAGCTTCATACAATGAATTAGTGAAATGACGGCCAATTTTTCTTGAAAAAGCGGCGCGTTTTGGTCCTTCTGGTGTGTTTAAATAAGCATCTAATAATTCTAAATTATCTTGGCGGCCCCCTTTTTCTTGCAACAGATTTGTTAAGTCCATATCTCGGACGTTTGGATTTTCACTAACAGGTATTCTGTACTGCGCTAAAGTTCTCGCAATTTCCGTTTGTGCGCCTTTTGCTCGCACTTGTAAATTTTGGACTAAATCTAATTGTTGACGAAAATTTAGGATGGCTTCATCACCTGGTTCTCTTTTTGCAATTTCAGCTAACTGATCTAATTTTGCTTGCTCACTATAAACCAAATTACGAACAGCTAACATTGTTTCATGCAAGCCAGCATTTCCTTCTCGAACGATAGGAACACCGCCAACTTCCATTTCCAAAATTGCATCTCTAAGTTTATTAGGGTTCGTTCCTAAAAATTCTGCAAGCTCTTTAGTTGTTTCATTTGTAATTACACCTCGCGTAGCTTCATCGACATTGATTTTTGTATTAATAGAAATTTGATTAATTAAGGATAAAACAGATCCTTCATCTGGAATTTTTTGATCGCCACCTTTACCTACTGCTCTAAAATCAATCATGCCCTCAGACAACAAGTCTGTTTTTTTAGGTTCCATTGTGGCTCTTAAAGTTTCATTTATTTCTTTATTGCCTACATTAAATTTGCCCATTTCTTTAACTTGCGCGTCCATAGCGGCTTCCGAAAGTGGGCGGTCTAAAACTTCTAATCGTCTTTTTTCTGGTTTAACCGCTTTTGGTTTTGGCGGCTCTTCAATGCCTGCCATTTTTAAGCGAGCTATATTTGCCTGATTTTGATTTACATGGATCGATTGAATAACATTACTTCTATCTAAAACGGCCCAGGGTTGCACTTCATCATAATTAGGATGATCCGGTTGTAGTTTTTCAACTTTAAATCCTTGTTGTTTTACAGTCCGTAACTTTTGTTGTGTTTTTAATAATCCGCCACGTGGATTTAATAGTCGTCCAATAATATCACCCACGGGGTCAGTTATTGTATCGTAACCTTTAATCACTTGTTCCAAAAGTTGTTTACGAGGATTACCGCCAGCAACTTGCACAGGTTGTTGCGCAGGCTCAATGGGTTGCATTTGTGCATCAATGACAGGCGCACTTGTCAGTTTTTCATCCACGCCTGTTGATGTTTGCATTGCGCTAAACGCATCAAGTTGTCTGCCCTTGCTTTGAGCATCATAATTAATGGCCATTCAATAACCTTTATAGTGGTGGTGGTTGTTGTTCTTGTTGTTGTTGCATTGCCTCATTAACACCAACAGCTAAAGGAGGGGCAATAAACAACGCTTGTCCTAATCGCTTAATGCTTTCACGCATTTTTGATGTTAATCTTACAACAGGAATTGTTCGATTTTCAGTATCATTGAGTTCCGGTAAAATTTCATTTGATGGTATTTCTTCAATAATTTCATCTTTTCCTACTGACTTATCAAATTTTTTCACAATTTTTTTCACAATTTTTGGTATCGTTTTATCGTACAATTCTGTAGGCGCGTTATATCGTTCTGCTTGCACGTAGCCTGGGCTATATAAAATCATGTCGTAATCATTTTCTGCGGCGTAGCGCATAATTCTTCGCATGACCATCTGTGGCCAACCGCGTTCATCCATTGCTTTAAATGGTGCATCAGGGCTTGCTATTTGATTCATATATTGCGCTTCCAGGCGGTCATGCAACAGGCGGTTGTATTCTATGTCTGGAACTGGCATTTCAAAAAATTCAAATTTCTTTAGGGGTGCATTTGTGCCTAAAACATTCTCTTTAAAAAGGTCAAATATTTGTTTGTTTTCTGCACGTTCGTAATCATATTTAAGATAATCATTACCATCTATTATTTGTTTTGTTTTTGTAATATTATCAATGGTTGATTTAGTAATTGGTCTAAAATGTCCTACACCACTAACAACATATTTTAAAAGACCCCCATAACTATTTACTTCACTGTAATTTGCCAAAGCTTTTTCTGCTTTATCTAAGGCTTCTTTCTCCCCACCTTTTTTGTATTTCTTGCGATATTTACGTTTGCCATCTTCGGTATACCCTACTTTTTTGTGCCATTGTGCTTGAATTTCTTCTATGCGAAGGAGTTTATGCTTGTGGAATTTTTCTTTGCCTTCTTTGGTATATCCAACTTTTTCCTTATAAATGTCATCTTTTAACCTGGCATGGGCAAGAATATTTTCTCCAAGTGTTTCGGTCGCTTCTAAATAACTATCATCAAATTCGGCCATTTCATTTTCAGCAAAATCCTTACCGGTAAAATGCGGTTCGTGATAAGGACCAGCCTTTGGTTCATCAAAATAAAAAAACATTTCGCGATAATTTTTTCCGCCAGGCATTGTGTAATTTGCATACGTAGCCATACCTTCTTCATCTAAATACTCGATATAACCACTTTCCATTGCATCTTCATTCGCTCCCTGGTAAGCATCATTAAAATTATTAAAATCATTTCTTTCACCATCAGGTGCATATAAAGTATAACCAAAATCATCATTTCCAGTTATTTCATACCCATGCCTCGGATCCGTCCACCGATACGTTGGATTGTCTAAATACCGCTCTTTTGCCCTTTCATATAATGCTTCATCCAAAGTATTATATTGAGCGTTTAATTTATCAATAACATTATCAGGATCAAAAATTTCTTTATCAAATTCTTCACGAATAATTGTTGCGTATTTTTCTTTATCTAAAGTCCATATACTAGAGTCTGGTCCTACCCCTATTTCTTCCAAATTTCTAATTGCAAAATATTCTTTTCCTAACTTTTCATATTCTTCTAACGAACTGTTTTGTAATCTTTGCAATTCATCTCTAAAATTTTCTAACTCATAGTCATAATCGCCATCAGGATACGCCTCGTTAAAATCAACAACTTCCCGTTGGTTGTCGCCTAAAAGAGGGAAAGTTTCTCCATCATAATCCCCATAACCATCTTTAGAAACCGCAACACCCTGTTTTTCTCTTATAACAACGCGGTTTGCTTTTAGATGCTCAATAATTTCTTGTTTTGTTACCTTTTTTTTGCTGTTAAAAAAATCATCTAAGCCGGTCCAAGCCAACTCTTCTTCCCTGACCCCGGCTTCTTTTAACAGCATGTTTCTCATTTGTTGAGAATTGCCTTTTTCTTGTTTTAAATTTTCCGCTGTACGCAAGGCTTGGGAATAAAAACCTAAATTATCCAAGTCAAAAGCAATGCGAGCTTCTGGTGGAAATTTTGCAATGGTTTCACCTTTTAAAGCAATAGGATCAATTTCTCCTTTAGCTATCCCTTCTTCTTGTGCCGCCGCTTCTTGTGCTAGTTGATCTTTTTCCAAAGTAGACAAGCGAGGGTTTTCATCAAAGGGTAGGGGCATTTGATCCCCTGTAACACGCATAGGCCCTTGGACTGTAGCTAATCCTTGTGGCGTAACATCGCCTGTTAGATTCTGCAAACCACCAATAATTTTATCGCGCAATTGTGGTATCTTTTTAACAGTCCGCAAGCCCCCAAGAATTATATCTATTGGCACACCAATAAGAGATCCTTCTAATGCCAGCTTTAATCGGCCAACAATTTTTTCTTCGGCGGTAGAATTTTCATCAACATTTGGATCCAAAAATTCTAAAACTAAATTTGGCTCCACGCCCATTTCCATAAGCATCGAACTAAAGCCGCCTTCAACGGGATCAAAAAGTGCATCAGAAACCGCACCTATGCTACTCCACTTTGCCCATTGCAAAGGAATTTGCCCTAAACGGCCAGCGTTAAGTAAAGCCATGGACCCCACAAATTGCATCAAGCCTGATCCAATGTTGCCAGCAATTGTTTCCGGCTCACTAAAAAATTTTGGTATTGTTATTGGGTTGTAATTGTCTGGTCGGTCCCAAGAAAAATTTAACCCATCATCATCAAGCAAAATATGACCGCCAGGAAAATTAGTAAGGTTTCCTAATGTTTCGCCTAATTCATCCGTAAGATCCAAAAATCCTTGCCCAATACCATAGGCCGCTTTGCCTAATGAATTTGCAACTTCCTCATTAACATCTAAAATTGCCTTACCTGTTTCTTGATAAGGTTCCATCATTCGATTAAGTAAAGGCGATACTGTAGCAAAAGCATTATTGTCTAAAACATTACGAGGGTCTAATTTATTGTTTTGCAAATCGGTAGCTGTGGGTCCAGCTAATTGATGACGTTTTTTTATACGCTCACCATACGATTCTGAAAACCAATCATCATCACTTTTATTAATTTCAATAGATACGCCTGGTGGTGGCGTGTTAAATTCTTGCGTTGGTCCGCCAGGCATTGATCCAATATATATTGTTTCATCAGCCATATTATTTAGCGCTTCCCTCTAAATCTTCATCAGATTTTAGTATTAATTTTATATTTTCTATATCTCGTAATGCTTCATCACGTTTTTTTGGATCTGTTAATAAACCAGCTTTTGTATTAAGTTGAAAAAGATTTGTTTCTAAATTTTTCTTAAAATCTTTTATATCTGTTGGAATATTGTTTGTATAAATATGTCTAACAGGAATTATTGTTTTTATTTTTTTCCCTAATAATATTTGTAATGCACGGACTTGGGCGGCTCTAGTATCACCAGTTTGTATAAAAAACTCTGTTGCCTTAACTTTAGCAAGCAATAACTTATCTGGTTCAAGCGGTGTGCCTAAAACACTTTTTGGCGCTGAATCTTCAATAAATTGTTCTAACAGTTTTATGTTAGGTCCTAACCCGTCTTTATTACGGATCGTGTCTATTCGACGTTTTAAATTATTATAATCAGTTATGTTAATTTGTGAATCAGGGCCTTTAGCCAATTCTGCAAGCAAAACATCATCAAAATCATCTAAACTTTCTTCAACATTAATAGCATAATCGTCATCATTATCTATAGCATTAAGTTCTTCAAAAGCATTAGCCACGTACTGCATATTTGACTGCGAAGGAGTTTCTTCATTGTATATTTTTCTTAAAATTTCACGCTGTTGTTGAGACACATTTGCGTTTAAAATTTCGTCCATTGTAACAGGTTTAGAATTTGAGTTTATTTGATTTTCTATAAGTCTTTTATATAACGCATCACTATTATTTTTTTGCTCACTTTTTAAAATTTTAGCATCTTGTTTATCTTTTTTTATCGCTTCAGAATTTTCTTTGCTTATCTGACGAGTTGCTTTTCTATCACCGGTTTCTTTTAAATTTTGTCGATCTTCTGCACTAAGATACGTATATTTTGATGAATCTGCTAAATCACGTAAAATCAATTCTGTGTCATCGCTATTTCGACTAGCGAGCAATCTTTTTTCAACAGATAATTTTGAAAGCCTAGAAGGAAAACTGCGGGTAAATTTTTCAAATTTTTCATAACTAATAATATTTTGTTTTACTGCGTTTTCTTGCATTTGGACTGTTTCAAGGAAAAAATTTTGCGCCTCCGCAGGCAAATTCTCTATTTTTCCGTTCCAATCAAAAGGAATAAAAGCGGCTATTTTTTTTAAATTTTGTTCTGTGTTTGCAGTAATGCTCGCTTGCGCTTGGTCAATTAATGTTGCGTTATTCCAGGTTTGTAATTTTCTGCGAGCATTGCCTAATCTTGTGTTTAATTTAGAACGTATGTCTGCCTTAATAAAAGGATCTTTAATACCCATAACAGACTCTTGTACCAACTGTTTGCCGCGTCCGTTAAAAAACCCTATAGGTTGATCCTGATCCCTTGGCGCATTTATATCTTTTCTTTGAGCTTCAGTATAAATATTATTAATAGAAGCATCTGCTTTTTCTATTGCCTTTCCTACAACTTGATTGCGGTGCATCCCATAAGAAACAGCACCCCATTGAGCGGCCGCTTGGCTAATTTTTTCTAATCCTTGAGATTGAGCTATTTGTCCTTGCGATAATGCACCGCCTGGCACTTTAAAACTCATTTGTTGACCACTAACACCGGTGGATCGTTTAGCTGTCGCTTTATATGTTGGTACTTGCATTAGGATGACCTACCAAAAGGAATAGATGCCGCTCTTGTAACAGACCCAAGTAAAGCTGTGCCAGCTTGAGTTCTTAATGAGCTTGCGCGTTGCTGTGAGATAGTTAGCTCTAATTGACCCCGCATCCGATCCTGGACTGCTTGCTCGCGAACCGCATCTTCTTGAGTCCTGGCCGCTAAATCATTACGCGCCTGTTGCTCTTCAAATTCTGAAGCATTAAACGCTAAAATGTGCGCCGCTGTTCCAGACAACATTATATTGTTATTGGCATAAGCTAATTCTGTTTGGGCTTGCAATTGTTCAAAATCTTGCTCGTCATCCAAAGCTTGCAAATCCGATAGGCGAGCAAGTTCGCGCGCTTGCTGATCTTTTATTTTTGCATCGCGTTCTGCTAATTGTTGGTTTGTTTGACCAACCGCTTGCTCAGTTGCCGCCGCTTGTTTGTAGCTTCTGGCGGCCATCACTCCACTTACAACTGTGGTAGCCGCGGCTAACCCTGCTAAGACTGCTTTAATTGCCATTTGTTACCTTTGCGTATCTAAAATAATCATCACCTTCGGCGCCAAACCGACGCATCAAGCCCTCGTTTTCAAAACCTAGCCATTCCACTAGGCGAATTGCTCGCTCATGTTTTGCATGAATATCTGCTTGCGCTCTATAAATAGAGCGTAACCACATTTGATCCGATAATTGCCGGCGCAATTTTCTTGCTAGTGGAATTTTATGTAAAATTACTGTGTCAGAAACAGTCATCCACGCTTGGGCAACGCCAGCCCATAATGGAATTAAGCCAGCACTTGCAACAAACTTTCCGTCTATTTCTGCGGTCCAACTCATGCCTTGTACGCGCATTTGTTGAAGGTATGTTGTAAAGCCAGGGGCGGGGTCTTTACCAACCTGTTCCTCTACGTGAGAAACTTCAAATTGTTTTAAAATCATTCGTCGAAGGTTTGCAACCTTGGGTAAATTCCAATGACTGTCATTGGCAAGGGCTGATCCTGTTTGACAATAATTTGTCCATCTAAATCAAACCCGCCTGGAAATTCTGTTTCTTTATCGCCGGTAAATAACGGGACCGGTTGGTCCAAAGGATCCGCATCAGACCGAAAGGGGATGCGTTCTAAATCTGTTAATGTGGATCCCACCAGCAAACCTACAGTTCTAAATAATCGAATTGTTACATCACTAATACGTTTTACTTTTCCTTGCGCTGTTCCTTCTTCCCCTCCAACATCAATATTTAATGTTTTAAGTGTAGATTCATAATTCAATCCTACATGCACTTTGGTTGCTGTCCGTTCAAGGTGCAATCGCGGGGGAACACCGGCAATAGACCTTGTTGGATGGGTAGCGCCATCATGCAGTATTGTTGTTACTTGACCGCGCAAATGTTGAACACCTGTCATAGTTGAGGCGGCACTTCCAGAATAACTCAATCCAGCATCAACAAAAAAACAATCTGCAACGTCCGTTCCAAAATCAATAACATTAAATTTTTCAACACTTCTAACAGTTTTTGTCGTTCGTGTTGCCGCAAAAATAACTAGCTCGCCTGTGCCGGCGTCTGAAAATTGTATGCGTTTTGAATCTGTATCAGATGTTGCTCCAGCACTATCAGTAAATATCGTAAAAACATCTGCGGAAACATTCCTGACAAAATAAATTGTTGAGCCGTCTGCTTTAAAAACATTAGTAGCATCTCCGGCTTGGGCGCCTGTCGGGACAACCCCGTTTGTTTCAAATGTAACTTGGGTGCCTGTCGATAATCCATGTGCTTGAGCATCAATGCGGTTATGAGTTACATTAGGTCCACACGTATGAATTAAAGGAACATCAACTGTACGAGCAACAATTAAGTAAACATCATCCTCGACATTTGTCCCTGGAATTGACGCGACACTTTCAACATGGCCATAGGTATAATTAACCGCAGACTTTGTAAATTTTCCTCCTAATTTATGACCATGCCAGGCAATCACGTTTTCGTCTCGTCGATACGTCATACCGACCAGCACGCCATCTTCATCCCGCACACCCCAAACAATGGAGTCAGGTTCTTTTTGGTAATCCATATCAACCAACTTGCCCTCGGTTATATGCTCACTTAAAATTGTAAGGTCAGGGGCTTTAAAACTGTCGGTGTCAAAATCAAAAACTAACTCATGCAACTTGCGACCATTGCGATGCAAAAATAAAGTTACATTTTCTACCTGTAAGGGCGCAACATTACTGGCTCCATAGGTGCTTTGTCGTTTAATTTGTGTGTTCGTTGGAGTTAGCGGGCTATCGGCGGCCGAACTCCTTACCGCAAATTCTCCTCCAACAGTGCCGACTAATAAACTTTTTGTAGCGGATAAATATCGAATTGCATTTACTTGATTAGAGGCAATGGTATAAATCAATGCGTTAGTATCTTTTACGCTTCCATCAACTTCCACCGCGGTAAAATTTTCATAATCACCAGAAGAGCTAAACCATAAAGTTTGCGGATAGTTTGTAGACCCTGCAAATACTAATCGCTCTTCATAAAAACTAACCGCACCTGGAAACCCGTCTGTGGTGGACCAATAACCTAACGCCCATTCTGTCGTAGCTCCCAAGGTCCCTGCAATAGTAACAGTATCTCCAGCCACTTCATCAGCTAAATCATCCGATGGCGCAAGAAGCATGGTATCATCGGTAACTTGCACAACTTTAACTGTTTTATTATTTGAGGTAGAACCTGTAATCGTTACCACCATATTAGCGGTAAAGCCTTGTGTGATAAAATTACGGCCAGTGTCTTGCAATCGATCATTGTGGCTTAACCCTGTAGAAGAGGGATCGCCTTCATGAAAACTAATTGTCGTAGCCGTGTAGGTCGGCAATAATTCAGCCGAGCCATCAGGCATTGTCCCAACAGTGCCGTCTACTACTGTTGCACTTGTAAAGGCTGTTATTGTAGCAAAGCCATTAAAAATTTTAATTTGCCTGCCAACATCGCTGGAAGCAAATGTGGACCCCGAAGCTGTAAAAGTAACACCACTTCCTGATCGAGCATCAGGGGTAATTGTTGTTGTAGATACATTGTCATCTAAAAAGGGGCCGTTAATAAAACTAACTTCAGTCAGCGTCCAATTGTTGTGGTCGGTCCGTGTCAGTTTTCTTGGGCTTACACTTGGATGACAAATATACATTACGTCCGCTGATTGAGCGAATTTTAAATCCGGCAACTGTGCGGTAGTATAAGGGGTCGCTAATTCATAATGTTTTGCCGAAGTGCCGCCAGAAGTATAGCTGGACAGACCACGGATTGTTTCACCAGACAATTCAAATGTATTGGTTGTCTTATTGGCAACAACAAAACTGCGGTTGTTTAATTGAGTCATGCCGCTAATACTAGCTAACGTAACACGATCCCCATTGGTGTAACCATGGGAGTTAGCGGTAACAACAGGCGGGGTAGCTTGCGTTATGGCAGAAATACTTTTTGTGGCTTCTGTAACAACACCGCCATCTTTGTAAACTCTTAAATAGGTATTCCCAAATTCCAAAACGTAAGCTTGGGTGGTTGAAAATTCAAAAGGTATTAAACGGCCTTTGGCATCACTATCTTTTATTTCTTCAATAAATTGGGTCCCAGGTCTGCGTGTTACGCCACCATGAGGATGCACAATAAAATTTTCAATGGTTTCCGCCGCACTAGAATATTTTGCAAGGTCTGTTCTTCCATGCAACCGCGGGGAAAATTCACCGGCGGTAAAGGCAACAAAAGCTGGACTTGCGCTAGTCATTACAATCTCGCGGTAGTATAAGTGTCCGCGATAAGTACGTCGGGAGTTCCTTCCTGCGCATCACTAAAGCGAGCGTCCCTAAGTTTTAATTCGTACATGGCCATCATATCTCTAGCTAAACTAGAGGAGCCAACAATGGGATAAGCAATGTCCGCCGCTAACCTAGCGGCTAAAGTTTCTATTAAGGTAAAATCATAATTGTTAGGATCTTCATCCCGCCCAACGTAGCGTAGATAGACTTTGCCTTCATCGGTTAATAAAAATCTATTCCCTTCAATTTGGTAATCGATGTCGAGGCGTTCATAATCGCCATCATCAGAAATTGTTAATACCCGTAAACAAAACGGGTCCGTTGGTAGAGCATATTTATAAGCAAACCGATATACGGGTGCTGTAGAATCTTGGGCAAGTAATCTTCTAGTAATTAAACAATTCCACGGATGCGCACGAAATGTTGAATCACGGACAAAGTTATAGCGTTGATTAAGTATTCGAGCCGCTTTAGAATCTTCTGTAAGCGACGTTATGTTTGTTCCACCAATTAAATTTAAAGCAGAATTACAAATATCAACAGTTGAGGTCATTAGTGTGCTTTCTTAAAAAAGGGGAGGCCGAAGCCTCCCACAAATTTATCGAACTGCGTAGTGCATTTCTAAAGTGATACTTGCAGAAATGTTAATTGCCGCATCTAAAATAGATACTTTAACATCTAACAATCCACCTGGATCAGCGGTAACACCATTGATAAAATCCCAAGCAGGCAAACCAGAGCTTGCCATGTCTTTAATTACTGAGGAATTACCAGCGGAGGTACAATCTAGTCCATCATTAAGCGCATCAACATCGTTTGTGAATGTCTGATTACTAGTGTTTGTAGCAAACAAACCAATATCAAGCGTTGGCGAACCAGAGTTTGCCAAATCATCCCAATACAAAGTTGATGATGGTAAAATGATACAATGACTAGGTATTCTTGCTAGTGCAAATGTAGACGTTGCAGAATCATCTGCATTGGTTTCTACAGTATCAATAGTTGATCTCAGCCTTCCATAATGTAAGCCTGAGTTTGGAAGTGATGGCGGAGTAGTGTTACCCAAACCGGTCATCACTCGACTGCCAAATAAATTAACAACAGCCATTAGGACTCTCCTTTTTGAAAAATTAAAGGGGAGCGGTATTGCTCCCCCATATTACTCCACACATAAAAAAAATGTGTGATTACTCGTTACAAGCAATCTCAACAACTTTTTCTTCTTCCATGCGTGTTGCACCAATTGACATGCAAGCATACACTTGAGTTGCATAACTCTTGTCTATTCTCACATCAATTTTAGCACTAAGGTCTTTTCCGATTCCCAGAGTAAGACCATCTTGCGCCCATGCAATGCACTGGCGAGATGTTCCATCATCTGTTAATCGATTTGTTACAATGAACTTAAATCCGACATAAGTGTCGATCTCACCTTGGGCGAGAGCCTTCCTTACCAGCTATAGTTTTCACTACGATTGTCTATCTTTGTGGTCTGGACTTTCTCTTAATCTTCACCATAATGTGTTAAGATTCTTGCCGTTAAGTCTCTACACCTTCCCATTAGGGCTTGGCTCGCGATTACCATCACCATTACGTGTTAAGGCTTCCCCGAATTTGACAAGTTTTCATCTAATTATTTCTAACTAGATAGGCAAAGTATTTATTACCGTATTATAATCGGACGAAGTTACAGTTGTATTATTTAAAAGATCCTCAATCTGTTCTGGTGAAACTGCGATATACCGCGGAATACTTGAATCAACTGAGTTGGCATCCAAAGTTTTCTTAGCAGTAATCAATTTCGCAATTGTTAAGCCAGCACTTCCATGAGCGATCTTCTGGCCAGCCGGTAAACTTGTGGACGTTCCACCAGCAACACCGGTATTAGCCGTACCAAGAAAAGCAGAAATACAAACATCATCCATACTTCTACCTAGCGCGGCGGCGGCCGCCTGTGCATAGGTGGATGTAGGATTTATAAGTAATCTTACTTGATCCTGGTCATCAACAAGGTCTCCCCATTCGTAATCTGAAAGCGCAACTTGCCTTCTTGAATGAGGGGTATCAACTACATTGTTTTCAAAATAGTGCGCTAAACTATTCCCGTCTTTCGACAGCTACACGTTACCGCATAGATAAGACTATTTCATCATCCTTTCGGATGCCTGGCGCTTCGAGATCGCTTGATCTCTACTCCATTGCTGGATAGTCGTTGCACCTTCCCGTTAGGGCTTGGCTCAAGATTGTCTTTAAAAAAGAGTTTCCTTGAATTCACCAGGTTATTCGAAATGTATTTCTACATTAAGCCGCTAGTAATAACGGGGTGTCCGCGTGTCTTGAACTTCTTAGAACAGCGGCACTACTTCCCACTTGGTCAAAAAAAGCTTTTTCACCAGTTACACTTTCAACACGTACAGCGTTACGAAACAAAGAACTTTTTTGTTGCGACAACATTGCTACATTAGAAGAAAACTGGTTAACAAAAGCCGTGGTTATATTGGTACTCATTTTACAAATCTCCAAGTTAAAATAAAAAAATAACTCGGACAGTTACCCGCAGATGCGGACTTACCCTGTTCGTTGGCGAACTACTCCTTTGTCTTTCCAAACGTCAACGGGACCAGAAGGTTACCCCGCTTTTTTCGGGCGTCCACGTTTAGAGATCGCAGGCGTTTCCACTTGCGGTTGCCTCTTTGGGGGACTAACCCAATTCCATAATTGGTCTGCGTACTCTAAGGGATTTTTTATCGCACCCAAACTTGCATTACGTGTAGCAATATCTAACACCGCTACCCGTTGCTTTAAAATTTCTAAATCATCACTCATCATCTTCTCCTGCAATAAAGCCATTTAATTGATAAGCTCGCGCTACCGCTTGCTGATGGCCTGGATCATCTCTGTTCCAATAAGGGCCATTCTTTACCATAACTTTATCTAATTCTATTTGCGCTTCATTAGGGGTCATGGCACCGCTTTGAGATTTTGATCCTTTTAAAGTATCTTCTCCCAAACGGGTTTTCATAAAATCACCAATGTTAGCAAATGTTTTTACTAAAAATGGATTGTTGCTTAATTGCGTTCCGTCAGCTAATTGCAAATCTAACAACCCTTCGCCGCCATATTCTCGTAGCACCGATTTTGCAATGTTTACTTTGTCATCAAAGGCTTTGCCAAATTCTTTTTGCAATGTAATTTTGCTTTGCTCTTCTAAAGCAACCGCATTTTTTTCAAACTCGGCACCAGCATCAGGCACTTGGCCTTGCATTTCATTAACCCAACTGACAATTTCTTGTGCTTGTTTTGTATTTAAGCCAATAGCATGAGCTTTTTCTTTAAAGGCTCCTGCTAAATTTTCATCAGGCTCCATACCTTCTGGCAAACTATCACGAATATTTAATTCGTATTTACTAGGCTCACTTGGTCGTCCTAGTTTTGACCAGGTATCGTTCCATTGTTCTATAGAACTATTTTCATTAGGTACGGCAATCTTATCGTAGCCTATCATTTTTTCTGCGTTAATATAACTTTTACCCAGTGCTTCAACGCTGTCCATTCGGGCAAGCGATGGATGATCTCGTAAACCTTCCGGCAAACCAGTTCTCCAACTTTCTGCTTGCTCTCCAGATGCCTGCTCCGGCATTACCTCTTGAGCTTCGCTTTGATCGGTCAATTATTTACTCCTCTGTTGTGGTTGGCAATTCTCTGTTATCCTCTCTGAGCATATCGAGGATATATAAAGCAACTCTACGTTGCCCTTCTAAAAAAAATGTTTCATTAGTTTTTTCAGAATAGGTTGATGAATTTATATGACAGCGGTTTTTTAAATCATTTAAAATAATTTTGCCGTTATCAGATTCAAAAACATCACGATAGGTTTTGCGTAAAATTTTTAATTGTTCTGGGGTCAAGTATTACCGCTTCCTTGAATAGCTTTTAAAGCAGGGGCGGCACTACCCGCTGTCTCTGCTAATTGTTGGGCCTGGGCTAATTCTTGTTGTTGTTGCTGAACTACCGCTCTTTGCTCGCGTAATTGTTGCACTTCCGCTTCACCACGTAAAACAGCCGCCGGTGTGCCAACAGTTTTTGCAACAAATTTTACTAAGCCATCCATATCAACAAAATCAAAAATGTTAGGATCCAATTGTGCCAGCGGTGTTAGAATTTCAAACATTCGCATGGTGGAATCAATCTGCCCTTGGCGTTGGGCTTTAGCCATTGGACTAACATACTCAATGCCAATAGCATTTTCTCGTAAAAATTCTGGGGCAGGCGCAAAAACTTTTTGCTCTTTGAGTAAATTAAAACTGCGTTGGATTAACGGCTGTAACAACTCTCGTTGTAATCGTCCCAACACAGGACCAAGTAACCGCATTTTTTCTTCATTACGACTTATAACTTCTGTTGCTGTCATGTTAGGGCTTTCCCTTAACAGCAATTGATCCACATAAAAGGCTTGGCGTATAGCTTCGCGGCGTTGGTTTTCTATATCCAACCCTAATGGCGTTGCTTGCGCTGTTATTAAAGGTTCAATACGATCGCGTGTTCCTGATCGATAAAAATTTAACCCCCCTGGTGTTACCCGAACCGGCATAACAAAGCCGTCATCAGGCACAAGCATCGGAGGATTGATCGCTTTTTGTGATGCCTCAATGGTAGTTTTTGCCATCTCTTGCAACATCTTTACATCTGGTAGGCTTGTCATACCTGGACTTCTGCCATACCCAATTTCGTAAGAAGCTTTTAAAAATCGGGGAGCCACATAAGGAAATTCTCTAAAACCTCCTTCTGAAATTAAATGCTCGTTTTCATGGTCGATATAACAACTTAGAAACGGCATGTTTAAATTATCAGACATCGACGGGTCAAAGTCATCTCTTGGCATTACAAAATGCAATAACTCCACTGTTTGATAAGGGTCATCATCTATACGATCAAACATTTCTTTTGATAAATTTTCACCAAACATTTTGCGGACATCGCGTCCCACCATTTTATATTTTCGAACAACAGTATCGACACGCCCATGCTGATCTTCGGATAGATAGCATTCTGCAATGTGTCGCGTTTGAAACCGCAAGCCATCATCATTATTCGATTCTATAAACATTACCCCCGTACCAAACACCACTAGGTCTGAGTACAGTTCATGAATTTGTTCTTGGAAATTAGAGCGCTCGAAAGAATCGTACATAACGCTTTGCGCACTTTCCAACCATTCTTTTGCTTCATCTGTTTGATTTAATTCTTCCTCAGAAAATTTTAATTCAAACCAAGGCGAACTCGCAGACGTCATCATGCCGTGTAAACTGGCGGTTAATAATTCGGACGCATGGATAGCCGTGCCATCATAAATTAATTCTGTACGCTTATCGCCGTCGGTGCGTTTTTTGGTAATGTCTGCTTTGCGTGGCGCTAAGTAATCGGCAAGTTGTTGCCAATGACTTTCCCAATTTTTGCGTTGCTCTCTTAATGTTTCGTACCGCGCAATGCGGTCCAAGGTCATTTTTTTTATTGCTTCTGTTTGTTCCATTTACCCACCCAATAATGTTTTTTGTGTAACGCTAGCAGGGGCTAACGCTGGCGGTCTAACATTGGCGCCCCGTCGTCTACCGGCTCGGCCAAATAACGGCTGTGCTGATTGATCGGTTCTGCCTAATACATTGCCTGTTACAGGGGCGACAGGTGTAATGCGTCGTGTTGCAGGCGTGTCGGGTTGCGATGGTTGGGATGGTTGCGGTCCACCGCTAGGCGGGGCGGGACTTGGTACAGAGGATCCTAAATTTTGCGAAGCGGCAGACGCTTGTTCAATCCTAAACATCGGCACATCGCGTCGTGTATATTGCCCTAAAGAGCTTTCAAATTCTAATTGATCGATATTAGGCCGAAAGTTTTGTCTACTTAATTCATCCGCCGCTACAATCTCATCATACTGTTCTTGATTTAATCGTTCAAAATTTGGTCCTTCAAAATCACCGCGCGGTAATTCTCTTGAGTATTCTGCAACAGGGTCTAACGCTACAGCACGAAACCCAGGCGCCAGTCTCCGAAAATCAACGGCATCTCTAACTGTTTGGCCTGCTTGATAATACGTTGGCATCTTTGCCATTAGTCCACCCATTAGGATAACAATCCTTTCTTTATCACCGGTGCTTCATCTAATAATCCAGCCCGTCCAGTAACACGGGTATTGCTTCTATTTTTTTTACGGGCCAATTCGCGTTCCACTTTGCGATCGGCATCTTCTGTATCCAAAACAGTTCCTTTGCCTTGTGGCGAATCAAACACCACGCCTTCTTGTTGACGTTGCCGTTCTAATGCTACTTCTGTTGGTGTTTGCGTGTCGTCCCCAACAGCTTCTACCGGTTGCGTTGGGGGAGGCGGCGGCGCTTGAACCATTGGTGGTGTTCTTGGTGTGCTTTTTCCCATAATTATATCCACTTACATTCGTTTCTTAACATGCCGTATAAAATCGCATCATCATCGGCGGCGTAAAATTCTCTGATTAATCCTTCTCGTTTCCAGCCTAACCCTTCCACAACTTTTTGTGAGCGTTTATTGCTCTTGGCTACGACGCAGGAAATTCTTGCGGTGTTAAAAACCATAAACCCATACCAGAATAATAATTCTATGCGGCCTTTGGTTAAGACTTTGGGATCCGTGCAGGCGGCGTGGTATTGAATATCTCGTCCTCGATGTTCATTAAAAGCCCCGCCGTACACAATTTTTTTTGTTTGTTTATGCCGAAAGGCAATGCACCTGGCTTGATCGATGCGATCGGTATACGGAATTTTGTCCGCAATCCAATCAGCAATAACAACATCAACGGGTCCCATGGTTGTTGGATCTTGATGGTGTTGCTCTATCATCAATTCGTAAATGTCGCTTCTAGGCGTGTCCAAAAACCGAATACTCCATGATCGCGTGGTTTTGCGGTGGTCCTCCTTGCAAGCGATCGTTATCTTCTAACCCGACGGCTAAATACCGAAAAGCATCAGCGCCATGGCTCGACCAATCGTGGACAACACTCATGCGAAAACTTCGTGTGCGTTCATTGTAGGCTCGATGATATTGATTTAACGCCTGCAATCCTTGTTCGCAATTATCGTAATCAAACCAACACCGGCTCAAGGCCATTTGTGCGGCATGGATCCCATCCTCAATGGGTATTTTTTTACAGACCCGAAAGTTAATTCCTAACTGATAGGCCGTTTCTAAGCGTGATTTTCCTGTACCTAATTCCCGATGCTCGATGTCATGCGGCGCCAGATGGTACCCATAAAGGTAACCCCTTTCTTCCAGTATCCGAGCAAAGTGTGGTAGGCCCTCGTTACGCTGTTCGTAATAATCAATAACATGGATTGCCTTTCCTACATTTTGAAAAAACCAAATAGCGGTTGCATCGGCAACCCCAAGGTCCCAGGCTGTATTCACCTTATATCGAGTATCATAGGGAACATGGGTGATGCGGGTATCTTGTTCACATTTTTGTAATTCGCGTCCGTAGACAGCACCCTCAATGTTAGCCGCCCAGGAACACTCGAATTCCTGTTCATAGGCACTTATCGACATCATGGTTTTGGCCGCTTCCAGCTCTTCCGTCGGCAAGATTCCTGTATCTGATGCCTTTGCCAAATGACAAAACCAGGCATCGTCCTTCAGACTTTCATGATACAACTCATAAAACGCATTATGTCCACGGGGCGTTCCGGTTATTATTAGATAACCATTGCGATCTGCAAGACTTGGCCTCACGACAGTCGGCAATACGGGTTCCGGCATATCTGCCATCTCATCCATAACAATGCCGTCAAAAAATCGTCCCCTAAGCGTTTGATAATTATCCGCCCCCAGTAATTCTATCCTGGCTCCATTCGGCAAATCACAGCGTAATTCTGTTTCATGATACTTCACCCCTGGAATAGGAGCGGTATACATCTTCAAGTAATCCCATACAATGGATTTTGCCTGCTTATAGGTTCCTGTTAAAAACCCATAGCGGGCCATCTCTCGTTTCGTAGAGGCGGCATCGCGGATCAAATGGTTTATGGCCATGACGGATTTTCCGGCCCTTCTGTGCATCACAATACAGCTAAACCGATGCTTAGAAATATTCTCATGCAAATACGATTGTAATTTTCTTGGCTCGTAAGGTATCTCAACTAACGTCATGCAAGCCTTCTTCATCTATCAATATAGTTCTATCATGGTAGATAGGACGTTTGCACGACCCGCACAGAGCTATATCATTCCAAATACTAAGATACGTCCATTCACCACAAAATGGACATTCCAACCTATGCTGTTGGGTATACTGTTCCACTCAATATTGCCTGTTCTACAGAGCGTAGGACCTGACTAGCTTCTAGTTTATTAACAACTTTAGCATCATCAATAATCACTGTTATACCGGTACTTGTAGATCCGCCATCTGCGGCTCCATAAGTCTCTGGTAAGGTGTTAACATTGCCGGTTATTGTAAAAGTTCCCATGGTATTCTCCTATGTGTATGAGGGTGGGTCCGTTGAAAAGGTTTATATATCACTATACCCACCGCAAAAAATCGGAGGGGTGGGGGTGGGCAGATCCGAAAAAGGTAAAAAGCTTTTTTAAACAAGGCATTAACGCCTGTAGCTGTAGCAAATCAGGTAGAAGTTATGGTAGATAACCTTTTACTCTACGCAGAAAACAGCCAAAAATTAAAGAATTTTGCACGTATACAGGCATTTAGGACCTAAGCGGTACTATGATACCTCGCGCGTAACGATGGCAGTAAGCATGCACTCCACCTCGTCCTCAGTCCAATCATCCATAGCTCCTGATGCAGTCATAGCTATCCGTCTGGCCCAACGCACGTACTCTTCCAATGTTAATTCTAGTGGTTCATTCATTGTTAAAAAGATTGTCTGCGCCTTACCACTTAGATGCTGTGTGATTGGCTTTGGAGGATGACAAGACGCAGACTAGGGAGGTATTGACTAAAAGAGAAAGTGAGAACTAACAATACAAGCGTCAGTTATCCCATTCTATCATTATCATAACCACATTGAGTACAATCAGTCAAAGACACCTTGTCATTTAAATGCTATCGCTCTGCATCTAGCAATGCGACCTTGCGCAGTATGTCCCAGAACTGTCGTTGAACAGTGTGCCTGTGCAGTCCTGTCTTACGTCCTACATAAGACCAAGCAATGCCTCGATGCTTTTCCCGTCCCCTACTATCGATAGCAGAGAATACGCACCCCCAAAGTAGCCGACGATCAGCGTCATCAGCAATCCTAAGAGACAAATCAATAGCAAGCTCGTAAAGGGATATTTGTTTGCTGTTGGCCTGTAAGGTAACTTCTGTTGTTTCTTCTCCATAAGCTAACCACTCCGGTTTAATATCAGGCCAAAATGATTTGACCAAACGTCGTTGCACGGGCGGTAGCATGCGATCCACTTTAGCCGCTGTAAGAAATAGCAACTTGTAGGGTTCCAAGAGATCCTTTGCGCCGTCATTCATCTTGCAAAAATTGTTGATGTTTTTGATGCGCTAAATAGCGTAGTTTACCACGCCATTTCATTCGCCGTGTTGTCTTTGCCAACTGCTCTTCAATCTGTTTGGCACGCTTCTTGCTATTAGTAGTACTAACTGTAGTACTACTGTTAGTAGTATTAGTAGTACTACAGTCTGTAGTATTACTAATAGATTTATTAATAGTAGAATAAGTAGTAGTACTACAGTCATTACTACTGTTGTAGGTAGTACTACTGTAGTAGGCATCCTTCTTTTTCAATTTTAATCTCCTTCACTTGTATCACCATCATCATCAATTCGTTTTTTAAATTCTGGTATCGTGGCGCAAACTAGCCCACAGGCCACCACCACCGGCAACACATACGCCATGCGTGCATCCATTATCCAGGCTGTTAGCCAGCTTGGGCCTAGGATAATTGCCATTTTAATCGCGATGTTTTTCATGCTCTTGCATCCATAATTCTGCATAAACGGGTAAAGGTTCTGTGCCTCGTCGCATCAAATGGCGGACGTTCTGCTCAGAAATTAAATTGATACTGCCACCAGAAAAAATGCGAGCAAGTTCCCTGTGGCTCAGTTGCTTATCCAACACCATCTGCACAAACTGTCGATGCCGTTCAATGTTGTGCCGAATTTCTTCTAAGCTTTGCCATTGCTTACCCATAGTCTTGATCCTTCAAATGCCAACGTGCCATCTCATACGCGGCATCCACCCAATCCCCATTGACTTTCATAGATCCTACTTGTCGCAACCACTCCCCAGGGTCTAACCCGTTGCGCTCCATCTCATGACACTGCATGGCCACTTCTAAAACTGTTTGGATTTGCGATTTTTCTAACGCCTCATGCTCCGCCGCTCGGCGGTTTAACTTACCGAATAAAATTTTTTCAGATAAATATTTATTCGCCCGACCCATTCACACTCCTATGCACCATGGCCGCAATCAATAATTGACCAATAGCGTCCACAATCGAATCTTCAAAAGTTAGCATGTCCGTTTGGTACGTGTTTTTAGCCCGTACAATCTTTTCTTCAGCGCGCATAATCGGTGCCTCAATAGGATCCACATCCCACCTGGACGCAATAGCTTTCCAGTTCTCGACCGGATCACCATACAAAACCAAACCCCTATCTAAAACTTTGTTCAAAGCCTTCTGCACAATTTGGTCCGGCGTGCCAATATCTTTGCGAAATCCAAACACCTTGGTTTCATCCTTTTTCATGTTTGTCCTCCACGAAATGACAAAATGGTCTTTAAATGCTCCTCAGCGTCATCTACGCTTCGCACCACCGCAGTATAAGCATCACACCCTTGCAATGCGTTTAAGGTGCCTTTCTGGGCTTCTGATAGCCGTCCTGTCGCTGATTTAATCTCAAAAAAGATAGGAGCCGCCATTTCTGGAAAAATATAGGCCTCTGAGGGAGCCATAATCATTAAATCAGGAAAGCCTTTTAACATGCCTAATTTCTTGAGTTTGGCATGCCATCCGATTTTAGCTTTCATTTGGTTTGGGCTGTGATGCACCACGGATCCATCCGGCAATACCACGTTGAGGTATTGGACCACGGCCATATGGATTTGCTCTTCCGTCATTTCGCCCATGGCCTCGGATTGTTTTCTCTGCGCTCGCGCCAATCATTAATGGTTACAATGCCATTGGATATTTTCTCAATTTTAATCATTGTGTCCCAGGCAGGGTGGCGTTTTTGTGTGCGTAGCCGTTGCACAGACGATTTATCCACACCTAAAAGATCCGATAAATCCTCATCGGAATACCCAGATTGCGATAGCCATGCCGTAAAATCCATTTTAACATTTTACATTCACCAATTTAAATGCCAAGCTGTCATTTGAAGCATTTAGCACGAAATAAGATGCAGAAACATAAAAATGCAATAGGGGGGGTAAATGTATTACAACATGAAAAAGTTTCATGAGGATCGAAACAAAACTAAACAGTTACGATTAAAGCTAACGACCATGTTTGAAGAAACTGATCGCATCCGAAACCCATGCAGTAATAGCCCCGCTGAATTTTTAAGAAACATTGAAAGCGAAGTAGTTAAAGAGCGAGTAGCTTGGTTTGGTTGTCGCATGCGGGCTTCTTTAGCTCAAATTTATTCTGTTGGAGATGATTTTTTTCATAAACCCAATCACGATGTAGCCCTGTTGTTGGTTATTTTATCAGGACGATGGCGTTCTCATTCCCGTAAAACGATGCAAGCTCATTTAAACTTTAATGAAATAACAGAAATTATGGCATCGTTAGGTATGCGCCAACAGTTATTATCAAGCAGATTAAATGAATTAGAAGAAATGAATTGGATAGTTCGTGCTGATTCGCTTACCGATATTCGCATAAAACTTATCATACCTACCAGCGTTTTAATTCATCGCCAGTTAGTCAATGTAGCCTCTCATCATTTAATAGGTGTGGCAACACAAATAGATATGGCCAAGCATTTAAGCAAACATTCTTGGGGTGTTATGGGGTATGATATGGATTTATGGCACTGGGCCATGAAAACCTTTGCAACGTATGAATGGGGAAATAATGCGCAAGAAAATACTACGCAAAATAATAATAATTACGAATTATTCGCGTAAATGTTGATTAAATTTATAACGTAAAATAAGTAACATAATTTCATGGTTTTAAAAAATTCTAAACTTAATATAATTCAATTACGCCTAAAAAAAGGGTTGCAACAAAAAGAATTGGCAAAACTTTTAACGGGCAAAGATGGGAAACCACTTCAATCAGGCACGTTAGGTCGTATTGAAAGAGGCGAGCGAGTATTATATCCGGAGCTGGCAATACAAATAGCAAAAGTATTAGATTGTTCAGTTTCAGAGATACTTGGAGAAAATCAAGTCCAACTAACAGCGACGCCTACATCACTGATTGAAATTATGGGTATTGAAACGGGTGATGGAATCGTTATGCAAAGAACAGGATCTAAAATCGCAAAGCCAGACATTTTAAAAAATGTTAGTTCTGCTTTTGCAATCGAAGTTTTTGACGAAACTATGCTTCCAAAATTTAATTTAGGTGAAGTTGTTTTTGCAGATCCTACACGGGTAGTAAAAATAAATGATTACGTGATTGCTGTTACAAAAGATAACGTAATGACTGTGCGCAAAATTAATGCTTTAACAAAAACTACAGTAAAACTTGAGCAATTAAATAAGAAAAAAATTGTTTCACATAAAACAAAAGACTTTACTTTAAACGTCATTGTTGCTTCGCAAATTTCTCGCTAACATTTCTTCCACACTTTTATACAAACTAATTTACTAAGAACATAAATGACAGCTTGTCATTTAAATGCTTTTAATTAATATGTTTGTATGGCTATACCAAAATATTATTCAGACAAAAATATATACTATTGGTCCCAAACAAAAGTTAGGATGCCTATGAGTGCGTTGATTTGTGAGTATATGATACGCCAACCAGAGTACAGAAAAGCAAAAAAAGAATACGAAAATGCACACACCGATGATCCGCAGGATTTATTGCGGGATACCATGTTGCTTTGGGACAAACCAACAAACATACGCATGACTGCGGGTTCCGCTATCCATCATGGAGCAATGCAGGCGGCTAATGGTAAAAGCATTGAGGATGCTTTTGGAGAAATTTGGGAGGAAGGTTATACTGATACAGTTCGTAAAGAAAAAAATTTAGGGTTAAAAGATTATGAACCTGTGTCATTTCGCGAAGATGATAAAAAGTTAAAAGAGTATTTAACACCAGAAATTTATCGATCTGTTTTAGAAAATGCTACCAACGGATACCAAGAGGCATTGCGCGGTGCAAATATTATTGTGCCAGAAGAAAAAATTGAAGTTAAATTTGATAACATAGAAGTGCCGGTTGTTGGATATGTTGATGCTTTTGGTAATAAATGTGTTGTTGAGTTAAAAACAAAATGGGACACTTTAAACTCGCGAGCTAAATCTGGGTTTTCTAGCAACTCAACACCTTCCAAGCTTGGTCCTAACGAACAAAATGATGTTACCCAGGTGTCTTTATACAAAAAAGCTTTAGGCGCTGAACATGCAAAAATTATTTACGCCAATCGGTTAGATTACAAAATTCATGATGTAACAAACGACATGACTGAAAATGCTTTAAAAAGTTTTCATCAATCTTTGCGGGTTCGACAAAATCAAATGAAAGCCGTAGGTGAGGGTGAACAAAGCGTTCAAAAATTAATCTCTACTACTGAGGCAGATTTTTCTTACTTTATGTTTCGGGATTATCACCCAGACCAAATTGAAATATTTAAACAAATATTTTTGGAGCAACAATAATGGTAACACCGCTACAGAGATACAGTGATTCAGCGCCCGTCTTAACACCAGAAGGTAACATTGGCTTGCAATCGCACTCACTTAAAGAATTTATACCGGCAAAGATTTTATGCAATATGATTATAAAAGATGTAGTGCGGAACAAAGATAATCCGTATTTTAAATCAAAATATTCAACACTTGATTCTGTGTTGCGTGATGCAAGAAAAATTTATGCTTCTCATGGTTTAGACATTACACAAAGTACAGCTTTTCATAACAATCAAATATTATTAATTTCACAAATTACCCATACATCAGGGGAATTTATACGATCTACTACGCCGATTATTGTAGATGAAGGCAAGGGCAACTCGCCTGCGCAAAAGATGGGCGCGGCAATGACGTTTTTAAAAAGAAAAATATTATTAGGCATGATGTGTATTGCTGAAACAGATGAAATAATTGAAGAAGAGCCAGTAATAGAAGATGCCGGAGATGATGATGATAATATTAATATTACTATACATGGACGCATAGAAAAAGCATTAGAACGATTGGCTGAAATTGATAATGGTGAAGATTTAGCAACGTGGGTTGTAAAATCAAAAGACTTAAAAGAAGAAGCTGAGAAAAATGATTTAGGTTTAAAACTCACAACACCTTACGCAACAAAGTTAAAAATTTTAAAACAAAGGGGGCTTATAGAAAATGAGTAATAAAGTTTTTGAATTTAAAATGTACCCAAATGATTTTTGTAAATCAAAAATTGTAACGGACAAAACTGATCGCCAAGGGAATCCAATCGTTTTAGAAATTTCTGCGACAGAGTTTATGAAAGGTATAGAAGGGAACAAACCGATGTTTAAATATCCAAGTATGCGAACTCGAAAAGATGTTTCTATACCAGCAAGAAATGGATCTGAAATATATAATGTTGTGGCCTGGTCTAATATGGATGAAGTAGGAAAAAAAGATGGGAAAAGAGTGGTTGTGTCATCTAATGGACGGCCACCGGCTGATTGGATGACGCCCAGGGAGGAAGCAGAGGACATCGAAGAATCAAGATATTTAAAAATAGACATAAAAGCAGAAACACAAGATTTTGAAAAAAAGAAATCTGCGTTTGATTTTTAAGGATGGGAAATATGGAAAAAAAGCAATTACCAGATCCATTATATGTGTCTACATCTGTTACAGCACAATTATTGTTTGGTGATAATAACTCAAACAACAGACATAAAGTAAAACGATTGGTTGAAGCTGGCTATTTGATGATTGATGAGCCGGTGAAAATGATACGTGCAAGAAAAGAATCAAAATCTAAAAATAAAATAATTTGGATTATAAAAAAATCTGTGGATGATTACATGGAAGCGTCTAAAAATAGAACTTTAGACGCTCACAAAAAAGAGTTAGCAAAAAAAATAAATAACTAATTGCCCGCGATCTGTCGCGCTTTTTCTTTAGCATTAGGTATGCTTGTTTTTCTAAAATAATGATCCTTAGTTACATTTATATTATGATGCCCTGCGTATTTAGCAATTTCCTCAAAACTAAATCCTCTGTTTCGTAACATTGTTAAATAAACACTACGCAAATCATATAAACGAACTAAATGCACCCCTGTTTTTTCTATTATTTCTTTAATGCTATTACATTTATAGGTTACATCACGTTGCACACCGCCTGGGTTTTTTCTCGTCAATAAATGTATCTCTTCTTCTGACGCCCCATAAGGTATTTTAGTTACTTGATGAAATTTTGTGTGTTTGCCTGTGTATCGATAGGACCATCCATGTTTAATAAATTGCACCTTCTTCCAGGCCAAATCAAATGAACGATGTTCTTTTGCCCCAAACAAATAATCATTTGCGCGTCTGCCTGTTTGTAGCGTGTAAGATTTTAATTCTTTTACCCAATCGCTATGAACAGGCACAAACCGATTGCCATGCTTGGTTTTAGTAACAGATGTAATTTTTTTTATACTATTATCATCGTCTCGCGTGTGCTTTATCGCCTTTGAAATATCTAACTGCATGCCGCCATCTTTGGTTGTTTCAAAATCTGACAGGTTAGCTTTTAAAGCCAACAACTCTTGCGGACGGCAACCTGTTTGACACATTGATTCTATAAAATGATAACTGCTTGGTTCATATTTTTCGCAAATCTCACTATAAACATTCCAATTATCAGATATATCATCCCACGTTCTTGCCGGTATTTTTTCTACAAATTTCTCAGAAGCAATTTGTTGAACAAGTGTTTTGTTTGTTTTCCATTTAAAAATATTTTTATCAGCAAGGAACTTTTCAATCCACCCATTTTTATACGCTTCCAAAAAAATACCACGACACTTATCAAATATTTCTCTTGCGCCTTTATCTGATAAAGGTTGGCCTTTGTAGGTGCCAGCAACAGCCTTACATTTTTGTATTGCGTTCATCAATTGTGTTAGGCGGCGGTGTCCAGAGATTTCATTTTCATTGCTTTTATTTGTTAATATTTTATCAAAAATAGTTATATCGCAATCATATAACATAGTGTCATCTATCATAATTTTTGATAAATGATTTTTAAAAAGATTAACTTCATTAAAGCGAGCATTGTTTGATGCGGTTGGATCTTGTTTTCGCATTTCTATAAAGGATTGCACAGCCTCACCAAATGTTCTTACAACCATTCGTGCTTCCTTGTCTTTATGCACAGTTTCAAAACCTTGTAGGTTAATCTTTGCCATGTGGCTCAGTGCTTTTTTATAGCCCTCTTTGCCTCTCCAATATTCTGCATAAGGACTGGCTCTTCTTATATATCGTGGGTGCTTTGGATCTTTTTTATTTTCTTCATAACAATCTATAACCCATCTTTTTCTTTTATCTTTTACCCTTTTATCTGCTTTTTCATTTACAACCCTCATATCGCTTCCTCCATTTCATTATGGGCATGAGCGCAAAACTCAATAGCCAACCAAACCATTTGGTTTTTAAAAGTAGTCAAACTACCTACGCTCTTATAGTTGCTAACCAATCGTAAGCCGCTAAAACCATAAAAATCTTGGGCATACTCTTCTACAATATCAAAAATTTCTTCTGGAAATTGATCGTACACAGCATTTGTTTCTGAGTAATATGTAAGACCTGGAAATCCACTAACCGCTCCATGTTTAACCAAATCCTCTGCATACTCACTGAGATTTTTAACAAACCAATCGTAAAATTTTGTATTTATAATTTCCATCACACATTCCTTTCAGCATTTAAATGACACCTTGTCATTATTAAAATAGGCATAAAGGAATCTAATTGCAAGACGTTTGCACGAAATTTGCACGAAAAAACGACAACATGTCATTTTAAATGCGCATTTACGCAAGCAAAACAGCGGTTTTCCGCCATATTTTTTTGTGTAGAAAAAGAAGTTAACAGACGCTTACTCTACACCACTCCTGCACCCTTTTATGCCTTAAAAGACAACTTTTCTGCCATCCATAGTTGTCTAAAAGTACACAATAAATGTTATAAAATACAGAAGTTGTATTTTTTTTTGCACGAAATTTGCACGAAGAAATTTCTCACAACAACATTTAAACCGACACCTAAATGACAAAGTGGTGGCTCCCCGACACGGACTCGAACCGCGGACCCAAGCATTAACAGTGCTTTGCTCTGCCAACTGAGCTATCGGGGAATAAGCCATCACCCGATATAGATACCTTTAATTTTTTTCAGCTTCAATAGTTTTTAATTGGGGTAGCGCATTTTCTAGCTGTTCTGGTCCATTTTCTTCGGAATTTGCAGTAGAAATCCACGCCAATTGAATAGCTCCATTGCCATTTTGCTGAATTTGCGCTACGCCTTTGTCTCCATAGAGCCTTGGATAAAGCCTCGAACTTAACCAACGGGAATGTTGGGCATAGTCTCGCATAGCCGAAACTTGCTCTTTAGACCAATCCTCCAGGCCTGACATGACGTTTTGATAGCGCTGTTGGATCCCGTCATTTAACGCAATCATGCCAAGTGTATTAGCCGACAACAGCCTACGATCAAATTCCTCATCTTTATCCCGCCAGCGATTCACAGTTTTTCGATCCACATTCATCGCTTGGCAAGCCTGGGTATAGGTATATCCATTTTGCATGTATTCAACCAAAGCATCATCGATCTTTTTAGACCGAAACGTCATTGGTTTTCGTTTCTTTTTTTCTGGCATTATTTCTTTTTTTTCTTTTTAGGAAATCCAGCCTTCATATTTGCATAAGCCTTAGCGCTTATCGTGCTTTTCTTTTTAGAGCGAGAAGTGCCAGCTTTTTTACGTTTATTTATATTTCTATACAGGCTCATTTCTTTCTCCCTTTTTTCTTCTTTTTAGGCTTAGGTTTTTTGCCTGTTTTAATTTTGACGTTAGATTTATAACCCTTCATATTGTTCTCCTTTATGGTAAGCCAGGGGTGTATCCTTTGTTGCGTTCATAGGTTAAAACTTCTTTGCGATTAATATCTTTATAAGACACATGAACCCAACCAGAATCAGATTTGCCGGTCCAACACTCTAATATTAATTGGTCAAATTGTAATTTCTCTTTAATCCAATAAGCCAATTCTAAATTTGATACGCCTGGCACTTCTATATCGACAGCTTCGCCAAACATGTGCTGAGATTTTTGCGAGCCACCTAATTTTTCATTTAATTCTTTTGATCGAAAGCCAGAATTGGGAGCAAAAGGGACGCCCCAATGATGCCGCACTGGTTCTAATATTTCTTCACACACTTTTTTTAAAGCTTTCATTTCGTCAGAATTAGGACCATTGTTTATGCCTAATCGTTCCGCCGTAGAGCTTTTGGTTAATTCTCTTAACGTAAAATGTTCTGATAGTTTCATTTTGGTTGCCTTGGTCTAAATTTTTGCATAGCTCTGGAACCAAACCAAAAAGAAATGATAGCGGACCATACGGCTTGGGTTTCTGGATCCCAGGCCATTTGTAGCGCTGAGGCCCAATCAACATTTTGATTAAAAATAAGAGCGTAGATCATAGTTCCTTTGACACCCAAAAACGCTACCATAAAAGCATACGTAATCATCGGTCTAACTGAGGCTTGCAACCCAACTACCCATCCGCCATTTTGCGCTAAGGCGGTGTCATGAGCATACAACCCCTTAGTTTCTTCTATGTCTGCTTTGGCATCCAACTCATCTAGTTTTAATCGGCTCAGTACTTCGGCATGCTTGGCCTTTGATTCGAGTAACTTAATTTCGTGCGAGTTGGCTTGCTTTTGTTTAAAAAAATTTAAAACTTCTGGTAGGACAGAGGTGCCAAATCCTAGAACAGAACCTAATAGTGATAGCATTATTTCCCTTTGCTGACTAAAGCATCAGCACCAAAGAAGGCCATAATAATAGCACCTAAGCTAATCCATAGTACATCAACAGCCGGTACCCCTTGGGCTTTTTCCGGCCAAATAAAAGATGCAATGATGGTTACAATCATTGTCAGCATTGCAAGGTAGGCGAGGCGCCTTCTGTTTTTTTGCCAGGCTAACTTGTCAGGAATTTGTATGTTCTCACTCATAGTTATCTCCATTTTTTCCAATGTCTGCTAATTCATCTTCTAGTTGTTCGCGGCGCTCTGCGCGTGTTCTATGTTTTGGTTTCTTTCTTCCAATGTCCCATACAGCCCTTGCCGTCGTATCGTGATCGTAAATTTCTTCACTTAATTGACGAACACGATCAATCAGGCGTACAAGCATGGTTTTAATATTTTGAATTTCTTTTTGAGTTACGTGCCACTCTTCTTCTAAATTAGCTTCTAGTTTTTCAATAGCTTTTACTGATTCAAGTTTAATCGCTTCAATTGAAGCCATACGATTTTTTTGTTGATCGCCAACTAATTGATTAAAAAATTTAAATAAATATTGTGAGGCTTTCCATATTACCACTAGCAAAATTATGGACATAACAATGGGAAAACCTAGCTCCGATATTGCCGAAACTAAACCTTTACTTATGTCCATTTTACTTTTCCGGAGCTACATAACAAAAATTTAATACAGCACGAAAGGCGGCATCCGTACAAGTGGTGCCACTATGCTTGAGTGAATTGTTAAAAGTAATCAATGAATTTCCTTTTGAAATATATTTTGTTCCATCTTCAAAAAATGTGTATCCATTATTTGTATTTAAATAGTAAATGGAATTTGTGCAATTTTTAAAAGGAATTGAATTATTATTGTAAACACTGTCTGCGGCATCCCAATGTAGATCGTGTTTAATTATTTTTTCTGTTGGCAATGTTATGTTTAAGCGAATACGAATTATTGCTAGTGGTTTTAAAAAGTCAATTAACTCTTTAAGTAACCCAATATGCTCGCCTTGGGGCTGATGGTTTAAATAAAAAAAATGTGAAAACTGTATATTGTTTTTTAATTTCTCATTAACATCTGTTGTATTACGGGCAACAATAGGTGATAAGGTTAAAGGCAGTAATCCAAATATAGCCTGTGTTAATTTTTGATGAGCGTTTTTAGAAATTACGTCATCTACTTTATTCATTATAAAGCTATTCCACACCTAATCTTTTATTTTTATCAACAGCGGTTTCTATTGTAGCATTTGTAATAGTAGTATTTTTTGTGCTTTGATTTGCTTGTTTTGATATACCTTCTATTTCACAATAATAGTCAATAGCTTTTCTAGCTTTGTTATAAACTGCACCTTCTATCCATGTTTGTATGTCAATCATTTGACCATTCATAGCTTTTTGTTGAACGTCATTCAGGGTTACTTTATATTCTT
>VTLG01015704.1_pt1 | contig 36257 bp, 36 predicted proteins | sample 4694571 | NCBI WGS metagenome assembly VTLG01 (sample SAMN12604809, study PRJNA352737) | marine metagenome | biome: ENVO:00000447; feature: ENVO:00000209|ENVO:00000569|ENVO:01000036; material: ENVO:00002151; isolation source: viral sequences binned using virsorter ...
CTTCCAAGCTGTCGATTGCATTGGATGTACGGAATGGTACTTGTACATAAGACATGAGTTTAAACATGGGTGATAAGGTGAACAGTAAGGGAATGTGAATCCCTTATCCTGCCTACGAATAGGCAAGATGAGAGAATCAGGCAGGGAATACTAGTGAGTAATCACTTTCGAGTAAATCCCTGATGAGCTCACGGTCAATTGTATCATATCCAAAGGATAGTGTACCATATGGATGATCGGGTACTACCCACACATCACCGATTAGGTAGGTGTTGATGATATCACAGACCATGGTGCGTGTTGCTCCCATGTCATACATACCATCACGTCCATAATATCCAAGGACGTAATCAATGAATGATTGCATGATAACTAAGCGAGTGAACATGATAGGCAAACGCCTAAAGTATGGGAGGGATTTGATCCCAAGCATCACGCTAACTCCATACAATTTACTTGATCATAATTGATCCCGTAAAATTCGCATAACTGCTCATCAGGATCTTGATAAGTACCATCAACGAACTCATAAGGAACGTCTTCAACGTAGAGATCAATCTCTCCGTCCGTATACTTGTAATCAAACTTGTGATCACGAGCAATTGCGATAAGCTCAGCTTCATAAGCTGGCTTGCAGTGTACGATAACATACATTTGTGTAACTCCAGTTACTAAACAAATGCTGTGTGTTGGAATTGCACCAACGTTCATGCTTAACATGCACAGCTGTTCACTGTTCAGCTACAAATGGGTGGCAGTGGACATGCTGCGACCTCTTCCATCAAGCGACCAAGTCAGGGAAACCTTTGGCGGATCGTGCTACCAACACGACTAGTCGAAACCGACTCGCTTGATTTGTTATGTACCCAATATAGCTTGAGTTGGCTGGTTTGTCAAGTTGTGCTTAACACTCAGTAACAAACCTCAGAGTTGTCTCTCTATCTTCTGGTTGAAGTTTCGAGACTCTCCTCACCCTTTACAGGGAGAGTCGAGATACTCTCAACATTCAAAGAAGATAGGGGTAGTGTAGCACCGAGTATCTGACTTCGTCAACCATCTGTCTTGATTTGCTGACAATCGCAACAGATGGCATTTGATAGACTGTGGAAAAACCTGTGGAAAAGCCTCGCTCGCTACGCTCGCTCGTCGCGCACACACCGCGCCAGTCTGGATCGCACGGGCACACACGCACACACGAGCGAGCGCGTAGCGCGAGCGGGGGATGGTTCTCCACAACCCTGTGGAAAACGACCCCACCCCTATGGGGGATTCCTGGTACACACGTACTATTATATAGGCTTCTCAAATTTATTCCATTTTTTAAGGAGTTTTTGAGCCTTTTCCCTTGAGACACACTTTTGAGCTTTGTTTTGAAGCTTAATCTGTTTAATTGCTTGTTTATTCAATGAAATAATGATATATGTAGATCATATCCATAATTACTATCGTCATTCCAAATATAAACAACAAAATCATGAAATAACCGAAACAATTGTTCAATATGTACCCCTATACAGCCAAGAATCATCTTTATCTTCATAATATCTCTGTTCTCTCTCATCTAACGCTTCATTTATGATTTCTTTCAACTCTTTCCTCTCCATATCTGTAAAGATAGTCATCTTCTTAGGTACATACGGAGGATACTCTTCTACCTCCTTCACACACCCCTCTATAGGGGCTGACATGCCTTGAGTATCCATTATAATAAAGACAGACGCAAAGCCTGTGCTAGGGCTCTATAAGAGGACGCTACATATACTTGTCCAGCAACTACCGCTAAAGTAGCTATACTCCAGAATATATAATAATAACGTTGTTTATGTTGTGGTGGTGCAGTCATAAGGATGGTTTATTAATGTTAGAGTAGATATAATAGATATATTAGTATGTTCTTTAAGAGAAAATAGATAATATAAAGATTAAGAGAGGAAGTGGTCTACGAAGTAGAGCGACTTCCTCATAGGGGGAGGTCCACCCTTCCTCTCCCTGTATAGGGAAGTGCTCTATCAAACCCAGGTAGGGACTGACTTTCCATCATCTTTACCTCTAGCTTGCATTATTTGGTCTCTATTCATACCGAAGACCAAATGATTAGCACTATTGTGTGGATTTTCAATAAAGTCTTGTAACATAGCGTCCCATTCTTCGCGTTTACGGCTTTTAATTGCTTCACTAGCAGAAATAGATAACGCATCAGTATAATATTTGACACCTTGAGCTAGACAGTCTAATCTGTCATCATGTTTAACGGCTCCTTTTTCTCTACACATTCTGGACATTTGATAGAAAAGCATATACATAAGACGTTCTTCAGGAGCTGTGTCTGGATTAGAATTGTAATCCCATTCAATAACCGACCGATTACATACCAACCGATGTTGATTAAGAACAGGCTCCAACGAATCAATGATTCTATCTTCCTTTCTGACATTAGCTCTAGTTTCTTCTATGAATATGTGTTGTTTTGTCTGTTGAATGTGCTTTTTAAATAGCTCAGCTACTATTCCATCACCGAAGTTTGATTCGATGAGGAGGGTAGAGGCGTTATACTTTTTACATCCTCGAAGTATATCCAACAAGGTGTTGTCGGAGTATCCGTCTCTATAAGCTCGCATTTCATGCAAGTAAATGAACCCGTTTTTTTGGGAGAGATAAGCTGCTGTTGTCTCATCGCTACCTCGTCCAGAGGGGTCAACTGAGCAAATTGTTTCACTGTAGGGAGTCCACTCTCCAGCCAACTGCATTGGAGAGTAAAAGTAGTCACCAGGAAGTCCGACTGTTGGGAGGTCTTTGATGACGTTTGAGGGGTCTGAGCACCATACGCAATTGTCGGGAGCTTCAGTAGGGTTAACAGAAGTGACGACCAAATCAGCCATCTTAAGTGGGAATTTAGCTGCATCACTTAAACTTGTATCTAATTGAAATTGTAATAAATAGTTTGACCTACCCATCGAGGCTTCTCGTTGGAGTAGGTCTTCATCATCGAATCTATCGGGATCTGTACATTCCCATTCTTGTGCTCCCATATCCAAATCTTCTTGGATCTGTGGAGCTAGTAATCCATCGTACTTTGCGAGTGTATTTTTTCGGGGGTATCTTGCGGGCCAAACAAAGGGACGGTAGTTACGCTCAGATAACTTACGATAAATAGTAAAAGTAGTCTGAGGAGTCCCGAGATACATAATACGGCTATCACTTTTCGGCGTGAGGATGGATTCAGCTTCTGTGCAAAGTTGAAGGAGTTTTTCACGCATGAACTCCGTCATGGAGTTTCCAGGCACCTCTATGTCGTCCAAAATCATTAAATCTGCGCGACTTCCTGTTAGCTGCCCAGTTATGCCCACCGACTTGACGCTTGGGGCTTGGTGAGGTGAACAGTTTACGTCGAAGCTGATGCGACTCCAGCGAGAGTCGTCTGATTTCGGTTGGAGATGTTTTAGCCATGGAGTTTCAATAATAAGTTTTTGTAAGAAGATTGACATGTTATCTGCACGTTCTTTCGACGCAGAGATAATCATTATTTTTCTTTCGCTGTCATTAAATAAAGTCCAAAGAACAAAAGCACCAGTAATCCAGCTCTTACCAACGCCCCTAAACGCCTGGATTTGTAATCGCTTGGGACCATTCTGAAGGTAATCTGCAATTGCATATTGTGCTCTTGTTGGAGATGGAAGGTCTAGCTGTTCCCATAAAGCTTGCAGAAACAGCTTGAAATCGTCTTGTAAGGCGGTTATAACGTCTGTCATGATAAAATATACTTAGAACGCTCTTGCAGCTTGTTTAAGAGCCTCCTGTGACCCTCTTATGAAGCGTGTATTAGGATCGTAATCTACTTGATTTATTTTTGAACCTTCTACTTCTGGATTAACTTGTTGATATTGTAATCTAGCTATATCTAATCCAGTGTTTGTAAGATCAAGCGCAGCTGATGCGCCGTCTCCAATGAGAGGTACCCAACCAATAGCACCACTTAATGCAGCAATACCAGCTTGATCTAATCTACCCATTGAAAGATATCCTAAAGCTTCACCACCAGATAATACTACATCAAGTCCAGGTATTAATTTTGCAGCAGTTGTAGCTCCACGTTTTGCAGTAAGTTCTGCAATTTGTTGTGCTAATTTTTTCTGTACCGTTGGATTTTTTAAAGCTTCTTGCATACCTAGTGTACCACCTGCTAAAGCAGTTTGTATAGGATTACCTGTAGCTATACCCATACCTAATTCACCTAAAGCACCAGCTTTTCTAAGTTTACCTGTTGTTTTACCAATCATGGCTTCTAACTGAGGTACAGTAAGTCTATTTGGATTTAAAAACGGTTTTTTAGTACCAGCTCCTATTTTACCAGCTTTCATTAACTCTAAAGTTTCGTTTAAGCTATATTTAGGATTAACGATTTTATCATATTCGAGCAAAACGTCCATATCTTGATTTTTTATAGCTTCTAAAATTTCAGGAGGAGCATTAGTAAGATCTCTATTATTACCTAAAAAGGTTTTTAAGTATTTTGTTTTAGCTTTACCTTCAAATAATAATTCAGTTTTAACAGGCTGATCCATTAATTTATCTAATGCAGCTTTATCATTATCAGCCATTCCAAATAAAGTGTCATCATCAATAAAAGATAAATCTTGAGAATCTACAAACCGTTCACCTTTTTTTAACGGTCCTTGTTCTGTATAAGGTAATCCTGTTGCTAATACGCTACGTTTAGTCAATGCATCTGGATTAACAGGTGACCCTACATCCGAAATATCAGCAAATGGGTTTGTATCAATTAACTCTATTATATCTTCGAATTGTTCTGTTGTTAGATCTGCATGTTTTATCATGCCATGAATACTTTCAAAATCTCTCGTTCCTTGTCGTGTTCGTCCTTGATGCCTAGATTGATCAATAAAAGTGCGATTAAATAAATGATTGCCAAAAAAATGTCCGCGTTTTGCACCTTCTAAATGGCGAAAAAATAACTCTGAATCGCTTAAACCTTTAAAATATTTATAATATTTATCAACAGGTAAATCATGATGAGCTTCTAAAGTTTTTAAACCTTTTTTTAACGGATTTCTCACTTCCTCAGCATCGAAGGTTTTCCAACTATCTTCATTAAAATATGACCAACCTGATAATCTTTCACCACCTGCTGTAATTGAATTCCTCTTATTACCTGTGAATTGAAACATAACAGTAGGATCTGTTATTGTAACAAGTTTAATTTCACGTGTGATGCCGTCAATTTTATCTTGTTTAGCTTTTTTCAATTTAGCTTGAAGATCAGCTAATTTCTTTCTTCTTAACTCATAAGCTTGAACAATTCTAGGATTCTCACTTGCTTTAATTTCATCTAAATCTGCAAAACCTTCACTTCCTGATACCCTATCTAATGCTCCTATGAGTTTACGACTGACAAATTCCCTAGCAGGTTGTTTATTAGCTAAAGGTTGTTTCTTAATGCTCATAAGTGTTGCTTTTGTTCTAGGAGTCGTATCCCAGATAGAAGCATTATTCGGCATCTTAGAGTTAGCTTTAAAACTTCCTTTTAATTTTGGACCTAAGTATTGATAAATCCTACCTTTCTTTAAGTCATCAGGATTCCACTCCCATTTAGCAGGTATCTCTGATAAAGCATCTAATTCAGGTAAAGTTCTTCTCATTAACTCTCTAAAACCAGAAGAACCTTTCACACCTTTTGGATTTTCAATATCAATCCAACCTCTAGGAGGTTTTTGATCTGGTAGCCATTGTATTACGATTTCTTCATTAACACTTTTATAAGTATAAGGTCCAAATCTTGAGTTGGGGTCCTTTAAATATGATAGAATAGTACTTGCTTTATCTGCCATAACCTACCCTGACCCTGTTCCGATACCACCAGAACCATAATTACGATTAGCTATAAGTAAATCGTTTTTACGTTTTCTCATTAAATCTTGATTAGCAGCATCCCATTTACGACGTTGAGCTCTAGTCATAACACCTAATGGTTTACCATCTTTATCTAGTGTGAAGACATCAGATTTAAGTTGTTCACGGTTGGTTGGTTCAAATTGACGCCTAGAAGGATCAGAGTCTTTAGCCTTAATTTTAGGCGCAAGTGTTTTATCAGTTATAGCAGTTATAGGTGTCTGCATTTCTACAGGTCTGAGATTAGGGAATTGAACTTCACCTGTATTAGATTTAGCCATATTAAAAGCTTGGGCTAAATCACTTTCTCTTTGTACATCTATAAGATCTTGTGCCGAAGGTAAGCTTTGTAAAGACTGTCTATTCGGTAGCGCACCTCCTGTGAAATTAGTTGGTAAACTTCTTGGTGGAAGTTCACTGAGCCTCAACCTCTCTGCAGATTGCAGTGCTTTAAGCTCTTCAGATATACCTAAATTGAGTCTGCTACTAACCTTTGATTTAGTTGGATCAAATACAGGACGTTGATTATAAATCTTACCAGTTCTTTTATCTTTAAACTTAGTAACTAAAAGTCCGCTTTCAGTTCTAACTTTAATTTTTTCATACTTGTCTGCCATAGTTACTTCCTTTGTGATCCGCCTCTAGCGCGGTTTGCTTTACGTGATTCAACCACCACTTTACCACCTTTATGTGATAGATCTTTTTGTGGTGATACTTTTTTTGATCGACGGATCTTAAGTAACTCCCGTCTATATGCTCGTTTAGCTGGAGTCTTCCCTCGTTTGAGTTCATCTCTCCTATGCTTTAATCTTGATTTCTTGTTCTTCCTGTAGAAACGAGCTGTTCTACCAGGATTAGGACTTAATTTTGGAGCCATACATGCGCCTGTGAATGAGTTCTGGATCTACTTTGGGTATTACGTTTGCTAACTTATCTAAAGGATTCCCTTCGTACGCTACACCTGTAATATCGTTTGCTTTCAGCCAGTCACAGGCTGCTTTTAAATCTTGAGTTGTTGCAATGCCACCTCTGATTCGTTTAAGAAAGTCTTCAGTGACAAGGTTATGAAGTTCATTAAACTTCTCTTCGGCGGCTTTTTTCATTTCTTTTTAGGTCTTTTTGCTTCTTGTCTTTGTCCTATGGACTTAGTGGATGTACCATCTTCGTTGTAAGTGTAAGCCATAATTAGGAGAATAGTTTTTCTTTGACAATTTCGAGAGCCTGATCATCTAATTTGTTATCAGTTCTTTTAACATAAGCACTGAGCAGATCAACTACAAGTTGCTTAACTGAATCCGATTTCAAGAAGGCGAATAGGATGGGCTTGATTAATAGGGTCATTTCTTAGTAGTGGTAGTTGTTTCTTTTGCCTTAGCTTCTGCTTTAGCTTTATCCGCTGCTTCAGCGGCTTTAATTTTATTTGATAAAGTGCTCATTGTACAAGTTTCTTTAGGTTTATGCCAAGGTTTGTACCACGGTTTAGGTGGTGTTTTACAAGCAAGGACTTTAGCTTCTGCTTTTTTCCATGCAGCAATTGGTATTACATCTTGACAAATATGATATACTCGTGACCCAGGTCTAAGCATGAAGCCTTTTTGCTGGAGTTTTGCACAGTTATCAATCCTGACAAGTTCATAATTCAATTGCATCTTTTCTATTTGTCTATCAGCTGCTGCCTTACACCTCTCAACAATACCGCCATCTAGGGGGACCATAAAATTAATTTGGCCGCCCCAGTTTTCATTCTTGACGTAACTTTCAAAATCTACCGGTATTCCAGGTTTGACATGGTTGCCCATATAGAATGGGCTAAACGTCATCGTTGCTCCGTTACAGGATATGTTCGCTCCGTAACTCTGACGAGACGGGGCTCCATTATTCTGGAATTGGACGGCTTGATTTGTAACGTTTCCTGTAGCTGCTGCCACAGGGTTTGAAGTATTGTTGGTTTCTCCTTCTTCAGCATAACTTGGTAATCCTATTGTGAGAATACTGATAAGGAGGTAGTAGTAGAGGTGGTATCGATGTCGCGAGTAATCTCTTCGACCGATAATACCTGACTGGCTGCCCTTGTTGTTATTTCTAACGTGAAGGGATCTCCAGCTGTGTGAAGGGTGAAGACTGAATCGGTATCTACAATTCCTCCAGATGTGGCTGACGTATGTGTAATATTCTCGCCAGTCCACTTGTTGATAGCAGAACCATAAGTTGTTGTTTCTACGGTTTCCGCTATCTCTTGTGTCATGGTGGTTGTGCTCTGCATTGAGCCTTGGGTGAAATTGGGTGTTACTAATTCTGCTCTCACTACTGACGGTGTTAACAGCGTTAAGAGTAAAAGCCATTTCTTCATTCTTTCTTCTTATCTAACATAGGGCAATTGAGAGGAGCACTTGATTTACCTTTCTGATTGGATGTATTCAAACCAAAGCTGGCTAGAGCTCCCGTGAAAATACTCGCGACGAAAGTGATATCGGAGCTTCCTGCTTTCTTAATTACAGGTAATTCCACATAATTAAGAGTAATAATAAACCCTGCCCACACAACTACGCCTAAACGAACGAAGGTAGATAGGATTTGAATTTGAGATTCGTTATCCTCAGCCGCATCTTTCAGCTTTCCGAGGAGATTTTTTCCTTCCGCTTTTGCTTCCATTTATCAATTTTTCCTTGTAGGAATTTCTGCAACTTCTTCTTAATTTGATCAAAGAAAGGAGTTGCTAGCGTTGTTGTGGCTACAGCAGCAACAGCTGCATACGTAGCAGTTGCCACCACTTCTGCGGTAGGTAGTGGCAAATTTATGTCAATAACAGGTATATTTAGTTTTGGTTGTTCAGGTTGTTCAGTCTTTTCTTTTGATTCTGCCTTAACTCCTGGAGGATTCTCTAAATCTCCTGGTGGTATAACTATAGGAGGGAATCTAGGAATATCAGCAGAGGGCATCTTCAAATACATTGCGTCTACCCTCGGTACTGGAGGAATTTCAGGCTTTGGAATCTTTATGACCAAGGTTTACCAGCACCAGTAGTTGGAGTCTTCTGTTCGTTTACTCCATCTTCTACTGCTTTTTCAATATCTGCTACAGTAACACCTTTTGGATCTGTTGAATTTGCAATTTCATCAATACGTGCTTTAACCCAACCAATTACTTCAGCTTCAGTTAAGCTAGCATAAGCTTTTAAAGAACTAGGCTTAGGTAAGAATACTTCACCAGTAGCTCTAAATGTATAAGTCCCATCCTCACCATTAACACGGTAGATTGCTTTTTTTACATACCCATCAGCTAGTTCACGCTCAAGAGTGTTGATTTGCCAAGTTTTAGTTGCCATTGTTTTAAATTTGTAAATAATAAAGGTTTTTAAGGTTTAGGATATTTATCCTTTGTAGCTTTAATAGCTGTTGCAAATTGACCACTAGCAGTTAATGTACCTGCTAGTATATCTTTATAAAGAAGATCAAGTTGGTCACCCACTGATTTATAAACAGTGTCTCCAGTACCTGGATAAGGGTAACCAATCCTGTCATCCTTATATTTCACAGCTGCGGCTGTTGTATTCAATTGTGTGCGTGCTGTATCTATCTTCGATTGTTCAAGTGTCACTTTATTTCCACTGTTATCAAATGCACCTGTACCATCGTCGATTACATTCACATTAGGGTAAGCCTTTCTAATGGCTTCATGATCTAAACTCATACTTCTATTTCATAAAGGGTTAAAGTTGATACACCACGTTTACCTACGGCAGCGTTAGTATCAGCACCAGAACGATTAATATAAAGTGCTACATTATTATCATTTATAGCATATAATGAATATGTAGTTGCTGATGTTGTGGCAGGAGCATCTAAGAAATGGATACTACATTGATCACATTGGTTAGTATCATGGGTATGACCTAAACCACCTGTCACTCGTTGTCTACTACCAGCAGACGATCCTACACCAACAATTGTACTATCTCTTTTTATATAAAAACCATAAGTAGTACTCAAACAACTATAAAATAATGAAGCTATTACCATTACTTTACTAGTATTAACTGTTGGTGTTATATCAGCTGTCATTCCAGTAAGTGTAAGTTCAGATGTATTAGAAGTACCAGAGAATGTATCATATTTTATTGTTTGTATAACTTGTAATATTTTACCTGAAACTGGTTGCTCAGAACCGTCTGCAAAATAAATTGTCATTAACTTACCTCCTGTAATGCCATTTTATATTTTTTACCTGTACGGTTATTTAACATAAAGATATCATCCTCACCTTCTTGTAATGTCCAATCACCCCACGTTCCGTCAACATCATTTGTTTTACCTTCATTAGAGAAGTGCATATCATTAACATACAGGTTAGCCCAACGTGAACCACTAGAACCTAAATTGTAAGTATTATTTGCTCCTGGCAGTATACCAGAAGATTCAACAAATGCCCATTCAGTACCATCAGATTGACGGAAAATATGTTTACCACCACCAGCACAGAGATATAAATGGTTACCATGGCATTGGATCTTAGCTGTGCCTGTACCACAGTCGCCAGTCCAAGTACCATTCACAAAACGTATATCATTATTTGCTGGTATGTTGGTTCCATGGGAGGCAGTTTCTAACTTCTTACTTGCATCATAATATAGTTCTGAACTTCCATTAGTGTTAAACTGAGCACATTTTTCACCAGCATTAACTTTTAGAATTAATTCACCACCCAAACCAGCTTGAATTTCTAGGTCAGCGTTAGTAGTACTATTCCGTATATATAAGTTACCTGTTCCTGAATGATTTAGAAAAGAGTAGGAACCATTATGATATAGCTGTAAATCTCCACTATCTCCAAATGTAGCTTGTACACTATCTTCAAAATTAAATACACTAGTAGATTCATCCCAGAAAATATCTTGACCAGCATTAGTTGCATTATCAAGCCATAAATCTCCCAGAACTTTTACTCCATTTGACCATGTCTCAAGCTTCTTAACGTTATCATAATATAATTCTACAGCCCCATTACCTACCATTCGAGTTAGCATCTCGCCTGTTGAGTAATGTCTAAAATCTATACCTCCAGCACCTTCAATTATTGTTTGGTTGGTACCAGTTGTATCACGGATCCAGGAATTAGATCCATCGTGGTAGATTTGAAGATCTGAACCATGACCTAAAACAACTTTTGTATTGTCATATCCATAATACTGACCAGTGCCACCAACCTGAACGTTTCCAGTAACATAGACTCCAGTACTATTTGTATTAATCTTCTTAGCGTTATCATAGTAGAGTTCTGTTTCCCCACTTCCAGTACAAACAATGGATGATTCATAACTTCCTCCAGAATTTCTAGGTTCTATTTTTAGAAGTTGTGCAGCTGAAGCTGCTCTTATTCTCCACTGGTCAGCAAGATCATCAGCTTCATCTGCTAATATATAAAGACTTGCATCGTTACCTTCACTTGCCCAAACTTGAGCCCCATTTACGCATGTGTTGAGAGCTTTAATACCATTATGATATAAATCACAAGACCCATCAACATTGAACTGAGCTAATGTTTCACTTGCATCAGTATTATACCAATGATAATAACTTGCAGTTCTATGTATTAATGCACCTGTAGCGTTGTGAATTCTAGAGTTAGTTCCATCATGGTAAATCCTTAGATCTTCACCTGTACCGAATTTAGCGTGCTCTCCGTCTAACAACTTAAACTCATCACACTGTACTATTCCAGTTACATCTATACCAATTGAAGTTGTTTCAAACTTCTTAACGTTATCATAATAGAGATCTACTGAACCATTCTCTGTACATACTTGGTATACTTCACCATAAGCTGCGGTCCGTAGAACTACATGAGAACCAGTTAATCTTAACTGTCCTGTACCAGAATCTGATATAATACTATGAGAACCATCATGATAAATCTGTAGATCTTGTCCCGTTCCAAGTTGGACTTTACCAGAATCATTAAGTATATAAATATGTCCAGCAGGATCAAGTTTTATTTCTGCATCACCATCCTGACCACCTATTTCAAGTCTTCCGTCATATCTCCAAGATCCATTAATAGTACCGTTATTCTTTATTTGTAAGCCAGGATTAGCAGCATTACCTCCACTAGGTTGATTACTAACGATAGGATCATTACTACCATCTTTTATAAAGCCACCTGTTAAAGTAACTCCAGCTGAAGTTGTTTCAAACTTCTTAGCACCATCATATGCTATTTCAACACCACCATTTGCAGCAGCTACTATAGCCCACTCGTCATTCTTTGGTCTTAATTGTATACTATTAGTACCGCCTCTTATATATAAGACGCCTGTAGTATTAGTTATATATGAGTCTGTGCCATTATGTAATAGCTGTAAATCTCCACCAGTACCTACACGGACTTCATTATTATCATCAGCAGTTAGATTTCCAGTAAATTTAACTCCGGTTGAAGTTGTTTCAAACTTCTTAGCACCATCATAGTATAATTCTACAGCTCCATCATTATCAAATACAGCTCTATTTTCGCTGCCATCTTGATCCCTAATGTAAACATTGTACTGAGCATCTAGATATAAATGCCCACTAGTTTCAGATTTTATATAAGCATTTGTTCCATCATGGTATATCTGTAAATCTGAACCTGTACCCCACTTAGTTTTAACACCATCATTATATAAATTATCACCAGTAAATGTATTACCAGTAATTGATGCAAAGTTACCTGTAGCTGTTACACCACCTTGCCAAGCACTACCATTATAAACTTTAAGTTCATTAGCAGAAGTGTTGAAGAATAGGTCACCTGTATCAAGACTAGAAGTTGGGTTATTAGCACCTGTTCTATATCTAGCAGCAAAATCATTGACGCTACCCATATTATCGGCAACTTCATTGACATTAGCAATAGAACCAGCAACTGATGTAATGTTACTATTAGCACCTGCTACAGTATTGATATTTGTAGCGTTACCAGCTACAGCATTAACATTGCTAATAGCTCCAGCTACTGTATTAACATTAGAAATACTACCAGCAACCGTAGTTACTTCAGTAGCTTTAGGTGTTTGTCTATGGAATGTATAAGTATTTAGTGTCGTAGTTGTTTCTACGATCATTCCAAATGTAGCTGCGTATGTTGTACTATTAGCTAAACCAGTAATAGTAACTGTTGAGTTACCGACAGTACCATTTGCAATTGTAGCTACCCCGCTCCCATTGGAGACGAGATTACTAGCGAGGGCTTTAATACTAACAAGAGTTCCAGCCCCATTATTAACATCGGGATTAGCGTTTGGAAAAGAAGTTTCATTTGCTATAGGTACGAATCCACCAACATCATCGACCAAATCAACTATGCGAGCATCTATAGCTGCAGTAGTTGCAACAGCAGTATCATTAGCTGCCCATGTTTCACCAGAAGTTATTTCTTCTACACTTGCTTTATTGAAGTAAAGTTCATCAGATCTCTTAGCTGAATAGACTTTAGTATCACTTGTAGAAGTACCAGAAGTAACAACTGATGTACCAGTAATGTTATCTGCATCTACAGTACCAGAAACAGTTACACCACTTGAAGTAGTTTCGAATTTTTTAGCAGAATTATGGTATAAATCAACAGAACCACCTTCTGTAAATTCAGCTAATTTTTGGTTATCGGCTGCGTTTTTAATAACAGTACTTGATCCTGTTATAAATAAACTACCAGTTCCAACATCTCTAATGTAACTATTACTACCATCATGGTAAATAGACATATCCTGACTAGTACCAAATTTAGCAGCATGGTTATCATATAACAGACAATTACCGTTTACAAGAACTCCACTAGATACGGTTTCAAGTTTAGCAGCATTATCATAATATAAAAGCACACCACCACCAGAAACAGCAGTTACTCCTGCTTCTCCATCACTAGGTTGTATATAAACGTTACTGGCACCTCTTAAAACACTGTGACCAGAATCATTATCAATTATTAACCAGGAACCGGTTTTATTCGTTATATACGAATCAGTACCATTATGATATATTTCTAAATCATCTCCAGTTCCCAATAACACTTTACTATTATCAGGTAAATCAACATTACCAGTTGTAACAAGATTTTTAGATCCAAAGTCACCACTGTTAAATGCTGTAACACCTGAACTGTTAATAGTTACATCACCACTAAGTGTCGTAGCTGTAACAACGTTACTTGAATTACCTAATAATACTTTACCTGCAGTAGCACCTGCTAATTTAGTATGAGCAATAGCTGCACCAGTTGCTACTTTAGCATCTGTTACTGCGTTATTAGCTAACTTAGATGTTGTTACTCCAGTGTCCCATAGTTCTGTTGAACCTACAGCACCTGGACCTATTTTAGCATTTGTGACTGCATCATCAGCTATTTTAGTACTTGTAATTGCACTTGACAATACCATCGCAGATCCAACAGAATTATCTGCTAATTTATCGTAAGTTACAGCATCATTAGATATATTATCTGTCTCTACAGCATTAACTGCAATTTTAGTATTTACTATAGCATTATCAGCTATTTCTGAAGTCCCTATAGAGCTAGCAGCTAAGTTAGTAGTTCCTGAAACAGTAAGTGTACCAGAAAGAACTGTATTACCAGCTACATTAAGTGTACTATCTAAAACTGTAGCACCTGTAACGTCTAATGTACCAGGAACATCTACATCACTAGTCCAAGCTACTGTAGTATTATCAGCATTAGTTTGTAGTAATTGTCTAGGTAAACCATCACCTAATTTACTAACTGCTATTTCAGCACCTAATATAACATCATCATTTGATATTTGTTGAGGTAAATTTTGCTCCTCTTGTGCCGCATATAGAAAGTGATCATACATATTGTTTAGATCACCTGCACGTATAGCAGAACCAGCTGCAAATGTTACTTGCCTATCAGAAACAGTTTCTACACCTGTATCTCTGTAAACTCTTACAGTTGTGACAGAACTTTTAGGAGCACCAGAAGCCTCCTGATAAGTACTGTTTATATTTGAAGCTTTGAATTGTATTTTACCAGCGTCTGGAGTGTCAACATCATAACTTCCAGTGTGCATATCCACACCATCACATGACACTTTTACGTCAGCATCTTTTAGTTTTGGGAAGGGGAAGGTGAAGATTTTATTAGAACCGTTTACAGCTCCCCCGTTGTCTTGATAAGTTGTAGCCATTATTTACTCATTTGTAATAAAGGTTTGTATTCTTGAGTTTTTTTCAGAGACACCCTTTCTTGATACTCGCGCTCCTTACGCTCTTGAATGAGACGTTGGGTTTCAGGATCTTGCATCAATATTGCCCAAGCTCTTGTCCTTGCCTTATCGAAGATAGCTTCTATCTTTTTATAGTGGTGATAAGAGGCTCTTGGTTCTTTCCATCTACGTCCACCGTTGATGTCAGCTTGCATTTGCTCAATAGAAGCTTGAACTTTAGGGTCTTCTGCTAGTCTATTTAGTTTTACTTCTATATTTTGCTCTCCTATTAACTGTTGGAATTTAGATCTTAACTCGGGGGAATCAGTAAGATTTGTTCCATCAGTACCATAATAGGTAGAAGTTCTTAAATCATAACCACTGTCAAATAATAATTTCCTCCCTGGACCTTGGTCTAGGTTGAGTGAAACAGGACTAAACATGTTCCACATACGAGTCATAAAATCGTACTCTCTCAGAGGTTTACCATTTAACATATCATACTTAATAGGTAACGGATCAGAAGAAATTTTCTCAGTTATTAGGTTTCTATTTCGTATAGAGTCACCGATGTTTGAGCTTAGCTCCTTCATATGAGGGGTAAATAACTTACCTATGTCATTCCGTAATCCTGCTAGAGGTATTGTATTGTTCATTAAGCCAGCAATAATTCTGTTCTGCTGACCTGGACGACCTGAAAATACATCTACAAACTGTTGAAGTCCTTGCAAATACGATTTACTTGCTGCGCTTTGTGCAACTACTAGAGCTAATTTTTGGAATTGATCTTTTGTCCATTCCTCTCCCATCAACTGACTATGATCTCCAATGTCAGCTACAGTAGAAAGGATTTGGTTAAAGGGTTCAAATGAATCGTATCCGACCCATACTCCTCCAATGTTTATGCTTCTAGGCACATACCCAGCATCGATCCATACTTGCCGCTTCTGACGGTCTGTAGGTCCATTACCAGTTAGTCCACCATTTAGGAAGTGCATACCTGCCATTGATATGGCAGAACCTCCTATTGCTAATCTACCTGTTTGTAATGCCTTAGCATTAATGAGTTCTTCTGGTGAATTGATCCCATACTTAGCAACGTTTGATAAGTCGTCAGGTTTAGCGAAATGGATATCATTCCATTCCTTAACCAGGAAGTTGAATCCTGGAGTATGTTTTGCAGTTAACGCTAATCCATTCACACCAGTCCTAGCAAATAGGAAGAATGGTTTAGCCCAAGGTGCTTCTTCAAATACCTTATTAAGACCCTTAGAGAATCCAGTAAGGTCAGTTGTAAGCGTAGCTTCACGTTTAGCGAATTCAACTGCTGTGTCTAATATATTACCATCTGCGTCCGTGATTTGTTGTAAGAATCTGTTCTCACTTTCTTTTAATAGTTGTGGTGTTATTTCAGTGTACTGCCCTTTATTGAACATATCCATGGCTTCTCTCATGGCTTTCTCACGCCCTTTAGCTCTAGCTAAGATATACCCAAAGGTATCATCTGTAGCAGCCATGATTTTAGTTGAGTAAGTAAGGAAGTTATTGTTGTTGAGTTCCCTTGCCATATTAGCCATATAATAAGCAGCTTTGTCACCATCAGTAGCACGACCGCTGTTTTCAACCCAGTCGCCAAAGAGCTTCCATTGTTCCTCACCTTTAGTATATTCAGAGTATCTTGATTTAACTGTAGCTATATCACCAGCCCAATAAGAGTTGAGTTTTGTTTTAAATAAAGTCCAAGCTTCTGGGATAGCTTCACGCATAGCATTAGCAGAAGCTAAACTTGCTCTTAAGGTATAACCATCTCCAGTGAAAGGATACCTAACTGCAGCTCCTACGGCTGTAGAAAGGGGTCTAAGGAACGTTGCTGTGCTTGTACCTATAATCGCTCTTGCAGGCGTCTTAGGACCGCTTAGAATGCTGTTTACCATCACTCCTTGCAGCTCTTTAATTAACACACCTCTTTTAGTTTTACCGTTAAATTCACCACCTTTTAGCTTTCTACGAACCCAAGCATCAAAATCATTAAGGTTATGAATCTCCTTATTCATTGATATTGTCTCGAAAATTGCCTTGAATAAGTCATCATTTTGACTTTCTCCTGCAATTTTAAATGCAAGCCTGAACCCATCTATGGATTCTGCAACTTGTTTTTCAAGATTTTCCTTTAAAAACCCAGTCTGAGCATCCTTAGCCCTAGCAATTTCTCTAGGGTCATCGAATTTAGCTCCAAGGTTCCTGAATTCAGTAGATTGTAGTAGCCTTGAACGTTTAACTTCTGTTACAGCTGTGATTAATTTATCGTAGGTTGCCTTAGCAACACCATCAACTGAGGCAAGGTCTGTAATATCGGCAAGTTCTCTGCCTACAAGACCCATATCCCTGATCTCACGTACTAGTGAGCCAATAAGTAAGTCACCAGCTACAACATTCTTAGATGTCCAAGCTATCATTTCATCAGGTGTTCCTTCAAAATACCTGTGAGCACCTTCAAAATACTCAGCAAGATACTCCTCTGGGCTTAATTCAGCAGCTTCTCTACCTAAACCAGTACGTTGAAACTGTTCCATAGAGTCACCAGCTACCTCTTTCAAGGTCATACGAGCATCTCTAACTGCTTGAATTGTTGCTTGATAACGTGGTTCACTAACGAGTCCTTTATAGATTTCATCTACAACTTCTTCACTTAAACCACTTGTTTTAACTGCACGTTCTAGTCCTACTGGTGTAGTGACTGAGCCTGGAGAACCTTCCTCAGCACCCCATTCTTTCCTTATCTTTGTCTGTGCTTCTTTAACATCAAATGGATTTTCTCTGGATGTTGGAGCACCTTGATCTTGGTTGACAATTGGTTTGTTTTTATGACCACGTATTTCATTAGGGGATTCAAATAGTTCTAGCTGACCTTTAGCTATTGTTTGCTCATCAACACTAGCATCCCTAGCAACACCTTTAGCAATACCTTCTTCAGCGGCATCTATAGTCCTACCATCAGGTAATATTCTTTTTACACCTTTACCCATGATACGGAATAAGCCATTAGCTAGTTCACCAATACCCATACCTTCAACAACATTCTTAAAGGTTTTAACAACAGGGTGATCTAAATCATTAGTAGTTAGTGGTGTATCAATGAAACCATATTTGTCTCTTAGTACTTGTAATGCGTTAGCGTCTTGTGAGTATTTAGAAACTAAGTCAGAAGCAGCACCAACTGCAGCAGCTCTACCCCACTGATTAGCTAAGAAAGCTCCTCCAGTTTTTAAGGCAGCAGCTCCGCCTGGAAGCTTACTAATAAGCCCAACAGTACCAGCTCCTACAGCAGTAGCACCAGCAGCTTTAGCTGCTCCAACAATAGCTAATCCCATTGTACCGAAGTGAGTACCACTACGTATTAGTCCTCCCCACCAGGTTCTAGTTTCAATTGGATTCTCATCATTAACAAACCAATCATCCCATTCAGTATCGTAACCTTCTTCAGTTTTCTGTTCTTCTTGTATTTCTCCAGTAGCAGTATCGATAACACGTTCACCTAAAGTAACAATGGAAGAAGCTGTATCTTGTGTACCTCCAGTGAATGCAGATTGAAGTTCTTTAACAACTCCAGCTACACCCCAGTTCTCTTTATTACGAGGATCTTCTTGTTCAGCTAAGGCTTGTGTTTGAGCAGCAGCCTCTTGCTCTGCTCTTTCACCAGCTTCACTTTCACGTTCTGCTACTTGGTTATGGTATTGATCGGTTTCTTGTTCTATAGATTGTAGCCTTTGTAGCTCTTCTTCAGTTTTACCATATTCCATTATTGCAGTACTCCAGGATAAGTTGTTTCTGCGGTGTCTGATTCATACTCAGATCCCATTTTATTTTGTTCACTAGGTATATTTAAGAATGCCCAGATTTTTGGATTATTTCGTATTTTACTAGATAATGGATGTGGTGGTAAGTTTTTTCCAGTTACATTTCTATAGTTTTCTTCAGCCCAATCAATACCATTTAAAGTATATGTACCTTGATCTATGCGTATTCTTTGTGGAAATCTAGTTGCTAAAACATGCCAAATACCTGGTAACTTTTTTCTCTTAGGATTTCCAGCCCACTCTTCTAATGCAGCATATTCTGCATCCATACCAGGTAACCGCTTACTTAAATAATCATCTGGATTTTTAATAATAAAAGATCCTATAGAATTTATCTTCTTAGAATACTTTAAACTAGTATCTATACCACTTTGAGGTTCATTATGAATACCATCATCAATTTCTCGCTTCACTGCATCTAAAGCTTGTTGATGATTAGCTCTTGGACTTTCATATTCATTTAGACCTTCTCTATAATACTTTAAGTAATTAAACAAAGCACTATCGACTTGCTCTAATACATCAGTAGAATTACCAGCTTCACCTAATTCTAAGTTTAACTCTTCTTTAACTGCTTGTGTTAAATAAGTTCTAACCTTCTTCACATCATCTGCAGATAAACCTGCACCTTCTGGACCTTGAATACGTTTGATCATAGCTGCACGCTTTGTATCATCTTGTATTAAATAAGCCAAATTGATATCAGGTGTTACTGTTACATCCTCTAATTGAGCCTTTAAGAAGGTTATTATTTCAGTATCATTTCCATCTTCAACTGTACTAGCTGCAAGTTTTTTGAATGATTCTGGTAAAGGTTGGTTTTTGGTTCTTGGATCTCTGTTCCAAGCTTCTTCAAATTTTTCAATATCATCTTCATAATGAACACCGCCTCTTTCTTCAATCATTCTAGCAAAATCAAACGCTAACCCTTCACCATACTCTTTATCATCACCAGTCTTTTTTGTTAATAAAGCTTGTTTGATTTCATCTATACTAGTAGTAGGGTTATTTAATACTTTCCATAATTTTTTAGGAGTAGTTTTATGCTTAGTACCTTTTTGCTCAAATGGATGATTTAGAAATGCTTCATATGTACTTAAAGGTATATCTTCACTTTTTACTAAATCAATAATTTTTTCATGAACACCAGCACGAGCTCGGTCTAATTGTTCTGTAGTACCACCATAATCTGCTGGGTTTTTTTGAACTATGTCAACGAAAGCATTGAATAATTCTTCACCACTATTAGCAGCTTCAAGTTGAACTTTATCATTATTAAGACGTAATTCAGTACTACGTACTGTAAAGTTAGTACTATTTGCACTATCTAATAATTTTTCTTGCCTTGTAACTTCCGGCCAATAATGTTTCTCTAAGAAATGTGGGTTAATATGACTTACTTTAGATAAACCTACTTTATCCATATAAGCTTCACGTAGTGTTCTTCTGTGTAATGGATCGATAGTAGAGGCATTTAGTTCAACACCTTCTTCTGTTGTTGTACTGAATCCCTTATCTAAAGCTGTTTTATAATCAATTGAAAAATCCTTAGCGGCATTTTGTACTAACACTCTATCTGCAATAACTGCTTGACGACCTGTTATATTTCTTAAATCATTAGCTAATGATAATAAGGCTTCAGTATCTGCACCTGGTTCTTGAGCTAAAGTTTCAGCTTTATAAGCTTGAGCTTGATAAAAATTATCTGCTAAATTATGTTCTCTATCTTGCTCTTTAAATTCAGTCTGACCCTTTAAATCTACGTTTATACCATACTTTCTAGCTTCTCGGATTAATCTTCTAGATGTGTTTCTATGCTCTATATCCTTAGCATCTCTTCTATCTTTGTATAACTTAGCAAGTTTAGGAGATAAATCATAAACAGAGTTTATAGCTCTACCAAATAATTTAGCGTTTGCTTCTCTCTGCCTATCGTTATCACGCATCTGTGCTTCAACTAACTGTTGACCACGTTCTTCTTCTTTGACACGCCTATCAAATGCTGGGAGGTAATCGGCGGCTTTGTCGTACTCGAAGGTACTAAATGAATTTGTCATAGTTTAACCTCCTGATCCTGCTAAAAATCCAGTATTAAAAAGCCCGCCAGCAGAATCTAGTCCTGGTGGTGCTCCTACTCCAAGAGATACTGCAGTTTTTGCGAATCCCATAACATCACCAAACATTGCCATACCAACATTCTGCATTACAGGTGCTGGTGGTGCTGCATCCTCTTGAGGAGTTAACCATACTTTAGCAAATGCGGATTCTTGAGCGACTCTTGCTTTTCTTCTGTCAGCTTTAGTGCCTAAGACGAAAGCATCTTTAGCTAGTGTTAGACCTCTAGCTTGTTGTGCATAAAATCGACCTAATGCACCAGCTTCCATAGTTTTTAAACGTTCTATTGATTTACCTTTCTTTCCTGCTGATAAAGCTTTAGCATATGCACTTTGTGACATAGCTTTTATCATGGCATCTTGGTTAGTACGCCACGCTTTACCTTTCATTAAGTTAAGTTTAGTTTGAGCTCTTGAATAAGATCTGGCTAAGCCTTCATTGATATTATCAATACTTGATCTATATTGTACTCTAGCTAAAGCATAACGATTTAGTTTCTGTATGTGCCTACGTCTACGTACCTCTAGTCGGTACTTATAATTTCGTTTGGCACTTTTATTAGCTGACCTAGCAGCTGCTGCTCCGGCGCACACGGCAAAACTCTATAAAGGACAATTGGTTAGGTCCAAATGGATATTCCCGTAGGAACTTAAAACCTAAAAATTTGAGTAGTTTTAAATGAACTCTGTTGCGTTTATCCACAACATTCCATAGAAGTGGTTCAGGTCTACTCTCAACCCAACGCTTCGATTCTCTTGCAAATGTCACTGGGTACTCTAGTATTGCTGGAGTACACAGCATCCAAATTACTCCGCCTGGATCTACACCTGCCATACCAGCAGTCTTGCCGTTAGGCACTTCAAACCACACACAGGAGCCTTTCTCAGCCTCCATTGTAAGATAGTCATAAGGATCTGCTCCGTGACCTTCTTCAACCTCTCTGCGGTCTTCAGGGCGTAGATTAGAGGCTACTTCAATAGCAGCCTCCATTGTTATAGGGTGGATGTAATTAGGCACGACGGTAGAATTTAGTATTGTAATCTCCTTCCCATGTCAATGATTGCAATGTCAAGGGAGAAGGGTGGGACGATTTAAGAGTTAATGTTAAGTTAGTATTTTTTTCATATATTGGAACTGTTTGAGTAATAGAAGATGATATATTCACTTGGTTAGCACGGTACCAATCAGCATCAGGATTTTCCCATGTTTCAGTGTAAGTTGGTTTACCTTTTCTATCTAATACTGTATCAAATAAACCAGCTTCTCCAAGGCTTAATTTAGCTCTATGTAAAACTAATGTACCTGCTACATCTGATTTATAAGATTCTCCAGCTTGGTTAGTTATATGTATTGTAGGGAATTCTACTTCCATATCAAAGACATAACCTATTAGAAAACTATTACTAGTCCAATCACCTGGTACTGTACAAGTACTACCATTAACAGTGATTAAACCATACATACCCATTGTATCAGAATCACCTGAACCAGCACTGTTATCGTAAGCAACTAATTGTTTAGAACTATTATAACCAGTTGGTAAACCAAAAGTAGTTAAACCTGTAGTAGAACTATATGCATTACTACTTAAACCTGATACTTCTGCTACATTATCTAAATGAACTTTATAAGTAACATCATCTGTAGTAGCAGCAGTATCCATATTATCAGTTATGGTTATGGTACCATCATGTAGTTTTAGATCAAAACGTTGTAGTACATCTTTATTACCATTTCTTATGACAACATATAATGCATCGTCTTGTACTGTATGATACTGAATATCACCACTCAATTCCCAAGTAAACCATGATGCTTGTACACGTTTTTCACCTGTACTGAAATATTTATAAACATATAAAGTTGATTGACTATCCTCACTAAAGAAAATTACAGAGTTCTCTTTAGAAGTAGATACATGTTTTATATTTTTATTAAATAAATTTGAAACAACTTTAGTTTGATCAACAACAACTGGTTCACCTTCTCTTCTTATCTGTGCCATCTCCCAAAAACGTGTATTTTTACCTGCGTTGTCGAGGAAACCTACAGTCGTCCCTAATGAAAATGGTTCTGTATCGGTATTAAATTGATAAGATGATAAGAAATTTATTTTAGCTGTTAGTGGTGTCATCGTGTCACTATCTGTTGTGACCATGTACTGAGCTGCGTCACTGAAAAGTAACAACCCACTATTTACTTGAGTACCACTATAAATTTTAGTAGGATTATCTGCACTACATTTAATATCTATAGGGTCAGATGGTGTAACTGTTATAGCAGTCTTTGACCAAAAATGATGACTATTACCAGGTCTAGAAAGTATGATATTCTCATCACTTAAAAACGCAAGTCTATTTCTAAAAAATAAAATTTTATTAATAGTACTATCTACAAAAGATGGTTCAGGGCTAGTAGCTAAATCACCAACCTCACAGTCTTCCCATTCAGGTGCAACATAAGCAGGTCCGACATCACAATTCCCTGATGTAGTTACAGAGTTTGTAGCAGTATATGTGAATGTATTATCACTAGGGGTAGAATCAACTATAACTCTTGCATTAGTTAAACCAGATCCAGAGGTTACTGATATAGTTATGTAAGATGAGCCTGCTGTAAAACCGTGGTTTGTTTTAGTAACTGTTACAGTAGTTCCAGATTGGCTATAAGTACCACTAGTTGTGACGGAAAATATAGTACCATCTAATTGGCTAACTTTAAAAGTATCTTCAGGTGTTTTGATAAGCACAACTGGCATTGTACTATAATCAAACTGTATCTGCCTATCTGGTGCAGGTACTTCTTCCCAAATACCTTTACCATCTAAATTATTATCACCTAAAAATTTTAAGTAATAATCATCTTCATCAGCTTCACTATTGTTAACTGTTACAACATAATTATGTTTACATTCTTGTGGTAAATCTTCAATTGTATCTATACCACCTGATAGTACATTCAGTAACCTACCTGATGGAGTAGATATATTAAATTTACTAGGACTTTTAATATAAAAACCATTACCTATTGGTTGTATATTAGCTTCTGTAAAATTAACTACTACTGTACCACTCGTAGCTCCTGAATCTGATACAGCTATTTGAAACGCAGCAGAGCTTACTGCAGTAATAGTTTGATTTGTTAAATCAGATAAAGATCCTGATGGAAAATCTAAATCAACTTTATCACCAGCTGAAAATCCATGATTATTTTGATTAACTTGTAAAACTGTACCACTTCTTACCCAATCAAATGTAGATTCTTTTATAAGTTCTTGCCTAATATTACCTAATATAGAATCAGTTGTAACAACTTGATCACCATGAAAAGCTGTAACTGGAGGACGTACTAGAGCTAAATTAGCACGAACATTAGCTACGCTATCTTCTTCAATAGTAATCTTTAGTTGTTGATTTTTTACATACACAAGAACATAGTCATCTTTTTTCCAACCATGTCCACCATGCTTCAATGTAGCATAAGATGAGAAGTCAGCTTTTGCTCCCTCACCAAGTGCAGATGATTGACCTAAAGTTTTAACATGGAAATGTAATTGTTCAGGTAAAGGGTTATCTTCTGTTACTACAGTTCTAGGTATTTTAGTACTTGATACATAACTTCCTATAGTGCTACCTTGTATTGGTCTCATAGCCCATCTAGTTGAAGTACCTTTATCATCATTATCCCTAGCTCTGATTGCTAAAACAAGTCCAGTACATTGAGCTTCAGTATTTTTAAAAGCGTCATCATTTGATGCACCGTTAGTATGTCCATAAGATACATAATTATAACCCAATACTAACATTTCCCAATCTCCATCCTCACCAAACGTAGCATCATACCAAGACATACTCTCAGCTTTTGCTAGGAATTCTGATGGATTTGCTACATAGTTTGCTGGATTAGAGCTACCTATAAGGTAATTAGTACTTGTTACACCATCTGTCAATTCAAACCATTGATTACTCCAAGTTCCTCCATGACCAATGTCTATAATATATAAGTCATTGTCAGAGTATTCAGTATATACACCGCTAGAATTTTTTCTCCAATATGTGTAGATGCCTTCGTGATCGTTGCTGTGTTCTCTAGAGTCTGTCCATTGAGTACCTATTTCTGGATTAAACCATTTCTCACCAATCCTCATTAAATAACCACCATACCAATCTGTCTTTTTAAAATCCAATACCGCACTGTTTTGACAACTTGTAACAAAACCTGCACCAGTTCCGTAATAACCTGGTAGTACACCTTGAGGTGGTGCTGAACTAGAATTTGCATCAATTACTCTACAAGTATCGCTTGGACCTCTCTGTACTTCTAAACCTAACCTAGTAGCAGTGTAAACTTTCCTAGTAGTAGTAGAGTTATAGAAATTTAAAGGGTATTGTTCTCCATACTCAAGTTGTTTTAATTCAACATAAGCTTCATACGGTTTAGTTGATGTCTTATTTGTATCAGACATTTTAACTATTTTATTTCTATTTGTAATGTATGTGCTTAAACAACCTTTGAGCGTACCAATTTGATCATATACTGATAGTGTTTGAACATCACTAGATTTAATAGAAGTACCATGTTTTATATAATTCTTTATAGCTGTTGCTGTACTTGATACATAACTTAAGTTACCAATACTTTCGTTATACTCCTTACCATCACTACATCTCCACATTGTAATAACACCATCAGCTAATGTTATTCTTCCTATGAATTGTTCAGAACTATTCTCATAAAAATTAAACCATTTATATTTATCTGTACCTGTAGTTACACCTGTTGCTATTTCTTTAATAAACTTACCACCAGGACGTTTTGCCAATGATTCTGTAATGTCAGGCATCACATTCTTAGCAACATTCAGTTGTCCTGGTACTTTTAATTCATCTGGTTGTTGCGATATACCACCAATATAAGATGGTATCGTTTGTGTAATACTTGCCATTAGCGTCTTAGCGTAGTATAAGGAGTATAGGATTCATAGGTTGTACCATGTCCTGCAGGGAATCCAAAGTAAGATGGATTAGACATATCGCATTCATACTCTACACAAGCTGCTCTTGATTTAGCCTCATCCTGTTGTAGTAGTTGTGCTAAAGAAGGGTTTGATACTAATTGTGTAGCAGCTCTTACCGCAGCTCTGTATGTTATATATCTTTGGAATGGATTAGGTAGATCATTAAACGGATATAATGTAGTGATATCTAAGAAAACGTTATAATCAAACTCATATGTATGGTCAACCATATCATATAACTTACCATTTCTTACAACTAAATCTTGAGTTTTCTTATTTAAACCATCATGTAAAGTATAACGTATTGTATTAGCTGGTAGTACTAAGTTTTTATTTGCATCTGGTACTACTTCTACATGTGGCTCTGTATTAAAATGCCATCCTTCATTCTGTACATCTTTATTAATTTCGGTTAATATATTGTAGATGAAAGATATTTCAGGGTTTTCATAATTGAGAGTTGTGACTGGTGACTGACCGATAGCTCCCAAGATTGAGTTCACTGCGGATAGTTCGGTATCGGTGTCAATTGTCGAGGTAGCCATAGGTATAAATATTTGTGAATAAAAAAAAGGGGACCGTGAGAAGTCCCCTTATATAAATAAAAGCTGATGTTAGAATGCAGCGTTACCAGATGAACCGGTAGCAGCACCTGCGATTAGCTCAACACAAGCAGCTGGGTTTAGATAATCAGCACCCATTGCCAAGCGTCCAAGAATAACGTCACCCTGATAAATCACGGATACGTCACCAGAGGTTACTTGAACTTGAGGTCCGATTGCTTCGACAACACCTGCGCCTTCCTTCTGGAAGATAAGTCCGCAAGAGTTAGCGAATTCTGTCTCTTCACCGTACTCGTTATTGATTCCAGTTACGTCAGCTGCAGCATCTTCCATCGTTACGCTGGTGAATGAACCAGTGTTACCTGGGTCAGCTACGTTAGGAATTACAGCAGTGTCTCCGCCATACTTGGTACCATACTTACTGAAGAATGGGATGTTCATTGACTTGTAGATCTTAATGCCTGCAATCTCAATGATTCCTTGACCATTTTGGAGTGATTGTCCCTGAACATCACGATTAACCAGTCCGCTGTCGCCAACATTCTGTATCAATTCATAATATTGTCTTGGGTTCAACACACCTACACGTCCTTCAGAACTTACTCCCTTCTCATCTAATGCAGCTGCAGCATCATAGAATGCAGAGATTAGAGAAGCTGGAACATAAGCGTCGGAAGCTTTGGCGTTTGTACCAACACGGATTTGTGTTCCGCCTGGTTCTACGAAGTTAGCTTTCGTAATTGGACTTGCAGCCCTAGCACCACGAGCGATTGATCTGAAGATTAGGCGGTCATACTTCTCAGCGAGAGCATAGCCGATCTTCTTAGAGATCTCACCACGTAGATCGTAGTGTGCAAGTGTTTCGTCCAGTTCGTAAACGAAGGCTGAACTGATTAGCAGATCATCAACCGTGATGGTTTTCTCTGCTACTGGGGGTGCTCCATCGGAGTTACCCAGAATGCTGTTACCAGGAGTATGATATTCAGCGGTTGTACGACCTGTATAGATGAACTGTAATGACTTACCGTTCTTCAAGGTACGCTTCATAACCAAGTCCCTTGCAATTGTATTGCGCTGGAACCCTTTGAACATCTCTCCACTAAACAGCTTCAAATATAGAGCTCTTGCGTCGCCGGTCGAGTTCGATTGACCCGGCCGCGTCAGATCGGCAAGAGGCTCGTTACTATTCTGATGAGCCATTACTATGGGATAAATGTATTGTTAACTTTCTTACGCGTAAAATTTTTGATCATATGTTGTGGTCTCTCCCACCGTCTAGACGGCTAATGGTATCCTCCTTGGAGGGCAAAAGCCAATGAAAAGGGGGTCCGACTCTGAGGTGCCCCCGTCCCTATTAGTTTCCTAACAGTGCCTCTTCTAAGGACTGTGGGAAATCATCATCTTCATCTACTCCTGGTGGTTGTTTATCACTAGGTAGTGTATCAAGAGGATCTTTTATATCAGGTGTAAGAGATGTTACTTTTGCTCTATTACCTGATGATTGATGTGCCATTAGTATTCCTTTGATTGATTATAGCATGGGCAGTCAGCCTTACAATTTGAATGATAATGTAAATGACTACCCTCTATAAAAGAAAAGACCCCCACAAGCAAAAATAATATTGCCCATGGGGATTCTAAATACTTCATCAGAAGCTATACTTGGTACCTATTTTAGTAGCCCAACTGTTGTCGGCATCGCCGTCATTAGTTTGGACTGCAAGCTCACCATAAAAGTCAAGCTTCTCAGTTGCTGCTACAGTTGCACCAACCTTACCTGACAGTTGGTTGTCGGTATCATCAGCACCATCGGTTGCTACAATAGCTGGTCCACCTTGAATGTAATATCCAAAGCTATCAGTCCCACCTTCATAACCTATATGTAGGTCAGTGGTAGAGGTTGTGTAATCAGCTCCACTGTAAGAACCGTTGTTCTCCACGTTCACGTAGACTCCGGCGAAAGCCGGACCTGCAGCGAGTGTGGAGGCGAGTGCTAGTGCTAAAGTTTTCATTAATAAAGTTTAAGTTTGCTTTGTATAAGGCACGCCGCGATACTTTAGTTGGATCTTTTTTCGCATTGATCTTCTCCTTAGTACCACACCCCCGTTCCATGATGTGGTTTCATGCGTTCTCACTGGTGTGTGCTATGTGAGAATGAACGGACGCAGCTGCCTGTGGCTTCTACTGGGTTCGACTATCCGAGCCGCCTTGGTTACCTAGAATACTCCAGGTAAAATTTGTCCTGTGAATATGTAAGCTCCGACTGCTGCATTGAATCCAATCATTGCAAGCCAGCCATTTACACGTTCAGCGTTTTGAAAATACTCTTGTGTTGTTGGAGGTTCGATTACCTCTACCTGTGGTTCACGAGCATGTACGTTTGAGGTCATTAAGATAAAATAAATTAGGTTAATGGCCGAGGACGAAGGTTCGGGTCGGCACGTTAAACGCTAAAAATTAAGGTCAGAACGTTCTAATTTTTCCATCACATCTATTCGATATGCTGGATCTTTGTCATATCTAGGGTCATTCATAGCAGCTACTAACTCAGGTTGACTCGGAATACATCACCACCGGATGTAGGAGGTTTACCTTGTAGCATTCTACCTTCATACCCATTTGTAGCTTCGTATTGTTGTTTCAAACCATCTACTGCTAATTGAATTGCTCCGGCATTACCAGAATTAATAAGAGAATCAAATGCTTCAACAGTAGTTTGAGGTAGATTTGAACTTGCCCATTCTACCATAGCAGAGTACTGAGCTTCACCACCTACAGAATTCTTAATAGAATTAACTTCTGCATCTGTTAAATCTTGTGCTTCAACTGGTGCAGCTTGTTCTTGTGGATTAGCTTTAGACATCTCCATGTAAGCTTGGACTAAATCCTTGCTACTCATATTTTCAAACTTAGCCATTGTTTCAGAAGTCAGCTCACCCTTCTCAAAGAATTCGTTAGATGCTTCAGAAATAATAGTATGGTTCGCAGGTATTTCAGTAGGAGCTTCTTCCTCTACTTCTTCTGCTTTTGATTCAGTTTCATTAGATTGTTCGCCAAGCTTTTGTTCTAATTCAGCATAGGCTTTCTCTAATTCTTGAGCATTTTTATATTTACCAGCAAGTAAACTTTCTTGCTGCTGTTCCATTTCTTCACCAACCTTTAGAGCCTCTTGCTCATCAGGATTAAGTGTTTCTGATGTGGTAATTGTATCAGTACCAGCATCATATGTCATTGTTTCTGCCATATTATTCTTGTGGTGGTTCTTGCTGCTGTTCTTGAGCTTCTACAATTTGTTCGCCCAATGCATCTGTACCTTCTGGGTTCTTAGACGGATCCATCATAGGAGATCCAGCTATTTGTCCAGCTTGTTCAAGCATAGCTTGTTGTGCAGCTTGTTGTTGCTGCTGTTGTTGTTCTTGTTGTATCTGTTCTTCAGTCTTAACAAGATTAAGTACATCAATACCTTGTGCAGCTGCTAATCGTTTGATAGCTTCTGAAGGATTAATGAAATGCATCAACGCTTCTGGTCCTAATGTCTGTGCAATAGTACCAATAAATTGTGTCAAGCTTTCTCTATCTTGTCCTCTACCAAGAGCATTTACACCTGCAACAATAGAAGGACGTACCAAATCTTTAGGTAACTTAGGTATCTGATTACTACGTTGTAGTATAAGTAAAGTTCTATTGAGATATGGTATAAGGAATTCAACAGTAAGTAGTGAGAATATTCCACCGAGTTGCTGTTCTAATTCCATTTGTGTCAGCCTAACTTCTTCAGCTGTAACACGTTCAGCTTGTCTTACATTCATTGTAAGGAAAGCATCACTTATTCTACGCTCAATTTGCTGAGCTAGATTTGCAGCTGTTGCGAAGTCAGCTGTCTTGCCCACTTGTATAACTGCTACGTCTTCAGGTCTACCCTGAACGATTGCACCGTTACCAGCTTGGGCTATAGTCTGTGGTTTTGTGGTCGATGATGGTGAGACAAGGAACACTACCTTTGCGGCTGCTGCAGAGCCTTCTACGAGTGCCTGAGAGAGTCCTTCAAGGGACTTCAGATCACCAATAAACTCTTCAACTCTACCACGTCCATAATCCTCTCCGTCAACTGTATTAAATCTTAACGGGAGCCAAGGACTAGCATTCTTTGGAGCTGTACTACGGCTGCCAGGAATAATCTTATCAAAACATTCCTGATACCATACCCAACGCCCACTCTTTTCGTCTAGCTTGACGCAAGTATACACTTCTACGTCATCATCATTTGAACTCTTCGATGAATCATTAGCTGATTCTTCACCAGGCTCAGGCAAGTCAAGACCTAAGACCTTTCGACTTATTAGTTCTTTAGTTACTATCTCTAGTACGTTACCATTCCCATCTCTGTTGACAACAAATCTGTTCAACGGGAAATTCTTTAACCCATCTTTGCCCATAAATATAAGGGCATTACCACCGACGATAAGATGTTTAAGTGCTTGGTGTATTACAACTCTATCATTAGAAGCTGCAATATAATCCATGATCATCCTTTCTATCTTAGAGAAGGATAGATCTAATTCACTTCTTATACTTGGATCTAATTCCTCTCCAAGTTTATCATCTCTAACCTGTAATTTAAAGAAGGTGGTTTGAGGTGGTAGCAAAGCAAGCATAAGTTTAGCTGCTAATGTTACTACCACCTTAGCTCCGACGGATTGCCAGGGCGTAATTAAATTCTTATGGTTAGATCTAGTGTTATCGTCTTGTGTTATTAGGTAAGGTAACGTAAGAGATGAACAATCCCTAGCTTTGTCCAAGAACTGAGAACGTCCAGTAGCTAGGCGATTGTATCTCTCACGTGCGTTCACTGATTAAGACCTCCTGTTGGTCCAGCTGTTGGTGTTGAGACTTGTGGATTTTGTATCCTTAAGTCTTGACCACGGTTAGCGTATTCACCCATCGCCTTCTTGCTCTTTGACTGACGGACTCTAGGATTAACATCCTTTATCACTGGTTCAGGTACTGGAGCTGGTGGCTTAGGAGGCGGTGGTGGTGGCGGTGCTGGTGGTAAAGGTGGTGGTGGCGGTGGTGCTGAAGTTTTCCCTCCAAAACACATTAGATTTCATCCTCCATAATTGATTTAATATAATCTATAACACTGGCTTGACCCGCACGATACATAATAGATTCGATTGGTTCTTTAGGATGAACTGGTTTCCAACCGAAGTTAGAATCAAGCCTGTCGATTAGTTCATCCAGTCGCTTGTTGTGTAGCTTAAGCGTATTTAGGGAGATTTGTGTTTGCATGTTCGAAGAATGCTGGCATACGTGCTCGCTGTGTCTCAGAAAACTCAGGTGCTTTTCCTTCATACATTAAGCGATCGCTAGCATCCAGCCAAAATTTTTTGTCTAAATATCTATCCTCGGTATTTATACCTAGAGGTTTAACAATCCAGTTAATGGTGGCTTTCCTAAGTTTATCCAAAGAATTAGAAGGACGTAGACCCAACTCACTACATACAAGACTATTACTTCCGACGTGGATCTGTTCGTCGCGCGAAATGTCAGCAGATATTGTACGCAAAGCAGCATCCCCATTAAACCTAAAGAAAGGGAGTAGAACGAAGAAGATGGCCCGTTCTGCGACCAAAGCTTTGGTAATTGTATGGTCAGGGTGGTTAATCCAAGCATCTCTTAATAGTTTTCCTTCTTTTTCATCATTTTCATTTGTACCAAGGGCATCTGCATAGTATCCGAGAGCAAGATCATGTCTTTCTTCGTCTTTAACATTGTCCTCTAGTAGTTTTCTAGCGTTATTGGGAACATCTTTTTCAAGACCTTCCTTAATGAAGGTACCCACAGGTAGCTCCAAATGACGTGCTGCGAGCGCACGCCCAATAGTAGCTCTTGCTTCATCTTTTATTGGCCCAATGGTGGGTTTTACTGGTGACCACTTACGTTTGCGGTCTAGTAGAATTTCATACGGATGTTTTCTCATCATTCTTGACAGTCACAGGTTACAGGCTCGTTTCCGAGAATGTCCTGCAAGTAATCATCGACATCGGCTTGATCTAATGCTGCATACGCATCGGTCTTATCTTGTGTGTCCCCCATTACTTGTAGGCTATAGTAAAGGGAGGTTTGAGGCGATGCCAACCACTCTTCCACGAATTCACGATCGTAGGTTACTACATCACTCCAAGAGTTAAATGAGTATCCGTGAAGAAGTCCCGTATTATCATACATTTTCATTAGTTGATCTGCTACATGCTTGTAAGCATCCCAACCAACTTCACTAGCAATTTCTACATTGCCATAGTCATAGCTCTGTACACCAAAGGTTCCAGAGTCTCGATCTACCTTCCGACTAATCGGAGGTGCTATTTCAGGAGTAGCTGTATAGCCCTCCGTATCTTTACTTCTATATGAACATGATGCAGTAGGTGCAATAGCAAATGCCCTCACCATGTTATGTTGTTCAGCAATCTTAGTAGCGTGCCATATACCGTCTTGTAAATTAAAAGCAAGTTGATAAGCGATACCGCCTAAGTACTCACCAGTGTTGACAGCTTCTAATGCACGACCAAATTCGTCATAACTAACTCGGTATTGGTGTAATAAATTAGCTAAGCCGAGGACGCCGAGTCCAACCTGACGGTCGATATCAGCTGGCAGGTATTCTCCAGTTGCTCCAACACCTGTCCGACCATGGAGCTCGCACAGTTGGGACATACCTTCAATGAAACCCTGCTTGATGGTGCCGATGTCACAGGCTGCGAGATTGACATGTTGTAACAAGCATGTGCCGCGTGAGGGCAGGTAAACCTCAAGACAGACGTTGCCATAGATTCTGTTTCCATTGTTATCGTATTTAACTTTGTTCAGCCAGATATCACCTGACTTGATGCCATAAAGTAAGGCATCTTTTACTTGATTATTACAGCTTTGCCACCATCCGGCTTCAATATCAACACATCGTTTGACCCACGGGAGTTCCTCCCTGGGAGTAGTAATAAACTCAAGGATGTCAGGATGATTAAGGTCGAGATGAAGTACCACAGCACCGTTTTTATAGATGCCTCCTCTTCGTAATGTTTCATTGAGTGATGAGTAGATTTTTCCGAAGGATACTGGTCCAGAAGCTGTAAGACCTTTTCCGTTTTCTGCTCCTTTGGGACGGAGCTTTGATAAATGGACCGCAACTCCTGCGCCAAATCTGAGTCCATGCGATACGTATCTCCAGCTTGCTTCGATTCCATCTTTTCCCTCCATAGAATCCTCTACGACAAAGACGGTGCAGCTCACTGGGAGTCTTGATTCTGGGTTATCCAACCATGATTGGACCCGACCAGTGCGGGAAATAAGTTCAGCAGTCATTTTTTTTAAACTAAATCAGATAGATCAGGTGGTTTGTAGTTTGGTCCTTTAAGAACCTTTCCATCTTCTCGATATATTGGTTTACCGTCCGCATCGAGTTTGGACATATTACTTTCATGTACCCTATTTAAAGCTTCATCTAGAAACCAATGCATATTCGCAGCATATTGATAACATACATAGACTAAATCAGCAAGTTCTTTCAGACATTCTTCTTGAACATTTTTACCGTGCATGAATAACATGCCTTCAGCCTGTAAGAATTCTTTAAACTCTTCTACGATTAGATCATGCTGCCTAGCTCTATTTTGTCTATCAGCACTATTCTTTATGTCGTACTTTGTACGGAATTCCTTGGCTTGCTCTGAAATAAAAGTCCTTTTCATTGTCAAGTTCATTCTCTAGGTAGTGGATTGCTTTTTCTAAGTCTTGTATCTTGCTATCTTTGTATCCTGCTCTGCAGATATACTTAATAGCATTGCCGAGATGGAAGTTCAGTCCTTGGTCTCTAATAAAATCCCAAACATCGGTAGTTCCTCTCTTGTAATAGGTTGGACCTTCGGCCATGATTTAACTAAATTTGTGAGTGAATTTCCAAGTACAAAATTTTGATGTTGTAAGGCAAGGAAAAGAGTGACGACATCTTTATAATCAACATCACCACTCTTAAGACGATCTTCAATGAGTCGCATCTTCAGATCCTGCTCCATCGTCAATTTTGTAATCGGAGGTGGGGGTCCAAAGTTTTGGTTGCTTGGCTTTGAAGTCATAGTCATCGTTTGTTAAAATCCTTGCTAATCTAGCATTGATTAATGCTTCTTCCTCAGTCAAACCTTTATCTATAAAGGCATCAACTACGGTTTTCCAGGAGTATCCTTTGTCTTCGAAGAGTGAAACAGCTCGTTTAACCCCGATTCCAGGAACTCCTCCATATCCATCGGTTTGATCTCCTGCGAGTGATTGGATGAGGTGCCACTTGGCTCCTTCTTCAGGTGTGATTGTGAATGTTTCATCGAAGTTATATAATTGACCTGGGATTTGCCTCATATCTTTATCAGGTGAGGCTATTATATTTCCTGGGTATCTTGTGGCATAAATACCCATTGTATCATCAGCTTCAAGAGTTGGTTTAATAATAACCTTATACTCTTTCCTTAATTCACTGATGACACGTTTATAGCCACACGGCTTCTTCCGATTTCGGTGACCTTTATATTCGGGTAGAATTTTTTTCCTAAAATTTACACTGTCGGAAAAGAACAGTATTAAAGTAGAGAATGACCCAAGTTTGTTTTCAAGCTTGGTAAGTTCCCTCTTTGTGGCGTTGTATGCATCACTAAAGTTGCTAGTGACAAGAATAACATCGTCACCAAAGTCAACTTCACTTTCTGCAGCCGCGCACGCTTTGTAGACGATGAAGTCTGCATCGCATAAAATTTTCATAGTTAGTGGACATCTGCCCATGTATTACCGCTTTTTGATTCAGCAGCGACTGGACATCTCATTTTATAATACTCACCAGCTTGAACAGCTGTGAGTTCTAGTAAGAATTTTAAATCTTCGACTTGCTCTTCTTTCGTTTCAAATTGTAATTCATCATGAACGAATGCAAGTTGGTGAGCATCATTAGGTAGTCTTTCATTTGCTAAAACCATCCATTTTTTTGCTATGATCGCCGCCGATCCTTGGAGGAGGTAATTGAGGGACTTATGCCGCGAGTCAACGAGGATACGACGATTGTCGAGTCCACGGACATAACCTCTCTCACTAGCTTTGTGTACTGCTTGTAGCAGTTCTTTAAGACCAGGAATGGCTTCAATATAGGCTTTCCTAATCTCCTTTCCCTTTGATCGCGCCTTGTCATCATCTAATTGTTGATCGTAGGATCGACCGATTTTGACGTCTCCGGCTCCGTAGAGGAAGGCGTAGGTGACGGTTTTAACAAGTCTGCGGGAAATTCCGATTTTGTCTGCATTGGTTTGATGGATGTCTCCGGTAAGGAGGATTTCGGCATAGCGTCCTTTATCAAATCGGGCGAGATAGTGGGCAAGCATCCTGAGCTCAATACCGCTAAGGTCGGCACCAACCATAACATAGTTAGGCGACGCTTGGAATAATTTTCTGAATCTTTCATCTGATGGTACTTGTGCTAAATTTGGTGATCGGTGGGCGCAACGAAATGTTGCTGTAGCTACTGAACAATGATGATGAATCCTACTAGACGTCGTAACAAGCTTCTGCCA
>VTLG01004125.1_pt1 | contig 36251 bp, 46 predicted proteins | sample 4694571 | NCBI WGS metagenome assembly VTLG01 (sample SAMN12604809, study PRJNA352737) | marine metagenome | biome: ENVO:00000447; feature: ENVO:00000209|ENVO:00000569|ENVO:01000036; material: ENVO:00002151; isolation source: viral sequences binned using virsorter ...
AGCTTGCCAAGTCAGCGTTTGACTTTTGATTTGGTCCGCCGGCCTTCTTTTTGAAATTGTTGAACTGCTTCAAAGTTTGGAGGTTTTTAGAAACGCAAACTTTCTTCAGCGCGGTAACTCGCTTTGCATCATCAGTCAGCTTTAATATATCTGACGTTATCAATGCTCTAATCACCGGGCTTGTGGCAATGGCTGCTAGCTCTTTTGGGTAACTCTCACCCTTACAGCCTAAGCCGTTGATAATGTATTGTGTGCGGAATGCTTCCGACGTAACGGGCTGGTCACTTTTCACTGTCTTACTGCGCGGCGTCACGTTTAAGTCATTGGCAATTAGAACAAGCGGAACAACAAAGTCTATCGCTTTAGTCTGAGCTGCCTCATACGTCGTGTAAGCCGTCCGCGCAGTAGTGAGTAGCAAGTTATGAGCTTCTGTTATAAGTACAGGGGTCATAATAATCTCCGTTAGGATTAAGGAAAATTCCTCACTGCACGTTGATAGTTACTGCACGCAAGTTCAGTGGGTTGCCCCACCCAACTAGCGAGCACTATCAAATTTCACAATGAGAAACAACTATGCGCATTTTACCAAAATGACAATATATGGCAAGCACAATGTTTGAGCCCCAATTCAGTAGCATGCTAACAGTTCAGTGGGTCAACCCACTCAATTCAGTAGTGTGCTAACTAATTAAGGTAATATTTAAATTTTAGAATTTGACGAGGTAACGGAAAATGAATGGGGGAGGGGAAAAAAAAGGGGCGCGTGAGTGCGAAAAAGAAAGAAACCTTACCCACATAAAATTAGCAAAACCTACCCACTTCATCGCCATTAAAGTATATTATCTATAGTGGCATAAATACCACATATAAAAATATTTCCATTTACCCCTTGACATTTCCAATTAAATTCCTATATACTCTTATAACTATAAGGAGTCTTATAAAGTTATCTATAGTTTTATTTTTATAATTATACTCTAAATTACTCTAAGTTACTCTAAGTTACTCTAAGTAGGGATAGTCTATGACTGACAGAGAAATAGCGAACATTATCTGGAAAGTAATGAAAGGTATAAAACTGCCTAATAATTATACAGAAAAAGATATTACAGAAATTATAAATAAATACTGGCATAGAGCTATAGAACGAGAAAAATAAATTTATGGATAATATAAAAAAAAGTATACAAAATCTTGAAGAGTCTCTTCAGTTAGAAGAAGGAACTTTGGAGAATTCTTTTGTCCAACTGGATTCTTTGTCTGCTTCACATCTTCTGTCTAGGATGATTGAAGAGATTATAACTGGAATTGCTACAGCTCCAGCTGTTTTCAAGCGTCCCTATATGACAGAAGGAGTACTTTGTGTTATATCAAATTTAACTTTACTGAGAACATTATTTATGGAAGATTATGCAAACGGAAACGACACAATCCATTAGTAAACTTGAGGGGTTGCTCGCCACAGCCTCCTTACTGGAAGAAACTGTACTTACTACATGTAAGTCTGATTTCTTGTCTTTTGTGCGTCTAATGGCTCCTACCCTTGTCTCTGACTGGAAAATGGGGCAACATATAAAGTTAATCTCTCAAAAGCTTCAGGCTCTGGAAGAAGGTAAAATAAAGAGGCTAATGGTCTTCTTACCTCCTCGTTCTTCTAAATCTGTTACATGTTCCAAGTTATTTCCTGCATGGTATATTGGTCGCCATCCAGAACAGGAGATACTGACTGTATCTCATAGTGACCAGTTATCCAGCGACTTTGGCAGGTCTGTCAGAGATATCGTGAATACGGAGTTATTTCAGGAAGTATTCCGTGGAGTTACCTTACGCAGTGATGTGAGAGCTGCAGGTAAATGGAAGACAAATCATAACGGTACTTATTACGCAGCCGGGGTACGTAGTCAGATAGCGGGGCGTGGTGCTCACGTTGCCATTCTGGACGACGTGATGTCAGAAGAGGATTCCTTTTCGGAAGCAGGACGGCGTTACGTAAAAGAGTGGTATCCTGCTGGTCTGAGAACCCGTATCATGCCAAACGGTTCCATTGTCATAATTAATACCCGCTATCACCATGACGACCTCTGTGGCTGGCTATTGAAGCAGGAGGAAATCATGGATATGGAAAGTACCTATCCTTGGGAGGTTATAAGTATTCCTGCGTGGGTGGATGAGCCAGCAGCAAAGTTACTTAATCTTCCCGTAGGTTCCTCATATTTTCCTGAATGGAAACCCGATGAAATTTTAAGAGTAGACGAAGAAGAAATTATTGCGAGTAACGGGAGCCGCTATTGGGACTCCCTCTATATGCAGAATCCTACACCGGAGGAGGGTGGTGTAATTAAAAAACGGTGGTTAAAAAAATGGACAGACGATGAGCCTCCTGTGTGTGATTTTATTCTACAAACTTATGATACTGCTTTTTCCACCAGAACTTCTGCTGACTTCAGTGTTATCCAGACTTGGGGTATATTCAATATGCCTGAAGAGGATTCCATAGGAAGAGAATACTGGGGTGGACATCTAATCCTGCTGGGTAATGTTCGAGGTCGCTACGAATATCCTGAATTGCGCCGAATGGCCCAGATTCTTCACGACGAGCATAGACCTGACGTATGCATCGTTGAGAAGAAGGCAAGCGGCCAGTCCCTCATACAAGATATGAGAAGGGCTGGTCTGCCTGTCTTGGAATATAATCCCGACAAGGACAAGATAGCTCGTGTCTATGCTGCAAGTCCCATGATTGAATCAGGACATGTCTGGATTCCTACTCAGAAGAAGTGGTCAACGGAATTAATTGAAGAACTGATAACTTTTCCTAATGCGCGACACGATGACCAAGTGGATGCATTGACAATGGCTGTTCACTATATGCGGGAATCTTGGCGGTTATCACATCCTGATGACCCTAATGAAGAGGACGAACCTAAAAGAAATAAGAAGAGGGTTGCGTACTGGAACTTTTAGGTGTATAATAAGCAATCTTGATTTATAAGGAGTTTTTTATGGAACTTGTGCAGATATGGTTAGGTATTATATTAATGTATAACATGGGTGGGAATCCTAATGCTGCATTATATAAAACAGTTTCTGCAGGTCCTTTTGAAGTACAGGAAGAATGTATTCAGAATGTACAGGATATTGGTTTACCAATGGTAATGGGAGCTAATATAAGAGAAGGCTATCGGTTAGTGGATGCTTATTGTGTTCCTGTCAGTAAAGAAAATTCTGTACCACCACTTAAAAGTTCTAGTACTTGATAGAGATAACGTACTTTCATATTCTATTAGGAAGTATTTTAATTTACTGTATTTTATTTGAAATAGCAGAATATATTATTATTCGCAGAAAAAAAAATAAATGTTTATGCCTGAGAAAAAAAAGGACCTAACTCGCAGACAATTTTTAGGTCGTGGATTATCTGGAGTAGCTGGTGCAGCTACTAAAGGTCTTCCTATGGGTACAGGTATTATTACAGAGGCATTAAGTGGAAAAGGCGGTTTACCACAAGACTTAGTAAGAAAATATCTTCTTGCTAATGCGGCAGAAATGGCACGTGCTGATGAATTATTATATGATGCGCTACCTCTACCACCTGAATACTTCCCCGATTTTATGGAGGAGCATCTTCCCAGACGGAAGAGTAGGAGAGCAAAACTACCTAAACATTTACGTGATTTGCTAGCTCGTCACGAAACTCCTCATATTGTAGAATTAAGACGTAAATTTGAAAGTCCTGCTAAATCTGTTGAACATTCATCGAAAGAATATTTAAGCCAAATTAAAAAGGCTATGAATTTAGATGGAGGAGAATGGCAGAAAGTAGAGGATAAACTACTTAAGACTACATTTGACCTAGAAGATAAGGAAATAGAGAGATTACAAGAGTATGAAAGAATATTGAGAAGCAGTCGTGACCCTTCTTCTCCTAAATCTCCTACACCAGAAAAAATAGAAGGACCCCAGACTGAAAGAACTACAAAGCCTGTCGAGTCTAAAAAACCACTAAAACCAAGAATTACAAGAACTGCTTCTCCACCTGTTCAACTTCCTTCAGGTAAAGACCTTTCCCGCATAGCATTGCGTGGAGCTGCTACGGCAGCAGGATGGCCGATGTATGCTGCATCCTTCGGTATTCCCACAGCACGTAGCGGAGAATCACAGGTACTGGCAGAACTGGCCGACCAGCCTGATGCAGATATGGATGCTGCTTTACAGGAATATAGACAGATGTTAGCTGCTGAGAAAGAAGCCGGTATTCTTAGACGAGCACAAGAAAATCTTGGGCCTATGGGAATGTCGTAAGATGCCATTATCAGGATTAGCTTCAGTAGCTGCTCGTTTAGCTGGTAAAGGTATGACAGGTACTTCAAAAGTACGGCCTATTCCTAAACCACAACAGTTTATTAAAGGAATGCCTTCCCAACATATGGGTGAAGGATATACTCCTAATCAAGTAAGAGCAGCACGTCCTCGTTGGATGCCCGATGATGAATTTGAAGATATCACGTTTTTGAATACTCGTTTGAGTGATGAGGATGTAGTAAAATTTTTAGAAGAATTTGTAGGAATGGAACAAGTTAATCGTGTTTTAGGTAATCGTCCGTCAGCAAATACTTTTGAAATTGTAGAAAATGGAGTTAGAGTGTACCAAACCCATCCAACACAAAGAGGTAAAATTACACAAATAACGCTTAATCATCCTAAATTAGGGGATTTAAAAGATTGGGCAGGATTTTAAAAGGAAACTAAGATGGCAATAGAACGAAACCCTTATCCTTATGAATCGAGAGCAATCTAATGGGAACAAAAATTTGGAAGGACCCTTTACAACAATTACTTTGGAGAACATATATTGACCAAGGTTTTCTTAAACAGTATGATGTAGGAGATTTAATGGGACATATGATGTTTATGGGTCCACAGGATGTTTTAAAAGAATTGAATAGATTAGGAGTACGTCCTCAAGCAGTTAAAAAAGCTGGAGGCATGATAGAAAGAAACCCTTATCCTTATGAATCGAGAGCAATCTAATGGCAATAGAACGAAACCCTAACGACCTTATTCCTGAAACGAATATAGTTCCTCTTCGACCAGAAGCGGCGACGGAAGAGAATGTCTCTTTCGATGTCAATACTGATGGAAGTGTCGTTGTTAATTTTAATGAAGAAACTATGATTACAGGTGGTGCCGCGGGAGCAGCCGATTGGTATGCAAATATGGCCGAAGATATAGATGATGACGTTTTAAAGAGAATTGCCGGGGATGTTTTTGAGCGTTATCAGGATGATAAGGATTCTCGTCAGGAATGGGAGTCTATGTTTGAACGGGGTTTCGACCTTCTTGGTCTTAAACTTCAGGAGGCTTCGGAGCCATTTGAAGGTGCCTGTAGTGCTGTCCATCCATTGCTGATTGAGTCTGCTGTCAAGTTTCAGTCCAAAGCTTCACAGGAACTCTTTCCACCCGCTGGGCCTGTCAAGGCACAGGTTATAGGAAAGTATACACCTGAAAAAGACGAACAGGCTGACCGTGTTCAACTCTTCATGAACTACCAGCTTACGGAGCAGATGCCTGAATACTTCGATGAATTTGAACGGATGTTGTTCCATCTTCCACTTATGGGTTCGGCGTTCAAGAAAGTATACTATGATACTTCTTTGACCCGTCCTGTTTCTGAGTTTGTTCCCATCGACCAGTTCTATGTCTCCTCTTATGCAAGTGACCTTAGAAAGGCTGACCGTTATACACACGTTATTTACCGTACTCCCAATGATTTGGCGCGTGAAATTGCATCAGGAATGTATCTGGATGTTTCTCTTCAGGATGCTACCACACCTACTCAAACTCCCATAACTGGTAAAATGGATACTATTATGGGTCTGAATCCCACAGGAGATAATGACCCACAGTATGTACTTCTGGAACAGCATTGTTATCTGGAACTTCCTGCACCATTTAATGATGATGAAGCCGAAGGAGTAGCTCTTCCCTATATCGTTACCGTGGAAGAGCAGTCCCGAAAAGTTTTATCTATTCGTAGAAATTATAAACCTGACGACCCTAAACGGGAAAAGATTCTACATTTTGTGCATTATCGTTTTGTACCGGGATTTTCTTTTTATGGTCTGGGTCTTATTCATTTTCTTGGCAATTTGACAATGACAGCAACTGCTGCTATGAGAGCACTCGTGGACGCTGGTCAGTTTGCCAACCTACCGGGAGGATATAAAGCGAAGGGTGTTAGAATTGTCGGAGACAACGACCCAATCTCCCCCGGTGAGTTTAAAGAAGTAGAAGCCACTGGTATGGACCTTACCAAGGCAATTATGACATTGCCTTACAAGGAACCTTCTCAGACACTTTATAATATGCTTCAGTTGGTTGCTACGGCAGGGCAGAAGTTTGCCGATAGTACGGAGCAGGTAATATCCGACATGTCTTCTTACGGTCCTGTAGGAACTACAATGGCTCTTCTGGAAGCTTCAAGTAAGTTTTTCAGTGCTATTCACAAGAGAGTTCATAAAGCTCAGAGAGATGAATTCAAGATTATTGCCAGAATCAATCATGATTATATGCCAGACGAATATCCATTCGATGTTCCCGGTGAGAGTCGAAAAGTTCTCAAAGCAGATTTTGATGGTCGTGTAGATATTATTCCGGTCAGTGACCCGAATGTACCATCCAGTGCCCATCGACTGATGATTTCTCAGATGGCTCTGCAGTTGGCACAACAGGCTCCTCCCGGTATGTACAATCTGGAAGCTCTTAATCGAACGATTCTGGAAAGTGCTAATATGCCTAATCTGGAACAGATACTTCCTGAGAAACGGAAGGCGCAGCAGATGGACCCGATATCGGATATTGTAGCTGCTACCAAGGGAGTTCCGATAGCGGCGTTTCCCGGTCAGAATCATGAGGCTCACGTCAAAATAAAAACAGCCTATATTCAGGACCCGATTCATGGGGCTAATCCTATGATGCAAAGAGTTAAACCTATTATTGAAGCTAATATTCAGGAACATGCTGTTATGAAGTATCAGGAGCAGATTGGTGGAGTTGCTCAACGGATGTTGAACGAGTTACCTCCAGAACAAGCTCAGATGCCAGAAGCACCAGAACTTGCAATGGCTCAGGCAGCAGAGGAAGTTCTCAATGCAAACAGAGCAATGGGAGTTCAGATGTCGCCAGAACAGCAGATGGTTCAGATAGAACAGTTAAGATTGCAGCTTGAACAACAGAAACTTCAGGTTCAATTACAGACTGAGGCTGCTGATGCTGCTCTCAAGAATCGTGAACTGGACCTTGAGGAATTGGAACTTGGTATCAAGGTTGGTGAAAAACAAAATGAGATGACATCTAAATCAGAACAGAAAGAACGTGACCGTATTAGTAAACAGGCAATGAAAGCTGTTGAAATGTTATATGGAGCAGCTTTGAAGGAAGCTGATATAGAAAGAGATATGCAGCTTAAATCAATGGATGTTCTTACTAAACTTGCTGAAATGGAACAAAAAGGAGAAGATACAAAAGCTATGGTTACGGCAAAGAAAGTTTTGGGGATAGCTCAGTTAGCTGAAAAAGAAGGTAAGAATAAAATAGATGCTCTTTTGAAGATTTCAGATTTACTGGCTAAGGAAACGGATGCTTAAAATAATATTTTTAATGCTACTAACATTTATTATTATTTTGCTTGTTGGTAGTTGTGAATCTGGAGAACAAAAAACAAAAATAGACCCTGCAAGGGGCAAGAAGTTACCCTATTATGAAGGCAACTATAAGGAGAATAAGAATGAGCACATGGATACAGAGTCGAGTAAGTGAGCCTAGTAGCTGGGGCGGTTGTGCCGTCGTATGCTTAGGGGTTGCTGCGATTACGGGTATTAGCTGGTTTGCTATAGCTGGAATCGCACTTGGTGGAATGTCCGTCGTCATGCACGACCACGCATGACAATTTGGGATGAAGTAATAACAAATTTTAATAAGGAACTTGAAATTCTGAAACAAAGTCTGGCAGAGGGGAATGCATCGGACTACGCTTCCTATAAACAAATAGTTGGTATGTGCGCTGGAATTGAGTGGGCTAGAAATAGTTTTACTGATATAATTAAAAAACGCACTTACTACGATGACGAAGAGGAGTAACATGCAACAGCCAGCATTAGCAAAAGCTATTAAAAATGACCAATGGATTAGTGGTATTGAAGCAGAGGTAAAAGACCCCTCTCCTTTACCTTTTTTACCGGGTTATCATGTATTGGTTCGTCCTGTAACAGTTAAGGCAACCACGAAAGGGGGTATCCTCATTCCTGATTCTACTAAGGATGATATGGCCTATCTTACTACGGTAGGTCGTGTTCTCGCACTAGGAGATTTAGCCTATCAGGACGAAGGTAAGTTTCCTAGTGGTCCTTGGTGTACTGTAGGTGATTATGTATGCTATGGTAAACACTCAGGACTAAAGATGCAATATAAAGGAGTAAAATTACTTCTTCTTTTTGATGACCAAGTAATGTTGAAGGTCGAAAATGCCAGAGATTTAGACCCGACTTTTAATTTAGCTAATTAAGTTCATTGGCTATTGGATACAAATATAAAATAGTGTATAATACACACACGTAAAATCGCTTGTTTCGTAAACAACGTAAGGAGTAAGTTTAAATGGTTGAAGATTCAGAATGGAACGCTGTGGAAGTTTCTGAAAAAGAGGCAAAAGTAGAGTATGAAATCGAAAAGGAGCCTGAACCAGCTCAAAAAGCTGAAGCACCAGAGCCAGAAGTGGAAAAAGACTCTCCACCAGAACCAAAAGAACTGGATGGAATCGAAACAGAAGGTGCTCAGAAGAGGATTAGACAACTTGTTGGTCAACGTAAAGACCGTGATGAACAGATTAAGAATCTTCTTAACCAAAATGAGCAGTTAAATCAACAATTAGTAAGTCGTGAAAAGAGTTTTACTGAAACTCAGAAGGCTTCTACAGAGATTTCAGAAAAACAACTCGAAAATAAGATTGAATTAGCTCGTCAGAACTATCTGGAAGCTTATCAGTCAGGAGATGGAGAAAAAACACTCAAAGCTCATGAAGCTTTAATGGAAACGCAGTTTGATTTGCAGAATATCGGCAATCAAAAGGCTGCGTTAGACCAATATAGTCAGGATGTTGATAGACAAGCTGAACAACTCCAACAACAAGGACAACAACAGCAAGGACCTGACCCAAAAGCAGTAATGTGGGCTGGAGAAAATGATTGGTTTGGGAAAGATTCCGTTATGTCAGCAGCAGCTCTTGCTATTGATAATGATTTGAAACAAATGGGATTAGACCCCGGTACAAGTGAGTTTTATGAGGAAGTAGACCGTCGTTTACACAAAGAGTTTCCTCATAAATTTGAAAATACGGCCCAGCCAACGTCATCGGCTGCTCCAGTGGTTGCAGGAGCATCGCGTACACCTGCAAGTTCCAGTAAAAAAGTTAAACTTAGTCCAGAAGACGTAAGATTGGCAAATAAATGGAATATTCCATTGGAGGTTTATGCAGTTGAAAAGCAAAAAGCTACTATAGCTGAAGGTGAATATACAACTGTAGACTTAGACAGACGCGGAGGGTGAGTACCATGAATACACGTATAGAGAATGCACGTACGGCTACAGACCGTACTTCTGAAACAAGACAAGAGACGGAAAAATATGTTTATGAAGAGCCTGATGCTCTTAATATTCCTGACATGGTAAAAAATCGTTTCCATAGCGAAGGAATGGTTTTACGTTGGTTACGTATAACTTTATCAGGACAGGATGATTACCAGAATATAGGTAAGCATATGGCTGAAGGTTGGGAATTCGTTTCACCAGAGGAAGTACCAGAAATGGCAACCTCTTCTCTCGTGCGGGAAGAAGGGCGATATAAAGGCACCGTCAGTCGTGGTGACGTAGCGTTGGCAAAACTGCCGACGTATAAAGCCGACGCTCGACAGGAGCATTTTAGGTTAAAGAGTCAAAATCTCATGCATGCGGTTAATTCGCAACTTGAGAATTCCTCCGATTCTAAAATGCCTATTACTAATAATAGCAAATCTTCTGTTACTAGAGGAAGACAACCATCTTTTCAAGAGTAATTGAAGATAAGCTTTAGAGAGGAGTGAAGAATATGTCAACAACTAAAAATCTTCGCGGATTCCTCCCTGCTCGTAAACGTGGTATGGCGGCTAACTCTACGGGATTTGATGAACTCAAAATCGTGTCTGGGCTTGCTCAAAATATTTTTACGGGTGATTTGGTCGAAGTTACTGCGGGTAATTGTAATGCAGTTTCAGCAGGTGCTACATCTGTTGGAGATGCTGCTCCCTGCATTGGTGTTTTCATGGGTTGCCATTATGTTGAAAATGGTACACCTAAATGGAATAAGTATTGGCCTACTGGTACGTCGGCAAGTGATATTAAGGCGTTTGTAAATACAGACCCTTGGTCCACGTACTATATTCAAGCTGATGCAACCATATCTGCTGGAGACATTAACTCGTCAAACTTCGGTCTTACGGTAGGGTCCGGTTCAACCGTTACTGGTCAATCCGGTTTCGGAATTAAAGCAGCATCGAGAAGCGCATTGATTCTTGATGTACGGCCTATTGGTGTGTTGGATGAACCCGGTAACGATATTACTGTTGCCACTGAACGTGCATTCCCGGTTGTGGAAGTACGTCTTATCCATCACGTAGATATGCTGACTGCTACAACTACTGTTATTACACAGTAAATGGGGAGAGTAAATCATGGCTATTAATAGAGCTAGTATTGCCAAAGAACTACTCCCCGGTCTTAACGCCGTATTCGGCTTAGAGTACGGGGATGTAGATAACGAACATCAGGCGTTGTTTGAGGTTGAAAACTCTGACCGTGCTTTTGAAGAGGAAGTACTCTTCACAGGTTTCGGAACAGCTCCTGTTAAAGGTGAAGGCGCTGCTGTCAGTTATGACAACGCTCGTGAGAGTTACGTTGCACGTTATACCAACGAAACTGTTGCGCTCGCGTTTGCTGTAACTGAAGAAGCGATGGAAGATAATCTGTATGACACGTTTGCCAAGCTTCGTGCCAAAGCCCTTGCTCGTGCAATGGCTAACACCAAGCAGGTTAAAGGTGCAGATATCTTTAACAATGGGTTCACTGATTCAGCTGCCTTTCATGGCGGTGATGGTGTACCACTTTTCAGTGCTTCACATCCAACAATTGGTGACGGAAATCAATCCAATACTCTTACTGGTGCTGACCTTTCGTATAGTGGTATAGAAACTGCTATTACGACAGCCCAGAAGATTAAAGATGACCGTGGCATTCTTGTTGGTGGTGCTGGAGTGTCAATTCATATTGCACCAGATAACTGGGCAGTAGCGAATTCGGTACTTAATTCGACTCTCGTTCCTTCTGCTGGAGTAGTTGCAACAGGGCAAAGCCTTGTGACTCCATCCGGTTGGAATGATGTGAACTCCATTCGCAGCATGAGTATGTTGCCACAGGGTTCACATATCAATCGTAGGTTCACTGATACCAACGCTTGGTTTATGAAGACTAATGTACCAAATGGAGCTAAGATGTTTAATCGTGTTCCATTGCAAACTAAAATGGAACCTGACTTTGATACTGGAAATCTCCGGTTCAAGGCTCGTGAGCGGTTCAGCTTCGGCTGGTCTGACTGGCGTGGTTATTTAGGAAACGCAGGTTCGTCCTAATGAGTAAAGTTGGGGGAGATTTCGGTCTCCTCCAATTTTCCCTTTATGTAAAGGAAAACTAATATGCCGACAAATATTAAAACTGCAATGGTAGATGGTGGTGGAACTGGAAGTGGTATTTTAGTAGATATTACAACTTCCACAACTCTAAATGCAGATGATGATTTAAATACAACTACTCGTATTTTTGCTTTGTATGCGGATGTTGCTGGTGTATATCAGATAACAGGTGATAAACAGCAGGTAGCTCAAGGTGGTGCTAGTGCCTCTGCCGGTGTAGGAATTAAAATAAAGGCAGTGGCGGGTGCAGATATTTATCTGGGAGATTATGGGCCAAGAATGAGAGGTGTAGTAAGAGTTTCTGCTCCTTCTTCAGCGGCTGTAACAACTGTATTTTATGGATAGTTAAATGGCTGATTATACCTATCTCGTAACAGATATTAAAAATACAGCAGAAGACGATTCAACTGAATTCCTTGACCAGATTCCAAAGCTTGTTAATAAAGCAGAAAACAGGCTTATAAGAGAATTGGATGATGTTGGGTTGAATTCTTTTGCTTCTATAGCTGTGTCTACATCTAATCCATTTGTTTCTCTTCCGTCCGGTACTCGTATCGTGCGGAATTTTAGTATTACAACGGGTGATTCCAAGATAAATCTTTTACCTAGAACTGTAGAATTTATTAATGATTACTGGCCCTATGTAAGTTCTTCCATAGGAGAGCCTCGTTATTATGGTATGCGTACCAATACTCAAATTGTTATTGCACCAACACCCGCATCTGTTCATGATGGGGAAGTTTATTATGTATCCCGTCCAACTACTTTAAGTTCTGCTGCTCCCAATAATTATTTCAGTGATTTCTGTTACGATGCATTATTTTATGCGTCGATGATAGAGGCTTCCTTTTTTACGAAAAGTTTTGATACTATTGCAATGTGGCAATCTGAGTATGCATCTGCTATTGATGGCTTGCGTAATCAGGCACGTAGAACTCGTCAGGATGATATGGCACAGGCTGCAAGTCCTGCAGGTAGTGCAGATACATTGGTTCAGGGAAGTAGTTAGTGAGCCAGAATAAATATTATAAAGAAAAAAATAACTTATTTTATTGGGGTCCCGGTACACTATCTATAGTTACTTCAGTTGAGGGAGAAAATAATGACCATTACCAGAGCAAGCATAGGGAAGGAAATACAAATGTCAAAGGGGAAGAAGCCAAAATTAGGAAGCGGGAAAAGATTCAAAGCACTAGAAAAAAAGACAGGTAGTGCTGCTCTGGCTGCATGGATTGGTAGAAAGAAATATGGCAAAAAGAAATTTGCTGACCTTTCTCGTAAAGGTAAAACAGCTACGGCTGCTCATGGTGGTTTAGTAAGGGAACGAGTACGTCAAGCGATGGAAGGACAAAGCTAATGGCTAATGTAAACTGGAATATTCCTCACTTAACCCCAGAAGAAAAAGCTTATAATAAGGACGTAAAAGAACGTCAGTCAAGAGGACATGGTAAATCTGCTAGACTTGCTAAACCTAGAAGTGGTAGAGAACGTGCTTCTATCAAGGAAAGAGAACTTACTCCTCCTTCGGAAACAAGAGCTAAGAAGTCAGGCGGTACTGTTAAACGTGCTGGAGGAGGTCGTGGTTACGGGGCAAAGAAAGGTTCCGTTGGTCCTCAATATAATAAAGCAATTATAGATGAGATTTCTCGACAAAAGCGTAAGGTTACTGATGCAAAGCAACTTAAAGAAATAAATAAAAGGCAGCAGAGACCTAAGAAGGGTACGAGTTTAGAACAACTTGAGTTAGATAAGCCTATGTGGGAAGAAGCCCCTATGAAAGGTAGCCCCGGTGCTTATAATCCTCGTAAAATGCGTGTTAAAACTCCTAAGAAAGTTACTCCTGTAGCAGTAAAAAAACTTTCTACTTCACGTAAGCAAGCAATGTCTCCCGCTGAACGAAAAGAATTAATAGGGGTGGGGGTTAATCCTAAAGAGATTAAAGCACAGTTAGAATATAAAGAATGGCAGCGAGAAAAAGATAGAGCTGCTAAACAAACTCCAGCAACCTTAGCCAAACGTGGATATGGTTCTAAAAAGAGAGTAGCAAAAACAGGTGGTACTGTCAAAAGAAAGTCTGGTGGAGCATTGGGAACGGGTGCTGCATTAAGGGGATTTGGTAAAGGTTATAAAAAAGGTGGAACGATTTAGAGGAGATAAATATTATGACTACTATTAAAAGAACAGCAGGTGGACTAGGTTATAACCTTAAAAAAAAGCATAAAAAAGGTACTAAATTTTCTCAAGTTAAGAAGGATAGGGAAGATTGGTATGATGCTCCAATGAAAGGTACAGATGTTACCCGAAAGAGGAAAAAGTATCGTAAAAAGCCCAAGACAGGTGCTGGTATGGACTTTCCTACTAAGAGAAATAAGTCAGGTAAAGGTCTAAAAAATATTAAATCTGGTGGAACAGTTAAAAAACATGATGGTGGTGGAATGAGCCATGTTGGTTTATATCCTGCTGAAGAAGCTAGGGCTGGTGTTTTACCTGAAAAGGAACGACGCAGGTTTGCTAAAACAGGTGGTAGTGTAAAGCGTAAGGCTGGCGGAACTGTCAAGAAGCAGACGGGCGGTTTGACACAGGGTTATAATGCACGTCTGGATGAATCTCTTGGTGCTCGTCATCGTGGTACTAAAGGTAATCTTGCTGCTCGTAGGCATGAGAGTGAAGGTATGGAACGTGCTCTTGGTCATGGTCCTTATTCCGGTGCTCGTACAATGGCGAAGAAGGGTGGTTCTGTAAGTCGCAAAAAAGGCGGTACTACTTCTCGTAAAGCTGGTGGTAAAATCATGGTCGGCTACAAAGCCGGTGGCAGAGTTTAGGGAGTTTAATCATGGGTGTTAAAAATAAACCGGGAGTTATTAGAAACAGTTCTATGGACCCCGGTGGTGAATTTTTAGTATGGAATGGTGAAGGTTATACTTATGAAGCTAGTAAGGCTGATGCTATAGATACTGCAAAAGCAATCTGGGGCAAAGATGTTCCTATTAAACTGATGGGAGCAGTAAAAGGTCACCAATCCGGTGGTAAAATAATGCAAGGCTACAAGGCTGGCGGGAGAGTCTAAGGAGGTTTTTATGGCAACTGGTAAAAATTTACCCGGAACTATTCGTGTAACATCTGATGGTAATTTCAAAGTTTTGACCCCTAATAATAAGTGGGTAGGAGCTGATACTATGAGAGAGGCTATGGATGCTATGAAAAATGCTTGGGGTCCAAATGTAGGTCCGCGAGTATTACCTCCTAAACGAGGAATGAAGAGTGGTGGAACTGTATCTCGTAAACGTGGTAGTAAAATAATGCAAGGTTATAAGGCTGGCGGAAGAGTCTAAGGAGGTTTTTATGGCTAAAAAGAAAAGATATAGAAAACATACAACAGACTATACTCCTGATTTAGTTGAAATGATAGATGTAATACGTCAAGATTTTAGACTTCCAGAAGACTATAGTGAAGCTTTTGAAGATTATATAGAGTATGGCGATACATCTAAAGATAATAAAAGTGGTGGAAAAGTTTCTCGTAAGAAGGGTGGAACTACTTCTCGTAAACGTGGTAGTAAAATAATGCAAGGCTACAAAGCCGGTGGTAAAGTCTAAGGAGATTAGGTATGGCTGAATCTTTAGATGATATTATTAATAGATTAAATAAACAATTAAAACTATTAGAGACTCCTAAAAGTAAAGAAGCTGAAGAAGCTATAAAGAAGTCTTTAAAAGATATGAAAAATATTAGTAATAAAACACGTAAACGTGGTGGTAAGATAATGCAAGGCTATAAAGCAGGAGGAAAAGTCTAATGCCTATTTATGGAAATACTATATATCCTTATACCAAGAAGGGTTATAAGGATTATAAGGAAGCACTGATTGATGGGACTGGTAAACCTACGGGGCAGGGCTTTGGCGCTGCTCGTAAAGGCCCCTCTGTAGTGGGTCCAGAAACAGATGTTATCTGTGACTATGAACCCGGTAAAATTTACGAGTACAAAGACTGAGAATGCCTCTTCAAACAGGTTCTTCTCAAAAAACTATAAGTGCTAACATCAAGAAATTGATAGAGGAAGGTTACCCTCACAAACAGGCAATGGCAATTGCTTTAGAAAATGCACGGGGCGATGCTCGTAATAAACGTAAAAAAAGAAAGAAACGTAGATAATGGCTGTTTCAGGTACATTTAACTTTAATCTGGATATAGACGAAGTTATACAGGAAGCTTCTGAAATGATAGGTGGTGAGCAACTACTTGGTCATGAACCTGCTTCTGCGCGTCGTTCTATTAATCTTATGCTCAAGGATTGGCAGAATCGTGGAATACTTCTTTGGACTACAGCAACGACAGCCGTTACTGTTGCTGCTAGTGTAACAAGTTATACATTAAGTAATTCCGTACTGGATGTTATGGAAGTGGTGATTAATCGGGATGATATAGATTTAGCCCCCACACGTATAACTTATGAAGAATATCTCCTCATTCCACGTAAGGGCCAGACCGGAAGAGCCAGTCAGTATTCTATCAAGAGAGACCGTGATAATATCTCTATCTCACTGTGGCCTATTCCAGAGAATTCCACCGACCTTATAAAACTGGAAACCATTAGTGAGTTGGAAGATGTAGATAAATCGGCTATACAAAATGCTGATGTTCCTAAAAGGTTTCTTCCTCCATTGACTTGTGGATTGGCATATTATATGGCAATGAAACGTCCCGGTGTAGACCCAAATAGAATTGTTATGTTGAAACAGAACTATGAAGAAGTACTAGGAAGAGCCTTTACAGAAGACAGACAACGGGCAAGTTTGTTCTTGCTGCCCAGACTAGGATATGTCTAAATGGCTAGTAATAAAAATGCATTAGCAATGTGTGATACATGTGGGTTTGTTTATCCCCATAGAGTAATGCGTTTAAATAGTTATGGTATGCTGGTATGTCCTACTGATTTTGATGGAGCATTTGATTTAAAGAATAGTCCATTGAATAAGATACCTGATGTACGGGATAATCCGAATATTAGAAATCCAAGACCGGATACAGGTGGTAGAACTGTTTACTGGAATACTGCCTCTACTAAATGGGAAGATGAAACAAAAAGTTGGAATAACGCATGACCGATTTAACAGGCAAATTAATATCCAATACTTATAAACAGCTTCTTAAAGTTGCTGTTTCTACAAATGATGGTTTGGATTCTACAGTTCGTACTATTGAAAGTGGGGATGGTACGGATTCACCATTACAATTATCTGATGATACTCTTAATATTAATGGTACATTTCAGTTATTGGGAGTGACAGTAACTGTTAACGCCAACCAAATAAATTTAGGAGCACAAGGAGTTTTTACTAAAGTTTCTGCAAGTAGTGGTACATTCTTAGGAGCTGTTAGTGCAAATACTTATTATGGAGATGGTTCCAATCTTACGGGTGTCATAGCGTCAGCAGAAACAGCTACTAATGTGAGTGGTGGTTATGCTGTTCTTACTTCTGCTCAAATATCTAGTAATCTGTCTGTTACTGACTTTGTAGCGGCTACAGGAAGTTTTACTACTAAAGTTTCTGGTGTAGCTGGAGAATTTAGCGGAACTGTTAGTGCGGCTACTTTTGATGGAGCTTTAACTGGTAATGTCACTGGAGATATAGATGGTGCTAGCGGTAGCTTTAGTACTGGAATAAGCACTACTGACTTTGTAGCGGCTACAGGAAGTTTTACTACTAAAGTTTCTGGTGTAGCTGGAGAATTTAGTGGAGCAGTTTCAGCAAATGAGTTTTATGGAGATGGTTCTAATTTAACTAATTTACCAGCAGCATCAACTTCTGTTGCTTCTTTTACGGTTAATCAGTTAACGGTAGTAACATTAGCATCTATTCCAGATTTGCTTGGTGTTACAGGTAGTTTTAGTACTAAAGTGTCAGGAGGAGCTGCTGAGTTTAGTGGTATGGTATCTGCAAATGCTGTTGATGTGGATACTAATGTCTTTCTTAAAGCACAAGGAGATTTAAGATTTGGTGATTCTGATTCTTCAAACTATGTAGCTTTTCAGGGAGCTGGTACTATAGCCAGTAATATTACTTGGACTTTACCTAATGTTGATGGAGATGCAAATCAAAGTCTTATTACAGATGGGTCAGGAGCTTTATCTTGGGCAACAGGGGGTGGAGGTTATTATAAAGGAGATAATGGTACAGTAGGGTCTTCTCCCGGTGATATTTTTCGTATTAATGAATTATCGTTAGATGCGAATGTAACTATTACTTCTTCAGAAAATGCTAATGCAACTGGTCCTCTTTCTATAGCTTCTGGAGTTACTCTTCAAGTTGATGGTACATTAGTAATTATTTAATAAGAAAGAAAAAGATATGTCAACAATTAAATCGGACGCAATTACCGCTGCTACAGGGACTAATACCAATTTGGCATTGACCGGGAAGGGTACGGGTAAAGTTGCTTTAGGTGATGGTGCCTTAACATTTCCAGATTCGGATGGCAGTGCCAATCAACCTATTATAACAGACGGTAGTGCTGGATTATCTTTTTCAACACTTCCTATAGCTGGAGGAGGTACAGGAAGTACTTCCACTACTTACTGTAGTTTAACGGCTAATGTAACAGGAACTCTTCCTATAGCTAATGGTGGTACTAATAGTACTTCTACTACTTACTGTGACTTGACAGCTAATGTTACAGGAACTATGCCAGTAGCTAATGGCGGTACGGGAGCAGTTACTCATACGGCAAATAATGTACTAACAGGGAACGGAACTTCGGCTTTTAGTTCTGTAGCACCTTCAACATCTGGAAATGTTCTTACCTCAGATGGGTCCGCTTGGACTTCAGCGGCGGCTCCCGGTGGTGGTGAGGTTGCAAACCATACAAATTATGTGAACACCACTCGAACAGCGGTTTCAGATTCCAATTCGGGTACACTTTGGACCGTGAGCTTTAATAAGTTAGCCAGTGGTACCGACCTTGTGATAACTGGAACAATGTACTCATACGGCAATGGTGGTTCGGGAACGACTTGTGCGACCGTGACATATGGTAGCGGCACAGAGTATCACGGCGGGGTTTCCTTGATGCAAAGGTCTGCGGGAGATTGGACAGCGGGCTTCGCAATCAATATGTATATTACTGGGCACACAACGACCGGCGCTCAAGATTTAGTGATAGGGTGGGATTATGGAAATGGTACAAGCTCAAAACCTTGGGCTACCACAAACCCCTCGTCCACCGATAACGCGGCGGTATCAACAATGAATAGTTTTCTAACAATCATGGAGGTGACAACATAATGGAGCATCGGACAGAAACATATCTGGTTGCGGTGTTGCCAGACCTCAATTGTAGTGGGAGATTTTTCGGTGAAGAACCGACGAGCAAGTCGCAAATAACAGAAGAATGGTTAGCAGAAGATGTAGACGGTATGGGTTCGAGGCTAACAATCGACAAAGGACTGCGTCCTTCTGCGGCAGTTATCGCTGACGCATGGGAAGCCCTGCAAACTGAATGGGCCGCGAATAGTTATAAGCATCCGCGTCGTGAGAAATATTTGCAGTCATGGCCTCCAGATAAACAGTTGGAGGCACTCGTTGATAATGCGAATGGTGACAGTGCTAAACTTGACCAATTAAATAACGACTTCAATGCTATTCGTTCTGAGCATCCAAAACCAGAGTAACCGGAGTAAAAAGATATGTCAACATTAAAAGCAGATGCTATTACTGCAACTACAACAAACGGTAATTTGGGATTGACTGGCAATGGGACTGGAAAAGTAGCCATTGGGGATGGAACACTTATTTTTCCTGATGCTGATGGTAGTGCCAATCAACCTATTATAACAGATGGTAGTGCTGGATTATCTTTTGGTACGTTACCTATAGCTGGAGGAGGTACAGGAGCAGCTACTTTAACGGCCAATTCAGCGTTGTTGGGAAATGGTACTTCTGCTTTACAAGCTATTGCTCCCGGTACTAGTGGTAATGTTTTAACCTCAGACGGTTCAACATGGGCTTCTTCTACTCCAGCTGGAGGCGGTGCTTGGAATATCATTGGAACAGCTACAGCATCGGATGATGCTACCATTACAATAACTGGTTTGAGTTCTACATACGAAATATATGCCATTGGATTTTCATCCATTCTGTATGAGGCGGCAAACGCACGACTAATGGAGGTTCAAATTGGGGATAGTGGCGGCATCATCACTGCATCAAATTATAGATATAATCGGATTGATATGGACACAGCATCAGCCACGGCAACCGGCATGAATAATAACGGTAGCGCAGAATGGGAGTTAACAGTCGGTACGGGAGGCGGTTATTCTGCTGCACCCTATGAGACTTGGGGCGGTATGTTTTACTTACAATCGATTCAAGATACTTGGCCTTTGTTGCAAGGCACATCCTCTGGTATTCACGATGATGGACAAGGCCTCCAAGCTTGGTTTGCAGGACAGTACTTAGGCAACGAGACTGTTACTCAGTTGCGATTCAGAGCAAATTCGGGAAACATTTATAGCGGTAGAATAACCGTGTGGGGGTTGGCTCATGCCTAGATATCATAATATCGACGGAAACAGGGTTCAGTTTTCTTCTGAAGAAGAGGCTGCTCAAGACGCAAAGGAACAGGCTTGGGCAGACGGCGCAGCAGCCAGAGCCGCCGAAGCAATTCAAGGTAAACGACGAGCCGCTTATAGAGAAGAATCTGACCATCTTCATCTGGAGGAAGAACGAGGAGAAGTTCCTGCCGGGACTTGGGCTGCTAAGGTAGCTGAGATTAAAACTAGATATCCAAAACCGGAGTAAAAAGATATGTCAACATTAAAAGCAGATGCGGTCACAGCTAAGAGTACAAATACAAATATTGCTGTGACGGGCGCGGGAACTGGAAAAGTAGCATTAGGTGATGGTGCCTTAACATTTCCAGATTCAGACGGTAGTGCCAATCAACCTATTATAACAGATGGTAGTGCTGGATTATCTTTTGGTACGTTACCTATAGCTGGAGGAGGTACAGGAGCAGCTACTTTAACAGCCAATTCAGCGTTGTTGGGAAATGGTACTTCTGCTTTACAGGCCATTGCTCCCGGTACAAGCGGTAATGTTTTAACCTCAGATGGTTCAACATGGGCTTCTTCTACTCCAGCTGGTGGTGGAGCTTGGAATTACATTGCTACAACAACTGCTAGCAATGCAGCAACTGCTGACTTCACCTCACAACTATCCAGTACTTACGACCTCTACATGGTCACGGGAGTAGACATACATCCGCATACTGATGAACCTTGGTTTTATGCACGATTCGGCACAGCTACTACCTTTCTAGTTACCGCGTACGACTGGGGGCAAATGGGTGCTAATCCGCTAGGAAATCACTGGTCAGATGGTGAGGCGAACGCCAATTTAATACCATTAACAGGAGAGGATACTGGCGGGGGTAATTTTACTCTAGGTAATGGGGCTGATGAAGCAAGTGCCTTTGTTTTTTACGCTGCCAATCCTGCTGGTACCACATACAACAAAGTCTGTTGGTGGAGTATAGCAATGGGTAACGGAAACAATGCAACCAGTTGGGCCAGTGGTGCAGGTGGTTATAGCGGTACTGGTAGCAGCGATGCTTACACTTCTCTCCGATTTTATATGTCCACTGGGAATATATCAGGTACTTTTCGTCTTTACGGTCTAGCTAATTCTTAGGAGAAACTTATGACAAGATATCACGCAACCCCTGATGGGAATGTTCCTTTCACGTCGGAAGAAGAAGCTGCCCGTGACGCAGAAGAGAAGGCATGGGAAGACGGTGCAGCAGCCAGAGCAGCCGAAAGAGTTCAATCCAGCCGCCGTGCAGCTTACCAAGCGGAAGCTGACTATCTTCATCTGGAGGAAGAACGAGGAGAAGTTCCTACGGGGACTTGGGCTGCTAAGGTAGCTGAGATTAAAACTAGATATCCCAAACCGGAGTAAATAGTGGTCTTTTGTAATGCATTAATGGGAGGAGTCATAGCTTCTAAACAAGCTGCCGTAACAACTACAGGTGATAGTTTAATGTTTAGGGCTGCTAATTCTGAAGTTGTAAGACCTGTAAGGAGTACTACTTCTTATTTACAACAAAGTATGTCTAATACAGCTACTGACCCTATTATTTGGACTTATAGTACATGGATTAAATCTTCCGTATTATTAGGACCACCTGATTCAGGATTTAATGACCAAAGAACTTTAATTTCGGCAATGCCTACTTCTGCTACACCAGCAGAGGAAACGACTACGAGGCTTTATCTGGATGAGCCTGTTATGACTATTCAGGGATTATCTACTGTTTATAGAACATATACAACTGGTATTACGAAAGGTTATGCAATTATAGGAGAATGGGTCCATCTTATAATTTCATTTAATTCGGGAAATGCTGAAGGTAGTAGATATAAATTCTTTGTTGATACTACAGATATTACGGAAGACTTTACTGGTACTAATCCTGCGGCTGATTCTGGTACAGGTCTTAATGCCAGTACAGCTACAACCTATCAGATAGGACAGGATATTTATAAAGAAGATGATGAGTCAATAGGTGCAGGTTGGGAAGGATATATGTCAGATACACATTTTATTGATGGTGCTGAAAAGATTCCTGCTGATTTTACAGAAACCAATAGTGGGGGTGTATTAGTTCCCAAAATATATACAGGAAGTTATGGTAATCATGGCTTCTGGTTAAAATTTGAGAGTGGTGCTTTAGGTACAGATTCTTCAGGGAATTCAAATGATTTTACTACGAATAATATAATTTCGCAAGATAGAGTTCCTGATTGTCCTGAAAATAATTATACTATTCTTAATGCTGGTGATTCTTATGATGCTAGTGAAAACTTGTCAGATGTTATGAATTGTGTAAGAGGAGGATTGACTTATGAAGCAGGAGATACATCCACTATTGCTTGCATAAGAGGAACTTCTCAAGGAAAAGTTAACTCAGGAAAATGGTATTGGGAAGTATTATCAGGTGGAGGAGCTTCTGGAGTATTTCTTCTAGCTGGTATTTCAGCTCCTACCGTTACTATAAATAGTGCTCATACAGGAACAGGTGCTTACTATCAATCAGATGGAACGGATGGAGAATTCTATGTAAATGGTTCTCAAACTTTAACTGGTTTAACTTCTATAGATAATGATGGTGATGATATTATAATGATAGCTTTAGATATGGATACAGCTAAAATATGGGTTGGTATTAACGGAACATGGGAACAATCAGGAGACCCAGCTTCCGGTACCAATCCTCAAGCTACAGGACTCTCTGGTTTTTATGTTCCTTTATGTGGTGGTCGTTCTAATAATTCAGGATTTGCTAATTTTGGACAAGACCCGACTTTTGGAAATCAAAAAGGAGCAGGAGCTACAACTGAATTTCAGTATACTCCTCCAACAGGATTTGTTTCTATGAGTGCAGCTAATGCATAAATTATTAATTATTGTAGCTTCATTATTTTTAACTACGGCAGCGGTAGTACCTACATCTCCTGCACCTTATTATGATGGGGATAGTTATAATCCATGTGGTGCTAAAGGAATACAAAGAGATTCTTTAACTGCTTATATTGTTAGTACTTTTGATGCAACATATAAAGATTTAGCTGAAGAGGAAACCTTATATTTCTTAGAGCAGTTAAAGTTGAAGAACTCACGAATAAGTAATATAAGAATTTTCAAGTCATCTATGAAACCTGATTATGCCTTATCTTTTTCTTATTTGTTTCAAAGTTTTTTGGAAGGAAAAGTTCTGGTAGAACTTTATTGTATAGAAAGAGTAAATGGTTCTTCTGTTCTATATATGACAGACGAAGGTATTGAAAAATTTATTGGAAAACCCTTTTCTGAAATTGGATTAGGTGAGAAAGAGGAATAATAAATGGCTTCTACATATACAAGTCGTATTAGATTAGAATTACAGGCAGACGGAGAGAACCCTAATAGTTGGGGTACAATTCTAAATGATGGTGTAATTAATCTTATTGATGCGGCTTTTGCAGCGTATACAACTGTATCATTATCGTCTGCTGACAAAACATTATCTAATAATGATGGAGCATCAGATGAATCACGTTCAGCCATGCTTGAATTTGTTGGAACTGTAAGTTCTGATGTTAATGTTGTAATTCCCGGTAGTAGTAAATTTTATCTTGTAAATGATAGAACTACCAGACAAAACTCCAGTACTATTACAGTCAAGACAGCGGCAGGTTCTGGTTATGAAGTAGGAACAAGTGTAGTAAGATGTATTCTTTGTGATGGTGTTAGTGTTTATGAGTTAGGTGCTGGTCTAGGGTCTAATGTTTCAGTTGCTACAGCTACAATTAATACTCTTACAGCTACAAGTATTACTGTAAGTTCAGCAGTCTTTACAGGACATGTATCTGTTTCCGCCGCTACCTTTGGAGGACATGTTTCAGCTACTTCAGCTACCTTTAGTGGTACTGTTTCAGCTGCTGGAAAAATAATAGGAACTACTATTGGTTTAGGAATTGCTGCCCCATTAGGACAATTACATATTACAGCCAATGCTATTGCAGATAAAGTTTCTCTGACCGATGCTACTTCTATTGCTATAGATTTTGGTACGGCTCAGAATTTTGAAGTACAGCTTGGAGGTAATAGAACTTTAGAAAGTCCTAGTAATTGTGTGCCGGGGCAAACAGGGTCTATTTTCCTGCTTCAGGACGGTACTGGCAGCAGAACTTTAGCCTATGGTGATAATTGGGCTTTCGTAAGTGGAACTGCTCCTACCTTATCTACCAGTATAAACTCAGCAGACCGCCTAGACTATATAGTTAGAACTTCTACTCAAGTACAATCAGTACTATCAAAGGCTTATAGTTAATGTCTTCATCTATGACCAAATTGGTGAAGTTAAACTTCACACCGGGTATTCACAGGGAATCTACGCAGTATGCGGAAGAGGGTGCTTGGTATGATGTTGACCATGTACGGTTTAGAGATGGAAGACCAGAGAATTTAAGAGGTTATACAAAAAAAGAATCAGAGGCGTTAACTGGAACACCCAGAGATTTATTAACATGGTCTGATAATAGTACTTTTAAGAGGGCTGTATTTGGAACGGAGGCAAAGTTATATGAATTTCATGGTGATAGTTTGTTTGATATTACCCCTATTAGGGGTTTAACAAGTACAGGAGATAATACTCTTGCTATTGTTACTATTGATGGAGCTAATAATGGATTCTCTACAGCAGACGGGTCTGTAAGAGTATCTGTTTCTGCTTCTTCTCATGGAGCGGAAAGTGGAGACTTCGTTACTTTTAGTTCAGCTACTACTATTGGAGGAACGATAGATTTAGATAGCAGAACTTATGAAGTTTCTGTTCTTGGAGTGAACCAGTTTTCTTTTGATGCTTCAGTAACTGCTAATGCAACACAAACAGGAGTGGGAACCGCAACTGCCAAGTTTTATTTACAGACAGGCACTTCGGTTGCGACACAAGGTTTAGGATATGGTGCAGGTATCTTTAATGCAGGGGTTAGTACTACAGGAGAACGTGCATGGTCTGACCCAGCTACTTCTTCTGCTATTGTCTTCCGTAATTCTCAATGGACTATGGATAACTGGGGTGAAGATATAGTAGCATGTAGAAGGTCAGGAAGAATTTATACATGGGATACATCTGAAGGTGTAGGTACCAGAGCAGCTTTAATTTCAGCTTCTCCAACTATTAATAATTATGTTATTGTATCACCTAATGACAGGCATTTGATATCGTTAGGAACGACAGAATTTTCTGGTGGTGCTTACAATGCTATGCTGGTTCGTTGGTCTGACCAGAATGATTTTGATGATTTTACACCTTCTGTCAGTTCTACGTCTGGTGAAAATATTCTTACTGACGGGTCGGAGATAGTAGGGGCTGTGAGGTCCAGAACAGCTATTAATATATGGACAGACAATGCTCTCTGGTTGATGCAGTTTGTGGGTCCACCTTTTACTTTTAAATTCCAACAGATGGGTACTAATTGTGGTTTAATAGGTCCTCATGCTAGTATTGATTATGATGGCAGGTCTTTCTGGATGAGTAATGATAATTTCTATGCCTTTGATGGACAACTAAGGAATCTTGATTGTACGATACGAAGGTTTGTTTTTGATAGACTTAATACATCTCAAACAGATAAGATTTATACTGGTATTAATTCTGAATTTAAAGAAATTATATGGCTTTATCCTTCTACTGGACAGAATGAATGTGATAGTTATGTGCTTTATAATGTGGAGGAAAACACTTGGTCTTATGGTGGTGCTATCTGGACTACCTTTGATGACAAGCATACCTTCGATAATACTATAACTACAGGTGTATCAGGAACGGATTCTTTCCTTTTTGATAATGAGCCTGTAAGTGTTTATACAGCAGATGGAGAACCTATTCCTGCTTTTATTGAGTCAGCCTTTTTTGATATTGATGATGGTACTAAACTGATGTTTATGGACAGAGTTATTCCTGATTTTGAAATTAATGATGGTAATATTACTATGGATATTACTTCACAGGAATTTCCTGTTAATAGCGCAATAACAAAAGGACCATTCTCTATTACGAAAACCACCCAAAAAATTGATTTCAGGGCAAGAGGAAGACAGGCCAAGGTAAAGGTATCTTCCAATTCAACGGGTACTTCATGGAGATATGGGTCAGTTAGAATGGCGATGCAACCAGATGGTAGAAGGTAATGGCTAGATATTCTTTATTGCCTTCCGTCGCATGGAGCTATAAAAAAGATAAGCCAGAAGATTTATATGATGAAGTACGCGGATGGGGAGCAACGATTGTCAATGAACTGGAGTTAAGAGACCAGCAAGTTGATGCTACCCCTGCTACAAATATATATGCAGTTGTTACTGTTACGGAGATTGGAAGACCTCAAGTTGGAGATGTAGCTTATTCAGCGAGTTCAGGACAGTATTTAGGGTATGTAAGTTCTGGGTCTACCGTTGAATGGCAAGTTTTAAATGGAGGTTCAGGAGCAGGTTATTTTTTAGGAAGTGGCGCGGCGACAGGAGACACAACTAACGGATTGAATGATATTTTTCGGGTAAATACTGTATCACTAGCCAATAATACTACTATTGCTACGGGTACAAATGCCAGTTGTGTTGGTCCTTTAACTATAGCTAGTTCAATTACACTTACTCTTGACGGTACATTAGTTATAATATAAAAAAGATTAGGATAAGTAAATGTATACATATGGATATCAACAAGGTGGGTTAACTAATTTAGGATTAACAGGAACTCCCGGTGTTCCTGCTTCAATTCAAACTAATCCAACAGGAGGAGGAGGACTAGAAGACCTTGTTCGTAACAATCCTGAGTTAGCTGCTTTTCTTCAGCGATTCCAGAGAGCTTCTGGAGGTACAGTAAGTGCTCAAGGAGGAGGGTTTATGAACCAAAGTATGCAAGGTCTTGAAGGCTTTGCTGTCAACCCTCAAGGTCCCGGTGCTGGTACAATACCCATGCCTAGTGCTAATCAATTCGGAGGTTCCTATCCAACCAATGTCTTGACTGGTCAGACTTATCTTCCACCTCCATTAGCTGGTAATATGTTTAAGAATCCTTCTACAAGTCCTACTAATATGTATGCGGCTAATACACGTCCTCAATCTAACTATATGAATCCATCAGGGATATATTAACATGGCTATGTATATGAATAGAAATGCTCCCGGCAGCGGTCTTGCTAGTCTTATGGCAATGCAAGGGAGAATGGGAGATACTGAACTCGTTCATATGAATCCAATGGAAGTCAAGATGTTTGATTCTATGACTCCCGGTGGATTGACACGCAATCCTGCTACAGGTGCTCCTGAAGGATTTGCATGGTTTGCTGCTTTACCTTTGATTGCGAAAGGTGCTTTAATAGGAGCTGCTGCAGGAGGTATTTCAGGTTTAGTAACTAAAAAATGGAGTCCGATAGAAGGACTTTTCGGAGGAGCTGCATTAGGAAGTGCTGGAGCGGCTGGATTAGGAGCACTTGGTGCAGGGGCAGGTGCTGTTACTCCTGCAGCACAAGCTGCACAAGCTGCTGGGTTAGCTGGAACGGGTGGAACTACTTTCACACAAGGAGCTTTGGCTGCACAATTAGCTAATCCTACTCTAGCAACTGGTCTTGCTCCTGTTGGAACTATGTTCGGTGCTGCTGCACCTACATATGCTGGTAGTTTAGCAGGTGCTGGAGGAAGTCTTGTTCCTGCTGCTAAACACGCTGGTATTTTATCTGGGGCATCTGCTACTCCTTTTGCTTCTTCAACTACACAAGGGATGCAAAATATTTTAAGTCAAAGTGGATTGCCACAACATGCTATTAATCAATCTACAGCAACTATACCAAAACCTAGTTTGTGGGACCAACTTGGACAAACACTTACAGGGAAGGGAGTAGGTACTGCAGGTAAAGACATTGGTAAAGAAGCAGCAGAAGAAACATGGCTACAACGTAATAGATTACCAGTTTCTTTAGGTGTTGCAGGAGCCAGTCTTTTGGCTAATCAACAACCTGATTTTGCTGGTATACCTAATCTTCCTGAAAGAAGCACTCCAAGAGGAACAGGAACGGCTAGAGTACGAGGAAGAGAACCTCGTGACGATGAAATAAAGACTACTGATGTACTCTTAGCTGAAGCATTAGGACCGGGGTTTGACTTTACTGAAGAAGAAGAAGAAACCAGTGGAACTGCAGCAGTTGCTCAGGGTGGTTTAATATCCTTACAAGGAGGAGGCAGGTATATAGAACCCGGTGGTGTAGAACATTATAGTAGATACGGGACATGGGGTGGTCCTGCACCGGGGTCAGCCGCCTATCAAGGTAGATATGGTACATGGGGTCAAGGGCAAGTTATGAATCAAGTAACTACTCCTCAGATATCAAGTCCTAAAGTTAATCCTCATTTAGTAGACCCTATATATGAGCAAGATGTTAGAGCTTTAGGCTTTGGACCTGAACTGGATGCAGAGCGGATTAGACAGGGAGTTCGTGGTGCAGGTGGAGGTGGAGGAGAACCAGTAGAGGAAGAGACTGTTGAGAGTGTTGTAGATATTACTGGACGTTCTCCCAGAACCTTTACTAATCCCGATACAGGTGGTACCGGAGAATTAACAGAACAACAAATTGTTGATTATATGACTGGTGTAACTCCCGGTGGTTTACCTAATCTTCTCTCTACTCCTTTTAGAGGAGATGTAGCTAGTGAAGAAGAGATTGCTTCACAGTTTATAGGAAGTGCTCGCGGAGGAAATGTCTTTGAAGGGCAAGTACATACTACAGGAGACGGGATGTCGGATGACCGTCGCTTTGATATTGTGGAATCTCCTAAAGGAGGGGGAATGGGTTTCTTCAAAGATACGGGAACAGATGCTGTTATAGCAAGAGATGAGTATGTATGGCCCGCCGATGCAGTAGCGATGCTTGGTAATGGAAGTAGTAATGCGGGTGCTGATATTCTGGATAATACAGTTAAACAGATTAGACAGGCTTCTGTAGGACACAAACATCAGGTTAATCAGATAGATGGTAAAAAAGAATTAAGAAAGGCACTTACAACCTAGAATGATTGTATATAAAGCTGAACCGCAATACATTGATGTTTTGTGGCCTTATGTAGAACCTCTTTTAAACAAAGCTATTCAGAGAACGATAGGAGAAGTTGGATTAGAAGATGTAAAAAATTGGTTAAAGACAGGACAACAACAACTCTGGATAATTGCCGACCCAGATGATAAAGAAATCATTGGAGCTTTTACTACAGAGATTTATATCTATCCTAATCAGAGACATTTAAGAGGCCATTTGTGGGGAACTAAACCGAATACAATGCATAAGTGGATGGATGTCTGGAGTGAACCTGTAGAAAAGTTTTGTAAAGAAGAGAATATTAGTCATATCGAAACTGCTGGAAGAGATGGTTGGACTAGAGCTTTAAAAGATAAAGGGTATCAAAAGTACTATACTGTGCTAGTGAAGGAATTAAAAAATGATTAATGCAAAAGAATTTGTATCTAAATTTTCAATACCTGAGAAGATTGAACTGTTAAATCAATTATACAGTGAGCTTTCAGGTTATGGAAAAGAAGGAGATACAGAGCTTGCTCATGTAAATAGATTTGAAGCTCGTTGGTTGAAATCTATGGGAGGAAGTGGAACGCTTAATGAGGTAACTAATCTTCGTGAGTATAAAGGTGGTGGGTCTGCTCCTCCTCCTCCTGCTCCCGTAACAACGCAGGATATTACGCAAACTGCAGAGTTTCCTGAAGAATTACAACCTCATGTAGAGAGAATTACTGGAGAAGCGGAAGCAGAATATGATGTTTCTCGTGACGAAGGATTTCTTCCATTTCGAGGTCCACGTATTGCAGCCTTCAGACCAGAACAGTTACAGGCACAGGAACTGGGACGGCAGCAGTTTGGTACAGGGCTAGCAGGAACAGGTCTGGGAGACCCTACCACTTATTATGACCCGGCATTGCAAGCAGCTTTAGCTGGTCAATCTACTATAGGTACAGGACTGGAAGCAGCCCAAGCTGGTATTGGAGCAGGTCTTACTGGTCTGCAGGAAATAACACCTGAACAACTTCAAGCGGGTATTAATCCATTCCAGCAGAATGTTATTGATATTGCCAAGAGAGAAGCAGAACGGGTTGAAGAAGGAAGAAGGCAACAAAGAGGAGCTGAAGCAGCTGGTGCTGCGTCCTTTGGTGGTTCAAGAGCAGGGCTACGTGAAGCAGAAGCAGAAAGAAATCTTTCTCAGCAACTAAGTGATATTCAGGAAAGAGGTCTTGCTCAAGGTTATGACAGAGCCTTTACAAATCTTGAAAACCAAAGGCGTAGACAGGTTGCTGCTGCACAACCAATAGTTCAAGGAGCTGGTCAGATTATGACAGGTGCTCAACAACAAGCTCTTGGTTCTCAACAGTTAGGACGATTAGGAGAAGCTGCTGCTGACAGAGCAAGAAAGCAGATTTCCGGTCTATCGGGTGTCGGAGAAGTTTCCCAAGCGCAACGTCAGTTGGCTCTTGACTTGGCACAGCAACAGTTTGAGCAAGAGAAGTTCTTCCCGAAAGGTGAACTACAGGCATATCAATCTATTATTCGTGGTTTCCCTTCAGCACCGGGACACACAAGAGTTACTAGAGAACCAATTGGTCAGCCTAGATTATCTTCCCAGCTTATTAATGCTGGTCTTTCTGGTTTGAATCTTTATGGACAGACCGGAGGATTTGGTGCTGGTAAAAGAGGTGGACATGTAGGTTCATTTGCTGGAGGAGGCATTGTCTCTTTACAGGGGGCTGGAAGTCTTGAAGAAGCTATAGAAGATGTTAATATATCTCCTAGACAGCGAGCGGTTCTTGAGATGCAGGAAAGAGAACGTCAAGCTGCTGAAGAAGCTACCTCCAATAGGGGTGGAATGAAAATGGGTCCCGGTTGGGTAGGACCCCGTTATACAGGAGACCCCCATAATCCTTTTAATTATCAACCTCGACAGACTCCTAGACAGCGATATGTTCTTGAGATGCAGGAAAAAGAACGTCAAGCTGCAAGACAGAGACTTTTTGATTCTGCTGAACCAGAGGAAATTGTAACTTCAGCAGATATGATAGAAGAATCTTCAACTCCTTTAGTTACTGATACTGGTCCACTTCCAAGTCCAGATAGTGCAGGAGGAAGAGGTACAACTCCAGAAACTTCTTTAGATAAGTATAAGCAACTCCTTAAAGGTTATGCAGGTAAACAGGACATGCTAACTACTGGAGTAGGAGGGGCTTCACAGGCTCTACAAGCGCAGTCAGACAAGGAGAGAAGTGCAAGAGGTGGTTTAGGTACACTTAATCCTGAAACCTTCTTACAACAGCTTACAAGGGCAGCAAATGCTGCTGCAGGGGCAATTGGTGAACAGAGAGGTACTCGTAAGGAACAGGAGTTAGCGACAGCTAAAGAACTGGCACGTTTAGACGCAGCAGGAGCTGAAGCGGCTGAAGATAAAAGGCGTTGGGAAATTGAACATGGTACTCCCGACCCTGCTGAACTTGAATCTGACTACTATTCTACTCAAGCTAGTTACTTTAAAAATAATTTAGACCTAAGTTCTGATAACAACACTGAAAACGCACAAGCTTTTGATGCTTATGCTACTAGATATTTTGACTCTTTAGCAGACTTATTTAAAGGACAAGGTACACCTGCTATAACTCAAAGAGCACTTACATTAGCGGCGATGGCTGCTGATAGAGAGGGAGCTTTTTCTACAGAGATAGCTGAAAAGTTAGCTCAATCTTTGGAGTTAAGTAAAGAAGCTCAAAAAGCAGGTTTAGACCCAGTAAAGACAGAGGGTACTTATGAATTCTTTGCTGATGTATATAATAAAAATCAAGGTCAAGAGGGTGGATTTGATTGGGATACGTGGGAAGCTTTTGTTCTTACAGACTAATTATATAGGATAATGTAATGCCTAATCTCGATATAGATTTTTTGTTAGGAACTACGCCTTCGCCAATAGGCGGCGGTAACTATGAAGATTTGGTTGCTGATAGAACAGCGCGAGCAGTCGAATGGCGCAAGCAACAGCCAAAGGACTTCTCGTTGGGCCTAGCTGCATCTGAAGGATTAAATATTCTGTTTGAAGGTGCTTCTGAGATTACCAGAGGCTTGGCTGGATTTGTAGGTCAGGCTGAAGAAGCAGACACACAGATAAGAGGTATGCGTGATTGGCTACGTGATTCTGCAGGGTTTGCTGTAGGAGATGATGCATGGACACAGACTAAACCCGGTAAAGTAGCGGCTGATGTATTGTCTTATCTTGCTCCCGGTATAGCGGCTACCGCTAAAGTAGCAAACATAGCAAGAGCAAAAAAGTGGACCCCTAAACAAACTGCCGCTGGTATTATTGGGGCTGATTCTCTTACTGCTTTTGCAGTTACTGACCCCACTGATATGTTATCTATTGGTAACTTGATTGGTGGTCCTACAGAAATTCACCCTGATGATAGTGACTATGCTAAAAAATCTAAAATCTTAGCAGAGACTGCTGTATTTGGTACTACTCTCATAGGAGGTCTTGGTTATATGGGACAAGCTATGAGAGCTAGACGGTTAGCTAATGCTGAAAAAGCAGGTGAAGTTATTGATGAAGTACCCGTTCAGCAGCTTGATGAGGCTGATTTTAGTACTGCCGATTTAAATAACGGAGATACTATTGAAAGTGTGTTGGATGGCAATACATATACATGGCAGTCAGGCGCATGGATTAATGCTCTAGGACAACCAGCTAAAACTAAGAATGGTTTTAGCAGAGCTTTAACATTACAATTTAATAAACCTAAATTTTTAGAAGAAGTTCAACAACAGGTTCCCGGTTTTGGAGATTTGTCAGAAGGTCGTCGTGTTCAATACCAGATGCCTGAACTTATTTCTGGTGAGACTACTGTAGATGGAGGAAAGTTTACATGGGGAGCTTTAGACCATACAGGGAAAAAGATAATTCCTGCTCCTGATTATATTGAATCTCGTTGGATAAATACAGTAAAGAAAAAAGATGGAACTTATCCTTATGCTACTCCTGCAAGGACTGCTAAATTAAATGAAACTTTTGCACCGGGATTAAGAACCATAGAACGTAAAGGAAGTCAATGGATTAATCCTAAAACCGGAATTCCTTATGGTGCTAGAAGTAATATCGCTAGAGACTTAAATCAACGGTATCGTTCTCCAGAACTTGGTAATACTAATCCTCCACCTCCACGTTTGACTGATACTTTTGGAGAAGCCTCAGATGCTTCTGGTGCTCCGAGTATTCTCACGGGAAGGTCTGATATAGACCCAGATATAGGAGCCGCCGCTGCAGGAGCAGGTGCAGCAGCAGCATTAAGAGGAACTACAGCAGCTACTAAACCTTCTCTTTGGGCTAAGTTTAGAGGTGCTGGCAGGAAAGCTGGTGACAGGGCGGTGCTAGACTTAGGTTGGATGGGAGCTAAAGCTATTTCTCCTTTGGATGCACTGGCTAGAAATTCTGTTAATTTCCGTAGACTGCGTAATACTATGGAACATTTTGAAGAGTCTGAAGCTCTGAGAGGAATGAAGGGAGAACTTCATGATTTCTATGAGCATCTTCACACTATACATGGTAAATATTTTGGCAAGATGCAGGATATTATGGATAAGATTTATCTTGCAACACCTGAAGGAGCACTTGCTAAACTAGGACGAGCGGCTCCCGGTCTTAGAACTATTGTTCCTGTATTAACAGATGAGCAAAATCTCCAATTGGTAAGAGCTTTACGGGGTGGTGAGGCATCTATTAGTAAATTACCAACAAATCTTCAAGATGCTGCTAACGATATACGTAAATTATTAGATGAAATTTTAGATGATGCTCAAATAGCAGAACTGGATGTTAAAAAACGGGCTAACTATTTTCCTCGTGTGCATAATTGGAAAGCATGGAATAAGCCTAAAGGCAGAGCTTTCTTGGAAAGAAAGGGTATTAAAAATCCTGATGAAGTAATTCAACACTTTGAAAGAAATGGTGGAGTAGAAGATGCTACCTTTGTAGAACAAGTTATCTCAGGGCAACGTCAAGCTGCTAGACAAGGACGTAAATATGTAGGAAGAAAAGGTAAACCTCAAACCAATCTTGAAAAGGCCAGAACTCTTTTAGCAAACACACCTGATAATGAACTGGAACCTTTCCTGAATAATAATCTTTATGGAGTTCTTTCAGATTATATTAATTCTACGGGTAGGCGGATAACCTATGCTAATCTATTCGGACCCAATGAAGAAATTCTTAGTCAGTGGGTACGAGACGGGTCCAAAGAACTACAAGCTCAAGGAATAAAAGTAGACCCCCGTACTATTGATAGAGTATATGAAATAGCTGATGTTCTTCAGCAACGGTTTAATCCAACTAAACATAGTCACAGAATGTGGAATAAATTCTCTGTCGGAGCGGCTACTTATCAGAATCTTCGTACTCTTTCTATGGCTACCCTTGCTTCTTTAGCGGAGCCAATGGTAGCTTTAATGAGAGGCGGTACTGCTGCTTTTATTAGAGCTGTTCCAACTACTATTGATTCGGCAATGCGAGGAATTGTTCGCAATGCATTCAGAGGAGTGAAGCGTGGAGAAGCAGAAATAGCAGCTAAAGATATTGGATTAGCTGCAGATGCAGGAGGTGCTGCAGCTATTGAACGTCTTACTCAAGGGTTTGGTGGAGAAGTAAACAAACTGAATACTGCTTGGTTTGACCTTACTCTTTTATCTCAGTGGACCAAATTTACCAGAATCTTTGCTGACCAAGTAGGACAGAATCTTGTCAACTCTAATATCAAAGCACTGGCTACTCGACCTGACTTAGGTAAAAAGGTGCTACAAAAATATCAAAGACAACTTATGGACTTAGGCATAGACCCACAAGAGGCTATAAGATATTATCGTAGTACAAATGGCATGACCAATGTAGCTTCTGATGCTGATATTGCTTTTAGAAATAATGTTATCAATAGAGCAAGAGTACGTTTTATTAATGATGTTATTATGAATCCACGGGTTACTAACAGACCAATGTGGCATAGTGACCCTCGTTTTGCTACTGTGTCTAACCTTAAAGGATTTCAGACTGTCTTTGGTAATACGGTAATGAAACGCTGGTATAGAGAAATAGCTCCTGAAATTATGGGAGGACGTTCCATTCCTGCTACAGAGAAGGCCATTAAAGCTGGTCAGGCAGCAGCTACCGGAGTAGCCATGTTAGGTATTATTGACTTTGCTGGTGAAGTTAGAGATAGAATTAAATGGGGCAGTGAAGGAAATCCTCGTAAGAATAAGATGACTCCTTCCGAAAGATTCTGGGATAATGTTTATCGTTCTGGCTTTACAGGTGCAGGACAATTTGCCATAGATGCGAAACGCTCAGTACAGTTTGGTTCCAGTCCGCTAGCTACGGTCTTGGGTCCAACGGCTACACAAGTTGAACTAGCAGTTCGGAGACCATCTAAAGCTCTCAAGACAGCCTTACCAGTTACAGGTCAATCACAGTTCTTACAGGAACAGATTGGTGATGTTCTATTTGAACCAGAACCTGCTACAACTAGGTTTGGTACACCTATAGGAAGTGGTAAAGGAATAGGAGGTGCTCGACCTTTAGGTAAGCAATCAGGAGGGCAGCTTAAAGAATCAGATTCTGAACAGATTAATGTTTCTGAAGAAACTGTTTCTAATTCTCCTAAAGAACAATTTCTTTTAGACTACCATAGAAAACATCTTAAAGATAAGACATATGGTAGGGATGCAGATGGTAAGATGATTACTATTAGAGTGATTGGAGTAACAGGTCCCGGTGGGAAAGTTTATAGTATTCCATCTTTCTGGTCTGTGGGTGGAGAAGGAACAGTTGGTCAGGTTCTTTCAAATGAAGCATC
>VTLG01005838.1_pt1 | contig 36246 bp, 52 predicted proteins | sample 4694571 | NCBI WGS metagenome assembly VTLG01 (sample SAMN12604809, study PRJNA352737) | marine metagenome | biome: ENVO:00000447; feature: ENVO:00000209|ENVO:00000569|ENVO:01000036; material: ENVO:00002151; isolation source: viral sequences binned using virsorter ...
CTCCCACAGGAAATCCTGTTGTTAGTCCACAATATAGTGGTTGGCCTGGAGGTTCAGGTGGTGGCGCAAGAGCTAACGTAGCAGGTACGGGTGGTACTGGAGTTTGTGGTCAAGGAAATCCTGGTGGATCTACAACAGCTGGTGGTGGACAAATTGGTGGTGGCGGTGGTGGAGCTTGGGAACCAGGAAAAGTTAATAGTCCTGCTTTAGGTACTGGTGGTAGATATGGTCAAGGTGGTAAAGGTAAAGGAAGTGATATAACAGGAACTTATTTAATATATGCTGGCGGTGGTGGCGGTGGTGGTAACTGTGGTGGCGTAGGAACTTTTGGTGGACCCGGCGGCGGCGGTGGCGGTGGTGGATCAAATTATCCAGGTCTTGGAGTAGGAAAAGCTGGAACAACAAATACAGGTGGTGGCGGTGGTGGTTCAGGTTGTGGCCCTGCACCTATTTCTGGTGGAGCTGGTGGTTCAGGAGTTGTAATTGTTAGATCAACAACAGGATTAACTACTGATAGCCCAACAAATGCACCCGTAGTTTATAATGGAACTCATTACATTGCACAATTTAAAGCATCAGCAAATTTAACAGTAGGATCAGCTCCTGCACAAGTTGAAGCAGATTATTTAATTGTTGGTGGTGGTGGAGCTGGTGGTTATTCAGTTGGTGGTGGAGGTGGAGCTGGTGGTTATCAAACATCTTTCCCTGGTGGAACAAAAACTAATTTAAGTACAGGAGTTACTAATATTACAATTGGTGCTGGAGCAACTTATAATACTTCAGCTCAACAAACTTATACTACTTCTGTAGGAAACGCAGGAAATGCAACTATATTTAATCAAATTGTTTCTGATGGTGGTGGTTCCGGTGGAGCTTACATATCTAGTGGTTGTGGTTCTCCTGGACAATATGCTTATTATGGTCGTGGTGCACCAGGTGGTTCTGGTGGTGGCGGTGGTGGTCAACCCGGTCCGATGAGTGTTAATGGTGGTTACTATAGTTTTGGAGTAGGTGGAGTAGCTCAAGGAAATAATGGTGGTAGAGGAAATTATATTTGTGCTACTTGTACAATTCCTAACCAACCAGGTAATAACTGTAATGGTGGTGGCGGCGGTGGTGCTGGTGGAGTAGGTGTCACTCCCGGTTGGTGGGGAAGTTATACAGCTTGTGGTGGTACAGGTGGATCAGGTGCTGCAAATAGTATTACAGGTGCTGCAGTAACATATGCTGGTGGAGGTGGTGGAAGACCCGGGGCTTCAGGTGGTCCTGGTGGTGGTGGAAGTGCTACTCAAGCATATCCGGCAATGAATGGAACAGCTAATTTAGGTGGTGGTGGAGCAGGCGGAAATAATCCATGTGGATATTCTGGTCAAGGTGGATCTGGAATAGTTATTATTAGAACTCCTGGCCCAAGTGGACCAAGTATTACATTAGCCCCTGGTTGTAACGTAAAATCAACGTCTCCAGGCCCTGATGGAGCAGCAACAATATCAACTTTTAACGTAACAGGCACGTTGACAATAAGTTAAAATTAAAATATAAAATAAACTTTAAGGAGATAAATAATATGGCACATTTCGCAGAATTAGATAGCAATAACGTAGTATTGAGAGTAGTTGTTGTAGGTAACGATGTTGCAACAGCAGCAGGTCCTTTAGGAGCAAATGACATGCATGTTGATGGAGAAACATGGTGTGTTAATTTTTTTAAAAGTGGTAATTGGAAACAAACTTCTTATAATAATAGTTTTAGAAAACAATATTGTGGACCGGGTTATACTTATGACTCTGTCAAAGATAAATTTTTAGCACCTCAACCTTTTAATTCATGGGCATTAGATGCCAATGATGATTGGCAAGCTCCTGTAGCTTATCCAACAATTGAAACTTATGGAAGTGATGATCCATTAAAAAGATATTTAATTTCTTGGGATGAACCTAATTTACAATGGACAGCAAGAGATCACGAAGAGCCAGCAAATAATTTTAATTGGGATGCATCAGCACTAGCTTGGGTATCCGCATAAGGAGAACTAAGATATGGGAAGTCCCACAAGCAAAATAAACGGTGGAATAATCGGAGTAAATAATGCAGCTACTTTTCCTTCTGCACCCGGTGTATGGTCTTTACCCTGTCAAATGGCAGCAAGGTCACAAGACAAATGGCCAACATATTTAGCACCCTTAAATAATATTGATTATCTAGTAATAGCCGGAGGTGGTGGATCAGGTTCAGGTGGTAATGACGGTTCTATCGGTGGTGGTGGCGGTGGAGGCGGTGGCTTTCGAACATCTTTCCCAGGCGGAACAAAAATAAATATTTTAGGACCACAAACAATAACAGTTAGTGGAGGAGGAGCAGGTGCTGCCGCAGGTAGTAGAGGCACTAAAGGTACTAACGGAACTACTTCAATTTTTTCAACGATCACTTCTGCAGGTGGCGGATTTGGTGGTGGAGGTGGACCTGGTCCACAAAATAATGGTGGTCCTGGAGGTTCTGGTGGTGGAGGTGGTGCTCTTATTCCAGCTTGTGGTAGTAGTAGTGGTGGAAGTGGTAACGTTCCCCCGGTTAGTCCTTCTCAAGGAAATGCCGGAAGTGGTAGTGTTGGTCCCGATGCTGCAGGTGCAGGTGGTGGAGCTGGTGGAGCTGGTGGTAGTGCATCTTTCAACTGTGGTGGAGATGGTGGTGCCGGATTAGCAAATTCAATTACAGGAGCTTCAGTAACTTACGCTGGTGGTGGAGGTGGTGGTGGATATACTTCTGGTGGTACTGGAGGATCAGGTGGTGGTGGAGCTGCTGGAAAAGCACCCGTTAACCCATCCCCTTGTGGTGGTCCAGGTTCTCATGGAACTGCAGGAACAGTAAATACTGGTGGTGGAGCTGGTGGTGCAGTTGCCAATCCAGCATACGGTACTGGAACAGCAGGTGCTGGTGGTTCAGGTATAGTAATTCTTAGATATGCTTTTGCATGTGCACCAGGAAACGTAGCAGTTTCTCCTGGAGCTAATACAATAACAACTGCTCCTTGTTCTCCCTCACATAGATTAGCTACCTTTACAGTTAGTGGAACTTTCGACGTTTAATTATTCTTTACAAATAATTTAAATCATTTATATTGTCTTTATAAAGACATATGCAATTATATAATTATTTCTACTGGTTTAAAGATGCAGTACCAAAAAATATTTGTGACGACATAGTTCGTTATGCAAAACAATTACAAGAACAAATGGCAGTTACTGGTGGAGTAAGTAATAAAAAATTAAATGAAAAAGAAATAAAAAATATAAAAGAAAAAAGAGATTCAGATGTAGTTTGGTTAGACGAACGTTGGATCTATACTGCAATTCACCCTTATATTCATCAGGCTAATAAAGTGGCTGGTTGGAATTTTGAATGGGATTTTTCTGAATCTTGTCAATTTACAAAATATAAAAAAGGTCAATATTATGATTGGCATTGTGATAGTTGGGAAAAACCCTATGATAAACCCAACACACCAAGTCATGGTAAGCAAAGAAAATTATCTGTAACTTTATCTTTATCTGATGATAAAGATTATAAAGGTGGTGAGTTAGAATTTGATATGAGAAACATGGATCCAGATAAAAAACGAAATACTCATATATTAAAAGAAATAAGATCTAAAGGTTCTTTAGTGGTATTTCCTTCTGATGTATGGCATAGAGTTAAACCGGTCAAAAGTGGTGTTAGATATAGTCTAGTAATCTGGAATCTTGGATGGCCTTTTAAATGAGTTATAAAGTAATTAAAAATTTTTTAGACGTAGATTTTATTGATGAAATTAATAATGTAATTTTAGATATAGATTTTCCTTGGAGAAGAAAAGGATATAAATTTAATGAAGATGCTACTGATAGTTTATACTTTAATCATTGTTTTTTTAATAATATGAATGCAACTTCTTCTGTATATGAAACGCTTATTATTCCTATATTAGATAAATTAAATTGTCTTACACCTATTCAAGTTAGAACTAATATGTTTATTAGTAAGTTATTTGAAAAATCTGGTTGGCACAACGATTATGATGAAACATGTAAAACAGCTATTTTTTATTTAAATGAATGTGATGGTGGCACTGAAATAAAAATTGATGGTAAAATCAAATTTATAAAAGCAGAAAAAAATAAAATGTTGATTTTTGATTCAAATGTATTACATAGAGCTTTAACATCAACAGACGTACCTGTTAGATATATTATAAATTTTAATTATTTTGAGAAAGGATATAATGAAAAAGAAAAAGAAAAATAAAAATAAATTAGAAGAAGGTTATCCAAAAAATTTAACACGACAAGATTATTTTTCTAGTCCTGTTTGGTTTGCTGATCAACCACAATTTGTTGATAGCTTAAATAAAGCTTCTGACTCTTATATTAAAGCAGCACAAAAAACTTCAAAAAAAGATTTAGATAAAAGAAATAAAGAATTTGGTAATAAAGGAGATATGGGTCACGTCTTTCATTCTACTACTTTAATAGGAGACCCTAAGTTTGCAGAATTACAAGATTATATAGGTGCTACTTCACATAATTTATTATTAGAAATGGGTTTTGATATGGAAAACCATCAATTGTTTACTACAGAAATGTGGGTACAAGAATTTGCAAAAAATGGTGGAGGACACCATGCATTACATACACATTGGAATGGCCACATGTCTGGTTTTTATTTTTTAAAAGCTAGCGATAAAACATCAATGCCTTTATTTGAAGATCCAAGACCAGGTAATATAATGAATTTATTACCAGAAAAAGATAAAACAAAAGTAACTTATGCAACATCACAAGTGCATTACAAAGCACAGCCAGGTCGAATGATATTCTTTCCGTCCTACATGCCCCATCAATATGTTGTTGATTTAGGGTATGAACCGTTTAGATTTATTCATTGGAACTGCCAAGCCATACCAAAAGGAGTATTAAATGTCGTTCAAAAAAAATAAATATAAAGTATTAAGAAAAGCAATATCACCTGAATTATCTGATTTTATTTACACTTATTTTTTAAATAAAAGAACAGCTGCAAGATTTTTATTTGATCAAAAATATTTATCACCTTTTGCTACAGAGTTTGGTATATGGACTGATGCGCAAGTTCCTAATACTTATTCACACTATAGTGATGTGGCAATGGAAACATTGTTAGGTATGTTAAACAAAAAAATGGATAAAGAAACAGGATTAAAATTAATTCCTACTTATTCATATGCAAGAATTTATAAAAACGGAGATGTCCTAGCTAGACATAAAGATAGATATTCATGTGAGGTATCTACTACGTTAAATCTAGGTGGTGATCCATGGCCAATCTATCTTGATCCAACAGGAAAAGAAGGTCAAGCAGGTGTTAAAGTAGATCTTAAACCAGGAGATATGTTAATTTATTCTGGTTGTGATCTTGAACATTGGCGAGAAACTTTTCAAGGTAAAGACTGTGCTCAAGTATTTTTACATTATAATAATACTAAAGCAAAGGATGCTAAAAAAAATAAATTTGACACACGTCCTATGTTAGGTTTACCTCAGTATTTTAAAGGCTTTACAACACTTAAAAAATAATATATATAATAAAACTGGTGAGGGGATGATCCACCACAGATTCCCCTTACTTTAAATATATTGAAATCACTTACAATCTGATATAGTACCTAGTAAACAGGATTTTATATGCTACAAAAAATAGCCTTTTTACCAGGATTTAATAAACAAATTACTCCAACAGGTGCCGAAGGACAATGGACTGGAGGAGATAATGTTAGATTTAGATATCAATCACCTGAAAAAATAGGGGGTTGGAATCAATTAGGAGCTAACAAATTAACAGGTGCAGCTAGAGCACAACATCATTTAGTTAGTACAAGTTCAATTAACTATTCAGCCATAGGAACTAACAGAATTTTATATGTTTATTCTGGAGGTATTTTTTATGACATACATCCTATTAAATCTACTTTTGCAGCATCAACTATTACTACAACTAACGGATCTCCAACTGTTACATTTACTATAACTTCTACAGGAGGCATGTTGCCCGGTGATATTTTATTTATTAGTGGAGCAAGTACTACAGTACCGGGAACAACTAATTTTACTGCTGCTGATTTTGACAATAAAAGATTTATGATTACTAGTGTAGATAGCGGGACAACTGTTAGTGTAACTATGGCATCTAATGAAACAGGTGCAGGAGGTACTGGAGGTAGTACTACTGTTAATTTTTATTATCCTGTTGGACCCGCTGAACAATTAGGAGCTTATGGTTGGGGTATATCACAATTCGGTGGAACTATTTCAGGTCCTACTCCTACAGGTATTACCTTAGATGGTGCTTTAGCTAACGATGCTAATGGTAATAATGGTAACCCTACTACTATTACTTTAAGTTCTATAACAGGTTTACCTAGTTCAGGAACTAATTTTATTTTAGTAGGAGCAGAAGAAATTTCTTATACAGGTATTGATGTTGCTAATAAATTTATTACAGGAATTACAAGAGCAGCAAGAGGTTCTACAAGAGCATCACACGGAGCTACTGCATCAATTACTAATACATCATCTTATACAGGTTGGGGATCACCGGCTTCTAACACAGACTCAGTAACTGATCCTGGTTTATGGTCGTTAGATAATTTAGGAAGTAAATTAATAGCACTAATTCATAATGGTGAATGTTTTGAATGGGACGCTGATGCCTTAAATGCTACAAATAATAGAGCAACTATTATCGCAGGTGCACCAACAGCGTCTAGAGATATGTTAGTGTCAACTCCAGATCGTCACTTAGTATTTTTTGGTACAGAAACTACAATAGGTAGTAAAGGTACACAAGATGATATGTTTATTCGTTTCTCAGATCAAGAAGATATAAATACTTATTTACCAACAGCAATTAATAGCGCTGGTTCACAAAGACTGGCCGACGGATCACGGATCATGGGTGCTCAATTAGGTAGAAATGCTTTATATGTATGGACAGATACAGCTATGTTTACAATGAGATTTGTAGGAACGCCATTTACATTTGCTTTTGAACAAGTTGGAACTAACTGTGGATTGATTGGTATGAATGCAGCAGTAGAAGTAGATGGTGCTGCTTATTGGATGTCTACTAATGGTTTCTTTAGATACACAGGACGTTTAGAATCTATGCAATGTTTAGTAGAAGACTATGTTTTTGAAGACATTAATGAATCATCTAATCAATTAATTAATGCAGGTATTAATAATCTATTTGGTGAAATTAATTGGTGGTATTGCACTAATACTTCTAATGTCGTTGATAGATGTGTCACATATAATTATTTAGATTCTACACAACAACGTCAAATTTGGACCACTAACGCCAGTACTTTATTTAAAAGAACTACTTGGGAAGACTCTTCTGTATTTGGTTTACCACATGCTACTGCTTATGATGCAGATGATGATGCTTCGTATGATGTAATAGGTAATACTGATGGTACTACTATATATTATGAACATGAAACAGGTAATAATCAAATAGGAACTGCAGGGACAGTAGCTATTCCAGCTAATATTACGTCAGGTGATTTTGATATTACACAAGATCAAAGAGAAGGAATTACATTTAGAGGAGATGGTCAATACATGATGAGAATTAGTAGATTTATTCCAGATTTTATTTCTCAAACAGGAAACACTATTGTGCAATTAGATTTAAGAGATTATCCTAATGATGCTGCTGCTAGCTCATCACTCGGTCCCTTTACTATTACTTCAGCAACTGATAAAGTAGATACACGAGCAAGAGCAAGAGCTGTAGCAGTTACTATTTCTAATACAGGAATAGATCAAAATTGGAAGATGGGCACATTTAGATTAGATGTCCACGCAGGAGGAAGAAGATAATGGAACAAATAATAATAAATGCTATTAAGAACTATGGTTTAGAAAAAGCTTTAGGGATGTTTGCTCAAGAAGATGTGGACGATGCACTAGAGTCAATGACAGGTGGGGGAATAGGTAGTAGTTTTATTAATCGTTTTACAGGGGGACAAGGTTTAACAGGATTACTTAAAAATCAAGGTAAAAGATTTTTAGGTAGTCAAGCTATGAATGCATTTACAGGGGGTGGTAGTGGTATAGCAGGTGCAATTCCTTTAGGTTTGTTAGGTGGAGCCATGTTGTTAGGTAGAGCTTATGATCCTATGAGACCAGGTTCAAAAAATTATAATCCTTATCTTCAAGATCAAGTAAATTACTTATCTGGAATAGATGGAATGATTGGTAGAGATTCAGGAACTGGTTTAGCTAAGTATGGACCAGGATCAGTATTAGCTGGTCAGAATGTTTCATCTTTGTTTGGTACTAATGATTACATAGGTCAATTAGAAAAAAATTTAGCAAGACTACAAGGTTATAAAAATCCAAATTTAGACAAGATTCACAAAACTAACATTGAATTACAAAACGCCAGAGATGCTGAACTTAAACAAGAATTAGCTAGGGAAGAAAAAGAAAGAAACAGAAAAACTTATAGTGCTCCTTATACCGGTGGTCAAGTTCATGGTAATGGTGGTAATAATAATGGAGGAGGTGGTGGTAATATTGGAGGAGCTAATGAAGGAAACCCTGGTGCTAATAAAAGCAACCAAGGTCATAGTCCACATTTTGCTAGAGGAGGCATCGCAAATGTCAACCTAAATAGAGGTCAACTAGGAGAACAATTATATGGCTAAAATTGTACAATCATTAACAAGAGCATCACAAGAATATGATGAAGCAGTATCAGCTAACCAAGTTAGAGATTTAGATGCTGTTATTGAAAAATTAAATACAACGTTTCAACAAGAACTTAAACAGGAGATAGAAGCTTTCAACTTCTTTTTATTTTAATGGCTATACAAAATCAATACGAATTTTTTGGTGTAACAGGACAAGATTTAAGCACGCCTCAAACTATGTTTGGTACATCAGGTGGGGTACAACTACCTTTAGTTAGTGAAACTTATATTATTAAATCTTTAAAAGTAGTATCTACAGGTACACCTACTATTACTGTTACAGACAATAGTGTAACAGTTATTAAAACAGTAGCTTTAACAGCTAATGTAAGTGAAGAATTATTAACACAACCTTTAATCGTTGAAGGAGCTACAACATTAACGGTGGGTGCTAGTAGTGCTAGTGCTACAGATGTGGGCATTAGTTTTTTAAATATAAAAAAATCAACAGTGGATTAATATGAATGAAATACCAACATTAGAGCCAACAGAAGTAATAACAACGTATAGAAACAAAGCAACAGGTGAGGTTTTTAAAGAGAGAAAAGACTGGGAAGCTAAAGGTTATAAGAATGAAGACATGGCTCAAGACGTCAAAGTAATTATGCCAAGTCTTGATTTCTCAGGCAAAAACGGATAAGGTAAGAAACCCAAGGTTAAATTATGATGAATTTTCAAGACAGAATACAAACTACCGCCCCTTCTATTAGATATGAAGGTGACTTACGTCCTGAGCAAGCTGGAATCATGCAGCAAAGTAGGATGCCTGTGGGTAGAATGCCTGGTTATGCAGAAGGTGGTGACGTTGAAAATGATCCTAATTACAAAGGATGGAAAAAAGTTTATGAAACAAATAAAGACGCGGCAGCAATGAATGAAAATCATAAAAAATATTTAGATCACTACAATAGAACACCTAAAGCCTATGGTGGTATTATGGGTATGGATGGTAGAAAACAATATGGAATCGGTTCATGGTTCCAGGAAACAATTATGGATCCTATTAAAAAATATGCAGCACCAGTTGCAATAGGTGCAGCAGGATTAATGGGGTTAAATAAATTAGGTGGAGCAGATAAATTTCTTTCAATGCCAACTTTTGAAAACATATATGAAGGAGTAAAAACAGTTGGTGGTTCATTATTTAAAGACAATCCAGATGGAAACAAAAGTTTATTAGGGTTAAGCCCGGGAATATTATCAGCCATTGGTGGTGGCGTAGCAGGACTATTTGCTGACAAAATAGATACACCAGAAAACATTGACCCGGATTACGGAACAGGTATTGGAATTCAAAACATAGGTAAAGCCGCAAACATACTAGATCCTCAACAAGGTATGGCTGCAGGATTAAGATTTTTACCAGAACTTTCTGCAAGAAAATATTCACCCGCAGAAATGCTAGAGTCTTTTGGCAGTCCTAACGAACCGCTTGCAACCGCTAATTTAGCTGAAGGTGGAGCTGCTTTTCAAAGAAGTTCAACAGACATAAGTACATCAATACAAATGTTAGTTAGAAGATTACAAGAAATAAATGCAGCTATGGTAGGTGCAGAGATGGAAGAAGTATTACCTATGATGAGAGAGGCTTTACAAATTAGAGATAAAATACAAGAATTAGGTTCTTCAGCTCCTCAAGATATAGAAATGGAAGCAGAAGGTATAAAAGATATGGTTCAACAAGCATCATACTCAGCTCCAGAAGCAGACCAAACAAAAATATATAGTGCAGGAGAAATGTTAAGTAATACAAATTTAGGTTTAGGAAGAGATGAGACTATTAATGAAGAAATAATTAGTGATATTGTTAATCAAGGAACAGGTGCGGGAATACCGATGGCTGCTAATGTAGAATCAACTTCTCAAAAATTTGATCCAAGATTAATGAAAGCAGCTATGATGAGACGAAGACCTCCTGAAGAAATAGAAGAAGAGTCTGTATCAATAGAAGATATATTAAGAGGAACTGATAAAAGAGGTTATGCTGAAGGTGGAATTATGGAAACTGAACAATCAGAAATGTTAGACCTAGGTGGCATGGAAAAAGATTACAGAGAAGAAGGTGGCTTTGTACCAATTGGTGAGTACGAAAAAAAAGATGACGTACCGGCAAGACTAAGTGTTAATGAATTTGTATTCACAGCTGATGCTGTAAGAGGCGCAGGTGATGGAGACATTGACAAGGGTGCTGAAAGACTACAAGGTATTATGAAACAATTAGAACAACAGGGTAAACCTGAAGGCATGGAAATGATGGAAGTGTCTGAAAGATTAAGTGAGGTAGTATAATATGGCAACATCAACAGTAACAAATTTACCAGCACAATACATACAAGATTTAGGTAAAGATTATGGAACGCAATTAGCAGGTTTAACATCTGTACCATTGAACACGGACATGTATGCTCCACAAGTAGCCGGGCAAGATCCACTTCAACAACAAGCTTATAACTTAACTGAATCAGGAATTGGTGCATACCAACCTTTCATGACTCAAGCAGCAGCTTACTCAGGACCACAAGCTTATCAAAGTTTTATGTCACCATATCAACAACAAGTTATTGATGCATCATTAGCAGCATTTGACAAACAAGCTGGTGCAGGCATGAGTAACATCGGCCAACAAGCAGCAATGTCTGGTAACTTAGGCGGTGGTAGAGAAGGTGTACAAAGAGCAGAGTTTCAAGCTAACTCAGATATGAACAGAGCTTTACTACAATCAGGATTATTACAACAAGGTTTCACACAAGCTAATCAATTAGCTAACCAAGCATTTGGTCAACAAAGAAATTTAGCAACACAACAACAACAATTACAAAATCAAGACGTAAGTCAATTGGGTCTATTGGGCGGACTACAACAAGCACAAGAACAAGCACAACTAACAGCTACTCAAGAAGGAAATAGATTAAGAGCTATGGAACCTTATGAAAGATTAGGTCAGTATGGTTCTGGTGTTATGGGTCTTATTTCTGGTATGGGTAATCAATATCAATCACAAGTTACACCTAATCCTACGCCGTTGCAGACAGCGTTAAGTACAGGAGCTGTGTTAGGTGGTATCTTTAATCCTCCTAGAGGAAATTAATCATGAGAAGAATTTTAACTAGACCAATGTTTAGAAGTGGCGGTCAAGCTAGACAAGGCTACGCCGACTCAATTGGTAGAGTTTTACCATCAGCAGAGGACATTGAACAATACAAAGCTACAAGACCGGAGAGAGCACCGGATAGATCTCTTAATGATTTTTTAATTAACTTTGGTTTAAACTTAGGATCACAAACACCACAAGGAAATATATTTCAAACAGCAGCTGTTGCAGCTAAAGAACCATTTCAACAATTTCAAAAAGCTAGATACGCTAGAGAAGGTGCTGAACGTGATGAGTACAATGATATGTACAAAGCTATCATGGATGCTAAATCAGACATGGTTGGTTCAGAAGGTGGATCACAAGCTCTAGCTAGAACACAATACGCTCAAGCTGGTAAACAATTACTAAATGATTTGTTTGTAGCTGTATCAGGAAAAGATGAATACATCGAAAATAATGGACAAAATGCATATGATTTACAAATTGCAAAAATCATGCAAGGACTATCAATCTATTCTGGTGAAGATGCAGATTTACAAGCGTTGTATGGTAACAAAGATTACTTCGAAGGTATAATGGATGACATTACTACGAGCATTAAACAAAGTGAAGAAGAAATAACTATTATTAATGCAGATGGTGAAGAAGAAATTGTTGTTGAAGGTGATTATGCTAGAGAAAATAAAGCTTACTTAGCTAACAAAGCTAAAGAAAAATATCTTGCAATGGTTAAACAAGATAAAATTAACAAACGTTTAGGTAGAGCTGAAGGTGGAGAGATAGAAGAAACAATGACTGAAGAAGTAGCGGGTCCAGGAGGCATGGCTATGGCATCAGAAACTGTTGAAGAACCAATCACGGACCAGGGATCAGGACTTTCTTTTGAAGAACTAAGAGCTAGATTACCTAAAGAAATTTCAGATGACATTATAAATATTTTAGTACAAAGCCCTGCAGCTTTAGTAGACTTTGCAGAGATACAAACACAAATGGATGTTGATCAATTCAATATGAAGTACGGAGTAAATCTAGCATTACCGTCAGGAGCGTAACATGGCCGACGAAAAAAGAACTCTCTTAGGAGATCTTAAGAAAAACATCTTTGATAAAATAGGTAAAGAAGACATCACTAAAGGTGATAAAACTCGTTACGAAGTAGATAAAATACTTGATCCAAAATATTTACAAAACGAACCTATTATTGTTAGACCTAAAAGAATTCCATCAGGTAAACTAGAAACAGAAAGTGAGTTTGAAGAAGCTTTTAACATGGCTATCAACAAAGCTTTTGATGAAAGTAAATTACCTACTAAATATACTAAAGAAGGTTTAGCTAAATTATCTTTAATGTTTGGTTCTTCAACCTTACCTTCAGTAATACAAAATCTTAAAGAAGAAAGTAAACCTGAAAATTTAAAAAAAAGAAAATATGTAGAAGGTTATAGTGATATAGCTAAAGCTATATTACGAGGTGGTCCTAATTTTGTACAGTCTGCTAGTGAGTTTGTATTAAGTCCTATTGATTATGTTTTTGATACAGATTTTCAAACTAAATTTAATAAAAAAATGAATGAGATGACTGAACCTTTAGGTGGAGCAGAAACTTTACCAGGAGGAATAACAGAACTAATGACAGAGTACGCAGTTCCATTAAGTGTTGCAACTAAAGTGCTTAATGGAGCTAAGACTTATAAACAAGTACAGAATCTACAAAGGTTTATGGGTACAAGTAAAGCTTCTAAGATTGCACAAAGAATGACAAGAGATGGTGCCATATTAGGTATAGCAGAAACTATGACTGGGTCTGGTTCACAACCAAATATGAATTATGGTTTTACTACTACTCCGGAATCAACAAAAGGTTTAAAAGGTAGAGAGTTAGCATTAGCTACATTTAGAAACAAACTAAGATTTGGTAAAGAAGGTATATTAATTGGTGGAGGTTTTCCATTAGGGGCCAAAGTTGCACAACAAGTTTATAAACAAGTTGCTAGACCTGCAATAGCTACTTCTTTAAAAGGAATTGGTAAAGGTATGGAAGGTATTGCTTGGGTAAGTTCTAAACCTCCTGTTACTTATTTAACTAAACCTCTAGCAAATCTTATAAGAAAAACTCCTGTGTTTATTGGTAAAGATGTAATTGCTCCAGCTATTATTGGTGTAATAACAAAACAAAATCCTTTGTTAGTCAAAAGACAGTTACCTCCTTTTAAAGATTGGAGAATGTTAAGTAAAACTAATCCAAATAAAACGTTAGCAGGTGCTAAAAGTTTTGATGACTTTTTATCAGTTTTTAGATCTTTTAGTGATGACACAGTTGAAATGGGATTGTTAGGAGAGAGTTTAAAAAATAAACTTAAAGCTAAAGCTAGAAGAATGGACAAAGCATTAACAGATTTAGAAGAAAATGCTTACAAGCTAGCTCAAGGATTTCAAAAAAAATACAACACAGCAACAACATCTCCTGTTGGACAAAACTATGAATTAGATAAAGTGCTTGAGTATTTAAAAGGTCAAAGAAAACTAGAAACTTTATCTAAAGATATGCGTTTTTCAGCTAAAGATATTAATGATAACTTAGATGAACTAAGAAAAGTTCTTAGTGAAATGCTACCTAAAAATGAAAAGTTTGGAGACTTTAAAAAAGATTTATTAAATAAAACTAAAAAATATATGAGAGGATCTTTTGCGATCTTTGAAAATCCAATGTATCAACCTTTACTAAAAGAAAAAGATAACGCTATAGATTTTATTTTAAAAAAAGTAATACCAGGTAATAAAGATTTTAGAATAGCAGCCAAGGCTACCTATCCTAATATGTCTATTGTTAATGGTCAAAAAGAATATGCGAGGACTATTGTAGATGACATTTTATACACGGGTAAAGCTGAAAAGATGGATCCTATTGATGCATTAAGAAAAATAGGTACTAGATTTTTAAGAAACGATGACTACAAGTTTTTAAAAAAAGGAGAAGATTTACCAGATGCTATTAGAAAATTATTAGGTGAACAAAAAAGTTTAAGAAGTTCTGTGTTAACAACAAGTGCTGAAATGATGGGACAAGTTTATACTAAAAGATCATTTGATGAGCTGTACAATATATTAAAAAAATCAGGACAAGTAGTAGATAACGAAGCTCTAGCTATATCTAAAATAGGTCCAGGTGCTCAAAGAATTGGTAAGTTACCAGGATTAGGTGTTATGAGTAGCACACTTCAAGGAAAGTATGGGTCTAAAGAATTAGTAGAAGGACTGGCTAATACGGGTGGACTGTTAGATAAGTTAATTAAAGGTTCTCTGTACAGACACTTATTACAATTTAAAGTATTAACACAAATGGGTAAAACAGTATTCTCACCTCAAACACAAGTACGTAACGTATACTCAGCTGGGTTCTTTCCATTTGCTAGAGGTCACATAGGTGGAAGATCAAGTGTAACTGATTCATTTAGAATAGTATTAGAAGATATATTTCCAAGAGGAAAAATAAATAAAAAAGATTTATTTAATTTTATAGAAAAAGAAATTGAACTAGGAACCATGGATGAAAACATCATATCATCAGAACTTGGTGCAGTATTAAATGATATTAAAGGCGGTGCAATTAATACATTAGATGAATTGTTTGAAGCGTTTACTAAAAAACCTATGGTAAAAAATGCTACAAAACTTTATGCAGGTGGTGATAGTGGTTGGAAAATATATGGTAGACAATATGTTAAATCACAAATGACACCGTTGTTACCAACAATAGAAAAAGCTTTAGCGTACGCTGATTACATGGGACTAAAAGGACTGACAAGAACTAATCCATTAACAGGAGCTAAAAGAACTTTAGATGATATGTTAGATCAAATTTCAGCTCATGAAATTAGAAACGTTTACCCTACTTATAGTAAGGTGCCACCAGTTATTCAATCAATTAGAAAATTACCTATTGCTAACTTCGTAGCCTTTCCAGCAGAGATCGTGCGTACGGCAACACGAATCATGGATTATAATTTAAAACAAATGGCTCATCCAGATCCTATAATCAGAGCTATTGGAATGAAAGCAATGCTAGGAACTACCATGGCTTTTGCAGGTACAGGAGCAGGAGTAACTGCCCTAAGTCAAGCATTGACAGGTACATCACAAACACAATGGGACGCTTACAAAAGATCATTCGGTGCTGACTGGGATAGAAATGCAAACCTTGTAGCTTTTACTGGATTTAAAGATGGTAAAGCAAAAGCATTTAACTTTTCATACTTTAGCCCTTATGATTTTTTACAAAAACCTTTTTCTGCAGTAATGCAAAAAGCAGAAGAACAAAATTTAAGTCCACAAGATACAGAAGCGTTTGTAATGGAAATAATGTTATCTAAAGATGGACCTTTAATGGAAATGTTAGCACCATTTATGTCAGAACAATTAGGACTAGAAGCTTTGTTAGATGTACAACCAGGTGGAATATTACTTGGAGGTAGAGGAGGTAGAACAGCTGAAGGTGTTAGAATTTATTCTGAGTCTGATGACATTGGAGATAAAATGCAAAAATCATTTATGCATTTATTAAATGCAGTAGAACCAGGATTAGTATCAACAGGACAAAAAATGTACAAAGGTGCAACCGATGACTTAACTAAGTCTGGACAAAGAATTGATTTGTCTGATGAATTACTTGCTTTGTTTTCTGGAGTTAGAATTATTAATATTGATATTTTAAAGTCTATGGAATTTAAAACTGGTGCTTTTAATAGAATGATGAGAGCAGTTGATGATACAGAAAAACTTTATTCACCTACTGATTATAAAAATAGAGGACCAGAAGTTACATTAGCAGAGTTTGTTGATATGCAAGATGAAGCATTAAGAATTCAACAAGGATTTTTTCAAATGATACAAGACGCCCGGACTATTGGTTTAGATGATTCTGTTATTAAAAAGAAATTAAAAGAACAAAAAATAGGAAGAAAAACTTTAAGAAATTTAATGAATGGTGAATTTACACCGGTACCTTTTTCTGAACCTAGATTTGAAAAAAAAGTAGCAGCTGTTGAAAAACTGACTGAAGAATTAAGTGCTGAAAATAAAAAATTAAATTTCTTTATTAATGATGATTATTTATATCCTAAATCAGAACTTAAAAGTATTATGAGAGCTTATAAAAACAAACCATTAGATCCAGGAGGTAAAACAGCAGTATATGAAGGTAAGAATCCTAACACAACAGGTTTCTTTGGTTCAGGATTTGGTGGACCAGGGTTTATACAACGTGGTAAAAATTTAATTGAAAGAGCATTACCAGGCAAACAGTTTGAAAGTAAAATAACAACACCACCATTGCCTAAAACGCCTATGCCATCTAAACAACTAAGTCAAGCGCCAAATATCGATCCACAAACTAACTTGACATCAACGGAGACTGCATTATTATCACCTACAGAAAAGGTAATAGCAGGGAGAAGCTAATGGCAAAAAAAGACGAAGCATTACAAAAAATTGAATCACATGAAAAGTTATGCAGAATAATGCAGAAACAAACTCATGACAAAATACATTCTATTGAAACTCAAATACAAAGAATAGAAAGTATATTACTAATTACTTCTGGCGCATTGATCAGCGGTTTAATCTATGTTATATTTCAATTAATCACACAATAAATTATGCAACTTAGTAAACACTTTACTCTTAAAGAGATGACAAAGTCGATGACAGCGACGAGAAAAGGAATTGATAATACACCAGGATCAGGTGAGATTAAAAGTTTAGGTGACTTATGTTATGAAGTTCTTGAACCGCTTCGTGCGCACTTTGATAAACCAGTTACGATTACCAGCGGCTATCGTAGCGAGGCGCTGTGTGAAGCGATCGGCAGCAAAAAAACGTCGCAACATGCAAAGGGCCAGGCGGTCGACCTAGAAATTTTTGGCGTGCCTAATATTAAGACAGCTTACTGGCTACAAAATAACGTGGATTTTGACCAGCTGATCATGGAATTTTACGACAAAGACGATCCGGCTGGGGGTTGGGTTCACATATCTTATCACGAATCAGATTCTAACAGAAAACAAGTATTAACCTTCGACGGAAAAAAATATTCCGAAGGCCTTCCAGATATGGAATGGTCAGGCGGTAAAGTCGTAAATTAAAAATTACAGCGCGCTTCGCGTGTATATCCTATTATATCCATGATCGCAATTCTTCACCTAAAACTTCTGATGCTATGTTTATTTTTGTCCGTAGAGCTTTTACGATTTTTTCATCTACCGTGTTCTCAGCATTTATGTCGATGTAAAGCACTGGTTTTTGTTGCCCGATTCTGTGTGCTCTGTCTTCTGACTGTAATCGCTTTTCGAGATCATATCCATTAGAATAGTATATAACCGTGTTTGCAGCCGTCAAAGTAATGCCATAGCCGCCCGTAGAAGGGGTTCCAACAATAAACCGGCACTTAGGGTCATCTTGAAAACGTTTGATGTTAGGCTGTCTCTCAGGCTTGGGAGTAAGGCCATAATAGTCAACTATAGACTCTTCACCATATTTTTTAGCAATTGCTTTAATTATAGCAGTTATGTCGTATTGATAGTGAGCCCATATAATAGCTTTGCCTTCTACGTCTTCTATCACATCCATTAACTCATTAATACGATTGTTTTCTATTGGTTGAGTAGCACCATTATCATCAGTAAAATGACCACAAGTTATTTGTTGCAATCTCATTAACTGTGTAAGAGTATTTTTAGTGCTAGACACTTTACCTTCTAATATAGCTAATGCTTGTTTTTTCATTTGATCGTATAATTTACGTTGATCAGGACTTAATGTTATTTGACGTTTAATAAATATTTTATCTGGTAAATCTAAACAATCATCTTTTAATACACGATAAGAAAAAGTTTTTAATTGATCAGCTAATTCATCTAAATTTTTATAACTATCTATAATTTGAATTGATCTTCCATGTGCATGCAAAGTTTTCATTTCAGCATATCTATTTCTAAATGCATAATAAGAAGTAAAATCTAAATGAAACGGGTCTAAAAAATAACATTGAGCAAATAAATCTAGTGGATTTTTAGTAACAGGAGAACCTGTCATTATTCTTCTATATTTAGCTTCTTTAGATAAAGCTAATATATTTTTAGTACGTTTAGCTGAAGGATTTTTAATTGTTGTAGATTCATCAATAGCCATTAATGTAGAATGAGACCTTAAAAATTTTCCTGCAAATAATCTACCTTTGTCTGTACTAAAAGCTTCTACATTCATTATTATAATGTGAAGACTTTCTCCTGTAGAAAATAAAGAATCTAAACTTTCTTGTTGTTTTTTAGTTATATTTGGTTGCCACAATACAGTCACATTTTCTATATGACTAGGTAAATGACTTGGTAATTCATTATCATGCCAAGTACCTACAACACCTTTAGGTGCAATAATTAAAGCACCATTAACTTTACCTTTATCATAAAGCATAGCTAAATTGTCTATTAATACTTTTGTTTTACCTGTACCCATTTCCATAAAATAAGCATAAGTTTCTCTGTTCCATGACTTTTCTAATGCAGTCATTTGATGTTTGTATGGTTTTGTTTTAAATTTATAGTTCATAATTTTTCTTCTTTCTACTTGACAAGATAACAACTCAGACCTATATTGTCAAGCATGAAAGAAAAAAAAGTTTATGTAATACAAGAAATTGCTGGTAGTGCTGATGGTAGACCTAAAATAAATATTATTGGTGCGTCTGATTATTCTACATCAGGTAAATTTAATTTTTTATTACCTGAATTATCACAAATAATTTTTTCTCCTGGACCATTAATTTTTAAACTTAGAAAAGGTTTAAAAGATTTTACTACAGAAGATTATTTATTATTAACTGGTGATCCTGCAATTATTGGTGTAGCATGCTCTATAGTTTCTGACATGACTAATGGTAAATACAAATTACTAAAATGGGATAAACAAGAAAGAAAATATTATCCTATTGAAATTAACTTATATGAAAGAGGAAAGATAGATGAATAAAAAAATAGTTTATAAAGTTGAAGAAAGAAAAAGAACACATCCGAGTGATCCAAGAATAGACATAGAAGAAACTGTTCTTAGCTTAGTTAAGACTGTTGGTTTTAATTTTGTTGGTGAAAAACAAGAGGGTATTGGATACATATGGTCTAATTTTACAATGGTTCATCATCAAACATATAGAGGAAGATCTTTAGATTCTTGGGCTTCTAAAGATGAAGAGCTAAAAGATTATGAAGAAAGATGTGAAGATTTTAAAAAATTAATGAAAAATATAGATGTTCCGGATGATGATATAAAAGGACCTTATGATCGTGATGAACAGGGTAAAAAGTTAATTGGAGATGTAATAGAACATTGGCATTGCGAAGAAGAAATGGGAAGAAGAGAACTTAATCGATTATGTAGAAATGCTGAAAAAATTAATTGTTTAATTGAAATTCAATACGAGAAAGAGGGGGAAAGATAGATGAATAAAATAGATTTTGAACAAGATCAAACTAAAGTTCTTAGTAAAACAGAAAACATTCAATCATTAGCAGATCAAGTGGAGAAACTTCAATCTCTACATGAAAGATTAGAACTTCAAGAAGATAATATAAAAAATACAAAAAAAGAATTAGATCATTTATCAGGAGAAATAATTCCAACTATGATGGCAGAGATGGGTTTATCTCATCTTAAACTTATGGATGGATCTTCAGTAGATGTAAAACCAAATTATAGCGCAAGCATTACAGTTGCAAATAAAGATGCTGCGTTTCAATGGCTTCGGGACAATGGATTAGGAGATATTATTAAGAATGAGATCTCGGTATCTTTTGGTCGTAACGAAGATAACAAGGCAGCAGATTATGCTGTCCTTGCAAAAGAGCGTGGGTATCAACCAACACAAAAGTTGAAGGTTGAGCCCATGACTCTCAAAGCGCTAGTCCGTGAGCGTCTAGAGGCAGGGAAAGAAATGCCAACGGAAATTTTCAACGTATATGTTGGAAATAAAACAACAATAAAAAGGAAACAATAAACATGAATGAAGTAACTACAAAAAAAGAAGGAGCATTAGCAGTCAATTTATTTGAAGCTGATGCTGACAAAGGTTCTCAGAATATATCGCAGGATGATCTTGCTTTACCATTCTTGAAAGTCTTAGGACAATTATCTCCTGAAGTTAATAAAAGAGATGGAAAATATGTTGAAGGTGCAGAGCCTGGCATGATTCTTAACTCAGTCACAAACGAAGTGTTTGATGGCTCTAAAGGGATAAATGTATTGCCAGTATACTATGAAAGAAAATTAGTAGAATGGCAAGACAGAGGTACCAGCAGTGGTGCACCTGTTGCAATTCACAATGCGGAAAGTGATATCATGAGTCAAACTACTCGTGATAAATCCTTTAAAGATAGATTACCTAATGGTAATTATATTGAAAACACTGCAAATCATTTTGTAATTGTTTTAGGGGATAGCCCAACAACAGCTTTGATTTCTATGAAAGCTACTCAATTAAAAATTAGTAGAAAATGGAATTCAGTTATGATGGGTATTAAACTTCAAGGTAAAAACGGATTGTTTACTCCGCCAACATACAGCCACATTTATAATCTAAAGACTGTTCAAATGTCAAATGACAAAGGAACATGGTTTGGTTGGGATGTGTCTAAAGTTGGACCGATTGAAGATAAATCAGTTTACGATATTGCTAAGGGCTTTGCTGATAAAGTAGGCAAAGGTGCTGTGCAAGTTAAACACGGAACTGAAGAATCTAAAACCAATACACCTTACTAATTCCTAGGAGTGGGCGTGAAAGCGAGAGTGGAAGCGCCCATTAAAAAATTATGGTTGATAGATTTATACAAATATTTACAGGATTAGAACGTGCTCATGGTTTCTCTAATATAGCTGAACCTACAAAGAATGGTGTCAAAGTTAAAAGCCAATCATTTGTTAAAAGAGAACCAGTTACACAACAACTTTGGGAAGACCATTTAAATGGCACTCAAAGTTTAGGAATTGTACCTATTAATGATGACAATAAGTGTAGATGGGGTTGTATTGATATTGATTCATACGCAGGATTTGATCACAAAAAATTAATAGAAAAAATTAAGACAGCAAATTTACCACTGGTCACATGTAGATCTAAAAGTGGTGGTGCTCATGTATTTTTATTTGTAGAAACCGAAGTACAAGCAAAAGTTTTAAGAGATAAACTTTTATCTATAAGTGCTTTACTAGGTTATGGTGGTTCGGAGATATTTCCTAAACAAGTAGAATTAAAATCACAAGATGATACAGGAAATTTTCTTAATTTACCATACTTTAATAGTAACAAAACAGTAAGATATGCCTTTAACAATAATGGTGAAGCTGCTACACTAGATGGTTTTTTTGAGTTGTATGAAAGAAATAAAGTTAAAGCAGAAGATGTAGAAGATATAAAAGTTACAAGACCTAAATCTGAATATAATGATGCACCACCATGTATAGAATTAATGTCTATTAATAAAATTACAGAAGGTGGTAGAAACAATGCCATGTTTCATTTTGGTGTATATGCTAAAAAGAAATGGCCAGCTGAGTGGAAAACAAAGATGACTATCTTTAATACTACAGCCACAGCAGAACCTTTAACAGAAGGTGAATTAGATATTATTAAAAAACAACATGATAAAAAAGAATGGGGTTATAAGTGTAATGATGCTCCTATGTGTAGTTTATGTGATAAAAAATTATGTAGAGAAAGAAAGTATGGAATAGGAGAAGAAATAATATTTCCAGCACTGACTGATTTACAAAAAGTAGCATTAGAAAAACCATATTATTATCTTAATGTAGATGGTGAACGACTTCACCTGGAGAATGTAAAGTATTTAAAACAACAAAGTTTATTCCAAGAAGCAGTTATGGAACAGTTAGATTTTAAACCACCAACAGTAAAACCAAAAGACTGGGACATGATAATAAACCCACTGATGAAAAACAAAGAACTAATTAAACCACCTGAAGGTATGAGAACAGAAGATCAATTACAAAATCATTTACAAGAGTTTTGTTTGAACAGGCAAGTTTCTACAGACAAAGATGATTTAAAAAATGGTGGGGTATGGACTAACGAAGGTGAACACTATTTTGTTTTTGATAGATTTTATCAAAACTTTTTAGTTAGACGTAGATGGGACATTGGTTATCAAAGAACAGCACAAATGTTAAAAGAATTTTGTAAATGTAATGATACTCGAATAGGTAAAGAAAGAATATCTGTATTTTATGTTAAACAGTTTGATAAAAAAATAGATAAACACAATCAAAAAGTTTTAAAAAAGGAAACACCATTCTAATGAGAACAATTGTATTAGGTCCACCAGGCACTGGCAAGACTACTACTTTACTTAATAAAGTAGATAAATATTTAAAAGAAACAGATCCTGATAAAATAGGTTATTTTGCATTTACACAGAAAGCTGCTTATGAAGCTAGAGATAGAGCTATGCTTAAATTTAATTTAAGTGAAGATGATCTTCCATATTTTAGAACTCTACATTCACTAGCTTTTAGAAAGCTTGGACTTAAAAAAGAAAATGTAATGCAAGCAAGACATTACAAAGATTTAGGAAGTAAGTTAGGTTTTCCTGTAGCTTATGCTGCTTATCAAAAAGATGATTCTGGTTTATTTTCTACAGACAGTGAGTACTTACATCTTATTAACTTAGCAAGACTTAGAAATATTACACCTGAACAACAATTTGATTTAAACGAACACACACAAGATTTAGAAAGAAATCAATTAAAAATTATAGCAAATGAAATTGAAAGATATAAAAAAGAATATGGTTTAATAGATTATAATGACATGATTACTGACTTTGTAAAGTCGGACAAGTCTCCTAAGTTTGATGTAGTATTTATTGATGAAGCACAAGACTTATCTTTAATGCAATGGGATATGGCTAGATCTATTTGGGACAAGACTGAGACTTCTTTTGTAGCTGGAGATGATGATCAAGCAATATACAAATGGGCCGGTGCTGATGTAGATTCTTTTATAACTTTAGAAGGTCAATACTTACCACTTACACAATCATTTAGAATACCACAAAAAGTTCATGGTCTAGCAATGGGAATTATTAATAGAATTAGAAATAGAATAGATAAAACATGGCAACCTAAAACTCATGAAGGAAGTTTAAGTAGGTATTATGATTTTGAAAACATTGATATGTCTTCTGGTGAATGGTTAGTATTAAGTCGAACTAAGTACATGTTAAATGAATTAGAAGAAGTAATTTATCGTAAGGGTTGGTACTATAAAAATAAATATAAAAAATTTTATGAAGCTGACATACAACAGGCAGCTTTAGATTGGGAGAACCTTAGAAAAGGTGCACCATTAAATCATAAACAACTAACTAATATATTTAATCAAATGGGTCCAGGAAGTGTGGACAAAACAAAAATACAAGGGATGGCTAAGTCTGCGTTTTATACTATAGATCAACTGACCACGGACCACGGATTAGAAACAAACGCTGTGTGGTATGAAGCTTTTAACAATGCAGGTCAAATTAGAATAAATTATTTAAGAAAGATGAGAAAGAATGGAGAGAAATTAAATGAAGCACCACGTATTAATTTATCTACCATACACGGAGCTAAAGGTGGCGAAGCACAAAATGTAGTTTTACTTACAGATTTAAGTGAAACTCCTATGAAAGGATATGAAAAAAATCCAGACGATGAAAATAGGTTGTTTTATGTAGGGGCAACAAGAACTAAAGAACACTTACATATTGTAGAACCCAAACAAGCTAACAAAGGATATAACATATGAAACCATACGACAAACAGATTGGAGGATCACACTATCAAAAATTTAAAATACAACCAAGCAAGTTTGTAATAGAAAACAAAATGCTTTTTCCAGAGGGATGTGCTATAAAGTATTTATGCAGACATCCTCACAAGGGAAAGAAAGAAGATTTATTAAAAGCAATACACTTTATTGAAATGATTATAGAAAGGGACTACAAATGATTCAGAAACCTTTATTTGCACCACAAACAGAATGGTTACCACCAGAAACTTTTCCAGATTTATCTCAGTACGATGAGATTGCAATTGACTTAGAAACAAAAGATCCAGATTTAATTAAAATGGGATCCGGATCAGTAACTGGTAATGGAACTATAACAGGCATAGCTATAGCTGTACACGACTGGTGTGCATACTATCCAATAGCTCATGAAGGTGGTGGAAACTTAGATAAATCAAGGGTTTTAGACTATTTTAGAACTGTTTTAAGTTTACCTAATCACAAAATATTTCATAATGCTATGTATGATGTCTGTTGGCTTAGAGCCTTGGGATTAAAAGTTAATGGTATAATTATTGATACAATGATTGCTTCTGCATTAGTAGATGAAAATCAATTGCGATATGATTTAAATCATTGTGCCAAACGTTATACGGGTAAAGGCAAAAATGAATCTGCTTTATATGAAGCTGCAAAGAGTTGGGGTGTAGATCCTAAAGCAGAAATGTATAAACTTCCAGCAATGTATGTTGGTCAATACGCTGAACAAGATGCAGTTATAACTTTAGAGTTATGGCAAGAATTAAAAAAAGAAATTTCTAATCAAGACATTGGTGCAATTATGACTATGGAAACTCAATTGTTTCCATGTTTAGTTGACATGAAATTTTTAGGTGTAAGAGTTGATGAAGACAAAGCACATGACGAAAAGAAAAAGTTAGTAGCTTTAGAAAACGAATGTTTAAAAAAAGTTAAAGATGAGACCGGAATAGATGTACAAATTATGGCAGCTAGATCTATTGCTAAGGTGTTTGATAAATTAAAATTACCTTATGATAGAACTCCTAAATCAAAAGATCCTAGTTTTGTTAAAAACTTTTTACAAAATCATCCACATCCTTTGGTAAAACAAATTGCTAGAGCTAGAGAGATAAATAAAGCTCACACAACTTTTATTGATACTATTTTAAAACATAGTCATAAAGGTAGAATACATGCAGATATCAATCAATTGAGATCGGACAATGGTGGAACTGTAACCGGTAGATTCTCAATGAGTAATCCAAACTTACAGCAGATTCCTTCTCGTGATCCAGTATTAGGACCAATGATTAGATCATTATTTATTCCAGAACATAATCATAGTTGGGGATGTTTTGATTATTCACAACAAGAACCACGTTTAGTTGTACACTATGCAGCATTACAGAATCTCTATGGAGTGGACGAGGTGTTGGAAGCATATCATGAGGGAGATGCTGATTTCCATACTATCGTAGCAGACATGGCGGAGATACCACGGAAACAGGCCAAAACTATCAACCTTGGCCTGTTCTACGGTATGGGTAAAAATAAACTACAAGCGGAACTTGGTATTAGTAAAGATAAGTCTGATGATTTATTTAGACGTTATCATGCTAAAGTTCCATTTGTTAAAATGTTAATGGATAATGTAACTGCGCGTGCTCAGAGTAAAGGAAGAGTGAGAACTTTACTTGGTCGTTTGTGTAGGTTCCATTTATGGGAACCCAATCAATTCGGGATTCATAAAGCATTGAGTCATGAAGATGCATTAGCGGAACACGGACCAGGGATTAAACGTGCTTACACATACAAAGCTTTGAATAAATTAATTCAAGGATCAGCAGCTGATATGACAAAGAAAGCCATGATAGAACTTTATAATCAAGGTATTATACCACATTTGCAAGTTCATGATGAACTTGATATATCAATTCAAGACGAAGAACATGCTAAAAAAATAAAAAATATTATGGAGTCTGCTGTTGATCTTGAAGTTCCAAACAAAGTAGACTATGAATCTGGACCCAATTGGGGTACAATAAAATGAGGTTAAAATATGGCTTACTTAAATGCAAATATTCCTGTACAATACGCACAAATAAAAAAGGAGTATTTATATGACCTTAAAAAACATCATGGAGAAGTCGAAGACTGTATTATCTTCGGGCTTACAGCTATTACGGGAAAAGCTATCTTGTGGCATGCCATCATGGAAAACGGTGCGATCTTTTATCGTTTACCCATATCGGCTTTTATTCAACGTGGTTATGAACCCCAGTCTGTTCCAAATAAAAGACTTGATGAATTGGAATTGTGGAATTGTTTTTCTTATTACCCTGCTGTTACTAATTATGATATTTTAGCCGGACAACACGGTAAATATATAGGCAAGGATAAGAAGTGGCATCACGGATCCTATTTATTCACAGTTGACTTTGCTCATCCAGAGCCTAATATACTAGATACTGATCATTCAGAGATCCCACACGAACATAAGTGTGCACACATACTTGCGTTGGAAGACGGCAACTATGCGGCTCAGCCAAACAATAGATTAATTTGGGACATACCATCATTCACAGTTAAGGATCAAACTCCAGACTGGAAGGTTCAAACAAGTGACTGGAATGTGGAAGACTCAGGTAAATGGAAAACAGAAGACACCGACAATTTCTTTTATGAGATTGAAGAAAAAAAATGAGGAATATAAATTATGAACATTGCAGAGTTATTCAAAAAGAATTTTGTATTAGTACCGGTTATAGCATCTGTGTTGTTCGGGACGTTTACTGGCGTTAAGTACGTAGTTAATCTAACAGACACAATTAATGCAAATCAATCAGAAATTATAGATCTTAAACGAGATTTAAAAGTTGCTGAAAATAAAATTACAGATCAAAACACAAGACTAACTTCAGCAGAATCTACGTGGCAGATGGCAGAGAATCTTTATCGACAGCTCGCCGACCAGGTACGAGAACACGACTACGATATTAAGGATTTAAACAGGTAATGTATGGAGGTTCTCAGGATGAATTATTATTTTACAGGAATATTAATTGTTTTAATGACACTTCTTGCTTTATTTGGTGGACCTGCACATAGCAGAAACGAATATCTTAATGAGTATGGTGTAAGATGTGGTGAAATAGATTTTCGTGTTGAACAAAGAGATACAGATTATAATTATAGTACCAGCAGCACTAACGAACAATCTAATTTTAGTGTTACTTACAGAAAATATTTAGGCACAGATTGTAAAACGTCAAAAGAAAACGTAGCAATCAAACAACAGTTAGAGTTAATGAAAATGTGTGGTCGAGTTAACAGTAATCCCAGTCTTGCGCAAAACGAAAACTTTAGACTATTAGTTACAAAATGTAGAGGTGTAACTCCTGCAAGAAATAACACTAGACCTGACGATGGTAAAAGTCTTTGGGATGATATGAAAGATGATTACAAAAAAGAAAACCCAGATATCAAATTAATGGGAGATAAGTTCATAAAACCTAATAAAAGCACATTGAAAATGCCTCCAAAAGACTTTATACTGCCGTTACCAAAACCTAAAAATGAGTAAGAAACCTTTAAATATATCTGAAGAAGCAGCTGTACAGATGCCGATGAAGACCGTAGCCTCTCTGATAATTTTAGTTGCTATGGGTGTGTTTGCATACACAGAGCTGACGGCAAGGTTGGTATCGTTAGAGACATCACGTGAGTTGTTTGAAAATGATTTACTTAAAAAATCTGAACAAGTCCCCGTCGACCAGGAACAACTATTTTTATTAGAAGATCTTTATCAAACAGTAGAGAAAATAGAAGTGCGTATTGAAGACATGATGCACAACAAAGTCAACATACAATTTATACAAAAACAAACTGAAAAACTTTTAGAAGATGTTGAACATTTAAAAGATAAAGTAAGAGCAAATGGGAGTCATGAATGACAGAGTTAATAGTAGCTTTACTTATGATTGTACAGGGAGAGATTAAGGAAGCACGTATACAACCATCAATGTCAGAGTGTTTAAAAGGTAAGAGGGTTGCAAAACGTCAGTTAAAACCTGAAGGACATGTCAAGTACCAATGCATAAAATCTATGGCAGAATTAGAGGAAAATATTGATGGCTCAAAATCGATTAAAAAACTCATCATCGAATAAAATTGCTAAAAAATTAAAAGATAGACGTTATCATCAACGTGTGATAAAAAATAAGAAAGCATATGACAGAAAAAACTACAATAAAAGTGCATGCAGAAATAGTTAATGGTGAGTGTCCTACATGTAAAGAGATTACAATGTTAGTAGGTGTTACTGTTGATTTTTTTAGATGCATGAATTGTGGATCAGATTTAAAACAACATGTTAATGGTAAAATTAGTTATCTACCTATACTTACTTCTCGACAAGATGGTGGTAAACACTATGTTAAAGACTGGATATAATGGCTAAAAAAAGTAAAGGCCTGTATGGAGTTAGTGTATACGTTAGAGATAAACCTAAGAAACGGCCTGGACGTCATAAAAAAAATAGAAATAAACAAGAGAAACGTCAACAAAAAAAACAAAGAAAAGGTTGACAGCTATCCCAAAATATCCTAGTTTCTAGGTATGAAAGAAAAAAAACTAACAATAACAAGTAAAGATATAACACAAAAACAATGGTCTAATTTAATTTTAGAATTAAACCTAATCAGAAAAGCATGGGCGCCGTATGCAACTTTAAGCTTATCGACTCCTGGCATTAAGAAAGTGATAGCACATGGAACTAAAACATATGATAAAGAAGATTGATAAGGATAATTATGGAACTAATAATACTCAACGATGGGATGTATCAATTAATTCCGTTGTCAAAGCAAATGACGGAACATATGTCTTTGTTGGGCGACGTCAATTGCATGGAACTGTGCGAGATACTAAGACTAAAACTAACAGGCTACGTTGACACGTTAAACCTGCACATCATGAATGATGGTAGTGGTAGTTTAGTTGGATGTATGTGTAAATGACCTATAATTTTATCGAGACTTACAAAGTAGATAAAGTTTTGTGTGATAATCTAATTAAATACCACAAAAAAAATAAAGAATATAAAACTATTGGTATTGTAGGTGGTGGAAAAATTGATAAAAAAATAAAAGATTCTACAGATAGTTTCTTTTATAATAACTCTACTAATCCACATATACAAAGTTTCTTTACTGAATTAACTAACAAATTAACTCTTTATGCAGCAAAGTATGGCATGAAAGAAAGTATTAATACTGCTCTGTGTAATAACATTCAACACTATAAACCAAATTGCGGTTACCCTATCTTACATTATGAAAGAGGAGGCACTAAAAATGCGATGTCAAGACAACTGGTTTACATGTTATATTTAAATACTGTCACCGATAAAGGTGGAACTAGATTTCCATATCAAAAAGTAACGACTCCAGCTATTAAAGGAAATTTAATTTTATGGCCTGCTGAATTTACACACCCACATCATGGTATTATATCTCCTACTCAAGAAAAATATATTGCAACAGGGTGGTTTAACATTGTATGAACCTATCCTAAAGAGGGAAAACAAGGATAGGTTATTGTGGTGAGATAAAAGTCCTATACCACAATTAGATGTATAATACAAGCTGTAATGACTTCAGTCACTAACATCATATAATTTCTTTAGGTTCACACATAAATCTAAAATGAGCACCCATACTGTTTACCCATTCTCTATCAAAACTTGATAACATTTTATAAGAGTAGTCATAGCCATATTTTGTACAATCATACATATCATTAAACATCATAACCGGTGTAGGCACTACTTTACAGTCAGTCCCAGCTATGCTGCTACATAAATACATAAATAAAAATATTTTTACCATTGACAAATCTCCTTAATATCCTATATATTGCTCACAATTAAATGAAAGGAAGTCATATGACTGATATAACTAAATATAGAAATGTTTCGTTAACACATGAAACATACAAGACATTGATAAATTTGTCTAAGGTATTATTGCCCGATGCACAATTATCAATTAGTAAAACCATTGAATCAATTGCAAATGAGAAAGCGAAGAAACTAAATGGAAAATTCAAAAAAGCATAAACACTCTGCCATATGTCCAGACTGTAACGGGAATGGATATGTGCAGTGTCATATAGAAGAAGGAAGAGAACACATCGTACTGCAGTGTCAGACATGTGATTCGGAAGGGGAGATATATGTGGATGAGTCCGAAGTTGTGGAGTTTTATCTTGATGATGATCTTGTTACAGGTGATGCTCGTAAGTTGCACTAAAGATTATGATCTTAACCCTTATACGACTGTGTTAAAACACATGATGAAAGGAAACAAATGAGTAGAAAAACTGTAAAAGGAAGTGTTGGTGAACATAAAGCAATAATTCAATTATTAGAAGATGGTTGGCATGTAGCGCAAGCCGTAGATCCACAGTGTCCTTACGATCTCGTAGCTGTAAGTGACGATGGAGATGTTAAACTTATAGATGTAAAGTCTGTTAGCTATCGTAGAAATGGTAAACCTAACTGGACTGAAAAGTCTTTAAGAATTAATAGAGTGCCTACTGCAAGACAAAAAAAAATGAACATAGAAATATTAATGGTAGATTGATGTATAAACCTTTACCAGACGGATTATATATTGGTTCTTCAATGATAGAAGGTCAAGGAGTTTATACTTCTCGAGCTTTGTCTAAGAGTTGTCAGTTAGGTGATTCTCATTACCGAATCGCAACTAACGACATACCAAGTCTTATCGATGAAGAAAATAAAACTATTATGATAAGAACACCTTTAGGTGGATTTATTAATCATAGTGATAAACCTAATTGTCACCGGTCGCAGGTTAGACTTAAACCTGGACTTGATAAGTGGATTATAACTGTGATCGATGATATAAACCCAGGTGATGAATTAACTTTAAAGTATACGATGTATGACCCAGGAAAAATTTAATAAATTTCAACAGGAACAACGTGACTTAGATGAGAGTTACAAGCAGTCATTAAGAAATAAGAAAGACCGTCAAGATGTAGGTCAAGACGTAATTAATACTATTCTATCTAATGAAAAAAAAACTGATTTAGTTAGTACTATCTTGGAACGTAAACGTAGAGAGATAATGATTCAAAAAGAAAACGAAGAGTATTTAAGAGAGATTAAGGATAAATTATAATATTAACCATGAACCAAAAATTAGAAATATTTTTTCCAAAATTATTAAAGGATACTTATGTTATTCATTCAACTGGGGGCTTTCATCCTTTTAAAGATGTAGAAGATGCGGCACCTATTTTTAAAGAGGATTGTTGGCCTTACATTCAACGGATTCATTGGCCGGTCACTAAGGATAAAGCAAATAAATGGAGACAAGAACAATGGAGACCAAGTCAGATAAATTTAAATATATCTTTTAGACATATATATCCTTATCATAGTTTGTCTGGTTGGGGTAAGAGAGTCGTGCGTCCAAAGAGTGGTAGAATAATTAACACTCATACATCTAATTATATAAAAATGCATAGTGCTGTAGCGAAAGCTTTTATTCCTAACCCTGAGAATAAAGCTCAAGTTTGTCATATTAATGATGATCCTTTAGACTATCGTCTTAAAAATCTTAAGTGGGGAACGAATCGAGAAAATCATACCGGTAGAGGTGGAGACAAGCAAAGTAAAAAAGATTATAATATGATTCATAGTATTTTTAAAATGCAGGGTTGGGCTGAAGGAAAGAGATGATAAATAAAAGTAATAAATACAATTATATACAAGGAAAACAGCTCACGGATCCTGGATCAGGGACCAGGGTTTATGACATAGTTGGTACTAGACTTCCTAGTGTGACTACGATATTAGGCGCTACAAAAAATACTGAATTTTTAAAAAAATGGAAGGCCAAAGTCGGTGAAGAAAACGCAGAACGAATCAAAAACCATAGTAGTAGTCGGGGGACAGCTATGCACAAATTCTTGGAGCACTATATACTCGGAACTGGCTGTGTTGATCTTACAACAATCGGACAAGAGGCGCGTCCCATGGCCGACAAAGTTATTGAGATGGGTCTTGCACCTGTGGAAGAATATTATGGTTCGGAAGTTATGTTACATTATCCAGGGCTGTACGCAGGCAGTACAGATTTGGTTTGCTTACATAATGGCATGGAAACTATTGTTGACTTCAAGCAAAGTAACCGTCCGAAAAAAGAGGAATGGATCGAAGATTATTATTTGCAAATCGCAATGTATGCGATGGCCCACGACTACGTCTACGGCAGTGAGATCGAGCAAGGAGTTATCATGGTATGCACGCCTGACTTATATTATCAAGAGTTCAAAGCAGAAGGAGCAAGCCTTAGAGCTTGGAAACACAAGGCACTAAAAAGAATCAACATGTATTATGAGTTGATGCACGACGAGAAAGAAAATATAATCAAACAAAGCGATCTACCAGGATTGTTAAAAGAAATGACGAAAGGTAAAAAATGACAGATGATGTAGTATTGTTGTATGGAGAAACTAAATTACCAGCAGATGATTGTAAGGTAATTTTTAAAGATAAACATGGGAAAGAACACGAGGTTGAAATATCTAGACTTATTCGTGTATTTAATAATAACATTTGGCAGCACAAAAGGAGTGTAAAATGAATGATCAGTTGTTTAGAACTCTTCTAAAGAGATATGAAGCTGTTATTGAAGATGCTACGTATAAAATACAATCTTTTAATGAAAATAACATAATCATACCAGAACACATTGACATAACAGGAGAAGTTGACAAACTGTTACAAATTATTGCTGAAGCTGAAGATAAGTTGTCCATAATGAGGAAATATTATGGCAGGAATAAGGCAGATAAGGCTGTATTGTGACATTATTGCCACAATGTGTGATATATTTATCACATTTAGACACAAAAGACATTTTATATTAGTGTTCTAAAAACATTTAAAAACTTTTTGAAAAAACTTTAGAAATAATCTGTCAATCTGTCACTTTAGGCTACTAGTGTTGGTATACAACAATAATAGTTGCCAAATTATGGTTTTAAAATCTGTCATGTGACAGAATAATCTGTCACCTTATCAAAAAATGGCATAAAACAGCTTCAGATGCGTAACGCGCGCGCGGATTCTTTCTTTTGATTAATTTGATTTTTTTTAGAACACTAATAGAAAATATGATAAACAATAAATATGAAATCCAAAAACAAATCTAGACGAATTAATAGTTATGTAAAACCAAAGACTGTAAAAGAAAATGTAGTCTTCCCTTATAAACGTGTACGAATCGATTGGATTGATATCATTACCGAGGGTGGTTGGGGTAGTGAACGTGAGTTTAAGTCTATGAAGTTAGCAACACCGGTGAGTGAGGGTTGGTTGTTCAGTAAGGATGCCGACACTGTTAGAATATTTGCCGGTTATGATGTTGAAGAAGATGGTTCTATTCACTTTTCGGAACGATCGGTTTTTCCAACTTCTTGTGTGAAGAAGATAACGAAGATTCATTAGATGTCAGCTTTGGAGCCTCTTCTTCGATCTGACCTTCAACAACGTCAGCATTTAAAAGAGGTGCGTAATCTTCTAGTATTTGTTTCATTTTGTCTTCTAGCTGGCCCTCTGATAGTTCTTCTAATTTGCCATGCTTTATTATTTTTCTGTCTATATATAACCCTGCTGCTTTGCCTCGGTTCGTTTCAGCATTTACAGCACTTGAAAAACTACCTTTCTTCAAAGCCATCTGTTTAATTCTATCTAGTTCTGCTATATGGGTTTCGTAAGTGACTTCAAATTTTTTAAGTCTTTCTTCTTTTAAGGAACCTACATATTGTACTACTAGTGGAGATAGTTTTGGATTTAATAGTTCCGAACCTTCTTGTCTACATCTTTTCCTGCTGTAGCCAGCCAGTTCAGCTGCTTCTGATTGAGATACAGGACCTTCCGGGCCGCCAAATACTATAAATTCGGCAAATCTCTTTTGCATTTCAGTTAATCTTTTAGGAACACCCATGTTGACAATTTAAGGTAACTGTCCTATAAAGTCAATATGAAAGATGAAGACAAGACATTTGAAAACGAAGTAAAACCTAAATATGATGACAGAGGTTCTAATGATTTAGATGTTGTAATTGGTAATTACAAGAAAGAATTATATGCAATGCAAAAATATAAATCTGAATCTATCATGTTACAGAACCAACTCAAAGGCACTAAAGCAATCATAGAAGACTTTGCTAAAGCAATCAAAAAATTAAGAGAACAAAATCTTACTCAAGCTAAAGAAATTGATAGACTTAATGAATATGTTCAGATATTAGAAATGGAAAAACAAACTAATTAAATGTTAGTCCACGACTTACAAACTTTCTTGTCTAAGTTTACTGAAGGATCTAAACAAGGATCTAATGGTAATGCCTTATCTCATGCAAAACTGTATGTTGAAAGAGACGGATATTTGGAAGAGATAAAAAGAATGGAAGTACACGAGAGTAATATTATAGGACAGCCTGGTCACAGACTAGTTCTAAAAACTCAAAAAGAAAAGGTATTTAAGCTCGAAGATAGTCTCAAAAAAGACTACTAATGCGTGGCTTGGTTACTCTGAAAAACCTATGGGTCCAGAGGCAAAATTATATAAAAAAATTAAGTCTGCGTGGCCTCAATTTTCGTTCAATAGACTTGAAAATTCCAGCTTACTTGGCACTCCTGATTTATTGGTCTGTAATAATTCTGGGCACTTTTTCACTATAGAATTAAAAGTTACAAAGGGTAAAAAAATCCGATTCTCACCACACCAAATTGCTTGGCATTACAAGCATCCACACAATACATTTATCCTAGCCCAGGCCCTTGGTCCTAGGGCTTTGAATACTTATTCAATGTACAAGGGATCACAGATCATGGAGCTTGACGCCTGTGGCTTAGAGCTTGATGCCTGGTGCCTGGGGCTTAATGCTTGTTGCCTGGCGCTTGAAAAGCTTGGCGCCTGAAGCTTGGAGCTTTAAGCTTAAGGCCCGGACCAGGTGCACGCCTTCCAGCCGCCGTCGCGTCTCCTCGGCTAATGACCTGATCCAGTATTCCACGCGGGAATTTTTTAGTGTTCACCGTAACAAATATTTTGAATTGACTTGTCCCAGCAGGCCCTGCAGTCTTTGCATTTGTTGCCTTGAGTAGGAGCTGGACAAGTTCGTTGTCCAGGCTTCGTTGTTACAGTTGATGTATGAGGCCAGCTGTTACCTGCTGCCTGGTCCACCATTGGTATGGAGAACCGGACAACAAGATTGTCAGGAGCTTCAACAATATAGTCCTTGGTCCATGCTTCACGGGTTGGCATCCAGTGCTTAACTGAAGGCGTCAACCTGCATACAGCATAAATTCGTCTCAGGTGGTCCAGGTTCTGGACGTCGCCTGAATCATGCCAGCGGAAGTACTTGACCTTTTTAGAATTAATTTGTGCAGCCATTGCTTCAACCCATTTAGGATTAGTTAATGACCTGAAG
>VTLG01009397.1_pt1 | contig 36244 bp, 28 predicted proteins | sample 4694571 | NCBI WGS metagenome assembly VTLG01 (sample SAMN12604809, study PRJNA352737) | marine metagenome | biome: ENVO:00000447; feature: ENVO:00000209|ENVO:00000569|ENVO:01000036; material: ENVO:00002151; isolation source: viral sequences binned using virsorter ...
ACTGTCAAGATGAGGGGTGAAGTTCTTCCAACATCTGGCAAAATTTTATTTTTCATTAAAACAAGGACAATATCATGAGTGGTGAAATAGCAGGAGGATTACTTCCAACAGGGGAATATGGGCATACGCTTAATAATCCAATGTATGACTCAGGTCGCAAGAAAAGAGTATCTGTTCATAAGACTTTCCAAGAAGATATGGCTATCGAAGTTGAGAAAGACTTAAAAGTACCCGAAGGTTGGGGCGTTGTAGTAATTGGATATGGCGATGATCCATCTCAGATGGGGCCAGTTACAGTTACTTGGAATGACTGGGTATTAAGATTCCCAAGGAATTCCCGTAGAGCTATCCCTCCGGGACATTTTGCAGTACTTATGGATGCAGTTGAAACTAAGTATCATCAGGCACAGGAAGGTGCACCTTTAGTTGGGTATAATGTTAATCGTTATAATGTGCAGGTACTGAAGACTCCTGAATCTTCTAATATAGATAAGGATAAAGTTAATGAACAGGTTCAACGGGTTGAAGTTGCATGATCGAATTGACTGATATCAGGTCACGGGTAGTAACTGTTCTCCAAGATGCTGATTATATTCGTTGGACAAAAACCGAATTAAATAACTATATTCATGATGCGGTTTTAGATCTTGTAAGAACTATTAGATTACCTGTTGCAGATAAAGATGTAGTTATTAGTGCTACTAATTATCAAATATCACTTCCTTCTACTTTAATGGATATAAGTGGTGGTTCAATTGCAGGTAGGGAGTTACCTATTGTTACAACTTCTGAAATGAAAAAGCTTTCTTCAGAGGGAAGGCTTCCTGCTACAACTAAAGAGGGAGAGTATTCTGTAACACAGATATTTGGTAATCCAATATGGAGTAAAATTCAAGATTGGACAACTGTTACTGGAACTCCTCAGGCACTTGTAATTGATCAAAGATCTTCAGGAACTATAAGGATTTGGCCTATACCTAGTGTATCAGCAACATTAAAGTTAACAGGAACTTCTCGTCCTACCAGAATGAGTGAGGAGGTTCCTTATCAGTATTCAGATACTACTGATCCAGATAATCCAGTTGTGCGGGAAATAATAACAACCTTGCAGGGATGGATTGCTGGGACATCAACAGGACTTACTAATGATATAGATCAATCCTTAAGTTTTGATTCCACTGCACAAACACTTACGTATGGAACACTAACTTTTGATCTTGATCCATCTGATTTTAAGCTTACATGTGATATAGATTTAGTCTGGGTTGATGCACTTACATATGGGACATTAGAGAGGGCATACTTAAAAGAACATGATTTAAGAAATGTTGAGAAGAGTGAATATTTTAAGAACAAGAAAATGCAGCTTATAGCAGATGCTCATCGTGTTGAACCATTAAATCCTGCTTCTGTAACAGGTGGGATAAACTTAAATAGAATGATAGTGAGGAGATAATGGGTGTAAGTATAAAATTTAGGAGAGGTACTGCTGATGAACATAACACGTTTACTGGTTCAGAGGGAGAGATTACTGTACTTAAAGCTGATACAGCCGGAGATCCTTGGAAGTTATTAGTTCACGATGGGTCAAATTCCTATGAAGTTCCAACAGTAACCAGTGCAGATGTTTTAACAAACAAAACACTAACTAATGGGAAGATGGCTGGAACAATTAGTGACACATCAAGTAATACTCTAGCTACAGTTACAACAGGTAAATTAACTTTTGAATCTGGTGCAGTGGTGTTAGATAACGCATTAGCTATTGATCAGACTAAAGAAAAAACCTTAGAAGCAATGATTGCAAGAGTTGCGAGGAAACACCAAATGATATTAGGAGATTAATATGGCAGAAAGGTATATGAGGTATGCAGTCAATGTCCCGGCAGCTACCGAAACAACTATATTTACCGCACCAGCAAGTGATGATACCCCAGCAGCAGCAGCAGATTCAGTGATAATTGGATTTTATGTGGCATCAACATCTACAGCAGAAGGTGAGGTAACAGTTAAATTAACAACTTATTACGATGCAACAGTAGTTACGTTGTTAGACACAATACCTCTACCAGCAGATAGTTCAGTAGATCTTATGCCCGGTAAGATGGTTTTACAACATGGATTAAACAATGCAGGGACACCAGTATTAACTGGGGATGTTTTAAAAATAACTTCAACACAGACATGCTCTGTGATTTTGTCAACAGTTGAAAGAATTTAGAAGGTATATATGGCAGGTAATTCTCCAATCTACATAGGTGCAGCAGCAGCAGGTAGGTCAGATACTGCAGCTCTACAAATAATTGATGGTGCAGCAGATATAACAAAGAAAGTTCAAACAGTTGAGGAGTGGGCTTCAAAAGCTGATGGTGTTTATGTTTGGGATTTTGTAAATAATGCTACAACAAATGAATATTCTGCATGGGAATATGCAATTGGTACTACTGTCCCAGCAGGATCTTCAAAGGAATGGGCTACAACAGTTAATAGTGCAGTTTCTGGAACAGACTTCTCAGCTAAAGAACATGCACATGGTACTGCTAATTCAGGTGTTTTAACTACTGGCGGTTCAGCAAAAGAATGGGCAATGGCTGGAGGAGTTGTTCAGGGTAGTGGAGATAATGATTTAAGGTCTGCAAAGGCATGGGCACAAGATGGGTTAACAGGAGCAACACAAGGTGGTTCTTCTAAGGATTGGGCACAAACTACAGGAGGAACAGTTAATGGGTCAGAATGGAGTGCTAAGGCTTATGCTACTGAAGTAGGAGCAAATGCACCTACTGATGGTTCAGCAAAGGAATGGGCAAAGACTACAGGAGAAGTAGTAGCAGATTCAGAATATTCAGCAAAGGAATGGGCAACAGGAACAACTCCAACTGCAGGTACTGCAAAGCAATGGGCTTTGGGAGGTGGTGCTTCCCATACTGAAAATGTTGCTGTTGAAGGTAGTAATTTCTCTGCAAGGAATTACGCTACGACAGCTCAAACATATTATAATTCTACAGTTTCTAAGTACGATGAGTTTGATGATAGGTTTTTAGGAGATAAGGTAAGTGGTGCTCGTGAACTAACTGATACAACCCCAACACCATCAGGTGCATGGGAAGCAAGTCAAACTCACACTAATGTGTATCCTACAAGTACATCTGGTTCTGGTGTAATTTCGGGAAACGGAGGAGCAAAGTTTGATATAACTACAGATGGATCAGGTAATCCCACAATTGGTACTATAAATTGGTGGGGTAGCAACTTTGCTGTAGGTGACACAATGGTTCTTACTGATCCGGGTAGTACGTCTAACACAGCAACTATTACAGTATCTAAGATTCATCCATTAAAGGACAATGATGGCCTTAACCCCAATGATGGAACAATCTATTTTAATACTGATACAAATCAAATGTATGCTTATGCTGAGACTGGTACAACTTGGCATGCATTTAGGCCGTCACCAACTGATCAAGTACAGATTGACACTTTAACACTTGGTAAGGATGGGACAACAAGTACAAGTGGTACAAATCTTAATATTAGGCAAGTTGATGTAGTCGCAGATAATGTGGCTAATGTAAATACAGTTGCAGGAATAAGTGCAAATGTAACTACAGTTGCAGGTATTAGTAGTGATGTAACAGCAGTGGCAGGAGATGCAACTGATATAGGTGCAGTAGCTGCTAAAGCTACAGAGATAGGTAGACTTGGTACTGCAGATGCGGTAGCAGATATGGCACTGTTAGGAACTACAGACTGCGTAGCAGATATGGCATTGCTTGGTACTTCAGACTGTGTAGCAGATATGGCATTACTGGGTACAACTGATTGTATTGCTGACATGAATACATTAGCTGTTTCAGATGTAATAGCAGATATGAATACGTTGGGAACAGCAGATGTCGTATCGGACTTAAATACATTAGGTACAGCAGATGTTGTTTCTGATATGAATACATTAGGAACAGGTGGGAATGTTACTAATATGAACACATTAGCTGGTATATCAGGTAATATTACTACAGTTGCAGGAATATCAGGAAATGTAACAACTGTTGCAGGGATATCAGCAAATGTTACAACAGTAGCAACTAATAATGCAGATGTAACAACAGTAGCAACTAACATTTCAAGTGTTACTGATTTCGCATCTAAATATAGGGTCGCTTCCTCAGCTCCATCTTCAGATAATGATGAGGGAGACTTGTATTATAATAGTACAACTGATTCATTAAGTTTTTATGATGGATCTGCATGGCAAGGATTTGGGCTTACCTTAGCACAAACTCAGGCAGAAGCAAGTAACGCAGCCGTAGCAATGAGTATTGCCCTCGGATGACACTGATATTAAAGGATAAACATGGCAAATGCATTTAAGAACAGAACACTCAGGGCGGTAGGCACATCACCAGTGGATGTCGGTGCAGTCGTTGCTGGTAGTACCGAGACTACGCTAATAGGGATGACTCTGGCTAACATAACCTCTGGGGTTATATCGGTTACTGCGACCCTGCATGATGGCACGAACACTACCCATATAGTCAAGGATGCTCCGATACCCACAGGGGGTAGCTTGATCCTTCTTGGAGGGGATCAGAAAGTGGTGCTTATGACTGGAGATAAAGTTATTGTAACGTCAAACACAGCATCCTCAGTGGATGTGATAATGAGCTTTCTGGAGATTACATGAGTTACTTAGGTCGCAAAGGAGCAGTAGCACCCTTAACCTCTGCTGACATACCAGTAGGGATTGTTGAAGGGACAGACATTGCTTTCTTGGAAAATGCTTCAGGGACACAGAATCTAGGTGGAACATACTCCACTGAAAGGATGTATCTCAACGACTCCTATACCTTAACAGGAGATGTAACGATAACTGGGCATCTTGCATTAGGAACGATTGCAGATTCAGATGTTGTAATTACTGACGATGGTTCTACAAGGACAATAACTGGTGAAGGCACACTTGAGTCTGGAGAGCTGCTTTCATCAAATGAGACTGACCTGACAGGAATGACAGGAGAGTTAGGGAGTGGAGTAACTCTTGGTAGTGCTGTTACTGGTAGTCCCGCAATCACAGGTGTAGGCACACTTACTTCAGGATCAATAGCCTCTACAGTTACAGGATTTACAGGGATTAAAAATGTAGATACTTGGTGTGTTACGAGCAGTACATCAGATGATACAGGTGAGGATACTATAACAGCAAATTGGGCACAAGCAAATTCTGCTCATGGTCACGCTACAATTGGCAGTTCAATGACAGAATCTTCAGGAATATTTATATTTCCAGCAACAGGTATTTGGAAAATAACCTTTAATGCTGCATTTCAAGCGGCAAGTGGTAGTAATCCACAATGGATTACAGGCACAATAGTTGGCACACCTGATAGTTTTTCTACAACATATGATCTTTCATCAGGCTATTGTGCTCCTTCAGCATCACAATATGAAGCAATAGCCTGTTCTGCAGTTTTTGATGTTGTTTCTACATCAACTCATAAAGTTAGGTTTAAATGGAATAAAGAAGCATCGTGCAAGTTAATTGGCACAACAGCAAATAACACTTTTGTGGTATTCTCTAGAATAGGAGATACATAATGGAAATGAACGGAAGATATGATCACATTGAAGATGTTTTATGTGATTTAAATACTGGACAATGGTTTGGCTGGTCTGATCCAACTAATAAAGTATATGCAAATCTAATTATACATGATGACTCCAAGACTAAACCAACAGAAAAAGAACTAACTGATGCCCTAGCAAAACAGCAGAGTGACTTTGATGCTTTAGCCTACTCAAGAAAACGTCAGTCAGAATACCCCTCAATACAAGAATGTGTCCACGCAATACTGGACGATGACCTCGATGCACTTCAAGCCAAACGTGCTTCGATTAAAACTAAATATCCGAAAGGAGAATAATTATGGCAGACTTAATAATAAAACCCTCAAGTGGTAATTCATTAGTCCTTCAGGATGAAGGGGGAGATGCGGCTATTTCTATTGATACTGCTGGCAAACCTTCATTTGGAAGTGGTGGCAAATTATTTCATGGAATGACTGTATTTACTTCTTCTGGTACATGGACTAAAGCAGCAGGAGTTACTGCTGTTTATGTAATAGTTACTGGTGGAGGAGGCGGAGGAGGGCCCGGAGAGGCAAATCATAATAGTTTCGGTGGTGGTGGTGCAGGAGGTACTGCAATCAAATGGATTACTTCTGGATTAGGTTCTACTGAAAGTGTAACTGTTGGAGATGGAGGTGCTTTACAATCTACCTTAAATACAGATGGTAATGCTGGTTCTTCTTCTTCTTTTGGTTCTCATTGTTCAGCAACTGGTGGTTATGGAGGAAAGAATGGAGATAGAACACAAAGAATAGGTGGTTCACATGCAGACTCTACGCCCAGAGGAGTAGGTAGTAATGGTGATTTAAACCTCTATGGAGGTGATGGTGGTAAATATCAAGGTGGAGATGCTACTACAGATCAGGCTGGTGCAGGAAATGGAGGTGCTTCATATTGGGGTGGTGGTGGCCTTGGAGGTCATGCGTCTGGTACTGGGTGGACTGATGGTTCAGGTGGTACTGAAGCTGGTGGAGGACATCCGGGTCAAGTTTATGGCTCTGGTGGAGGCCCGGGAGATGGTACAACAACAGATTTTGCAAGGGGTGGTGCAGGAGCAAAAGGTGTAGTAGTAGTTTATGAGTATGGTGGATAAATAGGATATAAAATGACTAAAGAAGGATAAAACATGAGTTATTTAGGGCAAGCTCCCGGTCAGGGACAAGCAGAATATTACCTGTTCACTGCTAGTGGATCGGAAACTTCTGTAACCACAGCAGACGATGGCAGAGTAGTATCGTACACAGTTGGACAAGTCTCTGTCTATCTCAATGGAGTAAAGCTGGTTGAAGGCTCTGGCAAGGACTTTCAGGCTACCAACGGAAGCACAATAACTGGTCTTTCTGCATTAACGGCAAGTGACGTAGTTGAGGTAGTAGCCTTATCTGCATTCTCTCCTAGTGATACTGTGAGTGCGGCAAATGGTGGTACGTTTGCTGGGAATGTCACCCACTCAGCAGACTTGAGAAGTGGCAACCTCAAGGCAGCAGATGGTACTGCAGCAATGACGATAGCAAACAGTACAGGTAAAGTTACGATAGCAGGAGACTTACAGGTAAGTGGTACTACTGTAACGATAGATAGTGCAACTCTGACAGTTGAGGATAAGAATATTGAGATTGCATCAGTTGACACTCCTTCTGATACGACTTGTGAAGGTGCAGGACTAACGATAAAAGGTGGAACAATACAGTCAACTTATCACAATTCTACTGATAAGACATTCACATGGACAGATGGTAATCAAGAAATGTCTTTTGTTTCATCTCACAAAATTGCAGAAAACAAAGGCTCATCTGCTTGGCAGAGGCCATTAACAACCCAATTAGGATTAAGTTAAGGAGAAATTATGGCAATTCCAAGTGGATCAGGAACAGAGGTTCTTAAAAGAGCAACAGGGTTAGCTCATGATGGGATAGTAAACGCACTAACTTGTGCCGCTGATCATATATACACAATAATTAGTATCGTTGTGTGTAATGACAATACTTCAGCAACTGGTTTTTATATGCAAGTTAATGATGGTAGTACGGACAGGAGGTTTGTTCGTCAACCTGTATTAGGTGCTAATAGCACATATGTATGGAGTGATAAGTTTGTTATGCATCCAACTGATATTTTGAAAATAGAAGAAAACGGTAATGTGTCCAATTTACAGTATTGGATTACTTACATCGATCAAGATTGGAGTTAGCTTATGTCAGGAATAATTGGAACAATAGGAGCTAAGTCAGGGGTTATTGGTAAAAATGAACCAGTATGGGGGCCAAATGCCATAGGAGATTTAACATTAGGTACTGGTGTAACAGTTGGTTCTAACAATTCATCTCCAGCATCTACCAATGTATTATATAAAAATTTATCAACAGGTTTGGTTTCGTGTTATTTAGAGTTTGATGATTTTGCTATTAACAGCTCAACGCTTATATGTACCTTCCCAGAAGGCTATATTCCATTAGTTGATATGTATGTAGCCGCTACATGTACTTGTTGGGATGCGGTATATCTATGTAGATTACATCACAACACTGGGAACCTTAATATGTGGGCTGCTGATTATGTAGGGAAGGGTGAAGGAGGTAGGACAAGTACAAGCGAGGCAATAATATTTTCAGAGGTATGGATGGCAGCATGAACAAACTAAATGAAAAATCAAAGGTAACTATCTTTAAAGAAGATCGGTATCTTCTTTTAAAAAGAACAGATTGGATGGTAATTAAAGCTGTAGAACAAGGAACAACTATAGAAGATAAATGGAAAACTTATAGGCAACAATTAAGAGATATGGATTTTAGTGATCCAGATAATATTGTATTCCCTACAAAACCAAAGGAGTAACACATGACAAAGGCTCGAATACTGGCAGATTACGTTGCAGGAGGCACAACTGCGGCTGAGTTTGATTACATGGATGGAGTTACCTCAAATGTGCAGACTCAGATGGATGCGAAAGCACCTACTGCTAGTCCTACGTTTACTGGTACACCAGTTGCTCCTATATTTAAACTTACACCAACTGCAACATCATCAGCACCTACTGGTGCAGAAGGCTTGTTATATTTTGATTCCGATAAAAATGCTCTCATGCAATATGACGGCACTGAATGGTTAACTGTATCAAGATATTCTGAAACTGGTTTAACAGATGCAACAGGAGGAGTTATAACACAATATACATTAAATGATAAACATTATCGGATACATGCTTTCTACACTTCAGGAGTTTTTACACTCAAAGGTACTAAATCTTGCGATGTTCTTCTTATAGGAGGAGGCGGAGGAGGTGGAGGCCGAATAGGTGGTGGAGGTGGTGGAGGTGCAGTTTTCTATCGCACTGGATATTCTTTAACTATTGGTACATATAATATAACAATAGGTGCAGGAGGATATGGAGGTACACAAAATAGCACTCCCGGCAGTATGGGAGGTTCAACGATTGCTTTTGGTGTTACTGCCTATGGTGGTGGCCCCGGCAAAACAAGATTTGCCACTAATACGACTGATTCAAATAGAGCAAATGGGGGTGGAGGATCATTAAGTGATACAGGCGGAACTTCTGGTACAGCACTATCTGCGACTGGATGGACTTATGAAGGTGGTTATGGTGGTGGAAATGCATTAGCAACTGGTGATTTACCTGCAGGTGGAGGTGGAGGTGCAGCAGCAGCAGGGCAAACACCTGCCGCAGATGGCAATCCCGGAGGTAATGGTGGGGCTGGTACAAAAGCCGTTGTTTGGATAACTCCTATGACTCTTGATAGAAAAGCAACAGCAGCAAGGGGGCTTCTTGAAGCCTTTTATTTTGCAGGAGGCGGTGGAGGTTCTGGATATGGTAGTGGTGATGCTGGTGGAGCAGGAGGTATCGGAGGTGGTGGCGGTGGATCATCAACCTACGGAGGTGGTGGTACTCCCGGTGATGCAGACCTTTGGGAAGGACTAGATGGTGGCTCGACAAAAGCAGAAGGAAGTCAACAGCATGGTGGTCATGGTGGTAGAAATTCTGGTGGCGGTGGTGGTGCAGGTTGTCACTCTGGTTCTGGTGAAGAAGGTGGTAATGGTGGAAGTGGAGTAGCTTTCATAAGATATGAAGTATCATTGTAAAGGTATAAAATGAGTCATTTTGCAAAAATAGATGAAAATAACATAGTTACAGAAGTTATTGTAGCAGAACAGGATTTTATAAATTCAGGAGAAGTTGGTGATTCATTTAACTGGGTACAAACAAGTTATAACAAAAAGTTTAGAAAACAGTTTGGTGGAATAGGGTTTAAATACGATAAAGAAAAGGATATTTTTATCGCACCTCAACCTTATCCTAGTTGGACATTAGATAGCAATAGTGATTGGCAAGCACCTACGGCAATGCCTGATGATGGTGAAGCATATTACTGGAATGAAGAAAAAACAAAATGGGAATCATCTAAACCAGCAAATGAATAATAATGGTAGAACTTTTTATTTGGAAATGGGGATTGTATATCCTAATCATATACGGCTTCATTGCCAATGCCTGTGCCACTCCAGCCAAGATAGGATATTGGGAAGATGGGAAGCCTTGGAAGGGTACAGTAGAGGCAAACAAGTTTAACAAAAGCCCGTACTGGCAATGTGTAGGGGTTAACCAAAATGTATTTTGTGATGAATGAGCAAGAAAGTTCACCGATCATTATTTGGGGGAGGTGGTAATGCCGTTGAAAATAGAAAACTTCTTAATTTCTGGGCACGTTATACGATTGCGGTGGCAAACGCATTTACGTTCTTGGTCTTATTATGGTTACTGTTTTTTGCAGAGGTTAAGGAAACTTCACGTGATCTTGTCAATATACTGGTCGGTACATATGTTGCCGTACTTGTTAAAATTACCGATTATTTCTTCCGTGAGAAAAAAGACGCAGAACATGAAGAAACAGATGGAGGTAATTAATGGCTAATGGTAACGGAGCTTTATCTGCGGCTGCAGATCACGCTTTAGTCAAGACATTTACCCCACTAGTGGTTGCGGCTTTACTTGCAATCGTGGGGTGGTTATTCACAACTGTCATGGAACTTGAGGAAAATATCCAGCAGAACAATATCCACATTAAACACTTACATATGGCAGAAGAAAAATTTGAAAAACAAATGGAAGATTTAGATAAAACTGTTACAGATTTAAGGATCAATATTGGTCGTTTAACTGCTCATTAACAATAATTATGACTGCAAACAAATGGTTTTCTCTTTATGTTGTAGGTTCAATCGGAGTAATTGGAGTGCTCTATACGATGGTACATGATGTTAAAGCTGAACAGGTTTTACTTGATTACCAAGTTGGTAAAATACAGGAAATTTTACACGCTCATACAGAGAAGCTGGAGTTGTTGGTGGCTTCAAGTTATGAGTTACACACTAAAGTAGACCAATTGATGAAAGGGAACAAATGATAGGATTATTAGCTCCACTGATTAGTGGAACTGTTAAAACAATGTGCGTGAGTATGCTTAGTGAGAAGCTTCTCCAGCAGGTAATTTTAATACTCTTAAGACGGCTTGTTGAATCCACAGAAAATAAAGTTGATGATAAGATTCTAGCCGCTTATGAAAAGAGTATTGCTAAGTAGTAGCACCTTAAAAAGGTTCTATTTTTACTCGAAGGCAGTTTGGTAAAATAATAATCGTAGGGATAGCTATGCACATTACACGGAACTTTACCACAGACGAGATGGCATGCAGTTGTTGTGGTAAATCTGATATGGATGAGGATTTCATGAAGACATTGCAGTCAATTAGAGATGAAATGCAACGTCCTTTAAAGATAACCTCAGGATATAGATGCGAAAAACATAATGAGCTTGTGTCTCATACCGGAAAGAAGGGGCCGCATACCTATGCCAAAGCAGCAGATATACTTATTAGTGGTGCTGATGCAATGAGGTTGTTTGCTGTAGCTCAGAAGCATGGAGTTAGTGGTGTTGGCATGAGCCAGAAGGGTGATCATAATAAAAGATTTGTTCACCTTGACATTTTATCTCCAGATGAAGGGCCAAGACCTACAGTATGGACATATTAAAATGGAAATTATTCTTGAGTTGGAGTGTGGCCTTGATGTTGAGTTTGAGCCTGACTTCAGGCTGTCAACAAACCACTCAGATAAAACCAAAGTACAATGGCAACTTCAAGACAATGGAAATCAGGAACCTATGGATGATGTGCTCATTCAATTGGAGGCAGAAGAACCCGTTCCTGAACGAGATTTTAGTCTGGAAAACTTGCGATTGCTATACGGATGTAATCCGTGAGAAGCTTACCCCTGAGAATGTGAACAGGGAGGAGGTAATAAAAGACATAAACCTTTCAAAGTTATTATCAGACAAATGCAATCCAGAACTAATCCCCCAGAACCCTACTTAAATCAATATATAATCTTTAGTTGTTTTATGATAAATGCCTAGAACTGTTCTCAGACAATTTACAGGTGGAATCTCCAATGAGATAGACCCTCAGAACCTTCGTGATGACCAAGGTGAAGAGGCAGTTGATATTAATCTTAAAGGTTTTGCACTTGAACCCGGAGAAGGGCTTGATCCGTTAACTGATGCAGGCCATTACTACTATCGTGGTGAGTGGGTAAAGGATTCAGAAGCAGTTTCGTTTGAAGAATCAGGTGTTGGTGTTGTAAAAACCTATGATGCTAAGCGGCCTCAGTTTGAGGAGATCATTAATGATAAGGAAAATGTCGCCAGAAATCTGGGGCCAGCACTTCCACCGGGAGCTGTTATTTCAGGGACTATAGTATCAGAGGGAACTAGAGGTGAACGTCCTGCAGAAGGTTCTCACTTACTGGAATTGCCAGCAGATAAGCTTGGAGCAGTAGATACATACTCTGTTAATGCACTAACCATAACGAATGCAGGTACAGGATACAGTGCAGGCACATTATCAGCATCATATGGAGGCTTCACTGGGAGTTATACTGTTAATAGTGCAGGAGAAATTGATAGTGTAAAAGTTACAAAGGGAGGTACAGGATATGTAAATGCTCCAACTGTGATTATTACTGAAACAGCTACTGGAGCTGGTACATCTGGATCAAATGCAGTTATCACAGCAGGTGTTGTTACAGCCCCTTCAATGAGGGAGCATAAGGCAACCGGGACTAAGGATTCAAACCATGTATATTTTTATAGCGGTCAACCATACTGGGTAGAGAAAACTGGTGACAGATGGAATGTTAAAACACGGGCATACGTTAATGGGAAGTTCACATTAAACGATGTAACATCCGGCAACTTAGACCACAACAGTGGCGGATCATTCTTCAAGGAGAATTATTTTATTTGTTGGACTGAACGATATATTCAAACATGTCCATTAAGTAATTCATCAATGACAGTTAATACATTTGACACTATTGATACTGGACAAAATGGTGACGTAGGAAGTAATTTTGGTTTCACAAATAGTTCAACACATGCAGCTACAGCAAAAGAAATAACTTCTGTAGATATATGTAATGGTGTTGTTACATTTACACAGAAGATTGAAACAGCAAATAAGGTTATTACAAAATACACTAACAGTGATGATGAAAGATGGATTTTACCAAGGGATAATGATGCATATATATTATTACTTAGGGATGGATTTTCATATGACGACTGGACTCAAGTAGGTCAGTCAGAAGGCCAAGGAGCATTTTCTGGATTCTTTCCTAGTGTTGGCTGGATGTTAAATAATGGAGTTCCTGCTGGAGCAAGGGAATCTGATGGAGCATACAATGCAGGTGATGATGCGGTAAAGCTTTTTACAGTTGATAACCCATCTGGAGGAGCAGACTGGATAACACCAAGGGATGGTATTACAAAAGAAAGATTTAACCATAACGGATTTCAGGGTGAAAGAGATATAGGATTAAAGTATATATGCAAGTATTTTCCTAAGGGTACATGGGCATGCGTAAGGCAGACTGGAACAAATAAACCAGAGATTATGGTTATTGAAGCTGGAGGAAAACCATTATCTGCAGGAGATGCCAGTCAGGTAAAAGTAACCAGATCTTTCCATGAGTCAACTATTAAGTCATGGACACAAAGAGGAGGAGAAGAAGGCAGTAGAACATATGCAAATAACTCTGGACATAGATTATCCTTTAAGGTTTACCTAAAGCTAAAGCATATTGATGGACATATTGCTTGGCAGGGAGATCCAATGCCTGAAATATCTCAATGGTATCATCATTTTCCTCCCGGATCAGAAAAATCTGTTGAACATGGCTATTTTTATGCAACCTTCTTTAGGTTAGGCGGATGGGTATATGGAGGTAAGGTTTACTGGGCAAACAGGGAGAATCCAATTAACTATCAGACTATGAGTAACCCCCTGCATCCCACTAATTGGCAGGGTGCCCCTTGGAATGCCGTTGGCTCCGGACAAAAAGTAAGAGATCAGTGGCAGAGAACAGTAACAGAGTTCAAGCCATCAGCAAATAGACTGTATAGTGGGCCTTCACGAGTTGGACATGGATTGAAGCTATCCCATAAGCCCATACTCTATGATGGGTATGGATTGGTAAAGAATACAATAGATCATCCTTTGTATTGGGATAATGAGAGGGGTAGGCGAGCAGATAAGGAATATAAAAATACAAGTATAAGGTTAGGTAGCTTTACACCGGGTGGTTCGATAACACTACAGACACATGTAGGTCAATCCAGCATACATACAACTGCAAAAATTTCTAGTAGTGATTCAAGTATAGAATTTGATGAAGCAACAACTACAAACTTTGTAGCAGGTGATAATATAAGAGTAAGTGGTGGATTATTTAAAGCTAAGGGTAGTTCAGTTGGGACAAATCTCAGAAGGATCGGACTTAATCTGCCTCTTGATTCTGCAAATGGTCGTCAACATGAATATTTTATAGCAAGAATAAAAGAGGTCGTAGCTGGTACACCGGGCAAACTAAAATTAGAAGCAATACCCGGCTTTGAAAGCAGGTATATGAGGAATATTAATGAAGATTGTTATCCAATTATTACAACTATTGATAATAATCTACAGGCTATGCCTACTTCATTATCTAATATTCCAACACAGAAACGCAGGCTTATAAGAACAGATCTTGAAATTAATACACTACTAGGATGCAGTCACGGCAATCGGTTCCCTCATATAGGTAACAATCCATCAATTGAAGTAAGAGATAATTCAGGTGCAGGTATAACAAATTCTGATTATGCACATAAGATAGACTGGGATGGCAGAACAATACGTGCAGTAAATACTTCGGGTAGTGACCTTAGAATTGTCTATATGAAAGATGGGTTTCTATTCTCCCAGAATGGAATTGATAGTTTTAAAGGAGAAGGTAAGGGAGGAACAAGTCCATTCTCAATGGAATTTTCTGATAAAGGTACAGTTCATTTAACAAGTTCATTCATGACTGTTGTAAATAAGGGGGATATAAAAGTTTATAACCCAAGTATGAATGAGCAGTTTATTAAGGGAAGGCCAGAGAAACCATCAGGTCTTGGATTAACTGGGGATATTCTGGATGGGTTCCATGTTGCAAATTCATATGGAATATTTGTATTTGTAAAGTATCTGCACTCCAGTGGCAGGGAATACTGGAAGATGGTTAAGACTGGAGATAAACCAACAACCACATTACTCAGTTACGATTTTGTTAAACCAATTGCATATGATGGTGCACGTATATGGGGTGTATGGAAGGATGGCAGTGGTAATTGTGATTTGCATACTTCAGTTCCATTTTATGAAAGAGATATACAAGGTTCTTGGATTAACTTTAGTGAGAATAACAATGGTAATTCAGCATGGGGTCAGGTATTAAAGAGTAGATTAACTGAAGCAGATAAGGATGGTAATATCAGGAGGTTCCTGTCAGTAGATTGGAAGTTTGATTCAGGTGTATTTTATAATACTGGTGATCCTGTAATAGGATTGCAGCATGAAGCAAATAAAATGGTTGGAGTAGAGAATACATTTACATGGTATCTAATCGATCAGCCAAACACACTAGACTATGATGGTCAAGGAACAATAATAGAAGAACCTTTAATTGCTATCCCATTTGAAAGCAAGGTAACAAGAGATGTAGTGTTCTTTAAGTTCACAGAAACTGTACTTCCTGCATCAGGAGCAACAGGAGCAGAGAATAGAATATCATTTACAAACTATGAAGTTCCTGCACAGAAGTTTTATGTACTTAATGACAGCATTATACAGCTTCAAAAAGTAGGTCAGAATCCAGAGGAGTTAGCTTTTCAACTAGGTCAGGCAGATACATCTGAAGATGCATTTGATGCATCAAGGGTAGGGAAGTCAGCATTTCTAGTTGGTGCACCTAATATGTATAACCCCTTTGGCCCCAATATAGATTTCTTTTATAGGGCATCCTTTATAGATAAGTGGAATAACGAAAGTGTGCCGTCACCATTACCAACTTCAGGTATAGAACCATTGGATAGTGCTGATGACTGTATACAAATAAATTTATCGGCTGATTTTTTCAGGTTTGATAATGAAGACATTGAAAAAATAAGGATATATAGATATGGAGGTGATTCATCTGAGTTTTCATTTCTTAAAGATGTACCTGTACCTAAAATAAAGAAGTTTCCTATAGCTATCCCTTCATCAGGTACAGGGTTTGCTGCTACATTTGCAAGAAAATCTACCTTATCATCATTTTACAACTTAAATAGTTACTATGATATTAGTGAGCTTAGTGATTTTAATAATTCAACATTCGATGTAACTGCCACACCCGGTGATATAGATGGTTCTTGGAGAATAAATCAGGTATCTGAGAATGAGCCTAGAAAAGCATTTACTGCTACAGATGCTAGTAGTGATCTTAGGATTAATTCGGAAGCACATGGTTTATCTAATGATAATATAGTCAGGGTATCTTCAACAGCCACCCTGCCGGGGAACTTATCTGACGAAGTTTATTATTATGTGGTAAGTAAGACTGCTGATACTTTTGAATTGGCACTTGCCGCAAGTGGAACCTCTATCACATGGGTCAATGCAGGTAGTGGTACACATACTTGGAGGAAGGTTGGATATGAAACCACATTATCAGAAGACCTTAATAAAACTAATACTACAGTTAAGCTAGTTAGTGCAGCCTTTCCTGCTGCATGGCCTGCATCAGGAGTGATAAAACTTGGGAGTGAGTATATAAAATATTCAAGTATCGTTTCCAACGAACTAAGAGATTGTGTTCGAGGGTTCTATGATTCAGAGGCAACTGAGCATAAGGGGCCACGAATAAAAGAAATCCCCATTACTGGAGCAGGTACTAACTACGGATTCGATGATGGATCAGGAGGTTTTTCTTCAGCAAATGTTGCTGCCACATCCTTTACTGATGCAAGTGATAAGATACAGGTTAATGCAACTGCTCATGGTATGGCAAATGGTACAGCATTAGTGTTAAGTACGTCTGGAGAGTTACCTGCAGGATTAAGTAAGACAGTTTTATACTTTGTGGTGGCTACTGCTACAGATTCTTTTCAATTAGCAACTGCTTCAAGTGGCACTCCAATAGATGTTACAGATGATGACCTTGGTAGTGGAACACCATCTTTTAATGCTTGTGTTATTCATGGTACTGGTGGCGGGGGAACAGGATTCTATGCAAAGTATGGAGTTAATACTTCTACTGGTGCAATAACAAGTGTAACTGTAGGTAATCCGGGTTCAGGGTACACTTCAGATCCAACCTTAGTTGTGAGTGATCCGGGTGCAGCAGTAGCAGGATCAGGTGCAACCTTTACTATAACAAGGGGGAATAGTTCTATTGCATCTGCAGTCGAGTGGGTGCTGGAAATGGAGCACCGCAATCAAGATACTACAACATTGGAAGCAGGGATAGATACTAATACTGTTCCTACTAATATATTTGTAGCTTCAACAGATGTATTTCCAAGTGCAGGTTCTATTTTAATAGGTAATCATATTATTGATTATACTGGTAAATCAGCCGATGGTCTTTCATTTACTGGATGTACTCATAATGCTGGGGGTGGTATTGCAACTACCCACTCAGTTGGAGTTCTTGTTCTTAGTTATAATGAAGTTTACACAGTAACATCATTAACAAATGTATCAATAGAAATTAATTCATTTGGTTATCGTGATAAGTCTAGGACACCAGTTATGTCACTGCATACTATGAAGGAAGATAACTGGCCTCCATTAGCAATGGCATATAACGAAGAAAAGAAACAATTCTTTGAGACAGAAGCCGCAGATGATTTCTTCAGGTATATTACTTCAGTTGGTTCATTGTATTTTGGGGCAGTAGATGCAGACTTAAGGTTCTCAAGATATGGATCACCAGAGTATTGGCCTCTTGAAGCAGTAGTAACTTTGGATTCTGAAATTAAAGGTATTAAGGAGCATGCTGGTGAAGGGATTGTTTTTACAACCAATTCAGTATACAGGGTGAGAGGTACAGATCCTAAAGCAATGGTAGCATTTAGGGTTCCTGATGCAAAGGGTGTTAAAGATGGTGACAGGCATAGTATAGCAGAGTTTAATGGTGGGTTAATATGGAAGACTGCCAATGATGGTTTTTGTATGTACAATGCAGGCAGGGTTAGCTATATCACAAGAGATAAGCATCTGATTCCAGATATGGAGAAACCTTATGCATGTGTAGCTAATGGTGTTTATTGGCTATTCCAAAGACCCAAAGCAAACAGGGAAGCAGGAGATACAGGTAATGGGTTTAGACTGGAGATAACATCTGGTGACTTACGTCTTTGTGAGACATCTATACAGGCATATTATGCATACTTTGCAAGGGCATTAGGTAGGGCTGTTGTTGTAACAAGTGATGATACATTATCTGCAGATGATACAAGCTTTGTAGTTCAGGAGATTGGAGGAACAAAGGCAACAAATATATCATGGAAGAGTAAGAAGATTGATGTTGGTGAACCAGCAGTTGCAAAAGCATTTGGGTCACTTGCTATGGTATATGAGTCACTGGAATCTCAGACAGCTCCAACATTAACAGATGGTATTCGAGGTGAAGCATTAGCTGTTAGCCTTCTAGGTCTTGATGATAATGATTTGGATGCAGGTGATTTAGATGCTTCTAACTTAGATGGATCAAGTGATTTATATGATGTCTTTACACGCTATGATTCTGTTGGACAGGAATTCATTGCAGATATAGGTGGTACTAATTGGAATTTAACCCAGAGGAAAACAATATTAATGCCTCAGGATTTTAATACAGGTTCAATAAGTGCTGGAGATTCAATATGGAATGAGTTGCTTGCTGATAATACAAAGGTTGCATCAGTGGGTACTGAATTTGTAAGTGACGTTATATATTCTGTAACTGCAAGTGATGGTAGTTCAGATTTATTATTTACTGATGCTGATCATACTATGCAGAACGGAGATGAAATACAGTTTACTACAACTGGTACATTACCCGGCAATATCACTGCTGGTGTTAATTATTATGTAAATGACAGAACCAATACTACCTTTAAGGTGGAAACTGTAGTTGATGGTGGGAATGTACAGTATGATACCACTGCAGGAAGTGGAGTGTCATATGGAAAAACTAATCCAACTATAGTTTTGGATAAGGAACCATTAAAGAGTGGCTCAGGAAATATAATATGGGGTAATTTACCTGAGGTTCATATATATGTTAACAATGAATCTACTCCATCAAGGTCATTTGCTCTGCCTCCTATAGTCTCAGATGAGCCACAGTCTGTAGATTTGTACCTTGAAGACCTTAGGAAGTTCAGGACTATATCTATTAAAGTGGAGGGCAATCTGAGAGTTAATACAATGTCTCTCCGTCACTTCCCTCTTCAGCAATTTCAATCTCAAACCCTGCATCATAGTGCAGATATATTTTATAAGGGTGTAGTGGATTTCAGAGTTAAACTAGATGGAGAGCTTATATATAGAAAGGAGCTTTCTAATGCTGGTGATGAATTTACTGAGGAAAGAATCTACCTACCAGCATCTTCCTTTGGAACAAGGTTGCACTACATGAATGAGAGTCGTAGTGGGATGATTGAATCTGTAACCTTTAATGGAAGCATGGCAGCATAATGGCAGACTTTCAGCAATTTACTGCACCAGTAGTACTGCATCATGCATTAATAGATGCTGTACCTAAAACAACTAATGGTGACATGGACTTTAATTTTGCAGTTGATGGGAAACATGCTGGTACTGATACTATAAGTGGGGCAGGATTCACAGTTAGGGGGAAGCTTCTCCCTCTTAGGATATTCCCACTACCTGCTCAAGCAGGTTCATTAGTTCAGATAGCAGTAACTAAGGGTTGCGAGATGGTTCGCTGTGAAATTATGGCAGCTCCAGTTGCTGCACACAAAGTTGTTAAGGAGCTTGCAGAGGCACAGATAACCTACAAGGATACTGTAACCCTGCAGTTCTATTTTGATGGAGTTAAGATAGGTGGTGACAGGGCATTTACTTCATCTACGTGGAAGACAGAGAAGTTTTATTTACCATCAGGAAGTAGGGGGTATATCTTCCAATGGAAGCAAATTGAAAATGCAGATGAAAGTCCACGAGGATATGTAGGTTCACTGGAAACAGACATACTACCTCTCGATGTAGAGCAACCACGAGTACCTAGTTAGTATGGCTGAAGATGTAGAAAGATATGGGCACAATATTGTTGCCGCCCAATTGGAAGATCCAATGATACAGGAAGCATTCAGGGATCAGGAACGTGTTAACTCAGAACTAAGACAGAAGATTATTAAAGCTGAAGCTGAAATAACAAAGCTTAGAACCCTGATAAGTGAGCAAGCAGAAACACTTGCTATATTAATGGATGGTTAGATGGCAATAATAGGTATTGACTTAATGCAGACTGAGCAGATTGAGAAGCTTCAGGATGACGTTAAGGAACTTAGGGATAAATTAAATTTACTTGTTTCAGATATTAAGGATGTTAATGGTGTTGATGGTGCAACAAGAGATGGCTTAACAGTAAAAATTAATCAGGCCATAGAAGATGCTGATGATTTAAATACTATAATCAATGCAGGTTATACTACAGGAAGTGGGCAGGGTTCTGCTACTGATACGGGTATATTAAAAAGGTTGGATGAATTGTTTCAAGCACTTGAAGATCATAGATATTTACCTACTGCTGCAACTGCTCCGGGTGGGGCTACATATGAAGAATCTCATCCTCCTGCAAATTCAGGTTCAGCTATATGGCAGACTGGAGGTACATCTGTCAGTAACTTAGATGGAACAGCACAAGGGAGTGCTACAAGATCACAACATGTGGCTACTGCTGTAGCTGTACCTTCAGCAGCACCTGTGTATGTAATAGAAACAAAGTCAATGGTAACACTAAAAACTGTGCCTGAAAAAAGAGCAAGAAAATTAGCACGTAAAATTCAAGGACAAATTACAGCAGAAGATAGGGCAAATACAAATAAGTAATGGGAACAAAAAAAGTAGATGCATTACAGACTGCTCAAATTATTGCATTACAGACTGATGTTGGTCAACTAAGGGAAAAGCTCAACCTAGCTATAACTGATGAGCTGGCTTTATCAAGCAAACTTAATACCTTGATAGATGATTTGAATGACATGAATAATTTAATAATGGAAGGTTATACAGTACCGGGATCGCCAGAGTCATATGGTTTATTAGAAGCAATGGATGTGTATAAAGATAAATGGAAAGATCATGTAGAAACTGACGGGTCAGATTGGCAGTGGTGGCCTCCTTTATCTGGCTCAGGTAGTTACAATACAAGTGACATAACAGGCACATTAACAGGGGCATCATGGTCTTCTGGTTCGAGTGCTGTTACATTTACAGGAACCACAGGAACCATATGTTTAGGTCAGAGGATGCAAAATAGTGGTTCAGAAGTAGGTCAGCCAGTAGAGGGGCCAGTAAATGGAGCCATGATTGTTACAAATACAACCTCTCCTTTATATCTTTCTGACTTATGGTATTTATCAGGTAGTGGAACACTTTCTTTTGTTGCAAAGGCAGGCACTATACATTATGGGACTTATTGGGAATCGTACTGGGATGATGTTGGGCCTTGGAGTCAGGATTGGTTTGAACACCCAAGAATACAAAGAGCAGGTCGTAGTTCTGCGAAAAGTGGAAGTGCTGGTGCAAGTTCGTATGATAATCCAGTGCTTGATGGCACAGGACAAAGTGGTAATGTAGCAAACGCAAGTGCAGTAGCAGACAATGCAAGTGTAGATGGTCTATATAACAACAGGGAGAATCTTCTAGGACTTGAGCCTGAAGCAGCAATAAGGGCTAAGAAATTAGTTCGTAACATCTTAAAAAAGATACGTAAAAAGTGAGGTAAAATATGGCCTTTGGCAGTATTACAAAAGCAGTTGGCGGATTCTTTGAGGGGCTTGGTGGCCCTAAGATGGGTGATGCATCAAGGTTTCATGACCCTGAAGAACTCAAGAAGTGGAAGGAGAAGTCCGAAAAAACATATGGGAAGTTCGGTGCAAGGAGAACTAAGTACTCTGGTCGTGCTGATAAAGAGTATGACTTATATGGTAAGGGCAGGGCAGAAGCACGAAGGTTATATGGCAAACAGGAGAGTGCTACAGGAAGGGCACAAGCAGCAGTAGGTCAGGCAGCCCTGCGTGAGAGGAGAGCAGGAGAGTTGGCAGATGACAGGCAACACTATGCAGGACTACGTGACAGGGCAGAAGACAGGCGTAGGCAGAGACAAGACTATAGATTAGAGCTTGAAGGGCTACAGCAACAACAGCCCGGAGGGTTTGATGCAATGCAGGCTATGGTAATGGATGCGGCTAAGATGGGGAACCAAGCTGTAATGGCACAGACTGAGGCAGTAGCTTCTGGCTTAGCAAAGACTAACCCTGTAGCTGCAGCAAAGCTAATGATGGATGCACAGAATTCATCAGCCACTAATCTTGCTAAGGCTAAACAGCAAGGCTGGTTTGCAGGACAGGAGAATAGAATGAAGGAGATGCAGTTCAATGCAAACAAGATAATGCAACAGTCTGGCATGCTTGGTGCTGGAGAACAGGCAGATCGTTACTTAAGTGAAGCACGAGGTCAGCAGATACAAGAACAGATGGGCTTATCTCAAGCAGCATTAGGCAGATCTACTGCAGAGTTAAATGTTGCTGGTATGTATGGTCAGCAAGGTCAGCAGGAAGCTGCTCTGGCAAGCCAGTCAGCTCAGATGAGTATGGGTTATGACCAGATGAGTGACCAGATGCTTGAGCAACAAGCCAGCATAGAAGAGCAACGCATGGGTAGAGAACAGGAGTTGATGCTCAGTGATCGTATGGCACAGCAACAGGTAGATGAATACAATGCTGGTCGTATGGGTAGAGGTATCCAGACAGGTCTTGCTATTGCAGGCACAGCAGCAAATATGTACTCAGGTATAAGTGCAGGGATGGCAGCTAATGCACAAGCAGATTTGTATAGCAAACAAGCAGCAGAATTAGGAGGTCAACAACTTGTAGATCAGGGCTCTAAGAGTCTTATTTCTAATGTATCACATAAAAGGAATCCTAATATGAATAGAAGATTCGCCTCTTCATCAGCAAGAAAATTTAATCCAGATAATATAACTGGTGGTGCTGGCCCAAGTATATATGACAGACCATCTTCAAGAACCATACAATATGGAGGTAGCTTTGGTCAACCTCAAATGCAGTCTGGTGCAAATATGTTTGCTGCTCCAAGCTCAATGGAACCGGGTGGTATGAGTGCACCATTAGGCTCAGGAAAGATGGCAGTAAAAGGATGGAGATGGAGAAAGGGTAATCAAACACGTAAAGGATATGGTCATAAATGGAAGAGTGATCAGTTCAATCCTAGCTTACAATCACAATACAGATAACTAATTTTATAAGATAAAAGGAATACATTATGGCAATAGCATTTTATGACAGTAATAGACTGCTTCCGTATCGCCATGATCTGAAGCAGAAGCAGATCGAACAACGTAACCAAGATGCTGAAAGGACGAGGCAGTATATAGGTTATGCTGGTGGTGCATTTGCTAACATGGCAGAAAGAACTGGTACTATATTTGGTGGTAGGCTTGGTAGTGCCCCGGCTGGAAAATATGGTGGTGGTACAGTAGGTGCACAAGCCTCTCAAGCCGCATGGCAGAAGGGTATCACAGATGAGGAGAATAACAGGAGGGATGTTACACATAAGCTTGGATTACTAATGAAACAGGTGGAGTATGGGAATGCTCAAAGAGATTGGGAAGCTTGGTATGGTAGAGATAAAAAGGTATTAAGAACTGCTTATGATAGTAAGTGGGAGCAACACTTAGAAGATCAAAGGACTGGGGCATTAACTAAAATTCAATTAATGCAAAAGTATTCAGATTTGTATGATGCTAATACTAATAAACTTTTAAATGCTTATGCTGCAACATCTGGGATAGAGGATGAGCAGGAACGAGAAGATACTAGGCTTCATTTAGAAGAGCAATTAAAAAAGAAGATTATATCCAATAACACCTTTGAGAAGTATGCATCAGCAACTGGGTTATACAATTCAGAAGTGGCTGCTAGACCAAGAGATGATGTTAACATGCTTCTAGCTTACTTACAAGAAGGTGTGAAGTTCCCCGGCATGAATCAAATAATGCAGAAGTTTATTGCTGATAGGGAGGCAAGAAAGGGTACAGCACAGGATGTTAAGAATCAAGGTGAATCCTCTGATCTTTATGGTGATTTAGAAAAAGCAAGAAAAGAGGCTGTAGAAAAAAGGAGATTGAAAAAGAAAGAATCTACATCTACATCAATAATAGAAGATGCAACAACTAAAGGAGGTCATTTTATTGAAGGTAGTGAGGAGATCCCTTTTTATAGATTTGATCTTATGTTAGCAAAAAGTGAGAAAGAACAAGAGGAAGCCCTTAAGAAGCAGGCTGAAACAGATAAGGCCAATAGGATTTACGAAGGTCGTGGCCCAGAGTATGGTGTTGATGAATCCTTAACAGAATCAAAGATTGTACTTGATCAGCAACCAGCCAATGATGCAGCATATAATGATTTTATAGAAAACTATGCTGATAAATCTATGTTTGATATAGATATAATAAAAAAAGATTCTGCTGGTAATGATCTTAGTGTTGTAGATTCAGCACTTAGTACAGTAAGAGTAATTAAAGATGTATTTGTTAGTAAGCTTACAGCAAATAAGCGTATGAAGTTTCTACCTCCGGCTGGGAAACCATTATTTACTCCGGCTGATTTCCGAGATAGGCAGACTCTAGCAATTGATGCCCAGCAAAAAATAAGGGATGAAAAAAATAGGGCAATTGCACAAGGAAGAATTGATGGAACAGGGCCAACTGAGTTAGAAGCTTTGAAAGAAAAATTCAATTCTGCTGGTAGGTATGTTATGCAGTATTTAGAGGCTAGTAAAGGTGACATCTTTGGGTTAGGTGCAGAGCAGGAACAAATGGCTAAAGAACAGGGAGTACTTACAGCAGAGGAAGCGGAGACAGCTATAGGAACCACGACTACTACCTTTAGACAAGACCTTAGTCTGCCTACAGGAGATCCTCAAGCACTGTCAGATAATACAACAATGAATCTATTAGCTAATGAACATGGAGTGTCTGATGGGTTGGCAGTTGAAGATGTTAAACACACACTTACTGCAGGATCAGTGGATGCATGGGAGATAATAGGTGGTGATGAGCGTAAGATGACTGAGTTTTTTGAACAGGTTCCAATGAGTGCAACTAAAAAAGCTGTATTTATGGAGTATCTTAATTCAAGCAACCCCAATGATCACTTAGGTAATTTTAAGAAAACTAAGATTCCCATTACTGATATTCAGAAACGAAGAAGACAGGCTATGCATCTTAGTCCAGATCAAACTAAAGCTATAGCAAGGTGGGCATATGATCACAACCTTAACAATCTTAAATCTAGGCATTTGTTTCTTACTGATTCAGTATTAGAACAGTATCCTGCATTAAGTCAGCTTCTTGGTGATATTGCATATAGACATGGAGGTGGCTTTATGACTGGGAGTGCTAAGAATAAGTTTGGTTTAGAGGAAAGGTATCCCAAACTTTCTGCTGCAATTAAGAAAACTATTGAAGCTAGAAGCGATAGGGATAAGATGATTGGGTTGCAGGATATGTTTCAACAGCTATTTAAGCAGGGGCGATATGATGTAGATAAAACAGATAAGGAAGAAAAGGCTTGGCCTAAAGAAATGGTTGGGCCTAGGTTCACATTTATAAAGGATAGATTCCAGAAGTTTTCAGGAAGTATTATTTATCCTAACCCATTTCAACTGGATACGTTTTTTAAATAAAAGAATATGGCAGAAGAATATACAGGATCAGGATATAGCAGACCCTTAAGAAGGTTTCCTAAGTATAAGGAAGACTCCTTAAAGCCTATACCATTAACTCCTTCTATACAAAGGGAGAGGGTAGAATTAGACAGCTTATATGATTCTCCTGATAATCCATATATTGCATGGAAGTTAAAACGATCTGATATAAGAAGAAAGATTAGGGCTATAAATCCAGATGTTACTGATCAAGAAATGGAATGGGTATATGATCAGTTTAATTTAGGACAAGAGGCTAACCCTAGAGATTTTAGTCGTGCTCAAGATTTTGGTGGCACCCTGAGTAGGGCTGGGCAACTGATAAAGAATAACGCTGGAATGCTAATTGATGTCAGTGAGTTTCTGATAGCTAAGCATATTACTGGTGATGCAGATGAAATGGTTGAGAATCATGAGCAGCTTGAGGAGATTGCATTTGAAAACCAGCTAATACATCAGTTTCAAACTAAGGATATGAATCCTGTTACGCAGTTCTTATTTGATTTAACTGTGTCAGCTCCAACTATGGTGGGTGTGATGGCTGGTGGAGCAGTAGCAGGGCTTGCTACAGCTAAGGCAGCAGGTGCTTTGGGAGCAGGTGCTGTAGCTACATGGATAGCTGGTATTCTAGGGTTTAATGCAGTGGAAGCATTAACAGAAGTGGGGTTTAACTATGCAGATATTATGTCAGACCCAATGGTTTTGAAAAAAGTAGAAGAAGCCTTGGGTAAGAAGATGACTGGTGCAGATCAGGAAGAGATTAGATTAAAAGCTTTAGAAATTTTATCAGATCGAGCTGATGATAGTGCCGCAAAGGTAGCAGTAGGAAACTTTTTTAACCCACTTAATCTTGGTCATACTTTTGGAGCAGGACGTTTAGCTAAACTAATTAAGGCTTCATCAGGAAAATGGGATACAGCAAAGAGGATTGGTGTAAGGGTTTCAGGTAGAGAAGCACTTGAAGAAGCACTTCAGTCATCAGGTTCACAATACACTGCAAGTGAAGCAAAGATGAGGGCGTTAACTGATGTTGAAGCAGATGTAAGCTTCCCATTAAGGCCGGGTACTATTTATGGAATAGATCCCAAGCAGGTAGGATATGAAGCATTAATGGGTGGTTTTGTCGGTGGCCCATTAGGATTTGCACAAGGCTATAGAGGATATACTAGATGGCAGAAAGGTGATTTCGATCTTGATAAGTATGGGAACCCAGTCAGAAAAGGAGATCCGGAAGGTCGTATATTCGGTAACGTAGGGGTAGCAAGACCGGGTGATAAGAATTTTATTCCTAGGGGGATGATACTAAATGATGTTAGAAATATAATAGATATCCCAGATACTGATACAGCTCTCCATAATTTAGATCAATATAGGCAGAACGCAGTAGATGAAAAGAATCAACGCAAGGTAAATGTAATAGATGAGGAAATAGCTAACATGAGGCAGGGTATTGATCTCCTTGGTGAGAAAACTATCCCTGAACGAACTGCAAATAGAAGACAAAGATTAAATGATTTCAAACCGGGGACTCATGCTATCCCCGATCCAGAAGTAGAAACCACTGAAGCAGTAGTTGATGAGACTGGTGAAACTGTTGGTGAAACTACAACAACTGTATCTTTAACTAACCTTAATAAAGATCCAGCACTAAGGACAACAGCAAAGAATATCTACGAGATACCTGAAGATCAGAGGAGTCCCCGTGATGCTGCCTACATTAAGATAGCTAACGAAAACCCAGAGCTTGATAACAAAGGAATTAATGCTGTTATCACCAACATGGAGAAGGCTGGCACTATACCTAAGGTTGGTGCTACTCAGAAGGCTCCGGTTAAGGAGGCAGGTGTTCTGGATTTGGAATCGCCTGAAGCGATGCAAGCAGCCCTTTTAGGTGGATCTGTTGAGCCTGAAGTTGCAGTAGAAAAACCAGTTGTAGTTAACATCCCAACACCAGAAGGCAGAGTTCTTAATCCAGATATACCTCCATCAGGTATAACTATTAAGGTTGATGGTAAGCCAGTTCGATATAAATTTGAAAAGGGAGTTGGGCTTGATACAAGTTTACTACCACAAGAAGCTAGAGATTCTTTAGATGCAAGGGCAGAAGAGCTACAACGAAAAGATCAAGAAGGTGCTCAGACTCCTCAAGCCCCTGCCACCCTACCAGTGGGTGATGCCGCAAGTGAAGTAGTTAAGCTGGTTAAAAGCTGGGCTGGTCAGGAAGCTGATACAGGAACTAAGATTCAGGGTGATTATAATGGTACAAAGTGGGAGAAGATTAGAGGGAAACAGTATAATGTTTTAAAGAAGAGGGCTGAGGAAGCAGGTATTGACCCCCGTGATACAAAAACTGGTAAGGGTAAAGCTAGAAAAGAATGGGATATCCCACAAGATATGAGGATTGCATTAGCAACTGAGATTGCTAACGAGCTGGGTATTGATGTACCTGCTAATATAAGATTACCAGCCCCACCCCCTAAGAAGACTACGGCTAAGAAGACTACTGCTCAGAAGGCTACAGCTAAACAGGAAGCTGAAGCCCAGAAGATTGCAGAAGAAATGGATCGAGATGCTTCAGAGGGTGCACGAGAAGATGCAGCAAGGGAAGTGCCATCTACATTTATACCAAGGTATAACGTAAAGCTCCTTGATCAGGAAGGTAATCCTATTACTCCTACTGATATAGACTTTTCCTCACAGGAATCTAAGGATAAGATTGATTCATTAGTTGGCAAAACTGTTCTTCACTATAAGAGTACCAAGCACAAAGCCCTTGATCCATATAGCCTGCCTAAGAAACTAGAGAAGTGGAGGTTTGATGGTGTAGATTATGATGGCAATGCGATATTTACTAAGCCTAATAAGGGTGCATGGAAGGCAGGACAAACTATAAAAGGTGTAAAGAATATACGTGACCATGCATTAAACAAGTCGGGCAAGCATACTTATGATGCAGAACATATGTTTATGCACCTGTTCTCTGAAAGGGGTGACAGTTACAGTGGTAAGGCTAAGAAGGGACAGTTTAAAAGAGCCTTCCTTACTGAGGGAGAAGAATCTTCTGCTCCACAGAGGGTGGCTGAAGGCAAGGAGAAGCCTCCTACAAAAAGAACTCCAGTTAGTGAAGAGCTTAAGGTTCTTCTTAAGAAAGCTGGTTACACAGAAGCACAAATAAATAATTTAACACAGGAGCAAGTTGATCGAAGGCGTGCAGATGTGGAAGCTGGAGTAGCTACTGATTCTATTGTTGAGGCAATGGTTGCTGATAGGAAGGCTGCTGTTACTACTCCTGATAAAGTTTATGCAGAAACAGGTGGTGATATAGATGCTCGTCAAGCTGAGCTGGATAAAATTGCAGAGGAAAACAGGAAGAAGCAAGAAGGGAAAAAGGCAGAGACTAAGGATAAGTCAAAAGAAGATGAGATGAAGGAGAAGCTGGCTGCTGACAGGAAAGCTAAGGCTGATGCTAAGAAGGCCGCAACAAAAGTCCAGACCCCCGTCACACCCCCAAAGAAAACGGAGGTAGATTCCAACTCAACAGGTACTATTACTGAGGCCGAACTAAGATCTAATGATAAAAAAGATTTCTTACTACCTGAAAAATACAGAGCTGAGTGGGCTGATAAGTTATTAAAGGATGAAAGGTATACTGATCTTACAAAATGGGATGGCACTGGTAAGGACACTGGCTATTTAGCTGCAGAAATAAAGAAAGATTTAGGTGGAGCAGAGGCTGGTGTTACTAAGGCTTATCCAAAGTTGATGAGTAAGATACGTGACAGGTTAACCTCTTGGTTGATAGCTAATGCTACTCCAGATAACATTGATGCACTATCGAAAAGATACTTCCCCTTAATACGTTCCGGTGATAGAACATTAGTTAATAATGCAATAGGACAAAAGGGTGGTGCTACTGTTAATACTAAACTTACTAAAACAGAAAAGGAAGCTAAGGAGAAGCTTGCTGCAGGCAGGAAAGAAAAGAAAACCTTAAAAAAAAAGTCAGAAGTAAGCGAGGAACCAAAGCAGGAAGCTGAACCTACAGGTGAGCCTACCCTTCTGAATGATGCAATCAAGGCAAGCAAGAAGGTTCCCTATGTTAAACCTGCAACCCCTAATGTATGGCAGATCTTTACTGCTGAAGTAGAAGATATATTTGCTCCAGTAATTCCTACCGAATCCCAAGAAGACCTAACTGCATTTGTTAAAAGCTTAGGTAATGATAATACATTCATTGTTAGTGGTGGTTTAAAACAAGGTGATGCTTGGAAGATATATAGAACTGATGAATCACTTGACCTAGCTAGGGATTCTAAAGCACCCATCCAATTAGCCTCACTCGATCCTAAGGGTGAGGAAGTTCCCTCCTTTATTAAGAATGCTCTCCAAAAGCATGGTCGCAGAGTAGGTCAGGATCGTGCAAAGAATAAGTTCTTTAGCAGGAAGCTTGAGAGAGAAGACCTTGTAACCACACCTGAAGAATCTGCATTCCCTCCATCGGACATCCTAGCCAGAATAGATAGGGATCAGGACGTTCCATTGAAGGGGGTAGATAAGGAATTAAATAAAATCCTAGCATCAGATAAGCCTATCGTTTGGGCGTTCAACACAGGGAATCTGGTTGAACTGACATACATGTTTGAGCGTGGTAAGGGTGAAGAACCTACAGTAGTTAACATTGAATTCAGTGATGAGGCTACTGCTCAAAGATATACTGAGTTTATCAAGAGCAAGAACCCTGATCGTAAGAAGCTACAGCAGGCAGATGATGAGATGGTTCAGTTGCTTACAACAGAGGAGAAGATACAGAACGATTTCAATGAGGCTCAAAAAGATACAATGACCTCCAAGGTTATGAGAAATGCTGAGCTATGGGGTGATTTACTAGATGACTCAGGACAGATTACAACTCTTGAAGGATCAGGTGCAGGGAAGGAGAAGGGTGAGCTTATAACAAGCCCAGCTTATGATCCTTTGCAACAGACTACTGAGGTTAAGCAGTATACAAAGGAAGAGATTGCAGAGTTCCAAAAGAATAGGCAGGTACAACAGCTAAAGAATGCAAGGGAGAATGATGAGGTACAGGATTATGCAGTACCTATAGAGGGAGAAGCTGAAGGTGTATCTATTGGAAGGGAAAGGGTCGAGGAAATAATATCTGACTACCAGAAGGAGTTCCCCAGCAGTGCCCCCGTAACAGTTCTTTCTGATACTGAGGTAGCTGATGTGCTGGAGAATTATGAAGATGGTGATAAGTGGAATATCAAGGGGATGTTTCATAACAACAGGGTGTTTATTGTTCCAAGTAATATCTTCAGTGAACAGGAAGCACTGAGGGTTTTATGGCATGAGAATGTAGGCCATTGGGGTATTGAGAAGGCAATGAATGATGCTCATCCTGATGGATTCGGAGGATTCATAGACGAAATAAGGAGTGACTTTGCTAAAGAAATTGAAGCAATGGGACTTCCAGTACAAAAGGAATTCAGCAGAGAGCTATTCCTTGAAAGACCAATGGCAGAACTTAATAGTGCGAAAGAATTTATTGCACATCATGCTGATAACTTATTTCAAGATGCACCTCCGGGGTTCTTCCAGAAGATTGCTGATGCCATACGTAAAATATTAAGATCTATTTCTGATCGCTTAGGTATAGGCCACGTAAAATTATCAGAGAGTGAGATCAAAGATATGCTGCGTAGTGTGGCAGATGGATTTAGAACTGACCCAGCTAAAGCTAGGAAGGGTACATTCTTAGCTACCCAGATATTACATTCTGATTTTATTAAAGCTGTAGAGGAAGGGAAGAATCTCCCTGAGAAGGCTACTGTTAAGAAGTGGCATGAACATCTTGTTAGGCTTAACAAATCAGGCAGGGTAAAAGATACCGAGTGGGATCAAAGCTTCATTATGGATTTTTTAGATGAGATTACCGACCCAAATATACGACCAAAAGGACATGAGGTTACACGTACTGAAGTAGTTAATTACCTTAAGCAAAGCATTGCTGACTCATATCCATATAGGGTTAATACTGATGATAAGTATTCAGGTACAAGGATAAAAGAGAAGACAATTACTACACCAAGTAGGGGATACTATGATCAGCTATATAAACTTAAGAGTGTAGTAGATGGGTGGGTTAGAAAGAACTTCAGTGCTAATGAAGGGCTAAAAATGCGAGATCCTGATTATGATCCAAAAGAAGAATATGAATTAGAATTTGAGAGAGAGCCTGACTATAGTGGTGCAAGAAAAAAGTGGAGATACAGTTTTATACTTGGGAATGAGTATCAGAATGAGGCATTCCATAATGAAGCTGAGCAAATTCAAAGTCGGTATACACAGGAGGAGTGGGATCATGTAGCGTATGATGAACTTGATGGCTTAGAAGACAAACATTATGTAGGGCAATGGTATGCTTCTGAGCTAGGAGATGCTGTGTCAGGACTTTTTAGAGCATTTAGGGAGAAACAATGGGAAGCAGAAAACCCAACTGCAAGCTTCCGACCTACTGATGATCCAAACCGAATAGAGTTTTATGAAAATTATAAAAAATCTCTTGAACTAGAAGCACGTATGTCAGAAGATCCTATGCCTGATTTAGATTATGAAGATCAGGCAGATATGCGGAGGAGATTAAACTATCCTCCTTGGGAGCCTGAAAGTATGTGGCAGGGGGAGAATTATGAAGACGGCTGGCGAAACTTAAATGAAATGGAACGGGAGTTTGTTGATGAGGTAACTGCTGTGATGGGAGAAGGTTGGGAATTTCGACATGATACGATAAAAAGAAAAGAGGAAGTAGTTCCAACAGTAATGAATAACTTCAGTAACCACTTCCCTGAAGTCAGAAATTACAAACAAAATTCATATAAAGTTCCAAGAGTTGCCCTTGCTACTACACAAAGGACTCACTTTAATGTGCCCGGTGAGATATTTCATACACGGACTGGTGATTTTTGGGACTATCTGGATCAGGATTATAGAAAACTTAGAATCTTGGGTGAGGTACAGTCTGACTTACATCAGAGGGGAGAATTACTAGAAAGAAGATCAAAAGACGAAAGCTCAGAAACACCAGCCATAGTTGACAGGCCAACACGAAGATTTACAAGTGATGATAAGATGCGGCTTCAGCTCCATCAAAAAATAAACAGGAGTTACTCTCCCTTTGCAAAAACTTGGCCCAACAAAGCAGTGCTATTTGAATTAAACCAAGCAATACAAGAACCAAATCTTACTCACTTTATTATTCCAACAGGAAGAATGGTGAGGCAGTGGACAGAAGGTAAGCTTGAAGGACAGAGACAGTTCTATGAAGAGAAGCTAGTTTCAGCTTTAAGGAAAATAACTAAACCGCTTGGTGTTGATGTAGAGGAGATGACAGTAAATCTTTCTGTACGTAAGGGGACTCAACGCTCAGCAGATGACTTGTTTAAAGTTAATGGTGTTGATCTTAGAAAGCTAAGGGAATCAATAGGTGAGGAGCAACAGCTACCTAGCCAGCCACTCTTCTACTCCGTACCTAAGAAGCCAATGGCTGCCCATGAAAAGTTTAAGAACATGGGTGATGTGGGTGCTCCACAACTGGAAGCTATGGATGCAATGTATCCTACCTATGATCCGGCAGAAGCTTCTGCATCATCATGGTGGGGCAGGTTAAGCAAGAAGTTTATACATAAAGCCTTCGATCCATTCCGAGTAGTTAAAGATAAGGTTGGTAAAACCGAATACATGCAAGCTCGAATGGCAAACAGGGAAGATGGCGTTATGAATGTGCTTCTTAAGCATGGTCATGTTGATGTATTCCAAGAAAAGGTTGATGGTGTAACAGTAAATCAAACAAAAGTTGACCGAAAAGGTAAGGGTTTGTTTAATCTTCTTCGTCCATTAGGAGGAAAGAAGTCTGAGATTGACAGGTTTGTTGCATTAATTGCATACAAAAGGGCAGACATCCTTGAGAAGGAGATAGGTGAAGAAGCATTAGGTATACAAAGGAAGCATATAGATGCGGCCCTTGATCCTGTTAATGGATTTGACAGAGGGCAGGTAAGGGATGCTGAAACTGGGGTAATGGTTTCTAGGAAGAAGCTTTATGATAAGATGGCAAAAGATCTGGCAGCTTGGAATAAAGGTATCGTGGATTTTGGTATCAAGATGGGACTGTTTGATCAGGAGTCAGCCTCCAACTGGAATACCGACTGGTATCTCCCCTTCTTCAGACACTTTGAGGAAGATGAAGGGAAGGGTGGGCCAAAGGGTACACGTAACTACAAGTCTTTAGCAGGTCAAACAGGGATAAAGAAACTGAAAGGTTCCCAGAGGGCATTGGATAACCCACTTGATAACCTTGTTAAGAATGCTCTGCATATTGTATCGGCATCGCTTAAGAACGATTCTGCTTTACTCACATTAGAACAGGCGACAAAGATTAAAGATCCTATATCAGGACAGATGTTAGCCAGAAGAGTTAAGCATCCATCAGAATCTTCCTTAAGGGTGATAAAGGATGGTAAGGATTTTCATTATGAAATATCAGATCCAATGCTATTCGATGCACTTGCCTCAATGGGTGTGACTAATGATTTTGCAGGGATGGGATGGGCTATTAAGGCTAAGAATATGTTTACAAGAATTACTACAGCCAGCCCGGTGTTCAAGGTTAGGAACGTATTAAGGGATACGATCAGTGCGGCAGGTACTACAGATGTTGGGTGGAATCTATATAAGAATGCAGTAGGTGGTTGGAAGGAACTAGGTAAGAGCGAAGCAGAGATGCTTGTATCAGGAGCCTACCTACAGTTTGGAAACATAAGATCTGATGATCCTAACTTTGCTCAGAAGCTTCTTACTAAAGATATGAGGTCAGGTTTTATAGGTATGAATCCTGAAGCACATGATGGATACATGAATGCTCTACGCAAAGCCCATGCAATGGGCAGGGGTGTTTGGGATGCATATCAGAAGTGGGGTGACAAGTTAGAGAATGCTAACAGAGCCGCAGTCTTCAGGCATCACCTTGATAAGGGAGACTCGCAGCTAAAGGCTGCGTTTGAAGCTAGGGATTTACTGGACTTCACCCTGCATGGAGGGGCACAATGGATTAATTTAATAACATCATTAACTCCGTTTGCCAATGCAATGCTTCAAGGTAAATACAAAATGGGTAGGGCATTAATAAACAATCCTATTCCTGTTGTCGTAGTATCTTCTGCAGTAACGATGGCTTCACTGGCTGAGTACTTTATGTATGAGGATAACGAGGAGTGGCAGAGAAGGCAGGACTGGGATAAGGATATGTTCTGGTGGATTAATATACCGGGTACTGATACTCATTTTAGAATGCCCAAGCCACACGAATTTAATATAGTAGCCAACCTAGCATGGCGTGGACTTGATATGGCTAGGAAAAATGATCCTGTTAATGGGGAGTTATTTGTCAGTGCAGTTAAGTCTGTTATTGGCAGGGAATTTAATATGTCTCCCATACCTCAGGTTGTTAAGCCTTTTATAGAGGTAGGATTTAATAAGAACTTCTTCTTTGGTAGACCAATAGAACCATACCGCTTTAAGAATATGACAGGCAAGGAGAAGCGTGACCTGTATACTTCTGAGACAATGATTACTATGTCGGAAGCATTCGACTGGGCAGGTGTAGATGTATCTCCTATGGATATGGAACATATAGTTGAGGGGTACTTTGGCTGGGTAGGTGAGATGATTATTGGTGGGTCAGATTTTATAGTATCTAAATCTAGGGACTTCCCTGATCGTCCAGCACAGAAGTTGATGGATCATCCTATCCTTAGAAAAATGTTTCAGGCATCGCCTATCCGCAACACGAAAGCTAGTACTGCATTTTATGAGCGAATGAAAGATATAGAACAAGCACATGCTGACTTAAGTCTATCAAAAAAATTACAGGATTGGGATAGGTACAAGGAAATATATGAGGAGAAAAAGGATTTATTAAAGTGGAAGGGCTTCATTAAGAAGAAGCAACGCATCCTTAATGAATTAAATAAACGTATAAGGGTTATCCGATTCGATAAAAGAATGGGTGCTGATGAGAAGAGAGAACGAATGGATCAGTTATACCTGTTGAGGAATCAAATCATGGACAGAATAGCAGAATCACCTGCTCTTAGGTAGATTTGGATGCTCAGATCTCTCTGTATCGCAATGTTATGGGGTGATTGGTACTCTGGGGTAGGTAAATTAGTGGGGTTGTTTGGGGTATGGTT
>VTLG01010466.1_pt1 | contig 36241 bp, 41 predicted proteins | sample 4694571 | NCBI WGS metagenome assembly VTLG01 (sample SAMN12604809, study PRJNA352737) | marine metagenome | biome: ENVO:00000447; feature: ENVO:00000209|ENVO:00000569|ENVO:01000036; material: ENVO:00002151; isolation source: viral sequences binned using virsorter ...
CCCCCTTTTGACTATTAGGCTTATGATTGAATAGTTACCAAGATCTAAAAAACTATCTTCAATAGATTCGTTTTCTGGATCGGTTTGGTTGATAAATAAATTCAATAATCTTTGTATCTTGTCATTTATGCGAAACCATAAACCCTGTAGGCTAAATTCCCTTTCTTTCTGGGTTTTTAGTTGTGTGCCTACACTTATGTTGCCTGGACCATAATCAAGCTGTTTTTGACAAAATAACTTCTTTTGCTCATCCTGTATCTTTTCAAACTCCGCATACGTTTGTGGATACATTTTTTTAATTCTTTCTTGTACGTCTATCATGGATCTTTTGATATTCCTTTCGACACCGATCAATAACTTTCTCTAATTGTTCTGGAGAGACTTTCCAGAGATCCAGGTAGCCACACCTGGACCGATAGATTTTTAATACATTTGTCATTCCTATCCCTTCTGGATAATCCAGTTGGGCTCTCGAAAATCTTTTCTGTAAGTCTCTCCATTTCTTTTGTCCTGAATAATCTTTAGACAAATTGATTCAGGATTTGTCTTGTATTTGGATCAAGGTCACCAACTTTCTTAAGAATCCACTTCATATATGCCTTACCATTTACTGCATTACCATTTTCATCATGGGTATCTACCAGTGCAACCTCTGACCACATCATTCCTTTGAATTTCTTAAAGTTGCATACAGCATCTTTTAACTGCTCTTTATTACCATTAGTCATCTTTTTCATAGCCTGGTCAACTGTACCATTTAGTATTGGCTTGTCATTTTCCAATGCTTCTACAAGATCCTGGTTAGGTTTCTTCTGTGTCTTATCAAATTGACCACCATCATTTACAGCAATCTTCTTTTGTTCCTGTTGATACCTTGCATTCTCTACCTCGTTAGCACTGGCATACTCTTCGCCACCTAATCCGATACTTGCTAACGCTCTACCTATTGCAGATGTCTCGCAGTTCTCTAATGCAGATGTACTATTGATCCTGCCTTTACTTCTATCCTCTTCAGCATATCCTGTACCTAATAGGGATATTGCATTATTACTATCCCTTCTATCATCTACATTGATTGTTGCTTTAACCTGGATAATGTTGCCATCATCCTTAACGATCTCTGTAATGATTTGGGTGTGCATTTTGCCATAACGCTCGTAGAAAAGATTAATCCTTTCTGCAACCGTTCGGTATTGTTTGCCATGTATATTAACTGACATAGTTACTCCTGTTATTTAACTCTGAATGTTCTGATAGGACTGCCCTCAACCTGGTACTTCTTAAATAGGTCAGGATGATCCTCTTTAAATGATTTCTGATCAAACCTGGATCTGGCTTTGGTATTGTTCCAGGACACAATCTTTTCATCCTCATACAAAAGGGCATTTGCTTCTCCCATTTCTTTCTGTATCTCGATCTTAAATTCCTTAATCGTTCCATCAATAGCCTTCTTCTCCTGCATCAGCTTCTTTAAGGTTTCAACCCTGGCTACTAACTCCAACCCAGCTTCCTTTGTATGGCCATTCGCAACAGGATAAAGACTCTTAATATCCCCTTCTGTTGTAGGCTCTGGAGGATGCTCTGGAACAATATGATTAAACCAGAAATCCACACATTTATTCTGAACCATTTCAGCAAACTCTGGATCAAAATCATACTCCTGAATCTCAAACTTTTCTGGACCAGCATAACCAAAAGTAAGAATCGCCACATAGGCTTTTTTCATACCTGTGATCAGCATCTGTCCCTGGATCTGTGTGTAGTATTGTATTGGTAGTTCAGCACCCCAAGACTCCCTGGCAAGGGTGGATGCGGTTTTAATCTCCAGGACTGCCTCATGGTCATCAAAATGACATACTCCATCGAGATTGGTTGCCAGGAAATCATACTTGGGATGAAATCGTACATAGCCATCAACAGCTACTGCACAACCTAATTTTTCTTCAACCCATTTGGCTATCATAGGTTCAGAGTCTCTTCCAAACTTCATGCGAAGATTGTCAAAGGGTTCGTAGCCATGTATCTTCTCGTTATAGATTTCTAAACGAGTCTTATACTTATTATATAGTTCTGCTACAGCATACCATTCACTTGTCCCTATATAAGTCTGTCTTAATTCCAGATCTAAATCTGGTCCTTGTTTGATAGGATCTCTCAAAGCACTACCCTCACGATGTTGAATAAAAATCCAACTGTGATTAGCACTGCAATGACTACTTCTAATATTTCTTCAAATACTTTCATATTCACACTCCAATGGTAAAGATTCATTACAATCCAGGCAGAACAGATCTTCTCCCACATTATTCTCTGGCTCTGCTGGAACCCACTCTTTATTCTTATGCTCACAAAGGTTTGCCCGACCTGAAACATTTGCTTCTTTTGTAGTTGTGGGAAGAGGTAAATGCGGAGCAACAGATCGGGCGAGGTTTTGGTTTTTTTTCATAGGATAAGGCATCTTCACTCTCCTATGTAATCGTTAATGAAATAAAAGTCAGTTTCAACCATCCTGATTAAGTTGAGAATAGCAACAGGAATGACTACTGATTGACCATACTTATGAAAATATTTTTTATTCTTATCGTATTTCTCATCAAAATCAGCACCCCAATTACCAGCAAAACATTTCCAGGTTTCTACAGGATCAAATAAATCAATCATTACTTAATCCTCCTTATTTCAAACTCATCCCAAGAAATACGGGAATAAATTGTGCGAAGATATGTTATTGCATCTTTTTTGGTTTTAAAGTGTTTTGCTTTTTCAATATTTTCGGTTATGTGTTTACCATATGGCACTTTACCAAGCATTAAAAAGCCTTCAAGAAATTTCTCTTCACCCTTATAATCCATTCCCAAAGAAATAACCCAATTCATTACTTACCCCCTTCAGCAAGTTTTACAGCATCTTTAAAAGTATTTCTTTGTCCTAAATAACCATTTTCTTTTTGCAACAATACCTTATAACATTTTTTATAGGTATTATTGTTTCTTGATGTGTATGATTCTTTCCTTGATATATCAACCCTAATGCCATTAATAATTTTGTAGTAGGCACCACCATGAGGGGCACATTTATGTCTAATCCAATTAGTTCCTTTTAAGTATTTCATTACTGACTCCAGGAATACCTACGGATACTGTCATTGATTTCACTATATCCTTCGTAATGCCCAAATATCTCGAACTTCTCTTTAATCTTTCTAATAATTGTATCAATGTCGTGGCTGTTGTATTTATCATCTCTATTAAAAGGTATTATTACAAATTCATGGATTATATTTTGTATCTCTCTTTCAAGAGATGGAACCATAAGTTCTTTAAACTCATACCACTTCATTCTGTTTTTGCCCATTGCGTAATACAGATGCTGTAGTACAAAGTATTCTGTTTCTGAATAAGTATATTCTTTCATGTCCTCTTCCCTTTTGTTTTATTTTATAGTGTTTGGACCTGGTACATCTTGCTCTCGATGTACGATTCCAGATCCACTTGTTTAACTCGGTATTGCCTGGCACTTAATTGCTGTGCTGGTAATTCCCCAGTCTTAATTAATATCAATACATCTCTGGTTCTTTTCAGAGCCAATATGTCTCTCACCTGTTCCGTAGTAAGTAATTGCAGTATGTTTTTATTGTTTTCCATTATGTCTTATTGTATCTTATTGGTATTAAAATGATATTATATGATATTAATTGATAGAATATATAATTTAATATAATTTGATACAATATATTTTTTTATATCATTTAATATCAAAATTATACAGGAGTATTTATGGGGACAGTAAAAGATTTTATTTTGTCAGTAAAATTAAGAGAGGGATTAAAATTTGATCACCAAGTTGCAGATTTAATAAATGTTGATTCTGCTAAACTGGCAAATTGGAAAAGTAGAGAAAGCCTACCGACTTCATATCAAAAATGGTATTGTGATAGATATAATATTGAACTAAAAGATTTTAACAAAGAAGTCAAATTAACCAACCCAGACATAGATTTAGAAGCAGATGACAATTTGGATAAAAATCAAAAATATATGATCTCTCTTCAAAAGGATAAGATTGAATCGATTGAAAAAGATCTTATTGATAAAAATAATCAGTTAGATATAATGAAAAAAAATCCTGTTCAATCTGCATTGTGGGAACAAATAACTCCAGATTTTGAAACCGAGGTTCAAATTAAGCCAAAAATGAATTGGTTTTCTATGGGGATGATGATTAAACAAGTTAAGATGACAGGTAATGGTAAGTGGGCAGAAAAATTAGGTATTACAGAAAAGGAATTAATAGATTATCACGATATTGGAGTTTGGCACGAGTGGGGTAAAAGCCCTATTGAACAAATAATGGTTAAGGATTCAAAAGATGCTATTACAAATGAAATACCAACATTAGAACAAATTATAAATTTTGTAAAAAATTTAACAGGAGATCATTATTATAGTAAAACTGTTGTTTATAAACATAAATCAAATACTGTTATTACTCATTGTGCAAGTAGAATAAAATGGTGGGAATCACCAAAAACTGTAATTACCAAAAACACAATACTTGAGCCCAATAAAATTAATTGAGTAGAATCTACAAAAGGACAGGATCACCTTATTGGTGGTATACAACTGGGGATTATCCAAACAGAATACGAAAATCCACTGGAACCAAAGATAAAAAAGTAGCCATTCGCATCCAGGCTAAATGGGACCAGGAGATCGCATTAAGAAATTCTGGTGTAGAAGTTCAAACTGTTGATTTACAAATAGCTTATCGTCATTATATAGACATAATAACACAAACCAAAAGTAAAAGCAGAAGTAGGGATATTAAATCTAAATTAAATATTTTTATGAAACTTAATCCTGGTATAACCAATAAACATCTTACATCTTTATTTTTACAAGAATATTATACAGATCGTAGGGATATGGGTAGGTCTCCAAAAACTATTTCAGAAGATCACAAAGTTATTGATAATTGGTGTGACTGGATGGTACTTATGGGATACCTTACAAAGAACCCAGAAAAGGGGCTTATTCGCCCAAAGCTGATAAAAGTAAAGCCCAGGCAATCGTTTACCAGGGATGAAGTATATACAGCTTTAGAAAATGCCAGGAAAGATAAAGATAGATTGTTTTGGTCTATCTTATACAAAACAGGATTACGATCTACAGATGCTTGTAATTTAAGCATTGATAATATTAATGGAAGGTTTATTGAATTAAACCAGGAAAAAACTGAAGAATACTTTGAACCAAGAAAAGTAGTAATTCCTATTCATAAAGAATTACAGGAACAAAATATATTTAATGTAATGACTCCTGGAGCCACAGGCAGATCCAGGGAACGATTAAAGGAAATATTACCACATGGCGATTTGCATTCCTTTCGCCATTCATTTGCTTCTCACCTGGAAGAGTTTGGTGCTACCAGGTGGGATACCAAATGTCTAATGGGACACAAAGCAAACGATGTAACTGCACAATATGTTAAGGTGAATGTAGAAAGGCTGTCTCCATTAATTAATATGTTATAGCAGTGTGACGGAATTGTGACGGGTTAAATACCTTCTACTGTATTCTATTGTCGTTAAATCACATTTAAGCAATAAACAAAAAACCCTCTGAAATAGAGGGTTTCTTGAGAGTAGCGGGGGAAGGATTCGAACCTCCGACCTTCGGGTTATGAGCCCCTAAACCTTGTTAATATTGTTGAACTTACAGGGATGTGTGTCGGATTGTCCGTCACATTAGACCGTTAATGCTCTTCTAAACCATCCAAACCAATATTTTTCCTGGGTTGGTTTTTTTATTACAATACTTGCAAACTTTAATACTCTGTATGCTCGTAATCTATCAGGTTCCAGGTTCTTACAAGCTGATAAGGTTGCTGGACCAATACCTCCATCTACAGCTATATCGTATGTATTTTTACCATTACAGGCCTGTTGCAATACTTTGACTGCACCTCTACGACCAAAGTTTACAACCATGTCAAAATAGATTTCTCTTATTTGAGCAGGAACCTGATCTGCTTTGGATGGAACCCAGTAATCATTATAATATAACTCCTCGGCATAATCCCTGGTAAGGTTTTCAATGTCCTCACCTGGATATGCTCTTTGACTTATACCATACTTTGTAGTTCCACCAGGGTCATGGGGATCCTTTGTTATCTTGGATCCCCCTTCTGACTCTATTACTCTATCTATAATTTCATCAAACGTCATTAGAATGGCGTATCGTCATCTTCTTGGATTGATTGCTGGTTTGACTGTTCCTGGTAATCACTTATACTTAATGATAAGAAATTCATACTGGGATCAGACTTGGATGTTTTTTTCCATCCAGCTAATCGTTTCTTACTACCATTGATAACTACATTGCCTGTGTAGTCGGGTTGGTTATCTTTTTCTTTCCGATCATTTACGAAAAGAACACCGCTATTGTCGTATTCTGGCATTGGGTGTCTCCTTTTTGTTGTTAAAAAAAACTTTAGTCAGCAGGGTATCCCAAAGACTCTGCAACTTTATCAGTTAAAGTGTCTATGGAAGCTGTAGCCATTTTTAAACTTTGCTTATCAGTTACTTTATCTTTTAATGATTTTGGCATTTTAGATACAAGAACCTTTGCTACTTGCTCTTCAACTTCTGGTGATTGTATGTGCTTTACTACAATTTCAAACACATACTTAAATATGAACTTCTTGTATTTTTTAAGGATTCTTCTCATGGGTTTTTCCTTTTATTTTGATTCCTAAATAAATAATACTCATTACTGCTACAACACACTGTAACAACAAATTTATTTCAGCCAGGTATACACCGTAATTGGCAAAACTAATACTGGTTACTTTTAGACTATCCATTATTTTCCTGATCCATTGATGCGACCAGATAAATATGAGACCTTGTCACTTAAATCATCGATCTCACGAAGTACAGCCTCGTGTCGGCGATTACGTTCATCCGATTGTTGCTCTGATTCTCTTTGAATCCTGTCTACAAGTTTTAAAATAATTGATTGACTATTTGATATTATTTCTGAAGTCTTACTTAATATTTCTCTAATGGCTTCTAACTCCCCATCCTGGTGTTTTTGTGACTTTATTAAATTTGTAATCATAAAACCAAAAAGTAAGCTGATTACTCCTGTGGCTCCTAAAGTACCCCAACTTTCCAATAAGATTACAGGATCCATACTTACCCTTTAAGACATTTTGCAAATCGTTTTAAAACTCGCTTGGTTATGTGGTGCTTACCTGTATTTCTTGCTATCATTAATATGGCCTGTTCTCTGATCTTTGATTCTTGCTGTTCACTCACTGGGCTTTGATCTCTTCGAGTCTATCATGCTTATAGCAATAGTTGACATCACTATTAATAAAACCATGATACCAATGAGTAATTGAATCAACATCCGTTATCTCTGTAAATACCACGCTTGAAACAGAATCCTGTGGTGCGAGAGGGATGTTTCCTACGATCCATCCCTGGTTTGTGCAACTTGTAAGTAACAGGAATATTAAAAGAACTGCTGGTGTTTTCATGGAGTACGATAAAATCCCCGTTATTTAGTTTCTTGATTTGGTTTTTCACCCAGACCTTGCTCTCTTAACCCATCCTCAAAGGCTTTTAATCCAAATTGCATTTGAACTAAATTAAAATTTGCTCTTTCTATTTTGTTGAGTAAATCCTGCCTGTGTGACAACATTGCTTTTGCTTCTGGTGACATAGCATCTATGTCTTTTTGTGTGTACTCTTTGCCGAGTATATTTACTTTAGGCTCTTCTTTCTTTTTTGCCATTGGTAACTCCTACTTGTTATTAATTAAAGTTTTTTAAAATCCTCTATTGCTAATGCAATTCCATCAGATAATGCTTTGGCACTTGCCATATCAGCATCATATCTTGATTTTTCAGATTCTAATTCAGATAAACTATATTCTTGTTCACTATCAGCTAAAGCATCACCAGTTTCAGCATTCCATCTTTTCTGCACTAAAGAAATATATGATTCTTTCTTTTCTGCTACTGCTTCTCGTACAACCTTACCATCTTCGTCTTTAACTTCGCTAATAGCTTCCTGTATTATTCTTTCTTTGCTTTTAAAATCGGCTGTCTTACCTTTCTTATCAGCGTATTTTGCCCAATTCATTATGAGACTCCTTATTTGTTTTCTAATTCAGCTACTTTTGCAGACAACTCTTGTACTGCCTTAATTAATGGTGCAATAAATTGAATATAATCTGCTCTTAAATGAGATTCGTCACTTGCATCAATACCAGCAAAATCATTTTTATTTCCTTTCTTGTTTAAAACATCAATAACCTGTTGTGCAATAATTCCATATCTTGTTGGATGTTTTTCATCATCATCTTTCTTTTTGTATTTTGATGGTTTTAATTCATTTATAAACTCTAATCCCAAATCACATTCTTCTATATTCTTTTTATATCGTTCATCGGATGTATCTGTAATACTTCCTTCATAATAAACATCTTTCCATGCTCTGGATGATGCTCCTAAATCTTGAGTATTGTCAGTACCAGGTTGTAGTGAGCCATCAAATATTCTAACATTAATAGTATTTGCAACAGCCAATTTTAGTTGGTCATCGCTATGATCATACTGTATAAATCCACCAGTACCAGCATCATTAAAACGAATGGTTTGACCAGAGGTGTTTCCTGGTGCTAAATAAAAATCAGTTACAGAACTATTACCAAGTGATACTGTGTTATCCCCTTGCCCTAATGCTCCATATCCAATTACTGTCTGATTTACTGCTGTTGAACCACTTACATCTGCTACTCTTCCTACACAGGTATTTTCATCTCCTGTGGTAATTGTATCTCCTGCACCTTGACCTACTAAAGTATTACCATTAGACGCACCTTCTAATAAATAACCAGCTTCTTCTCCAATACAAGTATTCCAAGAACCTGTAAATGGAGTTGAATCATTTCCATGACCAGCTAAATGACCTACAAAAGTATTTAGACTTGCTGTTGTTGCATTAGTTCCTGCTTCAAAACCTATTGCTACATTTGCTGAACCAGACGTTAAGTCTGTAAGTGCATCTCTTCCTATTGCTACAGTTCCATCTGCATTCGTACTGTCTATCGCATCTCCAGCAAATGTTCCTATCAAAACCATATTACTTGAACTGGTTGCAGATGCACCAGCATCTACTCCTATCAGTACATTTCTTACCCCACTTGTTAAGGCAACTCCACTTTTTTGCCCTAAAGCAGTATTTCCTTGACCATAAGCAAGTTTTAATGATTCATAACCAACTGCTGTAATATTAGAACCGCTCTGACCAGATGTGCCTAATCCAGAATTATATCCAATATGCGTATTGTGAATACCTGTCTCGTTGTAAAAACCAGCCTCTACTCCAATTGCCATATTGCCTGTTGTTGCTGTTGAAGAATTTTGCAGAGACAAAGCATTAAAACCAATAGCTATTGACCTATTTCCTGTATCTTCAGTTCCTAAAGCTCCGTATCCAATAGCTACGCTTCTATCTCCAGATGTTAATTTATCTCCAGCTTGATAACCTATAACTACATTTCTATGTCCTGTAGTCATATCATTACCAGCTTCATGCCCGATCAAAACATTTTCATCACCATTTGTAGTAAGTGCATTACCAGCTAACTTTCCAAAGACAGTATTGTCTGCACCACCACCAGTATTATTGCTTAGTGAAATTCTGGAGTTGGTGTCAAATTTAGCTACTTGAGTACTTGTGCATTCAAAAAGTATACGACCACTTCCACCACCATCTTCTATTTGAATTTTATCAGCACCACCTTCAGCAGTTAAAGATAATCCAGATGTTCCACCAGTTACATATAAATAGTTATTAGAGTTTAAGTTTATAGATGCTGTAGCTTGAGTAGTAGTACCACTAAATGTTAATTTTTCATCTAAGTTTAAAGTACCAGCCCTTGTTAAATAAACTCTTTCATTCCATGTACCATCATTGTCTGACCTTCCAAAAAAACCAAGTCTATCATTATCACTTGAAATTTTAAACTTACCCCCACCATCACCAGTACCAGATTCATCTGTATCATTAAATTCTATTACAGGAGCAGACCTTACTAATGTTAAACCATAGCCATTGACTTCTACTTTTCCAGCAAATGTACTTGCACCATCTTGACCAATGACCATTACAGGATCTCCATTAGTACTTGCCCCATTAGCCGTAGTGTAAAATTCTAACTTTGTTCCTTCTGATGTTGCTTCATTCCATGTTTCAGTACACTTTGCTACAATTTTTGCACCTATACCATATGAACTTCCACCACTATCTTTTCCTTTAAAAAGTATAGAGCCAAGAGTTGATGAACTTGTAAGGTTTGTTCCTGTGTTAGCTAATGAAATATCTCCACCACTACTTGTTGATCCACCCACCATAAATGTACTATTGGGGTCTGTCACACCAATACCAACATTGCCAGAGGTATCTATAACCATTCTATAGCTACCAGCAGTATTTAGAAATAAAAACTCATTGTTATGACTAAATCCAACTTCTCCTCTATATCGGGCATTTGAACTTGTACCATCTGCAAAAGCAACAGTTCCATTGTTACTTCCACCTGAAACTATAGTCACACCTGTGCTTCCTGATGTTGCACCCAATACAAGATTATCATAATCGGTATAATAACTTGTAGGAGTTAAACCGCCAAATGCAATATTCCCAGAAGTATCTATGGATAACCTTACTGCATTATCAGTAACATCGAAAATTGAAAATCCTGCAGATGTTGAGCCTATTATACCAGCCATTAATTCAAAACTTTCTCCATTTGTCAATCTTATTCCATCTGCAGTAGTTGTACCACTTTGAGTAATATGTAGCTGAGAAGATGGCTGACCTCCTATTCCAAGCCTATCTCTATTTAAAAATAATGGCGATGCTGATCCATCTCCATCTACTACTTGTATTGCATTAGTTCCATCTCCATCTATTAATGTATCTGTATTGCCATTTAATTTTAAAAGCGAGGTATAACTACTCGCTACGCTTACGCCTGATAAACTTGCCATAATATTCCTTTAGTCTAATTCATCCCAGGGAGTATCTAAATCCTCCCAATTCGATACAATAAGAGCCCAGCCACCTACAAGTCCTTCTAATACTTGTAAACAAGATCTGGCGAAATTGACTCCGAACTGAATCATAATTAATAAAGTAAGATAATATCACCACTGTCTACGGTTGCATCTCCAGTAGTGGTTGCTTTGGTTGGTCTAATCGGTAAGAAAGAACCAGAGTTACAGTTTTTAAAGGTTACTGCTGTACCATCTAACGTAAACTTATAATCGTCAGATACGCCTATGTATACGCCTTTTGGTTGTGCAAATGTACCTGTACCTGTATGTACAACTGCTTTGTTTGCTGATCCTAACCCTTTTACGGTTGATATTGACGAGCCACTTGCCATTTGTGCTAATCTCCTTTTAAAGAATGCTCTTTATTGTGGGGATAAAAAAAGCCCCAGGTTATGATTCCCGAGGCTACAGGAGTGTCTGAATTTCCAAAGGTGTAGCAACCAAAGGCAAATTTATTTTAATAATTTATTTTAGGTTGTATGACTACTTTTTTCTGTGATTGCTTTTTAGATTTTTTTTCATCAAACGTAAAGCCTATTGCTTCTCTAACTGGTTTTTCTGCTTCACCTTTTGCAACTTTTATTGCACCAAACAAAGTTCTTTTAATACCAGCATATGGCAACCCTAATGCTTTGGTGATTGCAAGTAAAAAATTATTAACAATGTACCAGGTGTTTTCTGTATCAAAATCTTTTTTACCTAAATAGATTTGTCTCATTCTACCTAATGATTTATTCGCATCATTAAATGGATCTAATATAGATATTTCTCCTGCTTTACCATACCGTTTGCCACCTAATGTCTGTACAATAGTTTCTATGCCTTGACCAAAAAACATAATACCATAAAACGGAGAAAGCACTAATGATAATATTTGATCTTCCTCATCAAATTCAAAACCATTAGCAATCCAAGTAAACAAAGAAGGCAATACAAATTGAGCAATAAATATTTTACGAACATTTTCTGATATTGTTCCCCTTCCTGCCATAAGGTTTCTATACCCACTCATCCACATTCTGTAATATTGATTTGGAGATGTCATAAACATTGTAAACAGTTTAGCAAACGAACCACCTCGTTGTATGTCTGATAAATCTTCTAACTCTCCTGACTGCTGGGCTCGTAAGGTGCTTGATTCGAATTTCTTCATAGCAATTGCTTCTGCTTCTGCCTTTGTTTTTCCTGCCTTAATCGCCTTTTTATATTCATACTTATACAAAGGATACCCTCCCATGTATATTGCAGTTTTATCACCAAATTTTGTTAATGCATACGCTACATTGTTTAACAAGTCTGTACCTGTTAATCTGTTGCCTGGTTTTATTTGTCGCATCGCAAGAGCAATATCTCTTTCCATACCAGCTTCGTATCTCATATCCAACATATTTGATTTACTTAATGTTTTTAACATCTTTCTTGCTTCGATAGGATTGGCTAATGAAAAAAAGTTTTTGGTCCAATCTGCAATAGGAATATCACTTGCATATGCTGGTATAGATGCCAACTGTTTTAAAAATACAACAGGATTTAATCCAATAACTGCACGACTAAAATTTGCTCGTAATACATCTAAAAACCCTACGCTTTGACTTCGGTCTATACCACCCCTGGCCAAATCATCCATAAATTTATTTAGGACTCTGCTAATAGGCTTTCCATGAAAATCAACAATCGATCGACTAATATTACGATTACTAAATACCGTTCGCAGTTCTCTCATTACGTTTGTGTAAGCAATAAAATGCTCCATTTCTGTAATGTGCTGAAGCATAATAGTGTCACCATCGACCCACAATAATTCTTCTACATTGCTAACACGAGACTTCAACGAACCATTTTGCACAGATCCAAAAGGTGTTTTTTTCTTGTCAAAAGTTGGATCACCTTCATCCCCTTTAGATCCTATACTTCGTTTGATAGGAGAGTACACAGGGTTGAACGGTAAGTTTACATAGAATCGTTGTCTAAATACTTTGTTTACTCTTTGGTAGTACATCGGATAGAACTCATTCAATTGCCATTTTGCCCAATCTAAAACTTCTTTTGGCAACTGTTCTTCTATCTGGCGTTGCGTTTTCATTACATCCCAACCCATTTTTTCAAACGTAGGATGCAATGTAGAATCCTGTAATTCCATCCATTTTTTATAGGCTTGATTGTAGGTTAGTTCACTGGTAATCATTGGGCCTTTTATATCGCCTATTTTACCATCGTTGTGACGTAAAGTAATTGTATCTATGTTATTTTGATTGATTCTGTTTTTAAGTTTTCTGCCTTTAAGTTTGTATATCTCGGATGCTTTATCTTTTAATAAGGTTGTCATTTCTCTCATGCCATTAAACTCTGCAAGTTTTGCCTGGCGAATCTGTGGCATAAAATATTGATTAATTAAAGACTGTAACGGTTTTGATGTTTTATCCAACCTGGACAACTTATCAAATAAGTATTCCATAGATTGACTTCTATTATCAATTTCAGATAGTGCTTCTCGTATTGCACCCATTTCTTTTGGTTTTAATTGTTGTACCCCTGCCTGGGTTTGTGGTCCTGCTCCTCCTGTAATAATGTCTAATATCTGATCTGATATTTCTTTCATCCTGGTCTTATATGCTTCTCTATCTTCCAATACTTGCATACGACCTTGCTCAACCAAACTATCAAATTGTTCTGTGGCCCTGACAATATCTTCTGTGGTTTTATCTTTTATAGCACCATAGGTCATCAATATATTTAAATCTAACGATTGTTGATCTGTAGGCTCCCCATTGTTATCAATCATTTCCATTAACAATTCTATTTGACTTTCCGCATCAGCAACTGACAGCTTGTATACTTTGTTTATTTCACTTACAATGTCCTGTACATCTGCACCTACTTGACCTCTTGGAATACCATTTACTTTTTTAATCTTTGCTTTTTTCTTAACTGTTTTATTCCATTTTGCAAGAGCAGTACGTTTGTTTACTTTGTCTACAACCCTGTTAATTCTTTCCAATGCTTCCAGCATTTGCTTGGCCCGTTTAGCATCTCTAACTTTAGCAAGTAATCCTGTTACTTCCGATTTACTGTATATACCTCTGGGTAAGTTTTCTCTGGCGTATTTTGTAACAATCTTTTGCAGTTTTGCTATTTCTTTTTCTTTTTCTACTGCACCTAAACGGTATGCTCTAATAATTCTGTTTTTAAGATTAGACCTGGTAATATTCATGTCTTGAATCTTTTTTAATTCTTTTTCTATTGGAGTAGGATCTTCTGTTCTTACTTGTTTTATGCGAATAATCCCATATAAATCCATAGCTGTTTTTATAGCATCTTCTGGGTATCCTAACTGTACAAGGTCTATTTCAAAATCTTGCTTTGTATATTCTTTTTTTGACCCTTTTTGATTTTGATATAACTCTGCTAAAGGTGTGACTAAATTTTCAGGAGATAACCTAAATGATATTCTGGGATCCTGTGGGTTAAATGTACCCTTGTTAAATATGGATTTGATTTGAGTAGGTTCAAAAACTTGATATATACTATGTTCTTTATCAATAATACCATCATACCCTTCACTTTTCCATTTTCTTATTTTTTCTGGAGTAGGTCCCATTAAATCTTTTTCATAAGTAACATAATATGGTTTATTCATTTGAAGGTAGACTGGCATCACATTTCCACCTAACTGTCTACCACCACCAGCAGGAGTCTTTATAATATCGCTATCTTCTTTTAACCATGATTCTGCATAGTCACTTGCAAGGTTTGGATCTGGTGTAAAATAAAAACCACTTATGCCATCTCCATAAAGTTTTGATTTATCAAATTCATCAAATGACTTACCAGTTCCATGATACACAACCAGGGGATTACCATCTTTATCTTTTACCTGGGATCCTTTAAACCATTTTTTAAAGGAAGGGGATTTTAGGACATCGTCAGTGGAACTTAATCTATAAGAAGGCTTGGGTTTAGCCTTGAGTTGTTTTAGGAGTCGTTCTCTGTCTGCTTTACGTTTGTAGAAATCTGGTAAAAACTTGGAGACTGCTTTTGGGATACCAGTTTTGGTCTTACTTTGGTAGTCTTGGATAATTCCAATAAATCTTTTTCGAGCCTCTTTGCGGTCGGACTCATTTGTAAGGAATTGGAACTCGCCTTTTTGTTTTGTGTATTCTTTTGCATTGTATTTATCCGCTATAGCGTTAACTAATTTATTATTTATATCTCCCATATCCCACAATAAAATATCTTGCTGATTACCTCTGATTCTTATTGTTTTGTTTGGGATTCCATTGTTTTGCATTACTTGTTTTAAATCTATTAAATCAGTTTGATCAATTGTTATTTTTAGCAACGAATGAGGACCATCTTCGCTTCCTATAAAATTTGTAACATCTATTTGATTAAACATCAGCCCAGCTAAAGCCCCACGATATGTTAACAAGTCTTTATCTTGTTTTCCAAAAAACCTACTTACCAATGCTGGTTCATCACCGTATTCTTCTGTAAAACCAACTGTACTTCTGGTTGCTGTACCCAATCCTAATTCTTCATCTAATTGCGATACAAACTGTCTGGCCTTAAACTGTCTTTCTCCCCCTGCTCTTTGTACTGCTTGTTCTGGGGTTGTATCTTCGGTTTCTCGGCTAAAAAATTGAAAGTCTGGGTTAGGTGTCCCTGTAAATACATCTTTGCCAGTTTGAGCCATTTCTACTAATTCTTTTGCAATTTTACTTTCATCTGTTGTCATTAGAAAATTGGTTTGAGTTACCATCATACCCCAATTTTTCTTACGCATATCAGATTCAGGCAATTCTTCTATTAAGTTATCAATCGGTATAGGCTCTTTTAACTCTACCAAATTGTCAAAAATTTGTTCAGCAGGATAAACTTCATGTTTTCTGAATCTATCTTTACCAGTTCGTATTTCTTTTAATGTACCCACATAGACAATTTTTCTTCTTAACTGTGGAGCATCTGGCTCTGCATTATCCAAAGCAATTTGAGTTAAATTAATTTTAGGTTTCTTTTTTGCTTTAGGTTTCTTCTGATTAAACTCTTGAATCTCTTTATTAACGATTCCTGCTACCTTTTTTACATCGTTATCGTTGTCTTTAAGTAGTTTGTTTACTCTTCGTTTACCAACCGATTTTGCTAATTCTTCCTTTACTCTATTTTGAAAAGAGGGATTGGCTTCCTGACTTCCTTTAATTTGATCATATGCAATAACTGCTACAGTGTTAAAACCTTCTTTGCCTCGATTAACTAACTTTGTCGCACCAGCTTTTGACAATGCAAATCCATTATAGTTTTCTGTATATCGCAAACCAAAAGGATCCAGTTTACCATCTAAATCTCTGGCTACCATATCTGCACCAATCAAAAAAACACCTGTAGGATTGACTTCTCCTACTTCTGTAATTCTATAACTTGCCCCACCATCAGGATCTCTTTTGGATTTAGATAGTTTAGCTTGTTCTACCTTTTGTCCTACTTTTTTGAAATCTGTAGCTTCTTTTAACTTGGTAATTAAAGAGTCGCTTACTTTGCCTTCTCGAATAGCTTTTCGGAGTTGAAAGGAATCTTTGAGAAGTTTTCGAGCCTGTGCAATGAATCGATTAAAAACATCTTTGAGTCTTGCTCCGATGGATTCGTGGACTTTTCCTTGAGTCGCAAACCGTACTGCCATTGAACTGAACCATTCTTTGTTGGATTCTCCTTTGCTTGTTTCTCCTGTGGCTTCGTAGAAATTTTTTCTATCTTCTGAAATAATAGCTTCAAATTCTTGCTCTCCTATATTAGATGATTCTGCATTGTAGTAGACTTCAGCCATTTCTTCGTTTACAGCAACAAATTCATCTGCTAATCGTTGTTCTGTTCCTGCTGTAGATAAACGTACGACATGGCCAGATGTACGCCCTGTAACCATGATTTTTTTAGGATCTAATGTTTCTTCCAATCCATGTTCGTTTAAAATTTCTGCTACTCGATCATTGGATAATTCTTCTTGCTCTACTTCGTCAGCCAGTGTTCGGTCCAGGTATTCTCTTTCTATAGTTACGCCAGACTCTTCTTGTGCTTTTTCTATCATCTTTCCAACAAAATCTTTGCCTTCTATTTGCTGTTCTTTAATGTTTGCTCTGGCAGTAGCCTCACGAAACTCTGCTTCCGTTTCTGGAAACTTTTCCATCTCCAGATTTCTGCGAATAACTTCTTTTCCTAAATCGGATTGTGGCTCTATTTCACCTGTTTCCTGACTAATACCAAGTTCCATCGCTTCATCTTTTGTAACAGCCTTTACAAAATTGCTTATATCCTGATTAGAAAGTTGTTTTAACTGGCCTGTTTCTAATGCATCTAAACCTTTTGCTTTCGCATTTCTAATTCTATCTTGTTTAAATTTTTGTGTTGCTAACCGAGTCGCACCCGATGGAGCAGATTGCCCTATTTCAGCTATACCTTCAGCAATAATCGCTGATGGCTGTATCTCTTCTCCTGCACTTACTTGTCCTGTTGCTTCACCAGCCGACCCTAATACTGCCTGTGTTCCTACTTCTTTTGATCCCTGGATGGCTTTACTTGCTAATGATTTTCCTGGTTTCATAAAACGACCAGCAACACCAGCACTGACTAAATCAAATATGGCAATAGGTACACCTTTACGCAGTCCCAACTCTCTTGCTTCTGACATTATTTTTTGATCAGAAAACCCTCTTGCTAAATCATCTGGATCTTCAACATTTACGCCTAACTCACCCATGACTTCTAACATCTTTCCACTGTATTCCAAACCAAGAGAAGTCAAACCAGCAGAAGTAATACCTCCATACAATGCACCTGAAGTTGCTCCTGCTAATGTACCTAACCCAGGTACAATTGACCCTACTCCTGCACCTATCCCTGCACCTGTCATTGCTCCTGCAATTTGTGTCGGTAAAAATGAGGCCATTGATTCTGCAACCAATTGACTGGTTATTTCTACGGGATCTACTGCTAATGTTTTTAGTGCTTTTCCGAATGTTTCTGCTTTATTAAACTCATTATAGGCTTTGGATCTTGGTATTCCTCTTATCTCTGCCTGTAAAGATGCAATTTCTTTTAGTCGATTTTCTGCATCTAATCCACCTTCCATCTTAATAACATTTCGTGCCAGTTGTCCTTGTTTATACCCTGATTTAATTGCATTTATAAATCCTGTCCATTGATTGGTTTCACCTGGTTGCAATCCAGGTTTAACTAATGGTTCCTGAACGGGTTGTTTTTGAGGTTGTTGAGATGAAAATGGTCTGCCTGTAAAATAGCTGGTATCTCTGTATGCATTTTGCGTAACAGCTTTTTGTATTTCAGGAACTTCATTAACAACCTGTTTTTCTATGCGTTGTATTTCACCTAATCTTTTTGCAGGATCAGGAGCATTTAATATATTATCTTGGCGTTCTTGTTCTATCTGTAGATCATTGTATGCCTGATCCAGAATATCATCTAAATAATTTCGCTGTGGTTGCTGATTTAAAGGATCTGCCATTATCTATTTTTAAGCTGTGTTAGCAATGGAATAATACCTTTCCCATATTTTTTAATTAAATCTTGAGTTGCTCTTTTTTCTGCTAACTCTCGTTGTACTTTGGGATCCAATCCTGATGCTTCTTTCATGTATTTTTTCACATTCGCAAGAATTTCATTTGTTATTTCACCTCGGTTTCTATCTATTTTTCTTATATCAGGCGTTGTTGTTCCAAATTTCTGTGCTAATCCTGCTAATTTTAGACTGTCTCCATATGCCTGGGCTTGTTCTTTAAATAACTCATTCCCTGGTATTTCTGTAAATACTAAATCCCTTACAGGTTTTCCTTCTTGATCTACTACGTTTTCTCCATCTATTTTTCTTTGTACTGCTGATGTTTTATATGCAAGGTCTCTAAACTGTTGTCTTTTTTTACCAAATCGTAAAATATCCTCTGATGGAGTTGCTTTTCTTTTTTCTTCCTGTAATTCTCGGCTGGTTTTTAATTGGTCTTTTAATTGATCTTTTTGTTTTTGTTCTTTGTACTCTGGGGTTGCCTTTTGCATTTCTTCTTCTGCTAATCGACTCTGCCTTAATGTATCTGCAAAATTTTTCTTTTTTCTTTTTTCAACATTACTTAATAATGATTTTCTCCAATCTTCCATTTTAATTTCCTAATCCTGCTAAAAATTCAAAAAATTTATCGATCTCTTCGTCTGTTAATGGATTTGGTCCTTTTTTCAATTGCTTTCGATATGTATCAGCATCTAATTCACCTGATCTAATTGCGTTAAAAGCATTGGTTACGCCTGATGCATCGGCAATCTTTGTTTTTTGAGCGTACATTTCCAACTGCCTTTTGTTATCTGGAGTTAATCCATCCCCTCCAACAAAACCAATACTTTGGCCTGTGTCAGGATCAAATCTTTCGCTAAAGTTTCCTTGTCCAAATTTGGACATTGCACCTAAATAGGATTGATTTCTTGACTGTGCCTTTTGTGCTTTTGCTCCGTAAATATTTCCTGCTGTTTCCAATCCTGCCAAAGCCATATTTATACCAGCCTGTCTACGTTCTGCTGTGTCTCGATCCATTGCCCTGGCATAATTTTGCCTGGCTGTTGATTTTGCTCGTTCCTCCCTGGATGAAATACCTCTGGCTGTGTCGGTTACTGTTCTTCTTACATCTGCTTCAGCTTCTCGCAATCCTCTTTGTATAGCTACCGAGCCTCCCATACCCCTGTTAATTGCACTGCCAATGTATCTATTTCTTGCTACCTGGGCGTTTCTTCCTGCTGTTGTACCTACTTTATCCAGGATGTTTTTTTCCTGTGCTTGAGATAAAAAACCTTCTCTGCCTTGTTCTCGTAACATTTTACCATATCTGGTATTTTTAAATTTAGGTTGTAACAATCTTGACCCAGCTTTAAATGCTCTTCCAGCACCCTGGGCTATCATCATCATGGTCATGGGATCCATAATTTACTCCGTTTCTATTCTCATTCGTTCCACCGAGAATGGATTGGTACTCGATGGAGTGGTTATTTCTATTTCAAATTTCTTTCCATATCGTTTGATTGGAAACCTGTTTACGCCACCATCGGCTGTAATTGTTTTGGTAAACGATGCAGAGCCAGACCCATCCAGGTATACGTTTACTGTTAAGCTATCTGTGCCTGTAAACTGTATCATTCCGTAACGAATTAATCTTTTTTTATCCAGATCTAATCTAAACTTTTTAGATTTCCAGGCTATTCCTACTGCTTCATCTACATCAAATTTTTTTATATCTGTATCGGTATTATCCCAGGCTAAAGGTCCACTATTTTCCCCAAAAGTAAGTATGTCCAGGTTTGTAGAGGTATCTACTATTCTCCAAGTTTTTAATACAATATGGTACGCCCATACAACTTGGGTTGCTGGACTGCCTATGTCCCAAGTGTACAATAATTCATTATCCTTCTGATTGTAGATTCCTTTTATATCTTTTTTACTGATTGCTGAATCAAATTGATCTTCAATCGGCAAAGATATTTTTTCCATAATAGAAGGCGTAGCATCTGCACTGGCTATTGTATTGGCATCTATTTTGTAAATACCATCGTGATGTACAAAAAATACGCTATCATGGATTTCTACAATGCCTTCAGGGGCAATATTACCAATATTAATTTTAGATTCTTTTCTTCTCCAGGTTGTTGGGGTAGCAGGATCTATAATATCCAATACGAATATAGCCTGGGCTTTAAACACAATCAGTCTACCGAATATTTCAGATAATCCTGTAATTTGACCACCTTCTCTGTCAGGAAATGGAATTACGTTACTGACAGGTCGAACATCGTAAGCATTTAACTCACTGTAGGCGACCCAATCGTTTTGCTCTTCGTTTTTGTTTCCAGGATCTAACACAAGATTTCCCAAAAACAACCTACCTTTTAATATTTTTCCAAATTGGGCGTTTATCTTGATTTTTGTTTCTTGACCATAGGGATGTTCGCCTAATGAGGATAAACCTTTATCTATAATACTTATTTCGTTTAAAGAGTCGCTTACAACAGCCGATACATCTGCAAAGGTCGATACTGTTACATCGTCATCGGTCCAATTCCCAGCCTGAAACGCTCTATCTACCTCTATAAAAGTAAACCCTAATTGTTCATCCCAGGATGTGTATACTTTTTGAATATTAAACGTTCTGGTTACAACAGGACTAATTGGATTTTGATTTGAGTTAAGCATTGTTCCTGCTGTAAAATTTTTGGCAAGAATACTGCTTAATTTCATGGTTCCATCTGTATCTCTCCAGGGAGCCATTGTAAAGGTTCCTGCTGAATCTTCACTTGGAAGAGGAATAATAACACCCATGTATTTTCCTGCAAACGCACCTTGACTTTTAGTGCTAATTTGAGTATTCCAACCTGGTCCAATTTTTTCTTTATATATTTTCCAAGAATCGTTGTGAAATCTACCTACTATGGGATCGTCTGTTTCAAATTGATACCATCCCGTTACTGTGGCTGTATCTGCTTTTATTGGATCAAATTTGCTATGTTCTTTTGCAAGAGTGGCATCACCAGCAGATCCATCCCAACCTCTGGTCACCGTTAAATCATTTCCTACTATTCCTGTTACTTTTATTCTTTCATAATCATCAGCATCATCATCAACATAGCTATTTACTTCTCCGATTGACAAGTCTCTTTGACCTATTTTATAAACAGTATTGTTACTTATATTGCTTACATTGTTTACAGTAATCGTTGTATCCGTAGCGTTTAAATCTTCGTTTAATGTGGCTCCTGTCTGTTCAAATCCTGTTATTGCATCAATACGCTCTATCTTTTGTTTTTCATAAGATCCAACTTTTAAAGCATATTCAAAATTTAAACTTTGCCATACATAATAATTATTGTCCGTAATACCGTTTTGATCTGATGAAAGATTTTGTACAGTACCATCATTTAACCAATTTTTAATTGCATCGTCTTGATCTTTGATATAAGCAATTTTATCGGTATGTGCTTCTACATTCATTTTTAATTGTGCATCTGCTGAAGTGGTAGAAGTAACATTTGTATCTACAAATGTATAGGTAGTTATCAATTTATATGTTTCATAAACCCCACTAAATTTTTCAGCCCGATATACATTTAAACCTGTAATACGTTTGCTCATAGTAGAAATAGGCAGATCCAAAACTAATTTTATTTCTGACTTACTTACATCATCATCCCCTTCTATATTGGTAACAAATTGTTTAATGTTATCATCATCAATTTGTGTTTCTTGTACACCATCATAAATAGCTGTAATGGTGTATTTTATAGTATCTGAACCTCTTATTTCTTCATCAGTTTTAACTAACTCTACATTTTTAAATGTAAATGGATTCGTAAGTCTGTTTTGTTCTACAAACCAATCAGGACCATATATTTTACTGCCATTAAACAAACTTCGGTCAATATGCCCTATCCAGGTCCCCTTTGCTTCAGATGTTAAAACTTTTGCAATATTTCCAGGAAGCACTCGCAACGTATCCCCAAACGGTATAATAGGATTTTTATCCTTTTTGTGAAAAGTTGTTCCTACATCATATCTATCTATAATGTCAATCCATCGATATTCACAATCTCCTGTACCAGCCCAGGTATTTGCATACCAGCCAATATCTGACATTCTAAATACATCTGCACTATCAGCAAGAGGACTACCAGCCTGGGCTTCTGTTCCATAAACACAAACCCATGCTTTAGCATAGGTAAAAAAGTTTTGTGGAGTTGCACAATCAGCAAAACAAGTGGGGTTCCAGTTAACTTTTCCTGTAGAAACATCTGATCCTGGATTCATTATTTCTTCTACTCCCTTACTACTACTTACTCGATATAAAATACCTGAAGTGTCAGGGCTACTTGTATTGTCAGTACCTACCATTAAATATTTAACACCAGAAGGAATATTAAAGGCTTTATCAATAAAGACAATAGGTGCTGATGTGGTAAAAGTAGAAGCATTAACATCATTTCCATAAATAGTATTTATAATTGTAGATGATGTATGAGTTGAATATTGTATATAGTTTCCACCTGATCTTTGATACCATATTACAAGAGACTCTGATTTATTGCTATTTTCACCAAAATCCATTTTGGTAACTTGCTTAACAATACTATTCGCTAAATTGGTTCCGTATTGGGTCCAAGATGTTTCGGATGAAAGAATATCCAGTGTATATATTTTGGTTACATTAGAAGTATTAATTACAAGTGTAAGGTATTCGTGATTGACTTCTCCACTAAAATTTGTTGTTCCATCGGCATTAAGATTGTTGGTTTGAACTAAAGACGTAATGCCTTTTGTATTAATAATTGTTAATCCTGTTGTATCTATAATCGATGCACTGTTTGATGTAGTAACCTTGTATAAAACATTTAATCCTACTGCAACAAAATATAGATGACCATTGGCTATAGTCATATATGATTTAGAGCATAATGCACTATTAGAAAGCGTAATAGGCGTATCTTCGGATACGTTGCCATTGGCATCACAAGTATATTTTACTAAAAAATTAAAATTGGCTGTAGGGGTTCCATCCCGATAAGAATAATGGATATAAATTCCTTCATTAAAACTGATCATACCACAAATGGTAAAATCTGATTTTGTTCTATAGGTATTATAATTAGTTGTATTTAAATCAAGGTAACTACCACCTGTAGAACAGAATGCTAATTTATCAGCATTAGAAGGTCCTCCTTGAGCAATAGATAACACTCTCCCAGACGATGTAGGAGTAATAGCAATGCTTCCAATCGCACCAAAGGCTGATCCACCAAAACCCACTGCTTCATCAATTAAAACATGAGTATTATGCTTACCTCCCCATCCTTTGGTACTGGCTCCAGAAGTAAGAGTAGTTTCAAAAAAGTTTTTACCACCCCAGGGTCTGGCATTATCTGTATTTACACCTACCGATAGTGTACTTGGAATATGATCGGCTTGGTTGTATACACCAGCACCTGAAATACTTGCTTGTGGTGAAGCATTATCTTTACAATTCTGGACCAGCACATAATCATCCTCTACAAATCCATGAGCCGATGCAGTTTTAAACCAAACCACATCATTTTCTACCTGTAAATGATCCGTAACATCAGGCATTCCAAAATCAAACCACCAAAGTTTTACAACATTAGAATCATTAATTGTCACCAATAAATACCGATACCCATCTCCTGCATCATTCGGGCTTTGTGAACCCATCAAAAATTTATCAGAAACAAACGTATATATATTATAAACAGTGTATGTACCAACAGGAGAAGTAGCGTTATTTACAAAGGTCAAACCAATAGCAGGGACTGCTGATGATGTTCCTGCACCAAACGTTTTCTTTAACCTTCCTGCTTCAATCTTAAGGTTTTTTATCTCCTGGGCAACGTTATCTGGCAAATCCTCCAGGTCTGCATTGGTTAATGCACCCTCAAAATCTTTTATATCGATGTATTTTGCCATTAACTCACAGGATAGTTAGGATATACAGGATCGACCAGAGCGTTACTACTGCTGTAATCAAAGGGTAACCCTTCTCCGACTACATTTGTAGCTGGATTCTGGTTATATCTGGCTACAAACTCGAATCCTCGGTTCATTGCAGTGTTCATTCGGTCAGGTTTGTCAGATAATCGCCATAATTCTGCTTCTGCAAACTCTAATATTGCATCGTGAAAGATAGCGTTGAGGTCGCTGGTGTTATTTCCTGCTAATGCTGTCGGTGTTTTGATGTAATAACAGTCTACGTTAGCAGAATTGTTGTAAATATAAATTCTATTTTTAAAAATAAAGTATACGGGCTCTGTAGAACTAAACGATACATAGCCTGTAGAAAAGTCTTTGACGATTTCAAAGGATACTTTGCGTATAAATTCGCTGTTTGCAATGCGTACTCCCAGGATTCCCAATGGTCCACCAAATGGATTAGAATCTAAATCTCCTACTGATGGACTTCCAGAAGCCACTGTAGGAACAAAATAACTTTTAAAATAGGTATCTACATCGTTATCGGTACTCATACTGATACCTGTTTTGATTACATGGAGATCGGTCAGTAAATGCCTATTTAAGGACTGTATCAGCCTATCCTGGGCACGATTTAAGTATCGCAACTTGACTGTATCGGAAAAAAGATCCCCAGCAGAATCTTCCATCCTGTCTCCTAATATTGTTAGCATATCGTTTGTAGTCATTTGTTTCTCCAGATTGAAACGCCCCCCCTATAAAAGGGGGGATGTTTCGTTTATTGTGTTACTTATGCGTAGCTTTGTGGTGAATACAACTCTGTAACGACACAATGTGCCTTTCTGTTGGTTACCACCATGTTACCATAGGTATGTACTTTCTGCACAAATGTGTTACTCTGTGGATCTTCAACCATGTCAGATGCAGTAAACTTTGCACCAGAATTAAAGAACATATACAAGTAGTTTGTGTTCAAAAAGTAGATTCTTCCATCATTGTTTCCAGATTGTGCTGTAACAATATCCTGGTCAGCTACAATGTCAATACCTCTGTAAGACATTCCAACAAAGCCCATTTTAGCCATACGATCCGACTCTAAATTTCCACGCTTAAACTCGCCTAATTCAGATTCTAATAAATCGTAGTGATACTGTGACAATACAATAAGATCTGGGTTTTCACCTGTTTGTGCTTTTGCTTTTGCAATACCACGAGAAAGGATTCTTAAAATGTAAGTATCTTTACTCGGATCCTGCATATCGCCTTCATTAATTACATCACCAGCACCATCAGCAGGAGAAGTTGTATCTGTACTATCTGCAAAATCAGATGCTAACAATACAGGTGTTTGCCAGAATGTGTTAGATGCAGGAGACAATGCAACAGTGATTCCTCCTACGGTTCCAGCACCACTTCCTAATAGAACACCTAATGGATTAAAAGCATCTGTAGCCAAAGAAGTTGTAAACATATTTTCGGCAACTACTTTTTCTAACTGCTTTTGAAGGTTCTGTACTTTTGCACCTACAATGTTTTTAATGGCCTGTGGGCTATTCATTAACAAGGTTTCTTCTTTCGTTAAAAGAAAATGACCTGTTAGCATTGTTGGTTTGTACGATGCTGTTTGTGCAATATCAGCCAAAGCAGGAACATAACCACCAGCAGGGGATCCACTGTTTGCTATTCCATGACGATCACCAAATACGGTGGCTCCACCAGCTTGATATTCTACGGGTACAACGATCTCACGACCATTGAATGTTTGTGCCTTCTGCTTCATTATAGCAAGTAATGGATGAGACTTCTTAAAGATGTTATCATACAAAACAGGCATATAATACTGCTGAATAAGGGCACTTAATGATGCGTTTCCTGTTCCAGAAACTGCTATGTTAGACATATTCTAACTCCTTATTACGGTTATTGATTGAAAAATGATGCGACATCAATATCTGCGTAAGTTTTCGGCTTACTTGCAGATTCTTTGACACCAGCATTTTTTGTTATGTTTACAGGAACATTTGGCTTTGGTTTTTCAGCTACAGGTTCAGCTTTTACCTTGTCAAAATTCATTACTTTGTATGCTTCTTCCAGGGTAAGTAACCGATCTGTGTCCTCATGTACTTTGATTGCAAAGGCCAACACATCATCTGCCTGTTCACTCGTCAATGAAAAGGTGTTTTGTAGTTGTGCTAAACTGTTATCCAGTTCTCGCTCTGCTTCAATCGTAGCCAATCGTTCCTCTGCTTCGAGCAGTTGGTCTTGATAAGGATTCGGGAGTTCTGTATTTTCCATCGATAGGGAGTCTTGAAAGAGTTGCCCTGCTTCTTTTCCTATTTCATCCTCGATTGCTTCTTGCAATGTTTCGGTGAAATCTCCATTTTCCTTGATCTTTTCTATAAGCTGAACTAATGGCTCTACTGCTCTTCTTTGATCTGCTAACTGCTGGGCTTTCTCCGTATTGGATTTAGACCAGTCATGCCTGTTAAGCGAATCTTTACGCCATGTTTCTACATCATCCAATGTATACCTGGAGCCATCTTCTGTTTCGTAAACGTATTTGTCATCTTCATCTGTTGGTTCACTAACCGCTTCGGTTTGCTCTGGTTCACTGTCTGATACTTCTTGTTCAGCTTCTTGTGTTTCGGCTGGTTCTTTTGACTCTGTGGTCACAGCCTGTTCTGTATCGGACTCCTGGGTTGATTGCTCTTGAAAGAGTTCATCAGGAATCGAAATTTCGTGATAGCCCCCTGCTCCTGCTGGTGCTACCTGTTCACTTGCTTCCACGCTACTATTACCAATGGTAATCTGCTCGGATTCTGGTGTTACGTTTAAATTTGTTGTACCTGTTACGTTTATTTCTGCCATGATTATGTTCCTTTCAGTTGGTCTTTCGACACTGGTTTTTGAGTAAAAAAAAAGCCCAATGACTACCAGGTTCATCCTGATATATCACTGGGCTTCTTGTTTAAAGATTGTCCCTATGTTTTAAAGGTTACTTCATTCTTTTAGCTTAATACTTTTCCTTTCATTTATATTGGCTACGCCACCTTCAAAAAAATTAATTTCAATTTTTCCTGTAAATTTTTTGGCTATCTTCATCTGCAAGTATGTAAATAGCTTTTTCATTTCTTAATTGCAAAAAACATAAGTAATACTGTTCTATTTCCCTTATGAGGCTCTACCATATGCCTTACTGGGTTATTGAATTTTCCTGCTGTATAACATACACCCTTTAAATAATGATCTTTGACTTCTGTCGGTTCTCCATCTATCTCAAAATATATTTTACCACCCGTATATTCATCGGACCTGGATAAGGATACTGTCGAACCATACTGACACCAAGCCATATGATTATCTACAAACTCACCATTAATTAGTTTACATCCATCAAAATGCCATTCATGGCCCCTTTGTTGTGTCTCAATTCGCCAATAGCTGGGAGATTTTAATACAAACTCATGGCCATCAACCTCTTTCTGGTACGCATTTGCCACTTTTTGGACAATTTCGTGACTAAAATCAGAAATCATAGCCCCTGTTTTCCCGTATTCTTTGACTTTTTGTGCTTCATCGGGTGTAAGTATGCCTTGTATTTGTCTAATCACTAATATTTTGCAGACTTATACATGGCTTTTTTATACGCCTTGTAGCCTTTCTTTTTCTTTGCTTTGCTTTTTTTGTACTTCATATCCTATTGATAGTTGTGGGCAAGAATATTCTCAACTCAAGCCTCGGGTTGTCCCATTTCTGGATTCTCCTGCCCACCAACCAATCCTGCTACGGTGATAATCCTATCCTGTATTTCTCTTGGAATGGACTGAAAATCTTCGGTTTCTGTTAGTGTCGGATTCTCGATAATCATTTGTGCCACCATTTCTTCTGCTGGTCCTCCTGGACCTTCAACTAACAACTGTTGCACTGCACCTGTAAACTGCTGTTGTATCTGTTCTACTTGCTGTACTTGCTGTTGTGGTGACATTTGCTGATTTCTAACATAAAAGTTTTGTATGATCTGCTGTTTATCAGGCACATTCAAGGCATTTACTACTTCTTCGATACCATATATGCCTAACTGAAATAACTCTAATGCCTGTTCTTGGGTGGCCAAACGACCCTGGGCAAATCTGGCTCCTGTAGCAACCTCAATGTCAAACTCGCTATCTATCATTCGCTTGGCTGTACCAGGATCAAATTCTGGTGTGCCTTCCATGTTTCCCTCGGCATCATACACTGCTGTAGGATTGTATTCTACAAAGCTAAATGCACCCTCTGCATCACGCTCTCTAATAGACTTTATCTCTTCGTCATAGGTCAGGATCATTTGCACCATGTATTCGCCTATTTCTTTGGTAAGCCTTCCTACTTCTTTGTTAATCTTATATCGTATTCTTGTTTGACTGGCTTCTTGCAAAGCTATAATACCTCTTCCTGATGTAACCCCTCCTGGTTTACGACCCTGGGTAACATCATTGACACCTGTAATCGATTCCATATACTGTGCAACCTGATTAATAAACCCCTGGATATATCCTGGAATGGGTGGTGGCATCTCAAACGTAACATCTCCAGGCTCTACTACAGTTATTTCTTCACCAGGAGCCCCTGTAATAGGTCTTACCATTTGTCCTTTGGCTCGTTGTGTTACCTTACGAATTGGAAAACCTACCTTGCGTATGTTCTCATTGATTGCACTAAAGACTTCATTGATTGATTTGGTCTGGGTACGAACCTGTTCTGTTTCACCCATTCCCCAAAAGTTGTGTGGACTCTTGTAATTAGATGTCATAAACACAGGCATTCTATATAATTCTAATGGCTCATCGACAATTAGCTTATCATCAACAATAACTGTATGTCTACCATTCGGATATTTCTCTTTATCGGCTTCGTTGCTATAACATTCTATAACCAGGGCCATATCGTATTCACTTTCTACCTGGTAACTTTCGATTCCTCCGTTGTCATTTGCCTGTTGATAGGATCTATAATCGTTTAATTTGCCATCGCCACCTGTTTTAATACCAAATTCACGCTCTATTCTGCTGGTTTCCATTGGAACAGCAAACAAAAAGTATTCACCATGCTTTAAATTCAGTTCTGTTGCAAACGGATGTGGCATAACACTAAATGGGTCAATTACCTGGATGTCAAAGCCCTTAAATACGCCCATATCAGACACTTCTGGTAAGATTTGTAAGAATCCATTGCTATAAATCAAACTATCTTTTACAGCCAAAATAATTTTATTGTATAAATCGGTCTCTTCTACAATCTGCTGAAACCTTTTTTGCATCATATCGGCAAAGAATACATCGTTTTTTTCCCTGGGCATGACATCAATCGTAGGCTGAAAGTCACTAATAATAGGTAAAATCGTCTCTACAACAGCTAACGGAAAGTTAAATATCATCCTGGTTTGGCTTTCTGTGCCTTTACTTGGACTTGCCCAGTGTCTACCATAATATAATCGCTCGTTTTTACGCCATCTATCGGTCTGTTTCTCTCTTGCTTTCTTTGATTTGTCTAACCAGGATCGTATTTGTGGTATACGTTCTGCAATATCTGCTATTTCATTTAGCACATCTTGCTGTTTTTCTGGCATATAATCCATACCAGCCATTACTTACCTACCTTACTTTGTGCAATTTTATGTGCTTGGTCAAATGACTTGCCATCCTGCATTGCGTTACGCATTTCTCGTAAATGTTTCTTACTGTGATGAACAGAATGTTTTAACATTTTATTCACTTGATCATCAGATAAACCCATCAAAGACACACCTTTCAAGGTCTTTTTGTTCTTGGCAACCATTGCCTTACCATATTTTGCTTTTTCCATGACTATCTTCTGGATGCCCTGGCGTTATCTATCAGGTTCGGATACGGTCTACCAGCCTTCTTTGCCAATGCTTTTGCATACGCCTTTTGGCTTGGTGTTAGTTTCTTGCTTTTCTTCTTGGGATTCTTCTGCTCCCAAAATGGTTTATGTTTAGGCATTCCATAGATCCTTTCTGGACCAGTAATTAGGGCTAAAGATGTCTTTAGCTGTACTCTGTCCACTTTTGTTTTTAATTCCTGCTGATCGTTTTAAGTAATTATCTCGAGCCTTTGCACTGTAGTTATGTCGATAACTCTTGTGACCATAGTTTACGATCTTCACTTTGTCACCTTTCTTTGCAAGGACTCGCTTCTTAAATCTTCCTGACCCTGTATATCGCTTCGGTTTGTTGTACCCTGGAAAGGTTTCTCCTCTGTAAGTAACCGACATTAGATATTATCCCATTGTGGTTGTGTCTGGTCTACATCCACAATAATCTTGTCAATAAATCTTTGTGTATCTGTACGAGTATCTGGTTTCTTACTGCTTTTAACTATTTCTCCGACCATATATCGTAAACTATCCACTGCATGGTCATCTTTTTTTAGTGGTCTTTCAGGTTGATTGAGGTCTATCCTGGATGCACTTGGCTGTTCCCATTGGTAATTGGTCATCTCACGCTTTAGGTTTTCACAGCTACGAGTAATAAATATCTTATTGTTCTTGATATACTCTGTCACCTTGTCGATACCACCCTGGACATCGTTGTTGGCATTGATCACAGGAATACCCAGTTGTCTGTACCTATTGCCTATGGTTTCTGGATCATCCTTCTTTCCTGCACCTGTAGACGGGTCAATCACATAGGTTTCGTACTTACCTTCGTTAAGATATGCCTTACACATTCTTGCATGATAGTCTACATCATGCCCAGCTTCGTAATGCTCTCTGTATATCCAGATCTTATCATCCTGGTCGACTGCACCCCACAAAATAGCTGTCGGGTTTGTACGCCCATGATCAATAGCTATAAATCTTCTCCAGCCTGGATCAGGATTAAAATCAGGTACGATGTGTACACTGGGCTCGAAATCAGGATATATTTGTCCTTCAAACGCATCCCAGGATCCGTATAAATAACGATTAACCCATATGTCATTGTAATTGTTCTTTAAGTTGTCTACATAGCCTTCAGGAAGATTTTTTAAGTTCTCTTCTGTCTTGGCATTAAAAATAGTATTCCCTGGTACAGGGTCATGTATAAAACGATGCCACACCCAGTTATGGCCTAATGGGTTGCCAGTAATCCAGCATTGTGGTGTAGCTACAGCCCGTAAACGACCTAATAACGTTAGAAATACCTCTTCGGATACCTCTTCTGCCTGGTCTATGTAAAACCAGCCTAAATTGATCGATAACAGCTTTGCTGGATCATCAAGGGATCTAAATATAATCTCATGCCCGTTAGCAAATATGACTCTGTTTTCCTGTTTCTTGTACTCATAATGCACACCTGGTAAAAATCCTATCAGGTGTAACAACTCAAAAAAAGTACGTTGCGTACTGTCTCGTAATTCTGGGTAGGTTTGCCTGGCTATCATCCCTAATTGTGGCTTTTGCTTGGGATCCAGGACTCGTGTTATGCCTTTTAATATTCCTGCAAAGGTTTTTCCGTTACCAATACCACCAAAAAAAGCAATTACTTGATCCTGGCAGTTCATAAATCTTGCTTGGTTTAGGTTTAGTTTGATTTTAGACATTAGATAACTCTCCAAGCGGAGACACATACTTCATTATCTTCACTATCTTCACTTTGAACCAATAATAGAGGGAAAGTGAAGAAAGTGAAGTACACTTCTCCACCGCTAAACATCTGCTAACTCGATCTGAACTACTGGCATTTTAATTTCGCCATCTACCTTGTGCTTTTCTGTAAACATGGCAAGGTGTTTGCCCTGGAGTTCACTTGCTTTCAAACTGACACTAAATTGTTCGCTTCCTTCTGCCTTCTCCCTGACTCTTTCAATGTCTTTTAATACTTTCTCTGCTGTTAACTCTACTTTCTTTTCCCGAATAGCTTTTAACCTGTCTATTTCTTTCTGTATGTCAACTTTTGTCAACAATTTACTTGCAATAGTTCTTGCAGTTTTCTTGCTGTATCCTGACCGAATACACGCCTGTGTAGCATTTAAATCAATAAGATACTCCTTGCAGAACATTTTTTGTTTTGTGTTTAGTTTAGCTATAGCCAATGATCACCTCTGCTGGATAATAACCAAAACGCATAGCACTTACAGCCAAATGTGCCCAGAGTAGCTGGATGTCCTCAAAGTCATCAAATGCGTAATCAACATCAATACTTACACCTGGTCCCAATTTGGTTGTTCCTCTGGTTCAGTCTTGTTTAGGTCTATGGAAGGAGAAAGGGGCCTGTTTGTCTGTCCTCTATGATACACCCAGGCCCCCAGATAAAATGCAATAAGGGTAATCGTTCCCTGCACTAATAAATAAAAAAGTTCATTCATTTGTATGTCAAAATTCAAAATAGTGAGCAACCAGATGCAAATTTTCTATGATTTTTTATATCGTTTTTCAATATCCCATCCCCATTTTCTTAATTCTACTACGCCACCCCTGGTGTATGATTTAATAAATGCTTTTTGAAAACTGTAGAATGCTTTTACCAGTCCACCTTTTGGCGTACAAATCCATACAGAGTCATCCTTTCTCATTTGGTTTTTAACCTGTTGTTAATATCGGTTAGCAACTCAAGATAAAAACCCATTAGGTCATCATAATTATCTATCTTTTTTTCAATCCTGTGTAGTCTGTACAATGCACTACAGTTCAAAAACAAAATCATTATCATTGTAAACTCCCAATATGGGAAATACTCTACGCTAAATATTGCTTCAAAATAATATCTCATCTACTTCTCCTTACAATTTGGACATATTTGTCTTGGTTTTTTGTAGGTAACAAACTCATCGTAATAAAAAATATTTCCCCTGGTTGTAACCTTCCTGTCATATTTGTTGGACTCCCATGCTCGTAGGCATTCTGGGCACACTTTAACCAGTTCATCGGCTGTGACTCCCTTCCAGTGCTTTTTCTTTTTGGCACTGCTGACAGCATTGCGTATAGCCTTATCATCGGTTCGGTTAATAATGTGTTCAATGATGTCGCTCATGCTACGGTTTTCATGTTAAAACCAATCTTTTCCATGATCTGTTGATCGGTTAACTGTTTTGTTTTTGGCTGTGGATTTTTTTTTGGCCTGGTAGGTTGATACTCATAGCCACACCTACAACCCTTTTGTATATCGAATTTGTTTTTGGCAAATAAGGTTTCACCATAAGACTTGCATTTAACATTTTGGCAAAATACCATAAACTCACCCAGGGGTGTTTTTTTATACTGATGCTCAACCAAAACTGATTTTGCCTGGACCCGTTTGGCTTCTTCCTGGAAATTCCATTGCTTTACGCACATCTTCCAATTCTTGATCTTGGACTTACCCCGAAACCAGCCAACAGATTCATAATGACTGTAAAACCTTTCTGCATTGTTTTCAGCATCTGGAATGTCTTTTTCCAAAAAATATTTAACAACCATTTCCAGGTTTTTGGGCTTGGCCCTAAACTTATTTTCTTTATTAACTTTATTATTCTTTATTATAGTAGTACCACCTACTGTGTCACCTACTGTGTCAGCTACTGTGTTACCTACTGTGTCAGAGGGTGTGTCAACCTGGCTCTGATATTTCTCATAATTAATGATTTTCACGAGGGTAAACCCATAATTGCTATGTGTGTCAATCATTGTGTCAGATTTTAGCAGTTTTATAAATTTTACTACGGTATTTTTGCTCCACCCCCATCTCAAGGCCAGTGATCGAAAGCTGGTAGGAAACTCACCTCTTTGTATCGTAACTACCTGGTCATTGTATGGTTTTTTTATGGTTTTATAATTAGCCATCATCAGCATATCGGTCCAGGCTTCGTACTTGGTCCTGGGTCGTTTTTCTTCCCATAACCAATGCTTTCTAATTTGTCTTTGTATGCTGATATAATCGCCAATCATAACGGAAACTCCATGTATTTATAGAACCAGGTTCTACCCTGCTCCTGGTTATTTTTTGCTGTTGATAATGCAAGATTTATAAATTCTTCGTTGTTATATGGTACATAGGCAATGATGTCTTTAGGAGCATAGTAAACTGCTATAACATCAATGTTTGATCCCCTGTACTGGCCTAACCTTACCTCTACGCTGGTGTTAGATTTTTTACTAATTCTGGTCTTAACCTGGACCCGTTTAAGATGCCTACCTGTATCTACAATCATATCTACGCCTTTATCATCTACAACAGGCATATACACATCAAAACCATGTTCGGTAATAATATGTTTAGCCACAGCTTGTTCGCCTAACCATCCTGTACGTTTAGTATTTAGCTTAATATCACTCATGGTTTAAAATTGTATTGAAAGTTTTCCTGCTCTACATCGTGCAATACATCCCGTAACTTTTCAGCACCAACACAATGGTCGTATGTAGGAAAAAAATACTGCCATACACCACCCTTCATGTTGATATAATAAAAAAAGGCTACCCCTACCTTGCCTGTATTCTTTTTAAACTGTACATACGCTGTAGACTCACTCAATGGATGTATGCTTTTAACTGTAAAAGTTTCGTTCATTACATTTTTTTCTCTGTCAGGTCTGCTAAAATTGAAGGCAACCTGGTCGGCTTTTTCTCGCAAAGATATTGCTACTTGCTTTTTCATTCTACGCCCCGTATCTCTACAACTGTCCTGGGATCCTTGCTATACTTCTTTATCGCTTCTATGTGACATACCTGGCTGTCATCTTTATAAAAAATTCCATTCAACGCATCCAAGACCAGCTTTACATAATTATCAATGTCAGGTCGTTTATATCTCCAAATATCTGCACCTGGCTTTAATTCGTTAGAATACTTTCCTGTTCGGTAATGTGACTTTGGATGCTCAATATAGAACTCGCATGACATCGAGATCGGACCATCTAAAGGAAATTTGGGGGCTGTTTTTATGGCTTTTGCTAAAAAAAGCCTTTTATCCCCTTTTGAAGGGTCGTATGTGTGTCCAGATTTAGTATGCTTGTGCCTTTTTAAGGCTATTGGTGAGCCTTGTACAATTAATTTTATCATGGTATAGTATGTGGTTTTTCATGTTTATTTGTTTTGACTGTTTACAAATTCTGTTGTGTAATCGTTTAATCGATCATATAACTGCTGTGCTTTTTGTACTTTTGTATGATCTCTTTCTTTCTTATTGTTTTGTATAATGGTTTGTAATCCTTCCATTATTAAGGACATATCTCCTGTGGTTACCTGGTTCTTTTTCATTTTCCCCATTTCCCCCTTTTGACTATTAGGCTTATGATTGAATAGTTACCAAGATCTAAAAAACTATCTTCAATGGATTCGTTTTCTGGATCGGTTTGGTTGATAAATAAATTCAATAATCTTTGTATCTTGTCATTTATGCGAAACCATAAACCCTGTAGGCTAAATTCCCTTTCTTTCTGGGTTTTTAATTGTGTGCCTACACTTATGTTGCCTGGACCGTAATCAAGCTGTTTTTGACAAAATAACTTCTTTTGCTCATCCTGTATCTTTTCAAACTCCGCATACGTTTGTGGATACATTTTTTTAATTCTGTCTTGTACGTCTATCATGGATCTTTTGATATTCCTTTCGACACCTATCAATAACTTTCTCTAATTGTTT
>VTLG01012890.1_pt1 | contig 36238 bp, 37 predicted proteins | sample 4694571 | NCBI WGS metagenome assembly VTLG01 (sample SAMN12604809, study PRJNA352737) | marine metagenome | biome: ENVO:00000447; feature: ENVO:00000209|ENVO:00000569|ENVO:01000036; material: ENVO:00002151; isolation source: viral sequences binned using virsorter ...
TACAGAGTAACATCATGGAGAACATGAAGCTAATGGATAAGGACAAGTTCCTTGGTAAGTGTATACCCCATAGTGGAGAAGTTATTGTAGTGTCAGGTGGACACTCAACGGACTTCTCTAAAGTTAAGCAGCTTATGAAAGAGAAACCAGATGCTAAAGTACTATGTGTAAAGCACTCTTATCCTAAACTATTGGAGAATGGTATCAAGCCTTGGGCTTGTATTGTACTTGATCCACGATCTATTGAAGGAGAGAGTACACATGGAGTGATACGTAAGGATCTATTCAAGACTATTGATCCTACCACTAAGTTCTTTGTAGCATCCATGACTGATCCATCTGTTACCAAGTATCTACTGGAGAAGAAAGCTGACATATATGGATGGCATGCCTTTACCGAATCACTACGTAATGAAGACGAAAGAGAACAGGAGATAGAGAATCAGAAGGTACACGTAATGCCTAACCTTGGCATACCAGAAGGCTCTACTCTTATTACAGGTGGTACGTGTGCAGCTATGAGGTGCCTTGGTATCATGCATACAATGGGCTTTAGAACATTTGATCTCTTTGGATTTGATTCTTCCATGCAAAAGCAGCCTACTCCAGAACAGATGAAAGAAACAACAGGTGCAGAAGATGAAGAGCCAAAGCCTAAGTACATACAGGTTAATGTACGTGGAGAAAACTTCTGGACTACAGGTGAGCTACTGGCTATGGCACAAGATTGTGAACGTACCTTTAATGATGCATCTATGAACCTAACACTGGATGTACATGGAGACAAGACACTCGTTAGTGCTCTATGGAAACTATATCTTGATGAACGAAAAGTAAGTGAGTTCAAGGATGCATTTAATGACTGAGCCATCCACTGAATATAACGAATTAGTAGATGAATATAAAGGATTACATCAAGATCCTACTATGTTTCCGGGTAAGAGTGTACTCAAGTATACACACTATATTAGATCTATTCTAAAGGATAACAAATGTAAGACTCTTCTGGATTATGGTAGTGGTAAGGGATACTTATATGAAGCAGATCATCCTTATACTAAGAAGAAACTAACTAAACCATTAAATAAGTTCTGGAATCTGAACTCAGTAACTTGCTATGATCCGGGTGTGGAGAAGTTCTCCAAGTTACCTGAAGGAGTATTCGATGCAGTTATAGCTGTTGATGTCATGGAACACGTACCTACAGAGGATGCAGAGTGGGTGCTGGATAAGATCATGGGCTACTCAAGCAAGGCTGTATTCCTGAACATAGCCTGTTATGAAGCACTTAAAACATTTAAGAATGGCAAGAACGTACACGTATCTGTACATTCTCCTGAATGGTGGATGGATTTATTGAACAAAGTTTGGAAGAATGGACACCATGAATGGACAACTATTCATGTAACCTTTGAAGAAGTGGAAGAAAGATTTGTTTCATCTGGAATATTTAAAACAAATGTTTTGTACTCACATTAAAAATATAATTAGAAATTTTTTAATGGATTGGGAATTAATATTAACTGTATTCATTCTTGGATTTGTAATAATATTCTTTGCTAATATATATTTAATATAGGAGAATAGTATGGCTATAGGAATTATAGAATCAGTAGTGGGTGTGGTAGATAATGTACTGGATAAGTTTGTCGAGGATAAAGATCTACGTGCCAAGTTAAACCATGAGCTAAAGACACAAGTACAACGAGCTAATCTTGCACAGATAGATGTTAATAAGGAACAGGCCAAGCATCCTTCTATCTTTGTGGCAGGAGCTAGGCCAGCTATCATGTGGATATGTGCCTTTGGATTAGGATGGCAATTTGTATTCCAACCTATATGTTTATGGGCCTTGGCTATATGGGCTAATCATATAGTATTACCTGTCATACCAACAGAAGGATTGATGACATTAACATTATCCTTACTTGGTCTTGGTGGTATGAGAAGTTTTGAGAAGACCAAAGGTATACAAAGGGACAACCTTAAATAATGTTAACAGATAAGCAAGAGAGGTTTGCTCAAGCCTACGTACTACATCGTAATGCAACAGAAGCTGCAAAGGCTGCTGGTTATGCAGAACGATCTGCCTATAATCAAGGCTATAGGATGTTAAAGAATGAAGAAATTATAGAACGTATTTCAGATTTAGAGAATGAACTTGAAACAAACATAGATGTTATTCAAGAAATAGAAAATCAATATACCTTTGCTAAGAATAGTGGACATACTAATAGTGCTATTAAAGCATTAGAACTTCTCTCCAGAATACGAGGAGCTAATAGTGATAAAAATATTGACATATCTAAGGAAGGTTTGGAAGCAGCTATCATAGAATCATTAAAGATTCTAGGTAAAGAGAAGGTAGATGAAATTATAAAGAAGTGTGAGTTTGCTTAAACTTATCTCTTCTCTTTATTTTTTGCTCTGTTCAGCCTGTATATCTCTCTCGACTGTTCCCATTGAGATTGAATCTACTCAGGCTGATTACTTATTTATTACATACTATTTTTATTTTTAATTATTATTTCTATTAAACAATTCAAAAAGAGTTTTAATCTTTTCTTTTATAATTTGAATATCAGAATGCATCTTAGCAAGCACAATAATAAGAGTAATAAGTGCAACAAAGATGGGCCAAGACGTTCTAATAAATTCCATCCAAATCATTTATTACTCCTTTCTATCTGATTATTTATAGCTCCAAATAAAAGGACGAGGGTTATCCCCGTCAGGCATGGTATCTAAATGAATAAATCTTTTTTCATGAGGACCATGCTGCTTTACACCTATACCTGTAAAGCCATATTTGATTCCTAATTTAATTATATTATAAGCCCTTTTACCATAGCATGCAATGTCTACGGCTTTTCCATATATATGAGGAGAGTTTCTAGATCCACCTACTACAGAGTTATAAGCCATATGTCTATAACCTGAAGTAATAATCATTGGTTGATTTAATTCTTTTCTTAGGGCTACTAGTTTGTTCATGAACTGTTCGTCCATGTCTAGCTCACTTGTTCCTTTACATCGTAGTTCTTTGTCAGAAAAAAATTCCCAAGCCACTAAACTTTGCCTCCCTTTTTATATCCATACATTATCTTACCACCCATATGTAATTTTTTCTCTTTCTTCTTTGGTTTTTTATTTTTCTCATAGTATTCCATTCGTCTATTATACTCATCTTTATCAATAAACTGTAACATATCAAGAGGTCTTCCATCCTTTCCTTGATATATATCTCCTGCATATGGATCTGTCTTTTTATTACTCATTATGTGTACTCCTCATATAGTCATCTATCTTATCTTCAAGACGATCAAACCTACCCATAATCTGTCGTAGATCATCCTTTACATCTTGCTTGGTTGCATAGGTAAGAGCTACATGCTCCCTATTTTCCAAGTTCTCTTCACGTATCTTTGTAATGGATGAGGTGGTAGTACGAATCCACCATAAAAATCCACCGACTGCCATAGTGAGAATGGCATTCCAGATCATAGTCATATCTTGCATGTGTAACTCCTATTCATCGTCTGATATTTTTGAACCTTCTAGTCTTTCTCCTGCCCTAAACAATAGTTCCCAAGGAACATTAGCCCCAGAGTAAAATTCAGTAGCACGTTCTGCTGCTTTTGTAGGATAGAAGGGTATAAAATAATTATCTCTGGCATAATCCATATAATCTAAGACATTTGGATTCATTGCTAATCCCTCATTTTTTGTTAATCCATGCCAAAGAGCATCTATCTTATTATTAAAACCAGTTTTTCTTAGATTAGCATCTCGTAATAAATGATCATATGTATTTGTAATACTTTTTAATTTTTGAAATTCATTCAATCTGTATAGTTGAGCTTTTCTAAATGCATCTATGGAATCTTCTTGAGAAACTCCTCGTGGATCAGATACAGCATTAGTAAATCTACCAGCAGCATTATTTATATTTGTTACAATAGGTAGTAACTCTCTTCTCATTCCAGCAGAAATATCCAGACGTTGAGGACGTATACCTGCCCATCTTGATAGAGCACCCGGTCCTGTAAATTCTACTTCAGGCATTGTATAACCAAACTCAGACATAGCTCCACGACCTAATTCTTTTCCTGCTCTACTAGCTTGTCTATAATCAATGAATTGCTTTTTAAAATCATTCCATCCTCCGGGTAAAAATGGAACTGCTATTGTATCATATGCTTTCTTTACAAAGCCTCTAGGATCATCAGCTATCTGTTGTCTTCCTTCTGCTGTAAAAGGAACACCTGCTGCAAGAGTTGCTTCTGTAATCATAGATAAATCTAAGAATGGACCTGCAACATTAGCAAATGCAGCCATACCTACTTTATTAAGATCCGAATCTTCCATAGGTTTACCAGATAACATATGCCCGACTAACATTCTGGAAGGAGCTTTTAAATAGGAGAAAGGATCTATTGGTCCTAAGTTGATAAAGTCAACTCCAATATGTCCATTCTTATCTTCATTAATTGGACTTAAAAATACTTTAGCTGTATCTTGTGACCATCTAGGAGACAATCTATTTATATTGTAGGTATCTTCTTGTCCTAATCCCATCACATTCATAGACCAATTTTGAAGTATATCTCCACCCATTCCTGCTGCACTCAATCCACCAGCTCTAATTAGTGCTTGCTTCTTTAATTGAGCAGCTCCTTCATCACTAATATTATAACCTCTTCTTTTAAAATCTTTAACTGTATTACCTGACCAATCATCCCATGTATACTTCAAAAGATTTTTAGATACTCGTGTAATTTCTGCGGGCCATGCAGCAAAATCACTGAGAGGAGAACGTCTTAAAAACTTAACGGCTTTAGGAACAAGAGCATAGTTAGGCATTAAGTCTCTAGTTCTAGCTGCTGCAAGTTCTTCTAATTCTTTTTCAGGAATATCTGGCATCCATTTTCTCATAGATTGTTTTGTCTTTTCAAAATGCATAATCTTAAAGAAATCATCCTCTGCCTGATATACTTCAAATATTTTTTTTCCTGCTCGTCCTGCTTTAGTATCTAGCATTTTAGTTGCAAAAGTTCCGGGTTCAAAGTTAAAGGCGTCACTAGCTATAGCTTTAATAGTTTGTGCTCTTACACTACTATCCATGATACCTAGCTCTTGATATCTACCCACTTGTTTACCAAACTCTTCACCACTCATTTTTTTAAGTCTATTCCATACAATTTTTCTAGCTCCGTCTGTACCCTTTATTGGATTAAATCCATTAGCTATCATTAAAATCATATTACCAAATATATTTCGACCATGAGTAGCAGGAGACATAACTGTTTTTTGAGTCTGAGTTAAAGCCTTTGCCTTTAAAAACTGTTTCATAATAGGTCCAGTAGGGTCCATAAGATCTATACCTTCTTTTAAAAATTGAATATAATTTTTATCTACAAAAAGATCTTCTAATGGATTAACTCCTTGCCCTTTATCTACAGCAGCTTTACCAAGAATATTACTAAGTCTAGTATCTGAAACTTCTTTTAAAGAAATTAAACCTTGATCAACAGCTCCTGCTGGAAGCTGAAACTTAGCTCCTTGCACTCCTTGTGGAGTTGGAACTCCCTTTACAGCTAACTTATGATCTAATAAATATTTTGATACATCATGTAAGAAATCACTTTCAGCTTTAGCTACGGATAACTTTTCATAAGTTCGTGCAAAATTCTTATAAGGATCTTTTATCTCTCCCATTAATGATCTAATTTCAGGTGGTATTTCATTTCTTGGTATGAATGGTTTATTTGATTTAAGACTCATCTCACTTAAAAATTTCATACCTTGTCTAAAATCATTCTCCGAACCTCTCTTTAGAATTTCTTTTAAAACAAATTCTATTTGATCTTCCTCAACTCCTGCATTTCTAAGATACTGTGTAGCTCCTAACTTTACATTTTCAGGTAACTTATCCCATCCTGTAAAAGAAGGATCATCAAATAATCTGTAAGCTCTATTCAAATATATACCTTGATTAGAATCAATAATAGCTTTTAAATCTCCAGTGACAAGTCCACCTTCCTTGGTAAGTGCAGTCGATAGCTCATCAATCTTATTTCTCATACGTGCTAATTGTACAGTAGTTCTAGTAAATCCTTGGTTATTTAAAGCATCAATAGCTTGTGCCATCTCATCTCTATTACCTGTTCCACCTAATGCTGTATTCATTGTATCTTCTATAGATTTAGTTGATACCCCTGCTTGCTCAGATTCTTCCTTAACAATTTTCATTAAGTCTTGTGCTATACCATCAGCTTCAGATACAGATCTATTACCAGCATATATTCTCATTAAACCAGAACCAAGAATAGGATCAGCAACTCCATAACGAGAAGTGAAATTTCTTCTAGCCCATTGATGCACTTTACTTAAACGAGTTTGCTGAACATTAATTTTTGATCTAGATAACATTCTAGCCCGTCTAGCTAAATTATGCACAAGAGGTCTGCCAGCTAAATAAGCTGCACCAATAGTTCCTTCCATTAATACATTATTAACCATTGCTTGTGCATACTGAATTATTTCAGGATTATCTGGATCAACAGCTAATGCATTGAAAATTTCAGGAGCATCAGGATACATTTGAATTAACTCTGTTAGTATATCATCTTCAGGTCCATGTATAAGAGTTACTGCCCCACCCCATGCTGCTGTTTCTTGCCCAACCTTTTTAAGTCTTGCCTTTCGTGCTTTACGTTTAGTCCATAAACCTTTGCTGGCAGCAACAGGTGTAGTAGCTCTCATACTAGCTCGTGAACCTGTTCGATAAGGAAGACCATGCTTTGCTTTCTTTAGTGCTTTAGCTCCTTTACCTAACCATGATCTACCTAAAACTATTGCAGCCATATCAGCAGCAAGTGGTTCAATAAATCCATCACCATGATAAGGATCAAATAGATCACTACCTACTTTTTTTACAGATTTAGGTAGACTTTCTCCAAGACGATCTTCAAGATCTTCTATATGTGTATCAATAAATTCAGGGACAAAAAGTTTACCTAGTTCATAAAATCCTGAAACAGTTTCTCCTACAGCTCGACCAGCTAATCTTACAGGTGCAATAAAAGGTTTCTCTTTTGTAGAAGGGGGAGGAGGTAGACCTTTTACAGCATTAAGAAATTCTTCATTCTCTAAAACTTCTGATTTAAATTTCTCTTTATCAATTCCCTTTTGATCAAAATACTCATCAATTTGAACAGCACTAAGTCCTCTAGTATCATTTATAATATCATGTTGAGTTTGAGTAAGAGCCATTAACTTGCTTCCCGATCTTCTTGTGCTTCAGTTAAATTAGGGAAAAGCCATTCAAGAAATCCTCCACCACTTAATATATCGTCAGCATTCTCACCACCACCAGCAACTCGTGTTCCTTTAGGATACTTTTTTTCTAAAATTCCACGAGCTATTTCCAATACATTTTGTTCAATTACATGAGGACCGGGCATCGGTAATCCTTCTGCATCTCTAGCTCGTAAGTCTTTGTCATATATTTCTACGGCTGTTTGTATTGCAGCAGCAGTATCCATTTCTCTCTTTGCATTAGTTTTATTTCCATGCCATTCTAGGTTTAACTTCTCGTTCCATATAGCAGTAGGGAAATCATCTAGTTGATCATAACTAGATGCAAAGTTATATCTAGCATGTTCAAGTTCTAGTTGTTTCATTTGATGTTTAATTTGTGCTGCCTGTTGTACAGAGGTAGTTCTTGATAGTTCAATTTCCAAATCTTTTCGTTTCTGATCATATTCATAATCTCTTCCAGCTAGTGCTTCTGTTCGTTGGGCTTGAGCTATGTCAGCTTCAGCATCAGCAAAATCTCCCATAGCAGAATAAGCTAATGGTGCTGCTTTTCCAATACCCGAACCCCAAGCAGCAGCAAGTCCTTTCTGTGGATCAGCTTCTAAAACTCCTGCACCTCCAGCTATTAAGGACATCCATAAGGCTTGTTCTTTTCTTCTTCTAGCCTTTTCATTCTGCTCTTCCCAATATTCTCTACTTTCTTTTTGAACTTCTTCATAAGGAAGTCGTTTTTTTGCTTCTTCTTCCAAAGCATCAAATCGAGAAGCTAACCTCTCCTGTTGAGTAGTTATAGTATCCTCTCCTGTACCTACATTCAAAGAAACAAGTCCACCTCCTTTACCAGTAAAGGGTGGAGCACCTGCCATACCTAAGTTTGTCTGTGCTCCTCCTGCTCCAAGATTAGTTCCCTGTACTTGAGGAATCATTGCCTGAATATCTTGATCTATTTTATTTTTAAATTGTGGATTACTCTCATACATCTTCATAAGGTGAGGAACCATCTTCTGTGCTCCTAGTGGTACTTGAGGTACACCTCCAGTTGTGGGTGCCGTTGGTACTCCACCACCTTCCAGAGAAACTAGACCACCACCTTGACGGCCTACCATTCCACCTTCTTTGCTAGGTTTAAATCCACCAAACATTCCATACAATCCAGCAGCCGTAGCAGCACCACCAGTAAGTGTCTGAGCTAACGATGGAGTAGGTATAGTCTGTTGAGCCTGTTGTGTAAAGCCCATCTGATATGGAAAGCCTCTAACAATAGACTGATACTTTCCTAATGTCTGAGCAGGGAACACCTGTTCCTGTCCAAATTCCTGACGAGCTATATCCAAAGCCTGTTGTCTTCTTTGCTGTTGGGTTTCTCCAATACCAGCTAGACCACCAATATCAGCTCTTGCTCTTTGTCCAGCAATATCTCCTATTGCAGCAAACTGTCTACCACCTGCCAATTCTCTTTGACGTTGGGCCTCTGCTGATTGTTGTGCATTTTGAAATGCAGTGGATAATCCTCGTGCTTGAATGTCACCTAGACGTTCAGCTAAATTTCTTTCAGCTTCTGATTCTACCAAGGCTTGTCTAGTTCCACCAAAGGAACCAGCTCCAACAGCTTGTGCTGCTCTACCTTGTACTGCTGCTTCTTCATCTCGTACTGCTTCTCTTTTAGCTATGTCTACCACATTCTGAAGGAATGGGTCCATCCTACGTCCGATATCTTCTGTACCTACTTCGGATGTACCTAATGCTGTAGAGGCTAATGCAGGTCTAGCATATGTTTCTCCTGCTGCCAGTGGTGTACCAGCAAAACCAGTGAACTGTTGCCTACCTGTTTCAAAAGCTGCTTGCTGCTCTGGGGTAAAGGAAGCAATTTGAGGTCCGGGGAAGGGAAGGAAACCCTCCTGTTTCTCTCGTTGAAATTCAGCTTGAGCTTCACCTAGAATATCCGATATGAATGGACGTAACTCAGGTGGAAATTCTGTGGTCTGTGTAACACTTTGCTGTGCAGGTGGAGCAGGTTGTCCACCACCACCAAACTGTCGTAACTCAGTGATCTCATTAATAGTTCCTGATCCACCGATAGATTTCAGAAGTCGTGCTTCAAATGTATTTACATGAGCAAGTTCTGTATCTCCATCTGTACCATAACCTGCAAGTTCACTATATAATTCATTAAATAGTGCCACCTTTTCAGGCATAGATAGATCTAATATATAGTCTTTTGTATTAATCATTGTTCATTTCCTTCACTAAAACAGTATAATACTTTTTATACCCCTTATCAGATAGTAATCTTTCCCATCCTTTTCTATAAGCCATGACTTCAATATTGCTAATATTATTTTTCTTACAAAAATCAGCAGCTACTGAAGGCCATTCTTTCATCCACTCCCCTAATTTATTCTTCTTTGCTCCAACTAAATGTATTTGTAAATGTCGTTTATTAGGATAAATTATAATTTGAGTAGTACATGCTCCAATAATTTTTTGTTCTTCTTCATCCAAGAATAACCAAAGTTGTTGCCTTTGATTCTTTAGCCATTCTTTTATATCATCTAATCCTACTTCTTCTAATCCTGTTTCTAATGGTTTCTTTAATAGTGGTGCAACACTAGACCATACAAGATCTATATGTTGAGGTTCAACTTGATATATAATCATGAGATTAAGTTAGATAACTCCCTATCTTCATTTAATTCAGTCTGTTGTTTATCTGTTCCATGTGCTTTCTTACGAACTAATTTTGTAAATCTATCCAGAGCTTGTGCTCCTGCATTACTACTACCATTACCTAGCATGGACACAACATCAGCAGGTAGAACATATTCATCGGAACTTAGTAAAGCTATATCAGGTGTATCAGGAGCATCTTCAGGATCTTGAGGGATTACCTTATATGGAATTTCATCATCCATGCCATCTCCATTCAACGGAACCTGTCCTTCAAATACAGGTGTATTCTGTCCTAGAGGTTCTCCACCATGAGCCAGAGAAACTAGTCCACCTTGATAAGAGCCATCCACCACTGGAGCTACAGAAGCTACAATAGGATCTTCTCTCTTAGCTCTGAACCTAGACAGTAGATCTTCCAAGGCTGCATCTCCTGCTGGTATATTTGTAGGAGTAGCAGATATAGGAGTAGCTGTACCTGATCCTGATGGAACAAATATAGGTGTAGTTGGTTCCGTATCTTGTGTTCCTAATATCCTAGCTAGTCTATCATCTACATCAAAGTCTGCTGCTCTTGATGTAAATGGAGTAAATACTTTTTCCTCTTCTTCTGGAGCACCACCACCACCTTTATCCTTCTTACGATCTAATCTAACAGGACTTGTAATATATTCCAGAGATCCCGGTAAGGGTCCACCATAGTAAGGATGTCCTGAGTGGGAAGGATTATTGCCTCCACCCGGACTACCTGTAGAACCACCCGGATATAAACTTATAATACCACCACCTGCTGCTTGAGCTACCTCAATCTCTTCACTAGGATCTGTAAAGGCATCTGTTAGTTGTCTCCCTAATCCTCTACCTTCTCCTTCTTCTACTACTCTGCTAACTAGAGATTCTTCGGAGAACCTATCTTCACCTGTAACTGGATCTACATCTATAGCAGTTCTGGCAAACTGTGGATCTGCTGGATCAATAGGAGCAACTCTTCTAGGAGTACCTAGAGCTTGCTGTTGAGGTGTAGACAATGCTGATGTAAGACTTAATGCACCTAATCCAAGTGCTAGAGGATCAGTTAAAGTATCTTTAGCTTTATTTAATAATGTATTAAATACTCCATCTTCTGTGACTTTATCAGCTCCCTTTTCTGTTGCTTTCTCAGCTACTTTTGTAGTTGTTTCTTCGGCTGCACCTTCTCCAAGACTACCTAAGAAACTCTCACCTCTAACTCCTGCAAGAGTAGCTCCAAGAACAGCACCTGTCATAACATCTTCTGCTTCTGTTTCTTTACCTGTAAGGGTATTCATAACAGGAGTAGTGAGAGCACCTTCAATAGCACCTTGGAAAACAGGGTTCATACCTTTATACCCTTCCCATAATGAACCAGCAGTCTGAGTTATAGTATTCCAAAGGCCACCTCCACCTCCACTAGATAACCAAGGTAATCCTGATGTAGCAGCATACTTACCCATCCCTAATGGTATAGCACTACCTGCCATAATACCAGAAGTAGCAGCAGGAGTAGCAAATCCAAAAGCTCCCCCTGCTGCTGGAGCAAGAGATGCAGCTAATGGAACAGCAGCAGCAGCAGCAGTACCACTAGCAATAGCAGGAGCAGCAGCAGCAGCAATAGGTATTGCCCAAGGAAATGCTTCTGGTAGATTAGTTTCAGGATTAAGAGTAACTCCACCACGTAAAGAAGAAAGTCCTTTAGCTTCTTCAGGAGTAACATGCATTAATTCCGTATCACCATATCGTCCTGCCTGTCTTACGTTCTCAGCTTGTTCTGCAAGACTACCACCACCACGTAAAGGTTTTGGTTTAGTAGCTTTATACTTGGCAGAATATTCAGGATCTTCTTCTGTTTTAAGTTTAGCAGCAGCTTGCATTTCTTCCATAGTCTGAGGTTGCTTCATCATCTGCATAACCTCATACTTATCCTCTGCATCAGGAATGATAGGTTCATTGCCTATCTTTTCTCTTAGCTCTATTAATTTATCTACTCTCATGATTTCGTTCTCCGGGGATTCATGTAGTTTGACTGTGCTATAGGATTATCAGGAACAAATGTATTCGGTGATTTGTTTGTACTCAACATAGGATTATTCATATTAGCCATAGGATCAACTAAAGTTTGAATAGTCTTACCCTCCAAATATTTAGGTGTACCTAGTCCTTGGTTTAGGTTTTGTATAAAGTTACTCTTATATAAATGATCCATAAATTCTGACATTAGTTTAAATCCTGCCATGCTTGAGTTGCTGCTGTACTAACATATCCTTTAAACTTACCTGTACTAACTGAGTAAGCTATATCACCTTTGTCTGGCCTCTTAATACTACCCACTGTTACTACTGCATATATGTTTGTAGACGGTGTAGCATCCTGTTGTTGATCTCGTGTATCTAGCTCATTAACAAGTGCAGCTCCCCACTGCTGAAACTTATTATAAGCATGGGTAACTCCTCGTTGAATATCATCTGAAAAGATAGTAGGAAACTCTGGATACCTAGCCATTATCTCAAACCATCTGGTTGCATCGACATACGAACTGTTCCCCATTGCCACTTCGTACCAGCCGATTCACATGATACTCTTACTCTTCCCTGCCTTCCTCGTGCTCTTAAATCTACTTTATTTGTATTCTTTGATATAGAGAATGGTCCTTTCTCTATTAATTCTGAGTCAGCTTGCTCTGGAAAATTCTTGGTCTTTATCGAAAACTTTATAACTCCATCATTAATAGCTAAATCAGGTACAATTCTGTCAATAAACATTAGCTCATTACCATCGTTAATATCAAAGTCTGCTGACTCTAAGAATGAAGTTGCTGCTTCACCATTTACTGTAAAGATATTTTCAGGTTCATTGTTATACAGATTATTACCTGCAACACTTGCCCCTGTTGTAATTGTATTATCAAAAGTTCCTTTATCTGCAAAGGTGGTAAAGATACCACTTCCATAGGTCCAGTAGTTTTCATCAGGTGACCATATAACATAAGAGTCACACTCATTGGAATCTGTGGAAGGATACAACCATACTATCTCTTTAAACTCTGAATTAACTCCTGCAAATATCTTATCTTTCTGGCTCTCATTTAACCTATCGAATATATATCTACGTACTGTACAATCCAGAGTTCGTACCTGTCCATCAAATGCATAGAAGTTATCAAAGCCCATCCATGCAGTACGACCATCATAATCAACGGCTGCATGAGGAGATATAAGTCCACAACCAGAACCCATTTGTGTAAACTTAAATGTAAATGGTGGACCTACAAATGTCTGTAACCATAGTGCATTATCTGTCCATATATTAATAGCATTTCTGGATCGTACTCCACCTACTATCTTATTACCATCTGTAATCTGTACTTCACCTGAAGTCGAACTAACAGAAGGAACCCAATTAGTCTGGTCTTCCTGATTCGACCATCGTACTGTCATGGGATCATACGTACCTGATGGTGATGCTGTAGTTCCAAATTGATTAGCTCCAAGAGCTATTACATGTCTATCATTGGGAGATACTAACATAGATGCAATTGTTGTAGGTGTGGAGTTTGTAGCTCCAGATACCTTTACTGCTCTTAAAGGAGTTGTTGATGCATCTGTATCGAATAGATATAGTGTTCCATTCCTACGATTACATAGTACATCTTCACCCCAATTATCTAAACTCCATTGTGTAATCTGACTTGAGAAGCCTGTAGCCCCTACAGATGTAGGTTTATTATAAGCTCTACCTGTAGTACCTTGTGGGAATATACGAGCAGTCATATTCAAATTAGAAGTAACATCTCCTGATGCACTTGCATTGGCCTTGGTTGTAATAATAATCTGTGTACTAGCTACAGATGTTACAGTAAATAGAGGACCACCTACACTTACTCCACCTACACTAGATTTAGTTAGTATAAGATTACCACCTACTGTGGCAGGTACAGCATCTATGCTTGTGGGCTTAAAGAATACAAAGTCATTGGCAGCAGCATTATGAGCAGCTCCACAAGAGACAGTAACTAATGGACTACCAGCATTTGTTGTAACCTTACTTATACCTACAGATGTTGGCTCTGTAGCTGTATACTTAGCAGCACCAAATCCTAGACCGGGAGCAGCATTAGATACACCAGTAAAGATAGGATAGTGTACAGTAGCCTGACCTGAACTATTTTGAGCAGCACTGGCAGTAGTTGCTACTTCTATGGAGAAAGAATTAGTTCCTAGATTAGTAACCTCATATACACTTGTACCTAATATTATATTACCACCTAAGGTTACACCACCACTTGGACCTGACACACTGGTAAAGAAGACATAATCTCCAGTTGCTCTACCATGTCCAGCAGCCGTAACTGTAACTGTAGTAGCTGATAGAGCTACAGTAAATGCACTTGTAATAGTAGTTGAAGTAGAAACAGGAGTTATATCTACAAGCCTATCCTGATCATGTTCATACAACTTCTGAGGTGTGCCAAAGATTGCTCTCTTCTGCTGATCATAATCAGTATAGGTAAGAAGATCACGAGCAGCACCATCAAACGTAGCAGATACTTTTGTCTCATACCCACGTAGGTTCTCTGGTCTACCAGCTCTAAACCTTACCCTGTCAGCATCATACCAAGAACCTTCCTCTGCATACTGAGTAGATTCCCGTCTAATGCCGGGAGCAAAATTCATCTTTACAAGTTTAGCATTTGAAGAAGACATATCTACCTATCAAAGTTCTTTAGAAGTACTGCATCTATTGTTGCACTACTTCGTGCATTAAATACCAGCATATCTACATCAGCAGCACCTGTACTTAAACTAGGTACAGAGGCTGATACAAACTGCCAAGCCGTGTTGAAACTTAATGTCCTAGATCCTGTACCATCCTGTACAAAGTATATGTTACCACCTTGTCCTACAGTACATTCAGCAGGTTTCTTCAGTGTTCTATTTCCACCTATAGTAACCAAGAAGTTATTACCCTTGGCAAAGTTCACACTGATACATGCTGCATCTGTTACAGTCACTATAGGATTGTATACTCTGGCTGATGTTGATATAACAAATGATCCATCACGTATAGTCTTTGTACCTAGTAAGGTTACATTACCTGTAGTGGATACTTGTAGATATCGTATGTCAGCAAGAGAAGTATCGGGTATATTAGTAGCACATACTCCTATATCTGCACTAGCTGCCGTACCTAGATTAAATCCTTTAGCATTAATAGAGTGTACTGATGTACCATCACATATAACTAATCCTACAGAACCTAGTGGTATATCATATCCATCACCACTGGCTGTCTTCATCTTGACAATATCAGATGCTGTAGTATTAGCTGATACTTTATTATTAATTACATAGCTCTTTGACTTGGCAGGTATAACCAATGATATAGTATTATTGGACCCACCAACTGATCCTTTTAATTCCAAGAAAGCAGAACGAGATTCATCTGCTGCACCTTCGTTCTCTGTTAAAGTAACTGTAGCTGCTGATCCTATTGATACTGTTGTATAAGAAGCAATAGCATCGTCTACCAGATCAATGACTTGGTTATTAAGAACAGTTCCCCATGTATTGGGATTGTCACCATCTCCTTGTTTTGTTAGCCTTATTCGGCTAGTATAACTTGATGCCATTATTCAACTCCTACTTAAAGTATGGATTAGTATCAAAGGGAATACTCATTTCCCCACCTATTAACCCACATGATTTATTATTTGGTTTCGATAAAAGTAATACCCACATACCTTTATATTGATGTATGTATAATTCAGCAAGATCTTCTTCTGTTGTTAATCCCCACCAAACTTTCTTCAACTGTAGCCTGTCTGTTAAATCCCTATGAGCAAATTCACTATCGGAGCATGGTAGATGCTTTTGAAATAATATACCAAACATTTCAGTAGATGGTTGATCTGCTTCAGGTACTTGACTATATGGAGTACCATTAGCACTGGATGCAAATATAAATCCTATGCCCATTGCTATGATAACTATTATAGTCATTAATAAAATTCTCATCTATTCATTCCTTACAATACTGCTGGAGCTACTGCCACTCCACTCCCACCAAATGGATGCTTGGCAAAAGCTGCAAACACATAAGTACCATCATTAGCATTAACTCTATTATCTGTTCCTCTAAGTTTAAAACCATTAGAAAGAAAATCTACTTTAACTCCACTAAGAGTTGCTTCTGGAGCACCATCATTACCTCTTATAAACTTTTCTGCTGGATTATATGTATCTCGTGCTCTGTCTAAAATAGTCCAAGATTCACCATCACCATCAAATTTTATCATAATCATCTCAGGAGTAAAGCCACAGAATGAATAAGGACCATCTGCTTCTCCTTCTCCTGTATAAGTTCCAAACTTAGAAAATCCTACTACTTCTACAAACGAATAAGCTAGATAAGTTGAAGTTGATTGATTAACATTACGATCTGTTCCTATTGTAAAGGTTGTTGAGTTTGCTCCTGTAACAAACCCAGAAGAACTTTCTGCTCTACTTTCACTTGATAGTACCCATTTCTCACTATAAACAGTAATTCCTGATTCCCAATTTGATGCAATATGACTATCTCCAATACTACGAGGAAATACCCATACAGTAGTAGGAGTAACTCCCAATCCATGACCAACAGTTGCTCCACTTCCTGTTCCTGTATATGTACTAATACTCATTCCAGCCGTTGTATCTACATATGTTGTTGTTGTATTAATACTACCATCTGTATTAGATGATCCTGAGTTACCAGCAGCCCAGTTCCATGATACGTAAGTTCTACTACTTGTGTTTACATCTCCATTAGCTAATTCACTACCATCTCCAAGTGCAAACCCATCTGTAGCAAAAGATGTTACAGCATCTGTTACGTCATCTTCTACCTCATTATTATTCCAGAAGAGAGCTTTTCCAGTTCCTCGTGCTGCATCTTGAAAAACATGAGAATCATCATCACTTCTACACTTCATCCATACTATATCTGGTTGCATATTAGAATTACCACCAAAGGTAATAGATTGTGTACTACCATTTCCTGTATACGTAGCTACTTGGAAATTAGTAGATGGATCTGCAAGATCAGGAGCAGCTAAGTTAGTTGTATTCAATGCCAAGAAATTAGTAGGAGCACTATGCTGCCATTCTGCTTCGGTAAAGTATGCATCAAATACAGCACTTGATTCATTACAAACTGCTGGACCCCATCCACCTCCATTAACTAATGTAGAACTTATTGTATATGCTGCACCTGTTCCACTAGAACCAGATGTAGGATCACCTGAGTTCTGCCATGTACCATTCTTTCCAAAATATACAAAGCCATTATCAAGATCCATTGCTACACTTATAACATCTCCCACATCCCATGTATCTCCAAAGGTAGCAAGTGTGCTATTTCTATATGTCTTTCCATCATATGATCTATAACCAAGACTATCACCTGTACCATGCTTATTATTATTACCTAGTTCCTCATTTGATTGCATATCACATTGACTTATTCCTACTTGCCCACCAATAGCTACATCTGTAGATGTCCATTTAACTTCCCAATACCATTTACCAGTTCTTGGGAAAAAGGTTCCTTTAGCTGAATCTTGTGATCCAGTACTGTTTACAAATCTTTTATTACCTTCTGATAATGTAATATCACTTTCTAATCTATCAGCTATATTCCATACACAATGATTATTAGTAGGAGTATCTGATGATTGATGATCTGAACCTATATTATTTAAACTAAAATCATTATTATTACCACTCATATCATTACCTAGATCACCACTAGATTCAAAATCTAAGAAGCATCCATTAGTACCATAACTTCCACTATACTCTTTTGGAATCCATACACCTTTACTATTAGTTTCTCCAAAGTCTGCTGCTTCTTCTTGTGTACCATCTATTATATAAAATTCAGCTATATAGCCATCCATATAATTAGAACCTTCTTTACCTATATAATGTGCTGATGTACTATTTATATCAAATGCAAAATCTTCTGCTGGTGCTGAATCTGTAGCTAATGATGCTATCGAACCATTTACATATAGTTTCAATCTATCACTGGCTGTGCTTTGTGTTGTATCAGCAGCTATGACTATATGATTCCAAGATGTAGGATCTCTAAAAACTCCATTTGTAATTTTAAATGAACTACCATCAATTACATAAAATTTATTATCATTATTTGATATTCTAATTTCAGTATCACCTGCTGAAAATAATACTATTCCTCCACTAGTAGTACTTGCAAATTTACACAGTTTAAACCAGAAGCTCATAGTCCAAGTTGTTCTATTAGTATTAGAAGCAGGACTTCTTGATAGATACGAACTTGAATCAAAGTCAAACATACAGGAATTATCAATAGAATATGTAGTAGCTGCTCCAGCTTGAGCTGCTGCTGCTGCCATCATATAATTGGTAAAGATACTCATTTTATTTTTCTAACTCAGGCCAATCATAAAGTATGCCTGACTTGTTGCCCTTATTCTCTCCATCGTACACAAGAAAGAGAGCTTCTATTGCTTCTGTATCTGTTGCATTATTAATAGCCTCTTCCATTTCTGTAGCTTTAGTACGAATAGCATCTCTCCAAGTTTGGATATTACTTGGAATATCAATTCCATTATCAGCTTTACGTATAATAGCCCAATCAGTTTGAGATAAAAGACTACCTTGTTGATACTTTACTCGTTCAATTAAAACAGATTTAACTCCATAATTAATAACTTGATTACCTTTATGATCTTTTATAAGCTCTCCAGTATCAGGGTCTGTTGCATTTTCATCATCAAGTTTCTTGGCCTTCTTTGTTACTGTACCATCTACATTCTGTGTATACCACCATGTTATATCATTAGGAATAGGATCAGGAATTATTTCTTCCAGACCAGCTAACTTCTTTTCATCTTCTGACCATATATGCCAATTTCTTGGATGCTTTATCCCATCAGCACTTATCCACGAGGAACCTTCTCTTATAATATTTCCTGTTTCAACTTCTCTCCACATGGTATGTCTCCTTAAAAATAAGTTTTTGATGGGGCAACATTCTCACCACCCATCGGATGTCTGGCAAAGGCCATATATAGTATTGAAGTACCACTATCATTCACTCTGGTGTCATTACCAGTTATCTTGAATCCATTAGATAAGAAATCTACTGTAGTATCATTGGTTGTTAATGAAGCAGAACTGTCATTCAGCCACATAAAATTAACGGCAGGATTGTAAGGATTAACAGTCCTACTGAACATATTCCAAGGTTCATTAGATTTATCACACTTAATCCAGATGGATTCAGGGGCAAAGCCACAATAAGCATATGGACCTTCTGCATCAGCATTTCCTGTGTAAGTGCCAAACTTACTAAATCCTTCAACTTCTGCAAAACAATAGGCTACATATGTTCTGGAGCTACCATTTAGTCCAGCATCGGTGCCGACTGTAAAAGTGGTGCTTGATCCTGCTGTTATCTGATTAGTTGTATCAGTAAAGGCATCACCAATAGTATCTGCATAGAATTTTTGAGTGAATTGAGCCTGACCAACCTCCCAAGCAATTACAGGGTGATGGTCATCATTAGACCTTTGAAAAATCATTACAGTGTCAGGGATGACTCCAAGTCCATGTCCTATTGTAGCACTACTTCCTGTTCCTGTGTATGTGCTGATGCTCACTTTAGAAGTAGTATCTACAAAGGTGGTTGTGGTGTTAGTACTTCCATCCGTATTAGACGAACCAGAACCTCCACAATACCAGCCATGAACTAAGTAGTTTTCATTACTAGCATTATATTTATCATCAGAAGTAAACACCCTAAACTGGTTAGCTGTTCCAGCAGAACCGAATCCGTCTGCACCAAAGCCCCCCGGACCTCCTTCGACAGCCCTAGCATCCCAAAATACATAATTCGTAACACCTCTAGCAGCATCGTGAAGCATCCAACTGTCACCCTGACTTCTATTTTTTACTAACACTGCATCAGGTTGCATATTGTCCCATGAAATATCTGTTCTTTTGGTGGCCGAACCATTTCCTGTATACGTTAGCATATCAAATTTTGCTGAAGGGTCTTTAATTGATGGTTCATCCATGTTGGCAGTACAGAGTGCCTTGTAACCTGAAGGAGCACTATAGTCCCATTTTGCTTCATCAAAACGAGCTTCGTAAAGAGAACTGCCCTCATTACAAACACCCGGAGCCCATCCACTACCACTAATCGGAGCCGTACCTAAATTGTATGCTGAACCTGTTCCTGTTGCACCAGAGGTAGGATCACCAGAATTTTGCCATGAATTATTCTTTGCAAAATATATCTTTCCATTACCAACGTCCCAAGCAACACCTATTACATCACCTGTTGTCCAACTATTTCCGAAACTGGTTAATGTGCTGTTTTTATAGGTGTTCCCATCGTATGATCTATAACCAAGACTAGCCCCTGTTCCACTTGAATTATTATTTCCTAACTCTTCGTTTGAACCTACATCACATTGTGATAATCCTACTTGACCGTGGCTTGAACCTGATACCCACTTGACTTCCCAATACCATTTTCCATGACGAGGGAACATTGTGCCTAGTGCTTTATCTTGTGACCCGGCAGAGTTCAGATAATTCTGACAGCCTTCCGATAGTGTGATGCTGCTTTCCATGTCATAGTTATAATTCCAAGTGCAGTGATTATTAGTTGGTGAGTCTGAACTTTGATGTGCTGCTGCTATATTTGTTGGAGTCCAATCATTTCCTTGACCACTATTATCATCTCCTAAATCTGCACTATCTGCAAAATCTAAATGGAACCCACACGTTCCGTACCCACCACCTGTATATTTCTTGGGAACCCAAACCCCTTGATCGTTAGTTTCACCAAAATCTCCTACTGCTTTAGCCGTTCCATCAATTAGGTGGAAGTCTGCCATATAGCCATCCCAATAATTGCTACCTTCTTTTCCTATATTTTGTGCTTGTGTATCATTAACGTCAAAATCAAAATTTTGGGCTGGTGCAGAATCTGTTGTTAATGTAGGAACAGCCCCATTTATATACACTTTGAATCTATCACTTGCAGTGCCTTGTGGAGTATCTGCAATAATACAAAGATGAAACCATCCTGTCGTATCTCTAAGTTTACCTGTACTTATTTTGTACGAACTGCCATCTATCAGATACATTTGGTCATTATTATCTGACCACCTAAATTCCGTGGAGCCAGCTTGATAAACTACAAGCCCCCCACCAGTGCTACTAGGTTTTCTGGTCACTTTTAGCCAAACACTCATTGTCCAAGTCCTACGATTACCAGCAGACCCCGGAGTTCTTGTTAGGTAAGAAGCAGAAGCATAGTCGAACATACAAGACTTATCTACTGAATAGGTAGATTCAGCAGCACTTCCAAACATCTGTGTTCCAAATACTGGCATTAGCTGAAAGCCAACTGTACTGCACCAAGTTGGATACTTCCTGATGCTTTAACAAAGTATGGTATGATATCCACGGCATTAGCAGCAGTACTTAAAGTTATACCTGCACCACCAGCCGTTTCATAATCCGTTCCTAAACTCAAAGTTCTTGAACCTGTTCCATCTTGAATACAAACTATAATTCCAGATTGTCCTACCTGCTCTGTACTTGGATTAGCAAAGGTAACATTACCTGTAAATGTAAGAACAAAATTTTGATTGGCTGCAAAATCAAGTGTCACACTACCTGTATTACTTGTGTCCGTATCTGTAGTAGCTATCAAAGTTCCAGTTATCGTAGCTCCAATATTTGTTGTTGCTATTTTTGCACTATTATCATAATAAAGTGTTATAGCACCATCTGCTGTTGCAACCAAGATATTTTCATTAATAGCATTATTAACAATTTTTACTGTATCTCCAGCTAGATATAATTCTCCTGTGCCATTTTTAACGTAACTGTGGCTTCCATTATGATAAATTTCTAAATCATCACCTGTACCTAAAAGAATTTTATCATCATCTTGCATATCCAAATCATTATTAAGAGTCATGGCTCCATTAACAGATACAGTACTTTGAAGATGAGTAGCACCTGCTACTGTAACAGTAGAGGCAAAGTTAGCAGCACCACCTACACTTAAAGCTCCTGATATACTAACAGCACCACCTATAGTTGTTGTACCACCAACTGTTAGATTACCAACAAGTATTGTGTTACCTGAGACACAGACTGCATCATCAAATTCTGCTTTACCTGCTACAGTTAATGTACTTAGAAGATTGGTAGCTCCACCTACACTCAAAGCTCCTGCTATACTAGCAGCACCTCCTATAGTCGTAGTACCACCTACAGCTAAGTTACCTACAAGTACTGTATTACCTGAGACACATACATCGTCATCAAACTCTGCTTTACCAACAACAGTTGCTGTACCACCTACTCCTAAGTTACCTGTTAGAGTTGTGTTACCAGTTATGGTTACTGTACCACCTACAGTTAAATTACCTACTAATATTGAATTACCTGATACACAAACGTCATCATCAAACTCTGCTTTGGATGCAAAAGTAGCAACACCACCCACACCTAATGTACCAGTAAGAGTTGTGTTACCAGCTATAGTTACAGTACTAGCAAACGTAGCAGCTCCACCTACACCTAATGTACCTGTTAGTGTTGTATTGCCAGCTATAGTAACTGTTGATGCAAAGTGTGCAGCACCTCCCACACTAAGAGCACCTCCTATACTAGCTGCTCCACCAATAGTGGCTGTACCTCCAACTGTTAAGTTACCTACTAGAACTGTATTTCCACTTACACATACAGCATCATCGAACTCAGCCTTACCTGCTACAGTTAATGTACTTAATAAGTTCGTAGCTCCTCCAACACTAAGAGCACCTGCTATACTGGCAGCTCCACCTATTGTAGTAGTGCCTCCAACTGCTAAGTTACCTACAAGTACTGTATTACCAGATACACAAACATCATCATCAAACTCTGCTTTACCTACGGCTGTAAATGTACCACCTACTCCAAGGTTAGCTGTTAAGGTTGTATTGCCAACTATGGTTGCCGTACCACCTACGAATAAGTTACCACCTATGGTAGCATTATTAACTGATATATTACCTTCAACGGAAGCAGTAATACCTGTAAGATTAGAACCATCACCATAGTATGCACTTGCACATACCTTTGCATTTGCAGCTTGTACATTAGTACCAGCTATGGTTACTGTAGAAGCAAAGTTAGCAGCACCTCCTACACTTAAAGCACCTCCAATACTGGCAGCACCTCCAATAGTAGCTGTACCACCTACGGCTAAGTTACCTACTAATACTGAGTTACCACTTACACATACGTCATCGTCAAACTCAACCTTGGCAGCAAAGGTAGCTATACCTGTTTGTGTTAGTGTACCTCCAAGAGATGTATTACCTGCTACATCTAATGTACTTCCAAGACTTGTAGCACCTGATACACGTATTGTACTAAGGAAACCTGAAGCTCCAGATACAGTAGCTGTACTTAGGAAGTTAACTGCACCACCTACACTAAGAGTACCACCAATCGTAGCATTACCTGTTATACGTAAAGCTGAAACAGATGTATTACCAGAAGCTGGAACATTCGTTAAATTAGATCCATCACCGTAGAAAGCAGAAGCACAGACCTTTGCATTGGCTGCTTGTACACCAGTACCTGCTATGGTGACAGTACCTGTTATATTAAGATTACCACTTAGAGATGTATTACCTACTACGGATAAAGCTCCACCCACACCAAGTGAATCTGCCAAAGTAACAGCACCACCTATGGTAGCCGTACCTCCAACAGTCAAATTGCCTACTAGTACTGAGTTACCTGATACACATACATCATCGTCAAACTCTGCCTTACCTACTACAGTTAGTGTACTGAGTAAGTTCGTAGCTCCTCCGACACTCAAGGCTCCTGCTATACTCGTAGCTCCACCTATCGTTGCTGTACCTGCTACAGTTAGGTTCGTACCTATATTGGCATCACCACTGACCGATACATCTTTCTTAAATGTACCATCACCTGATACGGTAACTGTAGATTCAAAGGTAGCTGCACCTGTTCCTTTAAATGTACCACTAACGGATACATTACCAGCTACATCCAGTGTACTTCCAAGGCTAACAGCTCCTGTTATGGTGGTAGTTCCACCTACAGCCAAGTTACCTACGAGTACAGTATTACCACTTACACATACATCGTCATCAAATTCTACCTTACTTACGAATTGGGATGTACCACTTACATATGCATTACCTACTACCGATATATTTCCTACACAGACATTTCCACCTATACTGGAATTAACACCTGTAATATTGGAACCATCACCATAAAATGCAGAGGCACATACTTTTGCATTAGGTGCTGCTACATTGGCACCATCAATAGATACTGTACCACCTATCTGTACGTTACCAGATACAGAAGCATTACCATCTACTCCAAATGTACCTGTTGCCTTGGCTGCTCCTGTTGCAACTTGGAAAGCTATATTAGTACCATCACCTGTTTGTATCTGTGTAAGATCAGCAGAGACACCAGCATTGGCACTTACAGCCAACTTTACGAGTTGTTTATATGTATCTGATATTTGTCTTCCTGTTAATGTGCTCATATCGTTTGCCACCATCTATTTTCTGAATCCCAATTACTGGTACAGTTTTGCCAATCTATAGCTCTGCCACCATCATCAGGACGAGGGTTACGTATTGCCGGGTTATCTCTAACATCAGGTACTTTATTCTGTGGATGGTTTTTCAGGTCATACTTACCTTCATAATCCTGTGGGCATACCAGCATCCCATAACTATTCATTTTCATAACTCTATGTGGATAAACAAATCCACATGTATCACACATTGCTAGAGCATTCTTATTACTAGCCATTTTATACCATATTTATATGAGGTCTAATATACATACTAGCCCTTTGTTTATCTTCTTCTAATGCTCTATTTAATAATTCTTCATAGTTTCCTTTTAACATTGCTATTCTATCAGGAGGTGTACCAGCAGTCTTCATAGCAAGATAGTAGGAAAGTCCACATGTAAGGGGTGGGAGAAATCTTTTGGGAAGATCTGCATTCTGTTCAGCAGACTTATTGACATCTTCCAGTTCCCGTATTCCTTCTATATTTAAAATATCTGTACTATTCTCAGGTATGGGCCATACTAGAACAGTTGGATTATCTCTATCTCTTTTTATTGTAAACTGACTTGGCCTACCTGTCTGCTTCTTATTGGGAATAATTTGATATTCCTCAAAACTAATTCTTTGTAGTTGTATATCTGTGTCATCTCTACGTAATACTACTTCCAATGCATCCAAGGTATCACTTGCCAATGCATAGGAAGTGGTACTGGTAGCTACTGTTACCAATGTAGTATAGGTAGTCCATAGCAGAATACCTCTATTCTGCCAATCCTTTAACATTAAATTAATAGACCTACGTGCAGAGGCTGGAGTATGACCAAGAGTTTGCTCTCCCCCGATCATCTCCGTAGCTTCTTGGATCACCTCATCTATATCTAAGTTAAAGTTAAATGTTCCTGACGTTGCCATATTAAACTATTTCTTTTTGCCGTGAGTATGATGTGTTTCACTTAGGAAGAATCCTGCAACACCTGCTGCACCACAGGCAAGCATAACTATATTCTGCCATAACTCGACAGGTACAGTAATACCAACCATAGCAAGAACACCTGCTAATGCAGCATAGGAAGAAGGCTCTTTAAATCTATTTATAATACGATTCATTTTGTTCTCCTTTTGCTTTTTAATAGTTTACCTTTACTCTTCTGTATAGCTATACCATGCTTTCTAGTCCAGTTCTTGGCTATATTAGGATGATTAGCATACATATAAGATCTTTGAGCTTTTGATTTAAATGGCATTAGTGTCTTCCTGTTTTTCCCCAACCTTTAGTAGCAGCTCCTACACCCTTGGGTTTAGTTGGTTTTCTTATTCTAGGTAACATACGACCTCCAACACTACCAGCTTCTTTATATTTTCTAACTTTACCACCAGATGCTTTCTTAACAACATTACCCATATTATCAGGACCAAAACCAAAAGGATATTTTTTACTAGGTTTAACTCGTGCAGGAGGTTTTCCTTTAAGTTCACTCTTAGATAATCCTTGATAAACAGATTTTCTACCTTTTACCTTTGGAACTTTAACTTTCTGCCCCGGACGAATAGAATGTATATCTGTAATATTTGGATTAGCTTTTTTAATTGCTGCCAAGGTTGTATTATTATCTTTAGCTATTTGAGATAAAGTATCACCAGACTTAACAGTAACACTTTTTGTACCACCTCCAAGCATACTAGCACCACCAACTACAGTACCAGCAATAGCTGCCTCTTTTAAACCTGAAGTTCTTTTTCTCTTTGGTTTAGTTTTAGGTGTAACTTTTGCTCCACCTCCCCTAAGAGGTAACTCTAATTGTTCTCCGGGCTTACCACTTTTAGGTTTAGGTGTAGGAGTTTTTTTAGGAGGCTTTAAATCTAACTCTAACTGCTCTCCCGGTTTACCTTTAGCTGGCTTTGCCTTACCAGCTTTAATCAGTCGTCTAGCTACGGCAGGTGCAACTCTTGTAACTACTGTAGCTCCAGCCTTAAGAATAGGTATTAACACTGGCATCTTATCTCTCCTTATATCTCGCAGCACCCCACCCTCTGGGTTTTATCATGCCGCCTTGTTTTCTATTAACAACTTTACCGCCTTGTTTACGGTATGGTGCATCTTCTTTAAATATTCTAGGTCTGTCAAGTCCATATCTTTTCTTTCTAGATGGATTACGAAAGGCACGTTCAAATCTACTTTCTTCAGGTTGTACAAAAATTTCAGGTTCTATGCTTTCTCTTGCAGCTTGTGGATCTACCATTCTTTGCTCTAGTAGATCATCACTTATATCTTGTCCTGCACCATAACCTCGACCTCTCATTTGTTCCAGCATAGCAGTTGCAGGAGAACCTACATCACTACGAATTATTCTACTTCTAGCTTTTGATCCGGGTATAGCTACACGAGTAAACTTATCTGGAAATCTAGATTCAGCATCAACTATACGTGCTGCTTCTCTTTGTAATGTACGTTCTTGTTCTGCTGTAGGATTAAAATATGGTTCGTCTTTTCTAATTTCACGAACAAGATCCTCATATACATCATTATGATATTCACTCCAAGGTCTTTCGGCTGGCAGTAAAGCTCCTGTTCTTGGATGCCTACGACCACCACCTCTACTTGGAGCAACTCCTCCCATTCTAGTAATAGATTCATCAGCTTGCTGTTGAGGAGTAATAGGATAAATTCTACCTTGTTCATCCATACCCATTTCTAATAATCTACCTTGAGCTGTACTAGTACGTCCTAATCTTTTTATAGCTTCTGCTCTATTAGTTAAAGCTACTTCATCTAATGTGGCAGGATCTACAGCCTCTATACCTAGTCTCTTATTTAATGCTTCTTGAGCCTGTTCAGATGCTATCTTTTTAGATTCAGCTTGTTCAAGAAATTGTCTTTGCTTACTTTCTGGTAATCTGGCAAGAGCTTCTTGACCTTTCTTACCTAGTGCAAATCTTTTAATAAGTGCTCTAATTGGTGGGGCCATACTAATCTCCTATCCTTTAGATACAGCACCAAAACCTCTAAGGGCTTTACCACATCCTCTATGCTTTTTAGGTTTACCTCCACCTTTTCTTTTTATCGTGCCACCTTTACGATTTCCTGTTGCTTCTTTAATTCTTTTTCTTCTGAGTTCATCTAAACTTAATCTAGATTCTACTGAAGCATCATCGTCCATCTGTCGAACTTTATCTAGTATTCTTGCTATTTCATCAGTATCTGATGATTTAAAAGCTGGCATACGAGATGGGCCTCTTTTTCCAGCTCTACGTGCTGCATCTCTCTGAGCTTGTGCCTCTCTTCTCTTTCGTTCAATATCTGATTCTATGGGGTCCATCATGTGAACTGGGGTTTCTGAGTATCGTTTTGCTTTACTAGGTTTAGTAGCTGGTGGTAGTTTTACATGTGATAGATCAGGTCCAACTCTTCTAGTAAATGATCCAATAGCTACTCCACCTTCAGTCGGTTGCCTTCTTCTTCCACGTTTTGGTTTTGGACGAGTATCTGCACCAACAACATTTGTACCTGCTCGTTTGGTCTTTTTAGGAGTTATCCTAATGCCCATAGGATTTGGACTTTTAGCTTTCTTCTTCTTCTTACGTACTTTTTTACGTATATTATACGGAGTAGGAGTACCCTTGAAATCTGGATCATCTTCCCATTCATCTCTCATACGATTAATTGCTGCTACAGTAGTTCCTTTACCAGTTTTATTATAACCACCAGTACGTCTACGAATTTGTTTAGATACTTTACTACGATTAGGCATTATTGTCCTCCTTGCATAACAGGATTAGGACCACCCACTGGATTACGTGGAGTCTCCATATCATCCTGCCTCATTCTACGAGCTTGATTTCTAAGTGCATCAATTGAATTTTGATAACTACTTTCCCATGCTGGTATAACTGTCCAGCTTTTTGTAAATTTTGCAGACTCTATCATGCAAGCATTAAATAATGCATTGTAGGCAAACTCACTAAAGTAGTTAGATGTTGTTGCACTTGTTCCTGTTGCTGATGATAAAGGAATAGGTCTACGAGTATATTGTATTTCTCCTGCTACAGCAGAGGCAGGAGTTGGTACTATGTAAATGGATGTATTATTCTTACGTGCATAGTAACGGGGGGTGCCTACAGATGCACTGGCATAAGGCCAATAATCTATGGCATATTCATATGTTCTTTGTAATAGGGTGGTAATGTTAGAAGAAGCACTGGTTTTAAAATTTACATTCCTTACGACAAGAGTATCGGCAGGTAAACTTACCGTTGGATTACTGGCAGTAAAGGAGAAAGTGGCAAAGTTATCCAGACCGGGATCATCTAGTTCTTTCACCAGACGATCTTCTGCCTTCTCTACAAACTTAGAGATTTGCTCCTCATATTCTGAGGAATCATTCTCTGCTGTATTAATCAGATCCGTTTTAAGGAATGCATAATTAGGCATGGGCTTATCCTAATATGGCAGTTACAGGTCCAGCATCAGGTGCAGATACGGTTACCTTACCGTATACGGCCACACCAGTTTCTCCTAAATATGTATCAATTACTCCGTTTGCCTGAATAGCCAATCGAATAGCTGTTCCCTGTGCAGTCTTATTTGTAATTTGCTGCTCACCTATTACTTCAATCATTCCTGATACAGTTGCCGTAGCATGAATAGCCACTATACGAGTAGTTGTACCATCAGCACCTACTGTTGCTCCTGTATCTACTCTTTTTAGTGGGCCACTTCCTGCTGTTGCCATTGCAACTATTAAATTTGTAGCCATATTATTCTCCTTTATTAAACTTTACCACCAGCTTTATAGCCTTGCATTATTTTACTACCACGTTTTTTATTAACTGCTTTTCTTCCTCCTCTACGTTTTACTGGACCCGGAGTAGGATCTTCATAGAATTGTGTAGCTAACCACTTTTCAAACATATCCGTATACTTATTATGCATTATAGGATTTTCACGATAAACCCGATAAGGTCTGCCATATTCAGCTATCCCTCTTCTATGGGCTTCTGCTTTCCTTACATCAAAAGGTTCCACTCCCATAGGTTTCTTTTTCTTTTGCCACTCTCTTTTCTTTGCCATATTCTGTTCCTCTATCTTAATAGTAAGGGGGATGGCTAACGCATCACCCCCCTCACATTAGTTGCCTTTAGCTTCCAGCATTTCCACGCCAGCCTCTCCAATCGGAAACACCAAAACTATATCGTTCTCGTGCTTTAAATCGAAGATTGCCAGTGTCGAAATCAGGCTCCATCTTTGTCTGAAGTGGAGTACGTGCAAACATCTTTGTACCATTAGGAACATCGGTCTTTACAAACCAATCATCAGTTCCAGTGAAACGTCTATTGACATAGAATCCGTTAGGAATCATGCCCATGTGACGAGTGGCATTGATATCGTTATTAGCACCACCGGGTTTGCCGGGAGTATTTAAAACGGTATCAGCAATATTCCATGAATCAACAGGAATATGCAAAGATACAGCACTTGCACCTATGAGGATACCACGATCATCCTTGGTCTTTTGGACGTTGGTGATAGCAGTCTCAAGAGTTGCAATAGCCAATGCACCAGCAGATTCCAGATTGCTCTGGTTTCCGTCAGAAATGGTAGGATGGGCAGCACTAAAGAATGCAACACCATCTCCAATCGTATCGGAAAATCCGTTGGTAAACAGATTAGCAGCTTTGACTTCCTTGGTATTTGCCATTGCACGAGCCAAACCTCTGGCACGTAACTTAGCAAACGTATCATACAAGTTGTCTTCCATTGCTTCTTCTGTAATTGCAAAAGCTAGAGCTACAGTCTCTGCCGTGTAACGGGCAGTATAACTCTCTTGTGCATCATCATAAGTAACAGCAGCCCCTTCAGATTTAACTGGAGCAGTGCCGAAACCTGTAAATAGAACTTCTTCTTCAAAGGCTCTGTCAGAGTTTTCGGTGTCATAAAGTGCTTTATGCTCATCGTCAACCTGACCGTATTCCAGCCCGAAGACGGCATTTAAGCCGGGAAGAAGTTCTTTGGCAATACTAGCTCTGTTTACAGCCATAGTTTATCTCCTTCCTAGTTATGCCGTTGAAACTGTTGCAGTTGCAAAACGATCCCTGTGCGTGGGCAACCAGACCTCAAGCATTGGATATTGGTCAAGTCCGTCTGTACCTTCATTCGGATCTTTAGCATAGCCAATAACTCGTACATTACCTACAATGGTTTCTACACCAGCAGCCGAAGTTTCTACGAAGAACGCAGACTGACCTGTAGTAGTACTACCAGCAGAAGCTGTCGAAACAGTTGCCGTATAATTAAGTACTTTACAAATCTCTCCGTGACTACAAGTTGCATTACCTTGAATGTAATACGTCTGATCAGGATCAGTTATGACATGGAACTCAACACTGGTTGCAGCCGTGATAGCTTCACCGGGCCAGTAACGTGACCAAGTTGGCTTACCATCCGTATCTACATAGTTACAACCAACGAATACACCCGAAGGCTTCAAGGTTGCACCAATAGATTCCGAAATCGTACCACTAGCTTCAATACAGATTAAGTCACCAGTATACAGTTTCTTAGGAGCACGAGTTATAGTAGTCGGTGAAATAACACTTGATATCCCACCTGTATTATAATTCTGCCCCTTCTTACGAGCAGGAAGAAAGCCACGTAATGCTCTTGTACTAGACATTATATTTCTCCTTCCAATTGTTTATGGACTACTCCTGAAAATTAGGAGTCCGTCCTTTAAATGTTCTCGATTTGCTATTATTAGAAATAGGCATTTGTGAACTGGAATGTCTCATCAACTGTGAATTAACAGCTTCCAGCATATCATTTGCCTTACCTCTATAATGCTTTCTTTTGGCCTCTAGCTTTACCGTAGGTATCTTACCCAAAGCAATGTCTCCACGACAGACAACTCCAGCATATCGGCCTTCTTCTCTCACGACAGAAGTTGCTCCCATCTCAGGTACTTCTTCAGGAGTAACAAATTCCCATCCTTGCTGCTGTTTCTTACCAACTTCTTGGTAATCATCTTCCCCATTAAGAAGGATACGTAGCCAGCCTAATGACATGTCTTGCTGGTTATATCTTTCTTCAACTTCACGAGGTATATAAGTTGCGTTGGGTTCTTCAAAGACGTACTCTGTTTCTTCTCTGGTTTCGTTTTCCCTCATCTGAGAATTACGTGATTCAATACGTGTCATACTTTCTCCTTCCACGTTACAGTTTAATTGCTGTGTATTCGCCTTCAGCATCTTGTACCTTGGCTTTTTCAGCAGCATATTGTTCAAGTGGTATGCCCCAGTTTTGTGCTAACCTTACATCTTCTTTGGTCAGTTTTACCTTACCTGAAGCTGGAGTTGAACGTGAAGCTCCAGCTACCACTTGAGCAGGTTTTGACGGTTGTTCCTGCACCGAACTTTCTTTGACAGCAGTGTTAAACTTAGTTGGAAATGCTTCCTTAATTCTGTTGTCAATTTCATTATAAAATTCTGGATCATCTGGACTAAATCCTTCTTCCTTTAATTCTGCATCCAAGGCTAATGCAGCAGCAGTCATAACTCTATCTTGACCAAACCAGCTATTATTTTGTGACCACTCTACAGCTCTTGGATCTGTTGTAGTTTGCTGTTGAGGGGCCGTTTGTTGCTGTTGCTGTACAGGAGCTTGAGATGTATTATCTAACTCAACTTTTGCTGCACTCAATGATTTTATATCAGTTTGAGCCTCATTCAAAAATTCTTGAGCTTGTAATATTTTAGCTGCATCTCCTTCTTCATGAGCAGACTTATATGCTGCTCTAGCTAATTCAAGTTTATCAGTAATTTGCTTTTCATTTGCATCCAGATGCAACTTACTAATACTAGAAAATTCCTGTTCTCTTTGAGAGATCCTTGTATTCAATTGTTCATTTTGTTGAACTAATCTAGTAATCTGCTCATCACGATCTTTACGTTGTTTTATTAATTGACGTATACGTTTCTGAGCACCTTTGGTTTCTATACCATCTAATTCTTTTGGTTCTTTTTTGACTTCAGTATCTGAAGGAGCTTCTGGTTGGGCTTCAACCTTTTCCTCCTCTTGTTCTACTTCATATTCTACTTTCTTTTCTTCTTCTGAAGAGGGTGCTTCTACTTCAGTCCATTCTTCTTTCTCAATCATTTCAAGTCCTTTCGTTGCTAACGAAGCATACGGTTTTACGTTATTAACCTATTATACTATAAATATTGTAAATATGCAAGGCTTACGATCTTATGTTAAATTAAACGTAGGATCTAGATCTTTAGGATGTTCTACTCTACATATAACCTGATCGTCAAATAATAAAATAAGTCTTACTGACTTATAAAATAACTTCTGACCAGCATGTTTAGCATAACATACATAATCTCCTGCCTGACACCACCCTCCATGTGGGAACTTATTCTCATCTTCATAAGCTAAGTCTCCTATGGAGAGAACTTTTCCTACCGTAGTCAGATATGCCATATCATCCTTGGTAGAATCAGGAAGCATTATACCTCCCTTGGTAACTCCTTTTATACTTACGGGCCTTACTAGAATATGATAGCCCGGTATTTCTGGTAGAATACTAGGATCTTTAACCTCATCCTCTGTAATCCACATATCATTCTTCATTGCATTTCCTAAATGAACCTGTTGCATTTACTCCTCGTCATCATACATTCTTTTTTTAAGAATAGTTGTAAAAATTTCACGACTCCATTCAATACCTTGAATGTGGCCGACTAGCTCTCGGTAACGTGAATAACTTTCAGCACCACCATCAGCTATAATATTTGTTAATCTTAGTAGTTCAGTATTATATTCCTTTACTACTTCATCCCAAATTTCCATTATTTAGGAATATTTCCATGAAGATGGATCTCTCTGGTTTAAGACACCTTTTTGTGGTCTAGCACCAGCACCACCATCTTTAATAGATTTCTTTGTAGGATCTCCATATGCACCACCATCACCATTAGGTACATGTGTTGGATAACCACCTTTTGTTACACCACTAACATCGTTAGGGTAGTGTACTCCTATATTTCTAGGCATTGTTATCTCCTTTCTTATCGGCTATGTTTGTTAATAATTCGGCTGCTTTTATATCTTTATCTTTTTCAATATCAGCAGCTTTCTCAAGCATTTTTCCTTTTAGATTCTTTTCATCCATTAGGATCTTCTGATCTTCTATAGATAGTTTAGCTAGAAGATCTAGAGCTTTCAATGTTTCTTTACTTGCTCTATCCAGTTCTGACTTCTCTTTCTTGAGTATGGCAGACTGTCCTTCAGCAGCAGCTTCCTGTAGAAGTTTTAGTTGTTCCAGTTTAAGTTTCTGTACATCTAAAGCAGCTTCTGCTGAATTATTAGCAGCATCCATTTGTAATTTCTGCTGCTGTAATTCTACTTTCTTCTGTTCTAAAGCAACTAATTGCTGTTCAGGTGATTGGGCTATACCCATTGCCTGATTAGCATTCAGTACTTGTTGTGCAGCTTGAGCCATAATAGCCTCGGCTACTTGTGGTTTCTGAGGACCAACTTCCTGCATACCCATTTGAGTTACACCTGTCATCTGCTCCTGATATTTAAGAACCATATGTTCTTGTATATTAGATTCCAGTACAGGTTTAATACGTTGCATAAGAGGACTTGCTCCATTCATAGGATCTTGTAAGTAAGCCATCTTTACCTGTATATGTGCATCATGGTTCTGACCGGGGAAAGCTCCAATAGGCACACCTTTAACAGCAGCCATAATATCTGATACGGGATCAAGAGGTTTAGGCTGTTGCTTTGGTGGAAGTATCTCTTCCATATTCGGCATGTTGGCTGCATTTAATATTGTTCTATTTAATGCTTCCAAGTTAAACATGCCGGGGGGTGATTGCTGTGCCATTTGCATAGCCATTTGTGCAATCATAAGACGGTGAGCATTAGATGGAATATTAGGATCGCTGACGGGGATCACGTCCACTCTTCCATCAAAGTCGGCTTTAAATATATTCCGACTTTCATATGGCACATCATAGGGATAATCATTGGGTAGATAGTCGTAGTCTATCCTAGCCAAGATCCTAAATTCATCTCTCTGGGATTTATGCAACCTCTTATGGATTGCAGAGAAGAATTTACTGGATGCTTCCAGTAGTGCCATAGTTGTACCTACGGGTCCGTAAGAAGATGCTTCCGATACAATTTGTTCTGTACTGTCGGCAAACTTCTGACCTGCTGCTGTTACGAAACCCAACATCTGGAACAAGGTCGAGGAAGGCTCTTTGTAGGGGAGAGGAACGATAGCCTTTGCCAAGTCCATACCTGTAGATTCAACTTCTTTAAACTCACCGGGGCTGATAGGATCATTGTCACCAACCATCCTAACACCTTTTGCCTTGAACCCACCCGGCAGGTTTGCAAATTGACCTGCATCAATAAGACTTCTCATTGCTGCTGTTGCACTCATGGTAAGATTACCAAGGAAGTGCATAAGGCCAAATCCATAAAAACCAAAACCCGGAACGAATCTATAATGAACAAAGTGATTTATCTTTTCCTTATTCTTATCATCGGGTTGATAGTTTCTACGAATACATAAAACATTTCTGGATTGTTCTTCTATTGTTACAATGTAGGGAAGTGCTATTCCCTCTTCTGCATTAGGTTCGTCTATCTCTAACTGACAATGCTGTTCCAATAATACATACTGTGGATCAGTATCCTGAGATGGAGAGAACCCTAATATAGTATCCATCTTTGATGCAAAAGCAGTAGGCTGTGGATTAGTAGCCATTGGTAATTCGGTATTGGAATATATACCAGATCGAATATCTTTTGCCAAATCAATTGGACTACGATATATTACATGTGTATACCTGTCAGCTTTGGAAAGATTACTGGAATAATAAGATACGTAAAACTGGTCAATAGGAACAAATTCGGATACTGGTCGTTTAAGATTTCCATCGTAATATATTTTCTTAAATGCAGAGCCTATTAGTGGGAGATGAAAGAGCATCTTTTCAAATTCGTCAAAGTACTCTGGCATTTGCTCTGTAAGCTGATAGTTCATAAAGTTCTTGACACGATTGGCTTGCATCTCTCTATCTGGAGTAGACTTGCCAAGTATCTGTGTCTTGATCGGACCTGCCGATGGAAACAATTCTTGTGATGCTTTACTCTGGAACTTAACGGCTGACTCTACGAGTAATGGATGTACTGCTGTACAGGCACCATCGAATGGTTCAGAAGATTCCTGTATCTTCAGGCCAAGTAGATCAAAGCCACGTTCAAACATAGACTCCCATTCCTGTCGGGAGTTCTTGTCTGCATCGTAGTTGTTATATACTGTATTAGATATTTCCCCTAGTGTTTCATCGTCCAGTGTCTCAGCCAGATTAGCATACCATTCCTGTACTGGAGCTTCTGCTATCATTTCAACTGTGGTACTAGTGAAGTCAACTGTTACACCACCATCAGGTTCTACTTCAAATGTAGCTTCCTGTTCTTCACCTGCTGGTACAGGATTCATAGGAACTACGTTTGCTATCTCCTGTGGTATTTGATCAAATGGATTTC
>VTLG01016341.1_pt1 | contig 36235 bp, 55 predicted proteins | sample 4694571 | NCBI WGS metagenome assembly VTLG01 (sample SAMN12604809, study PRJNA352737) | marine metagenome | biome: ENVO:00000447; feature: ENVO:00000209|ENVO:00000569|ENVO:01000036; material: ENVO:00002151; isolation source: viral sequences binned using virsorter ...
GCGCTTGGATTTCCCGTACTTCTTCCTCAGTGTCCACCGTGGCAACCGGCAGAGCGTGTACCAATCGTTTAGTTCTGTAGTCGGCTTTCGTCCACGACGAAATTACACCGTCGCGTCAAATACCTACTACGATGGGGCGGTCATTGTTTAAGTTCATAGGGTTCTCTATACCTCTCTCGTTGGTTTAGCAAATTCTATCGCGTCAGTGAAGTCTGACCCAAGGAAACTTTGAACTTGTTCCTCTGTCCAGTCGTTGTTCATGAGTTTGCCTAGATGCTCCCTCATTTCTGCCTTGGTTGGGCAATATATTCTGAGGCCGTCATCGTCAAGCGTTCCAAAGGTGACACGGAGTACCGCGTTCATCCAGTGGCCAGCGTTGTAGAAAATCTCGTTTAGTTGCTCGTCTGTAATCATCCTTAATTCTCCAACCCGTTTAGTTTGTATTTGCTGGGCTTGCCACCAGCTTTGCGGGTTACGCCCCACCGAAGTGGGGTGGCTCACCTAAATAGGGGCTTGGTTGCGGTAGCTTTCAATAGGGCGTTGTCCCAGGTAAATATCGTAACCGTAAGTTCCAGGCCCATCGCCGACGCCGGTTAAGCGGCAGACCTTAAATGACCGGCCAAGTTGGTATTTTGGCTCAAGGGCGTTTAAGTAAGCGTTCCCAGCTTCGCGGGCTTCTTCGCGGCTGGTGTAATTCTCTTTGCTGAAGCCGATGCGGATGCTGTTCGGGGCCATCTTGTTAGTGTTCTTCATGGTGGTCGTTACCTCGTTTTTTGTTTGTGTGAGAAACCTCACACCCTTAGTATAAGGGGGGTTGTACACTTTGTCAACCCCCAAAACTAACCAATATGAAAACTCGTTATTGTGGGTTCAGCCAGCTTATTTCCTCTCCCTGCTTATTGAATACCTTCTGGATATTTGGCACCGCCAAAATACCGTTCTCCTTCAACACTTCTAGTTGATTGCGGAACCAATCATTGTTCGATTGATGCTGACTTGCGGTCAATCCAGGGTAATACCGTTGGCTCCAATTTTTCATAGCCATCGTTAAATCTCCAACCCGTTTAGTTTTAGCTGGGCTTGCCACCAGCAATGCGGGTTACGGCCCCCAGTGGGGGCTGGCTCACCTAGTCGTTACAGCTACACATGAACCCGTTGATAAACATAGTGTCCCGTCGGTAGCTATCTTGCGGGGCGTTATCGCCGTCAATCGCATCCATCCCATTTAGCAAGTGTTGTTTGACATGGTTCATTTGCTCAATGGCTGTTTCTGCGCTGATGAAGTTACCGGCCAAACCTTCTTGAATGTTGCTTATCATGCTGAAGGCATCGCTGATTTCCTTGGTAGTGGCGATGGCGGTAATTTGCCTGTCGGTCTTGTGTTCCCAGAATTTCTTGCTGGTCATGTCGTCGGTGTTCCGAATCTCTGCTACGGTTTTCATAATCGCTTACCTCTTTGTTTTGTATGTGTGAGAAACCTCACACCATTAGATTAACAGACTGTGTACACTTTGTCAACCCCTAAAACTAACCAATCTGAAAACTCGTTAACTTACGCTTATACGGTAGCTACTGAATGTCTCAATAACCCTTCCTTTTGCATCTTTCACAACGCACATTTCTTCACCTAGACCAGCATCAATTCTTTCAAGTTGAGACTCTAGGCAAAGATATTCTATTGCTGGTGTACTAAGTGGCTTTGGATACCAAGGAGATTTTCTCCAAACTGGGATATACCATTTAAGCCAACCTCTTAGCCAATTGATATAAAACCCACCTGGCTCTACTTCATGGTGAACGGCCATGAGCGCATCGCTGACTGTCTCTTTAGTAGATGTAAACCTCTTTTGATTGGGTTTGCTTTTCCGTTTTGCTTCCATGTGAAGCGGGTCTACTTCTGAGGCTTTTCGTTTAGCCGCTAAAATACACATATGTTCCATTGGGTCGCGTACTCGCCAGCACTCAAATTCACCTTTTAGAGTTCCGTTTCTTTGCATCATTCGATAGTAAGTTCCTGGCATTTCTCAATCCTTTATCTGCTTAGAATTTCGACGATGGCATCCCAATCTGTAGGACGCCACAAATAGACCTCAACGCATGGGACTTTGGTTAGCAGGGCCAGCCAATCCTTCTGGGCGTCCCTCAGACGCCCTTTAACGGTCTTTAATTCTACAAACAACAACCGCTCCCCCCTAACTAAGCAGAGGTCAGGAAATCCAGGGTCAGAGCGGCGGCTGTCGTATGTGTGGTAAGTATGCCACCCGCAAGGACGGGCCACATTCAACACCATTTGCTGGAAGTCTTTTTCCATGATATTGGGCCAGCGTCTGACGCGGGGTTGCGCTGGCTTCTTTCTTACACGATTCGCCAAATCTTCTCCCCCTCGCCGTCTGTTCCGTACTGGAATTTCGGGCTACGAGAAAGCTGACTGGCCAGGGAGTTTATATTTCCTTTGTACTTAATCTCCGTTGCTAATTCGTTGATGTTCCTTGGGCCGTCTTCCCGCAGAATAACTTCGGCCTTGGCAATGATGCTCAGGTTGTCGAAAAATTCTGGCACGTCTTCCATCGCCTCACTTTTTACAGTGACCGTGTTGTTTTCGCTGAATAAGAATTGGTAGCTTGCGCTAGGATTTAACCGGCCCTCATTGGCTTTCTCATGTAGCAGGGCAACGTGAATGACGTTATCGCCTACAGCCTGGGCCTTTTTAAGTTCGTAGACGTTCCTGGGGTAGTTGACCCAATAGACCGACCCAAACGGGCCACTGGCGGTGATTCCCTTGCTCCGGTGAGCGATGGTCAGGGACGCTACTTTCAACGACCTCAGAGCGGTGAAATATGCTATGGCCATTGCCGCCGCTTCCGGTTCCCCACCGCAGGCAGGGCCAGCCGAATCGACAATCACCAGGCCAATATCATTCTCCGCTACGAGCTTCTGTAATTCCGCAATCTCTGACGCCAGGGGCTGGTAGGAGAATCGGTAGAATACGTTGCTCGATTCTCCCAATCCAAATCCGTTGTGCAGGCTATTGAACCGACGGGCCGCAACGTGGGTGCCGGTCTCGTAATCGAGATAGAGAACATTGCGTTTCTGCGGGTTCAATCTCCCGAAAGTTATACCTTGGTCAACGAGGACAGCGCAGAGACCGGAGAAGTAACTTTTCCCAATGCCGCCTTGTCCATATATCAGAGTGGCCTCACCGTCTAATAAGAGCGGCTCTAATAGCCATCCTGGGGTCTCTGGTGCGTCGATTTTACCCAGGTTGACCACCGGCTCACCTTCCCTGAATCGTTGGATAACCGCAACGCATAATTCCTCGATGATGGCGGGCCAATCCCTGGCCACCATATTCCCGCGTTCCTGGCAGAAATTGGCGACCTCTTTACGGCCCCTTGTGGACAACAGGTTAAGTGTTGTCCAGTGAATATGTCCTTCGGGATATGCCTTAATCACGACCTCGCCAGTTGGGACGCCGCGAGTTTCTCTTATTCGTTCTACCGTGATATTTACCTGGGCCTCTTTCCATTCCAGGCGGTACACACCGCCAATTACTGTCATGTCAAATGGCGCACCGGCTAACGTCATAATTTACCGTCCCACATGGGCCGCTGAGTTGGCGTTGCGGGTGCTGGCTTGGCCGGTGCCGTATAGGGCTTGTAATCGCTCTGTGGTGGCCGTACAGGAGTTTCCAGGGCCAGGGTGACAAGTTCTACCAATTGGGCCTTTAAGTCTTGTAGTTCTTGCCGTAACGCACGGACGGCATAATCACCCATATCGGGCGGCGGGTGCGGGGTCATTCCCCGCTCGTAGAAGTATCCTCTGAAAGTATTGGATACCGGAAAATCTATTAAATCCTCGATAGGCTGGGGCATTATTCTCGCTCCAATAAAATGTCGGGGCGCGGCGCGTTAGCATCTGCCAAAAAGAGAGGTATAAAAAGCAGAAGTTGGAGTCTCGCCACCGCATTATCGTCCTTATGTACCCGTAACGTTCCCATACCCTAGAACGCTTGGGAGAACGAACCCCGCAGTTAGTTAAAATGGTAATGGGTCAGGTAGTGCTGGTGCCGCTGGTTCTCCCTCATCAAGTATGCACCAGCCCCCGTCAGATTTTCTGTGAGTCCACTTATACACACCAGTCCTGCCCTTCGTGTACTCAAATACCGCGCCGTTGTGACTTGCTATCGTGCAGGGCGGCGGTGCTGGCGGGGCCACGTCCTCTGGTATTTCCACCGCTCCCTCTGCCTTGGCAGTTTCAACCAAATGGCCAGATGAGGCAGTCGCAGGGGTCGCCCCTATTTCTTCGCTGGTGAGGTAGTCATCGGCTATTGCTTGAGCAAATATATCCGTGTAATACGTCACGTCAGCTAGTTCAATCACCTGGCCAAGCACAAGGTCGATTGCTCCCTTAAATGCCACCTGTCGTTCAATGGATACGTTCCGTCCTGAGCCGCCGCCACCACCACTTGAGCCGCCGTTAGCGGGAGCTTGAACGTCCCACCCTACCACGTCCCAACGGTAATTCCAATCCAGTTCTCCGTCTTTCTCTGAGCCGTCTTCGTTCTTCATCAGATTACCGCGCTTGAACGTTGCCCAATGGTCGCTATGCAATAAGGCTTCCCGCCCTTCCGCAGTATCGGCCTGGGGCATCAGATTCTGGTTCACGTAGAATGTCGGTGGGTATTGAGTCCACGGAACGCTGGCCTTGAATTTGAATTGGGGGCCATACTTTCCAGGGACGGGTTCGATTGGTTCCACAATGGTACAGAATTCGGTTCTCGTATTTTGCTGAGTCATCTCATCTCTTAACCCTAGATTTGCTGGGCTTGCCACCAGCTTTGCGGGTTACACCCCCCAATGGGGGGCGGCTCACCTAGCTAATCTCTGTCAATGTCTCAACTTCCCCTGACTCGCGGAATGCTCTCATCCGGTTGCCATCGTTGTAACGGCTGGGTTTGTTGGAACGAAATGCAGGCCCGACGGTAGTTATTTTTTCCACCTTCTCGACGTTCCGCAACTGCTTCTTAAGTTCACTAATCTGTTTGGACAGTTCGCAATAGTCGTCAGCTTGTTCCCAATGTTCAAATACTGGGCGGGAACGCAGGGCTTCGTAAGTTCCATCTGCAAATCGGATGTGATGTTCGGCTGAATACCTGTTGCCGTATTTTGGGTAGACCTTGATGACGTACTCAAATCTGACCGGGGATGGGTTGCTGGCCTTAATGTCGTTGATGGTGTACATAATCGCTTACCTCTCGTTAATCTGTATCTGTGAGAAACCTCACAATCTTAGTTTAGCACCCTTTGTATACTTTGTCAACACCCAGTTTAGTTTGAAGCCTGGAATGATGCCCAGCCGAAGAATTTCTTCATCCTGTCGAATTGCTTTTCCATCTCAGCGTATACCGCTTTGCAGTTTGCTAATTCGTTCTCGTCGATTTCCTCATGGTAGACATCCCGATATTGCTCTAAAGGCTCGATGTTAACTTCTAGCTCCCAAGTAAAAGCACCAGCACCTCTATCGAGTAGGTTTAGTTGAGCGCGGTCTTTAATCTCTTGTTTTGTCATCAGCTTTTCCATCTCGTTTTCCTCTCTGCTTTGTATGTGTGAGAAACCTCACACCCTTAGTATACACAGGTATGTACAAAGTGTCAACCCCTTTTAGGGACGAGTTTCAAAACTCGTTTCCAGGGTCTCGAAATCGGTTGCGCCGATGGCGTATTTCCTCAATCCGACGATGGCCTTGAAAGTTGTCTTCGCATGTTCGAAATCGGAAACTCGCTTGACTTCGAACCCTTCAGCGTTGCTCCGCAAAATATAGCCTTCGTCAATGATGTGATTTGTGATGGCTTCATAAGCGCAAGCATACCCCGCTATTTGCAGGGCCGATTCAGGGTAGATGCCCCCACCGGTCTTCCAATCAAATATCGCCCTGCTATCGCCCCTTGAGGCGATGCAGTCAGCCGTTCCAGCGTAACTTCCATAAGGTTCATAGACAGTAGCTTCAACGTCTAGGATTTTCCACTCATTCTTTTCCATCCACTCTACAATCCGTAAAGCAGGCTCGTAATATTCGTCTGCGATAAATGGCTCTGGGCCTAGCCCTAGTTCGCATTTCATCCACTGTTCAACGACCTCATGTACCGCCGTTCCATATTCCCTGGAAATAGAGCCTTTCGATGGGGCGTTAATCGCCCGCTCCCGCAAAGCATCCCGTTTGATAGTCGGTGAGTAGAATCCAATATCCCCAGGTATTTCAGGGTCTCCGAAAAGCGCGTTAATGACGGAATTTCTACCGGCGTTGTACAGCCCCCCTGAGTTCTTTAGAGTCCCCGCAATGGTGCTTATGCCGCCCATACCGGAGCATTTCTCAGGGGTTGGCACCTTGTACCGCTTACCACCGCCACGACAGGCCGCGCATTGGTCACAAGGGAAGCCATCCACCACGTAAGTATGGCCACCAGCCCCCCAAGTTCTTTGAGTAACAACGCGGTCAAATTCGGACGTAACGTCCGATGGTAATTGCATAATCTTATTGGTCAATCTTGGCCTCTGTATTTGTAGATTTTGAGCATCAACGCCGATAGGAATTCTACCCATGTCCGACGAGGAATTTCTCTGCCGATTTCTATGTCGGATATTGCCACGTAAATAGTTTGGTCATCTACGGGAAATCCTGCGCGGCGAACTGATTCCGCGCAGAACCTCTTTTCTATCGAATTTAGCAAATCAGAACTGTCCTACGGTAGGGTTCTGGGCAAACGCTTGGAGTTTGTGCCATGCGTTGATTTTTCTATCGCGCCCTTTCCCAAACCAGGCTTTAGCTAATCGCTCGTCAGTTGGTTGTCCAATCTCTCCGTGGCCCACCCGTTCGAAATAGTCCACGTATTCAGTGACCGCGTTGTACGCCGCCCATGCAGTACCACGGACGCCAGGTAAACTTTGGCCTTTACCAACAACGAACAACTCACCCAATTTTGATACGGTCTCTTGAGTATATCGGTGCATACTGTCATCCCCATTGGGTGTGTACAGGGACAATGCTAGTTTCCGCATATCCGATTCGGTCATCGGGGTGTTAGTCAATTGCTCGACCCCTTCCATCATCCGGTCAAAGTAAACCTGGGTCAGTCCCAATGCCTTCCTTGCTTCCACGGCTTTATTTGCGACGTTGCCAGTATGTCGGATGGTCACCACGTCGGAAAAGTCTTTGCGCCGTAGAGCGTAGCTTAGAGTGTTCGCGCAGACCACCCGCACCAATGTCGGACGCATCTGCAATGGCAGGCTTCCGTCGTGGCTTGTGCTTAATAGCACGTACGGCTCGACTTCATCCCCCTTTACCACTTCCCGCGTATCTCCTACCTTGGCAAGTATCCAGACCACTTTACCGCCGCGTAGTGCGCCTGCTGTATGGTAGACGCCTTGGCCTGGGCCGATGACCGCATCGAATAACCCGAAAGCGTCCCGATTCTGGACAACGCTATATCGGGAAGTTCTCATCCCCAGGATTTGCCGGTTGTCCTGGCGGCGCACAAATCTATGCGGGTCTTCAATCCCAAACCCGCCTAATGGGTGACGGGAATAAACCGGTTCCAATGCCACTTCCCAATCGAGGTGGGCGGCGGCAATCGCTTCTTCCGCTGTAGCGGGTGCGTCCAATTTCTGTCCGTACCCGTGCCAGGGAGTGTCGCCGATGTAGAACATTTCTGCAACGACGGCATCCCCTTCCTTGACCATGCTAATCTCATCTGCCATCTGATTCTTTCCTAATCCTTTCTAAAATTTCTTCGAACTCTGCGTAAGTCGGTAAGCTCCCGAACTCCTCAAAGCTCATATCTAAATCGATGCGCTTCCCCGCCATACTGAGTAGAATCTGCGTCCTGACTTCTTTGTCGTTATGGACGAAACTCATCGTGATGGGATAAATCGTCCCGTCATCTTTGATTGGGAGCTTGTGAAAATAGACGTTGCGGTTTCGCTTCGCCTTTACTGAGCTTGCGTTAATATCCTTGAGCATCCCGTATGTCAGTATCTTGATATTGCGGTCATCCAAATCAGCAATGTTTATGTCTGTTACTTCTGGCATTTCCTATCTCCTAGCTAAGATGTAGCCAAGTTAAAGTTCGCTGGTCTAGCGATATTGCGTCTTGTCCTGGGTAGTCCACCCAATAGCGTAACAATTTCTTTATAAACTCTCTCATGCTATCCTCAACCCTAGATTTGACCGGGCTTGCCACCGGTCTTGCGGGTTACACCCCACCGAAGTGGGGCGGCTCACCGTTGCCTAATGGCGTCCTTGATATCGCCCCCTCTTGGCGTCGTAGAGTGTGATGCCTTGGAATCCCCGGTCTCGCTCAACCTTCAGACCGAATGGGCCTTTGATGGACTCTAGCTCGTCGAGGTTGAAGTACCCGTATTCCTTCTCAAATCCATCGACCAGGCCGAAGAATGTGCGGGTCTCTGGGTCGTACTCAGTCGCGTACCAAGTCCACCTGTCCCAGGGGGTGAAGAACTTAACCTGTACAATCGCTTCTTCTCCCATGCCGTCAGTGCTACCCAGTGCCGGTAGGTTCTTTAAGTTTTCTTTCGTTAGGAGTTTCATCTCGTTACCTCTCGTTAATCTGTATCTGTGAGAAACCTCACACCATAAGTATAAGGGGGGTTGTACACTTTGTCAACCCCCCAATATATATTGCCCTTATCGCTGGCCCTGTTTGAATAACGCGACGGCTGACCCCATCAACTCCTCTTGAAATCTTTCATGCTCTTTTTCAGTCATCAATTCCGCTCTTTTGAAACTGGCCTTCCGTCCGTCCATCAGACCCCCTGTAAATCTGACCTTGACATAATCCTTGCAGTGACCATGCTGGGAACATCCGTCAAATCCTACGTGGGTCACAATTCCCCAATGTCCAACCCAGCGGCCCCTGGAAACTATTACCGTTTCGTTTTCGTTTAGTTTTAACATCTCGTTACCTCTCGTTAATCTGTGTCTGTGAGAAACCTCACACCCTAAGTATAGGGGTTGTTGTACACTTTGTCAACCCCCAATATTTAACCAATCTTTATTAAATCGAGAAGAAATCGCTCAAAGCGTATGGATACAATACGTTGCTACAGTGGGGATTCTTGCACTTCCTGAATGCGCTTTGCCTTGTCTTCCCTTTCGGGGTAGTTAGCCGTCCCCATTGATGCCGTGAGAATTTTTTCTTACAGTCAGGGCATTTGCCTTCACACTGTTTAGGTTCTAGAACTCCGTTTGGATGTTTACATCTAGCCAAAATCTTGCACTCCTTTGTAGTTAGGTTTTCCATCAATCCTTACCTCGTATCCGGTGCATACTGTCATCTTTGCGAAAACTCTGGAATAGCAATCTAGTTTTGGCGAGGCAACTCTCACATTTTTCATCTGTCTTCTTGCGCCAAATAACTTCCCACCGCCACCCAACTAGCCACCTGTCACATAAAGTTTTGGAACCTGTCCAGTAATGGGTTTTAGATTCGCCAGCGGCGCAGAACCATCCTATTGTCGTTGTGTACTTTAACAGTCGCTGGCGAATCTCCCTCTGTTCATTCTCTTGCCGTTCGCGCTCTTGCCGTTTGCGCTGTTCAATCTCCTGGCTTATCCGTGAGCGGTATTTCATATATAGATACCTCTCCATTACCTCGCCTGGGGCGGGATTCCCGCCCGTTTCAGAATCTGGTTCTCTGGCTTGGTAGAACTGCCGCCGACCTTCGAAACGTACTGGTCTTCGGACTTATCGAGGAATCTCATATCGTCCTGAGAGATTCTGGGAATCGTGGTAAAGGGCCAGCAATTGTCGCCTTCCAATAGGCACTCCAACGCTGGCAAATCGCACGATGGGCAATTGCGGGGCAGTCTGATTGTGGCCCTGTTGTCTCGCGTGTTCACTTTTAGACCCTTAACTTCCTTTTGCATCTCCAAATCTCCAACCCGTTTAGTTTGTATTTGCTGGGCTTGTGACCAGCTCTGCGGGTTAAACGCCCCCGAAGGGGCGTCCACTCCCCTAGTTAAGGGTTTTGACCGTGACCGGTTCGAATAGGGGTAGCCCGCTCTGGGAACCCAACCGGACAATGGTGGAGTTGTAGTCGCCGTTACCGGCGAGGGTGTCCGTGATGGTGGCCCATTGCTGGGCTGACCGGACGATGAAAGTTTTTGGGCCGTGTTTCCGGTTTTTGGAAGTAGAGATGACCTGGCCACATGACCCGTGGCGAATGGAGTTGTGGAGATAGATATCTCCGATGAAAGTGGTGATGATGTAGTCGAAAGTTTTCATGGCGGTCAGTACCTCGTTTTTTGTATGTGTGAGAAACCTCACACCCTTAGTATAAAGGGGGTTGTACACTTTGTCAACCCCCAATATTAACCAATCTGAAAACTCGTTTCCATGCCCCTAGTTAGGCACCATTACCCCCTTGCCTTTCCTCTGTATGATATTTGCGCTCTTGGGGGCGTTTGGCTTAGGGAAATCCTCTGGGATATCTCCCCCGATTCTCCAAGCGAGGCGCGTGGTATCCTTGCCAGCAATCCAGAAATTCCATGCCTTGAATATCAAGGCGCAAGTCTCAGTGGTATTTAGCCGGTCTTTCTTATTCTGTATCCCCGCTACTTTAGCCTTCTGAAGCCTTTCACGTAGCCGGTAAATAGGGTCAGTGTTCCCGTGGTAGATATCCCGCGCCAGGTTGTGCCAGAATGTCTCTGCTAATTCGATGGCCCAATCGGGGCATCTGTTAGTAATCGCATAGTGGCAAAACGCCATAGTTCCTTTCGAGGCCATTCGTTTCAATGATGGAGTTTCGTTGATGTAGGCCACGGAATTTACCATGTTGGGATGCTGTAGGAAATATTGACCCATCTCATGGTTGTTCAATCCCCTGCCAGCCCTTCCTATGCCGCCGCCCTGGGGCCGTACTCCCCGCTCCATGTTCCACATATGCTTAAGTGCTGTGGCCGCTGTATCGCCGTCTGGGACGCCGTGCCGCAACGCTAGCAAATCCCCAGGATTACGACGGTTGCCGGTGTCGATGGCGTCAATCTCGTCTTCACTTGCGCCCCGCACCACCATCATTTCTACCGTCTTTCCCGATTGGATAACGGCAGTCATCCTGTGCTGACCGTTCCGTAATTTCCCATGGATATCGAAATGTATTGGTTCGATGCTGGAAAAGAATTTGTCGCTCTCCATAGCAACGACAAGTTCAGTAACCTGATTGTGGCGCACCCGCCGATTGTGTGGCATGGTGTCCAAATACTTAAGTGCCAGGTCTGGAGTTATGTTTTCGATTGTAACCGTGCGTTCTGGTTGCGCTCTGAGCCGTTTATCTACAAATACTGAATTAGTCACCTAGTTCATCTCCTGTGCCTTTTTATTTTGTCCAATATCTGGGTGGGGGCCGCGCCCCGCTTTCCAAATTCCAACCTGTATCTGATACCCTAATTCCTTAGCAGTTATGGGATACCCCATCTGAATGGGCTTCTCAATGGGAATCCATACATACCCATTGTCGAAGTTATCTCCGTGTTTCCCATCCATGTTAAATATGAACCCCTGGTAGTCTGGTGCTGGCTTAGGTGATGGCATCCGATTTTCTCCTTCTAATCTGTGTAGGCACTCGACGCGCCCCTTGGTTTTGATGCACCCACGACAACCCCTCACTGGTGATGGCCAAATTGCTGGCCTGACAGACGGGGCAAGTTCCACGCCGCCCGTGGAGATTTACGACCCGCCCGTGACTTCCTTTGCAAATACCTTTGCGTTGCTTCCAGTGCTTTTTAATCCCTAGGGAAAATGTTTGCTGTACCCAATGGAGCAGTCCCATCTATTCACCTTCTTTTAAGTGACCTTTATAAACTCTTGAATATCCGGTATGCGTCGGAGCAACTGGCCCAATCGCCGGTGCTTCTCAATCGGGGTGTCGTTGAGCAGTTTCATAATTCTGCCCCATACCCACATTCCTTGGTCAGTTGCTTCTTTGTACGCTTCCATATGGTCTCCAGTTAAGTTAAATATAAAGTTTGCTCTGCGTGTAAGCCGATTTAAGGGGGTTGTTTTCCCTTGGGTGGCTTAGGATACCGGTTAGTCCTCAAACACTACCCCCTGCTTCGCTAGTTCTTCTTTGACCCACGCGACCCGTACCGCTTCATCGTAGGATTTGTAGAGGGATGAAGCCCCAATGTATATGGCCTTATCATCCACGATTGCCTCGAAATCTTCTGGCTTACCGTAGCCACCGGCTGTAAGTTTCGAAGGAGTTGGGATGCTACAAGCAGTTCGAGCTTCCACCGGAGCTTGTTCCCAAATCTTGAAGTTCAATCTCCGAAGTGTTGCTGGGTGAGCCATCGCAAATGCCAGCCTCTCAATGTCAACCGGTGCATCCGATTCCTTAACCCGTACCACGACCCGAATCGAATGTTTGCTGTTACGAACTTCACCCCTGGAACCGGCCACTAAATCTAGTTCGACCCGCTTGCCTGCTTGCTCTAGTAAGTCAATCAGGCCAACCACAGTGGCCCCTTTACGCATCATTTCTGATGTACCTACACCGGACGATGCTGAAACGTTGAATACCATCCTAATGATGTTCCCATCGCTGGAATCGGTTACCTCAGTATCTTGTTGAACCATCCATGCTTCAGGATGACCAGTTGCCCACCGTCCAAAGTCCAGAACTCCAGGGCCAGTGATATCCATCACAGTCTCTTGGCGAACCCTGCGACTTGGCATGATGTTTTCGAATGTCTTAATCTGGTCTCGAAGTAAAGCAGTTCCTTCGGCCCAGCCAGTCTTGGCTAGTTTGAATGTTTCCTCGACGCTGGCACCGTGCCAGCCGCTGTTACCGTATAGGGATTCTTCGTTGGATAGTCGAACCCCGTCCGGTACATCAGTCGTACCGTTTTGTGCAGTTTCTATGAAGTCGTACCAGTTAGGGAAGTTGTACCAGTGGACGTTACGAGTCCCCTCTTTGGTAATGCTGTAGCGGCCTGTCTCAGTTGCGTTCATCTCAATCTCCGTATGTTCGGCAATCGCCGTAACAGGTAGTGTATATGGTTTTGTACACTTTGTCAACACCCAATATAAGCCTGGTTATGAAACCAGGCTCTGGAGTCGGGTCTTGTCATCGCTGGACATTTTCTGGAATATCAATCTGTCAGCGATGGTAGCGCGGTCAAGTTTGCCAGCCCTTAGCATCTTAGCCCCTGCAACGCTGGCGCGTGGGCTGATGATGACCCGCATAGCGGCGTCCTGTGCGGCATGTCGCAGTCGCTGTACATATGAGACCCAATCCCGCTGGTCAAGACCGGCCCAGTAGAATTCGGCATCCTCATCGTAGTCCATAGGGACGTTGGAGAATCGGTCAAGGCTGGCCCCGTCGAGTTGGTTACGGCCAACGTAGACTCTATCGGCACCGCCACCGAAAGTGTTGCCTGCCGCAATAACACGAAAGTCGGGGTGACGCTCAACCTCAACTCCATCTGGGAAAGTGTAGTGGCCGTTGGCCAATGCGGAGTTAAGGGTGGTAAGTATGCCAGGGTTCGCCGCGTCCATCTCATCAAGTAATAGGACGCCGCCGTTTTCGAATGGTTCACGAAGGCACCCAGGAACGTATTGCTCGTTAGTGGGGTTCACGAATCCTAGAAGGTTCCACTCAGAAGTTTGTGGCCCCATAGCTTTTTCATAATAAGGAAGTTCTAATTCTTCAGCCACCGCCCGTGCCGCTGAAGTTTTGCCGCTACCGGCAGGGCCAACCAAGAAGACGTGGACGCCCTCACCTATCCAATCAACCAGTTCGTCAACAACAACGTGACGGCTGAAGTCCCGCTCGACCACCTTAGAAACCGCTTCTTCTAATGCTTCCTCTATAATGTCGGAAACCTCAGTCGTTGCTTCAATGGTGGCAGTTATGCCTTCCTTTGCTTCTTGTGCCGCGTACCACTTGGGAGTCGAACCCTTGCCCCGACCTTGACGGCAGGAGTGCATCACGCTCTCTGCGGTATGGAGTCTCCACCAGCGAGGGCCACCGGCCATCAGCCGAACCTTTTCCCAATGAAGCTCAGATAGTCCACAGTGCTTGCAAGTGATGTTTCCCTTGGATGTAGTTGAAGTGGTCATGTTGGTCAGTACCTCGTTTTTTGTTTGGTGGGATATCCCACAACAGGAAGTGTAGACCCCTTTGTACACTTTGTCAACCCCCAATACCGAAAAGATAAAAAGAGGTTCTCGTCAAGGACGCCGCTATCCCTAGTTGGTTCCTTGTTTAAGGAACGTTCTAAAACCAATAACCAATATATGTGATACTGTAGAACCTGTTGATAATCAGCGTTGACGAAATGTACAATTTACAAAGGGTTAACAACATTGTTAACAATAAGGAGACATTGTGGTAACAGCACCAGAAATTGTGACCCATGCAAAACTGCAAGAAGACACTGAGCAATTGGTTAAAAAGTTGCGGGCGGCTGGGTATTCGTTTGCAGAAATCGGGGCTTGGTTCGGCGTCCATTGGCGTACTATATATAGGTGGGGTCGGGGTGAAAACCATCCTTGGCAACCGGTGGCAGTCAACCAATTATTAGCCCATATGTTGACGAAAAACCCGTAAGATTACCCCATGTTACGATGATATATAGTATCAACCCCCTAGGCGTGGAAAATTAGTGCGGGATTTCTGTACAAAATGTACAAGGATATGGAAAAATCAGACGACACCAGCAAATCGGCTTAGAACGCCAGCAAATGGCATCCGATTTTAGCAGTCAGGTGATACTAAGTATTACGTACCATGATATTAACGTGTTAACGCTTGGTTAACATTGGTGTCAATCAGGCGTCCGTTAACACGTTAACACCCCCTATATATAGATACCTGTTAACTAGATAACTAAGTTAGATGGGCCTAAAGCCCATCACTAGAATACTAGAAAACTAGAGAGAAAATTAGATGCTGAACATCAGGGACAGGGTTATAGAACTTCGGAAAATACCGGCAAGCGAACTGATAGAAAATCCCAAAAACTGGCGAAAACATCCACCATCTCAACGGTCAGCAATGGCCGGTGCATTGAATGAAATCGGTGTAGCGGATGCCGTAATTGCCAGAGAAACACCGGACGGACTTCAGTTAATCGATGGCCATTTGCGTCAAGAAGTCATGGGGAATACACCGGTGCCGGTGCTGGTAGTTGACCTAACTGAGGAAGAAGCTGACAAGTTATTGCTAACCCTCGACCCATTAACGGCGATGGCAACCACCGACACTGACGCTTTATTGGGCTTGCTGGAAGAAGCCGAATTTAACAACCCCGCATTGAACGACATGCTGGAAGCTCTGGCAAATGGTGAACGCCACCCCATGCCAGATTGGAGCCAATACGAGCCACCGGAGCAGACCGAAATAGAAGCGCAGGCCGAAACTATGGAAGGCCGATTTGTAACAGAGCAGGCTAACCCTGGTGGTGACAGAATGTTAAATGTTGTCTGCCCTGATTGCGGAAGTGAATTTAGTCTGAAAGAGAAGGAACTGAAAAACGATTTTGATGTCGATAGCTAATATAGGGATGGCTGAGGTTGAGGACTTTATTGCCGATGCCAAGTGGCAGTTTGCTAAGACCATGCCTCAAATACCCCATGAATATACCGTGAGAGATTGGAACGATTCTGGTAAGTTTGAGGCTTTCCTGCACTACATCCTGCATTACGGGGAATTGCGGAAAGTGAAAAACTGGAAGCGCATTTACTTAGACGTTGGTGATTATTATTACTGGTGGATGGGTGCGCCGATATCTAAGGCAGTAGTTATAAATCGAGCAATGCGGGAAGAAATGTGGGATGCCAGCAGTAGAATTTGAACCCACCACCCATGAAAGGGTGATGGAATTATTCCCTGAGACTAAGCAAACGGAACTTGTTTTTTCTCCCAGCACGGAGTTGTATCTCATAATTGACGCTGATACTTCTGATGTAGTTGGTATGTGCGGGTTTCGCTGGAAGGCTTCAACGGTTACTTTTAAGAACGCTTACATTCACCCAAAATGGCGCAACCGTGGATATAACAAGGTTGCATTGGATAAGCGGATTGAGATGGCGCGAAATAGAGGTGTGCGTCGGATTGATGGAAATTTAACCGCTCCGTCTGCCCGTGAATGGGCGAGGCGGGGGGCGACAATGCGAAAGCAATATAAAAACGGCATAGTGTTAGCAAGTTTTTATCTATGAAATGGGGGATTTTACTGGTAACTACCGGAGACCGTGAAGTAAGTATGCTTACTGCCCTGGATTCTATAGCTAAATATCACCCTGCCGCTGGGGTAACTGCGGTATTGCAGGGGTATGCACCTGATAGTCCAGTATATAAGCATCCTCAAATTGTGGATTCTCTATCCTACCCAGAGGGTATTGGCCCACATTCAGCGAGAATCGCCGCATTGCCAAGGATGATAGGCGATGGATATGACGCCATCGTAAATTTAGATGATGACATGGAACTTGTTGCTGAGACAGATTTGCGCCCATCTGTTTTGCGTAGTCAGGTTAAAGGTATCGGGCTGGTGGGCAATAACTGGCGGCGCACACCAGAGATGCTTGCAAAGGTTAAACCGCAGAGGGTATTTAAGAATCAGGCAATAATACCCACCGGTGGCGGGTTGGCGTATTCGCGCAGTACTGCCGAAGTAATTTTAGATGGCCCTGATTTAGATTATCTATTTGATGATTCTGAATGGAGCTTGAGGGCGTACTTATCAGGGCTTGAAAATCAAAGATATCAAGGCTCATTGGCTGTCCATCGTATCATGGGGCCAGGTGGTAGGCATGGCTGGGTAAATAAGCGCAAACGAGCATTATCCGATGCACGATATATAAAACCACGTATTCTAAAAGATATTCCAGGCAGGGCGTCGGAGAACCGTTATGGAATACCGGTAAGCAGAGATTTGACTTCAGAGGCTCGTGCGGTGCATCGAAGGAACCGTGCGAATTTATGAAATGGGGTATCTGCATAATTTCGATGGGGGATAGAGAACAAGGGATGATGAAAGTTCTCGATTCTATCGGTGAAGTCCATCCATCCATCGGGGTTACTGCCGTGTTGCAAGGATACCCATTAGATAGCCCCGTTCATAACCACTCACAGATTGAGAAGGTTCTGGCGTTTCCCGATGCGCTTGGGCCACATTCGGCGCGAGTAATAGGTTTGTCGCGTATGCTGGACGAGGGTTATGAAGTCATCGTTAATATGGACGATGATATGGAGCTTGTACCAGAGACAGATTTAAGGCCGTCTGTATTAAGGTCTAGGGTGCGGGGGATTGGTTTGGTAAGTAATGCTTGGCGGCGTTCGCCGAAAAATATAGCGAAGGCGACACTGGAGCGTAAGTTTATCAGTCAGCCTATCGTTGAAACCGGTGGCGGGTTGGCGTATTCAGCGTCCACCGCAGAGGTTATTTTACGTGGCTCTGATAAGGACTACTTGTATGATGACTCTGAATGGAGCTTACGGACGTATTTAGCGGGTCTAGTAAATCAGCGTTACCTGGGTTCGGTGGCTGTCCATAAATCAATGTCTGCTGGAGGTCGCCTTAGTTGGGTGTATAAAAAGAAACGCGCATTATGTGACGAAAGGTATTTGACGCCTCGTCCACGATTACGTCCAGGGTTGACGGTAAAGCGTCGAGATGGCGAAGGCAATACTTATCGTATATACCTAACTTCAGACCTGACCCCGATGGCTCACCAATTACACAAGGAGAACCGTGCGAATATACAGTAAGGCTACCGTATACGAAGCCGCAATTAAGCGGATTGAGTGGCTGTTTGATGAGTTCCCCAATGTGGTGGTCTCTGTCAGTGGTGGTAAGGATTCCACGGTTATCTTTTACCTTACCCTGGAAGTAGCGCGGCGCAGGAACCGGCTCCCGCTCAATGTATTGTTCGTTGACCAAGAAGGCGAGTGGGAATCTACTATCGATAACGTTCGGGAAATCATGTATCGCCCTGATGTTAAGCCTTATTGGTTACAGGTGCCGCTAAAGTTATTCAACGCCGCCGCTCATAACGAGCATTGGCTGACAAGTTGGGATGAGAACTGCAAGGAAGATTGGGTACACCCACAAGACCCAATCAGCTATAAGGATAATGTGTATGGGAAATCTCGATTCTCTGATATCTTCGATGCGGCGATAGCCTACCATTTTCGGGATACGCCGACAGCTAATATCGGTGGTGTGAGGGCTGATGAGAACCCGACGCGGTTAGTTGGCTTAACATTCCAGCCGACCTATAAATGGGCTACCTGGGGCAAGAAACTTAACCCGAATATGGGCCATTACACGTTCTATCCTATCTATGATTGGGCAATGTCTGACGTTTGGCATTACATAGTTTCAAATGACCTACCATACAACCGGCTTTACGATATGCAATATCGCTATGGTGTGCATTTGAGAAGTATGCGGGTGAGCAACCTATTCCATGAAATAGCTGTCTATCAACTCTTTTATCTTCAGGAATTTGAAGGTGCTACTTATGCAAAATTAGCCAAACGACTCAAGGGCGTTGATGCGGCAGGGAAGGCAGGCGCGGCAGATTATTTCGTTGTCGATGAGTTGCCGTTCATGTTTGAATCATGGCGTGAATATCGAGATTACCTGTTGGAGCATCTGATAGATAAACCTGAATGGCGTCAGCGCATGGCGCGGCGTTTTGTGAAGAACGATGAGGATTTAGGTGAAATACTAGGTGCAACCAAATATAAGCGTCAGATTCAGTCGATTCTGACCCATGATTGGGAAGGTATCAAGATAGCTAATTTCCGTAGTAGCGGTCAGGCGCGAAAGGCCGCCGATATCATTAAGGAGCAACGCGCAAAAGCTAATGTTTAATGACCCTGTAGCAAATGTCCAATGGGTGCCTCTGGATAAGGTTACCGCCAACGATTACAACCCTAATATCGTCGCACCCAATGAGCTTCGCCTCTTATATCACTCAATACTGATGGACGGATACACCCAGCCAGTAGTTACATTCCACGATTCAGAGGCCGACGTTTACACTATCGTTGATGGGTTCCACCGGTATCTGGTGATGAGGAATCACGCAGATATCAGAGAACGCACAGAAGGCCTATTGCCGGTGGTGGTTATTGATAAGAACGTCAACGAGCGGATGGCCTCAACGGTGCGCCACAATCGCGCCCGTGGGAAGCATCAAGTCAACGGGATGGCTGGTATCGTGTTTGCTATGCTGGACAATGGCATGAATGATGAATCCATCTGTGGGGAGCTAGGATTAGAGGCCGAAGAACTGATACGGCTCAAATATGTTACGGGGTTTGCTAAACTATTTGAGGATGTAGAATACAAGCAATCATGGGAGACCCGCAGGCAAATCAGACTACGGCGGGATTATGTAGAAGATGCCAGAGAGTAAATTGTCACCCAGGCGAATCAGCGCAGTTGAGAAGCAACGTAGGGCTGTTGAGTTGCGGATGGCTGGGCATACTTGGCAGACGATTGCAGACACGTTGGGATATAAGAACCATAGTAGTGCGATATGTGCCGTAGAATCGGCTCTCAAGCGCACTCTAGAGCCAGCGGCAGATAGCTTCCGCGCACTAACACTAGAACGACTAACAAAAGTTATCCAGACGTTCTGGCCAATGATGTTGCAGGGAGATTACTCAGCGGCGCGTACAGTTATGCAGGCGTCCGGTGATATCCGTAAGTTGCTTGGGCTGGATTCTCCGGTGCAAGTTGAACATGGTGGGAACGGCATCCCAATCCAGCATGAGGTGGTGAATATAGAAATTGGTGACGTTACCGAAGCCCTCAAAGTCCTGGCAGATGTTGGGGCAGTCAGGGTGGGAACCAATGGACACTCAACTAACGGTTCCGTGGACGCCCTATATCCCGCACAAACCGACCCCTAAACAATTAGCATTTCTTATGTTGGATGTTCGGGAAGCTCTCTACGGGGGTGCCGCTGGGGGTGGGAAATCTGACGCCCTATTGATGGCCGCTCTCCAATATGTGGATGTGCCTGGTTATTCAGCGTTGTTATTGAGGAAGACATTCGCTGACCTGTCGTTGCCAGGTGCGTTGATGACCCGCGCTAACGAATGGCTACGCCCTACAGGTACGCGATTTGCCGCCAATCAGCATCGCTGGGTCTTCCCGTCTGGGGCCAATCTGACGTTTGGATATCTTGATTCAGTAGGTGCCGAATATCGCTACCAATCGTCAGAGTTTCAATTCATAGGTTTCGATGAGCTTACCCAATTTAGGGAAGTTCAATATCGTTACCTGTTCAGTCGGTTGCGGCGATTAGAGGGTTCAGATATCCCATTGCGTATGCGTTCAGCGTCCAATCCTGGGGGCGTCGGGCATGAATGGGTAAGGTCTCGATTCGTAGATAAGACAGAGGACGATGGAGACCGAATCTTTGTACCCGCCACCCTATCAGACAACCCTTATTTGGACGCTGAGGGCTACGTACAGAGCTTAGAACAGTTAGACCCCGTTACGAGACAGCAACTGTTAAACGGGGACTGGACAGCGCGTCAGGATGGTAGCTTATTCAAGCGGGAATGGTTGCCCATCGTTGGGGAATTGCCGGTTGCTATAAATCGCTCAGTTAGGTTCTGGGATTTAGCGGCTACAGCGGCAAAGCCTGGAACCGACCCCGATTTTACGGCGGGTATTCGGGTAGACAAAGGGGCCGATGGCCTATACTACGTGGTGGACGTTCAGCGGATGCAGGGAACTCCCGCAGATGTAGAGGCGCGAGTACGGCAGACCGCAATGATGGATGGCCCGTCAACGCTGGTGGTAATCGAGCAAGAACCAGGGGCAAGCGGGGTTAATACTATTCATAATTACGTCACACGGATATTGCCAGAATTTACGGTACGTGGACAGCGGGCAAGTGGCTCGAAGGTTGAGCGGGCTGGCCCTGTGAGTAGTCAAGCGGAAGTGGGAAATGTGCGGCTGTTACGTGGTGGTTGGGTGCCGGTATTCCTCGATGAGATAGAGGCGTTTCCCTTGGGTGGCCACGATGACCAAGTAGACGCACTTTCGGGCGCATTTATGCGTTTACGTGGTGGTGGAGAACACGACCCGAAAATACACCAGCTAATCGGGGCTAGACGCAGGACATTAGCTGAGAACCCATTGGGGTTGGATGAGAACGACCCGAAATATTGGGATACGGACAGGTAGTCATATTTTTTTAATGACTTGGGGGTGTGTATACGATGGTTTTAATGAGTAGCAATGGGGTCAATCCTGTGGCTGAATCACTCATGCGCTGGATACAGCAACAGAGCGATGACCGAAGGCAAGATTACGAGGTTGCCAGGAATTATTACAACGGTGAGCATGACGTTGCACTTACAGACCGTTTGAAGAAGTTTCTGCCCCCACGTTTGCAGTTCCGTGATAACTTCATGAATGTTGTGGTGGATACATTAGCGGAGCGGCTGAAGGTACTAGGCTTCGAGATTGAGAACGAGGTTGCGGGGGAATGGGTCTGGGATTTGTGGAACTCCAACCGGATGGATTACACACAGGGGGTTATCCATACTGAGACAGTCATGTTAGGTGATAGCTACATACTTTGTGATTGGGATGAAGTACGTGAGCGGCCTCGATGGACGCATCAAATGGCAGAGATGATAATACCCCATTACGATGAGGCTCGACGCGAGATTGATTGGGTATCCAAGAAATGGCTTCAGCATCCCAACCTAGGTGACGAACCAGAGACCCGTTTGAATATCTATTTCGGAGACCGTGTAGAAAAGTACGTTGCGCGGGGTGGCGTGTGGGCCAAGTACCAAGACGAGACTGATGAATCCTGGCCGGTGCCTTGGTTGGATAAATCAGGTCAACCGCTGGGCGTTCCCTTTATACACTTTCGTAATCGGCCTATGGGGTCTGATTTTGGTCAGTCGGAAATACTCAACGTGATACCGATGCAAGACTTACTCAATAAGACCTTGATTGACCTCACCATGATATTGGATACGCTGGCGTTCCCACAGAGGTACACGGTAAATATCAATCATGGGTCAAGCCGATTGGATATCATGCCAGGGAGCGTTGCAGAGTTTCATAGCGAATTTGACGGTGGGTCTGTCGGCCAGTGGAACGCCGCCACCGTAGACGGGCCTATACGGTCATTAGAGGCACTTGTACAGCACATCGCAGGGACAACCCGCACCCCTCAGCATTTGTTCCAAGTTGTCGGCGGTGCGCCATCGGGTGAAGCATTGAAGACAGCGGAAGCGGGACTTGTGCAAAAGGCTAAACAACGGATGGTCAATTTTGGTAATGCCTGGGAAGATGCCGTTGTAATGGCCCTGAAGATACAAGCCGCATTTGGTCAAGGGGTCGGGAACATCGATGAGATTCGACCTGAAGTTACATGGGATGACCCAGAGACCCGCAACGAGCAAGCCCACATTGAGACATTGAAAGCCAAGGTTGAACTTGGGATACCCAAGCATCAAATATGGCGGGAGCTAGGATATTCTCAAAGCGAGATTGATTTAATGGACGAAGACGCTACTTCAGAGAGGGCGGCAGAGTCCAACGTAGGGGCTGAGATATTGCGTAGCTTCCAGGCTGGGACTATCTAATGCCAGCGTCTGATGCACAGGAAGCAGTCGAGGGGATAGCCAAGAGATTGGCGGCGTTGGAAGTAGGTGCGTCGCAAGAAATCATTGAGGCATACAAGCCCGTTGATGAGAACTTGCGGAAGCGTATATTGCAGATAACGTCCCTTGCTCAAAAGCGGAAATTGAAGCCTGCACAGATTATGAGAATGACTGCCTTAACCAGCCTGAAGACCCAATTGGTTGGTGAGTTGGCCCTGTATCAAAGCATTGTGCAAGGCATTATTACCAACGGACAGCAAGGTGCAATTGCATTGTCTGAGACCGGCTCCCGTATGGCAGTTGACCGTGCTTTGCCGCGCGGTCTGAAAATAGATAACTTGGCGCGGTTGGGTATCCAATGGAACCGTGTCCCTAGGGAAGCATTTCAGGGGTTTGTTGGCATTGCGGGGGATGGGAAGCCCTTGGGCGATTTATTAGGCCGCTATGGGCCTCAGAACGCCGCTAGGATAACTTCTCAGATTGGGGAAGGCATCGCAACAGGTAAAGGGCCGCGTGAGGTGGCTCGATTGGCACGGAAGGCAACGGGGATACCATTGTCGGAAGCGTTGACCATCAGCAGGACTGAGATAAATAGGTCGCACCGTGAAGCGACCCGATTGAACTACGCGGCGAATAGCGATATCGTGAAGGGCTACCGCCGATTGGCAACCAAGGATGAGTTGACTTGCATGGCGTGTATCGCATTGGATGGGACGGCCTACGAGAATAACGAACCGCTGGATTCGCACCCTAATTGCCGATGCACGATGGTTCCTGATACACTGACATATCAAGATTTAGGGCTGGATATCCCAGATGAACCTCGCCCTGAGAATGGGCAGGAATGGTTCAAGAAACAGCCTGAATCTGTCCAGCGTCAAATGATGGGTGGGCGCAGGCTTGAAGCGTTCAAGAGCGGGAAGATTGGGTTATCCGATTTAGTAACAGTTAGCTCCAGCTCTACCTGGGGTAAAAGTGCAACTGTTAAATCAGTTAAGGCTTTGGGGTTATGATGATTGCAACGTTGAATGGTGAAATGAGAGCAGTAGTGCGCGTGGTGCGCGGTGTGATTTGGTGTCCGTTCTGTGACCGGAGCAAATTAGCATCAGCCCCACCATTTTGTGAGGGTTGCCGTGCGGAATTTTCAGAGCTTCCAGAGGCACCGGTGGCGGCAGAGGAACCAGAAGCCCCAGAATCGGCCCCTACGCGACGTAGTAAGGCCAAAGAGTGACGTGCTACCGGTGCAAGCGGGAAGCATTAGAGCTTGCCCCCTTGTGGCCCTATGAGCGCGAGACTTACGTAGCAATAGAGATTGTTATGCGCCTGTGCTTGCATTGCGGCCTGGAACAGAACCATTACGGCGATGACGAATTTCTAACACCGGCAGAGGCGGCCTACAAAGCCCCGCCGTCATTTGTTCCGACGGGGTATTCATGGAATCCTGAATCACCCAGAGGTGTCAGTAATGCCTAAGAAAAACGGGAATGGAAATGGAAAGGGCCGCGTTAAGAGCGGCCCCCCGAAGGATAAGCGATTGAACGGGAACAAGAACGGCGGCAAATACAAGAAGTAGTTACCGTTTGTTACAGCGGTCACAAATACCCGTGCGTGGATTTCCTGGGGCAATGTGACCGCAAAGCTGGCAGACAATCTTTCCTTTTCTCATAATTATCCTTCATCATTTAGTTTCTGCTGACTACCAAAGAGCCAGCCATACAAGCGTTTTCTATCATCCCAATACTGGGGCGGGCTTTGCGTATCCGGTTTACATTCGGGGCAATCACTCAATGGCCCATACGGAGTGGTTGCCGTTCCACATTCAGGGCAGGTTGCCCACATAGCGTTGTATTCTCTGTCTGTCATCGTTATGCCTCTCTTATGATTTCCCAGAGTACGAGGTCTATTACCTCATCGTCGTAAAGTTCCTCGTCGTTCATGCTGGAGACCGCGCGTTCCGCGATAGCTTCAGAGAATCCTTGGTCTTCGAATATCCTCTTTACCTCTACCCGTTTCTCGTCAGCAGTCATCTCGTCATCTCCGTTTGTTTTGTTTGTGAGAAACCTCACACCATTAATATAACAGCTTATGTACAAAGTGTCAACCCCTAAAATAGACCAGTTTCAAAACTCGTTTGCATTTGCTATACTTTGGTAATTACCGCAACCCTGCGGGTACAAATAGGGGGAGAGATGGTCACGAATAATACGGAGCCTGTAGCAGACGGGGAGCCGACTCAACCGGCAGAGGCTACACAGCCAGCGGTGGAGTCATCAGCGGAGCCGACTTACACACAAGAGCAAGTGAATCAGATGATGGGAAAAACTCGCCGTGAAACGCGGGATAAATTCTCAGATTATGAAACGCTTAAAGAGCGGGCCGCAAAAGCTGACGAACTGGAGCAAGCACAATTAACGGAAAAAGAGCGACTGGAAGCACGGGTCGAGCAGGCCGAAAAGAACGCCCAGGCCGCAGACCAACGGATTTCGGAAGCTATGATTGCGACAGCGGTGCAAGTGCAAGCAAGCCAGATGGGGATAGTTGACCCAGAGGCCGCATTTTTGCTGGTTGACCGTACCAATATACGGTACACGGCAGAGGCGGGAGTTACTGGAGTAGAAGACGCCCTAACCCAACTGTTAGAGACAAAGCCGTATTTGAAATCGGCCAACAGGACGCCCAACTTGAACCCAGAAGGCAATCAACCGGATGCCGCAGTCAGATTGACCAGCGAACAACGGGACGCCGCTAAATATCTGGGGATGACGGAAGAACAATACGCAAAGGGCTTGTAATTCTGAATCGGGGATAGAACCCGTAAGGAGTAAATATTATGGCCGCGAATGGCTTTGAATGGCGATATAACGTTAGCGGTGGAAGGCCGTTAATCCTCACAATGGCGATGAAGGATACTGAAACGCTAACCCGTGGGGATATGTTGAATGTAGAATCTGGCGAGGTGGATTTGGCCGCAACCGGTGACGCCGCATTAGCTGGCATCTTCGTTGGGCCAGAGAACCCGAATGATGCAGTAGATGGAAAACCTGGCACATTGTCTGGGACAGATAGCACCACCATTGTTAAGGTGCTGGTAAATCCTGACGCTGTTTACGCTGACCCGAATGACACCAGCGCAAGGCTGGCTGGCGCAACCCTGGACATTTCTGGGGCTACCGGAGCGCAAACACTGGCCGCTTCAAGTAATACAGAATTCGTTGTGGTGGAGCGCAAGCGACAAGCAAGCGACGAAACTCGCGTTATGATTTGTTCCTCTGCTCACTACCTGGCGAAGGCTCAATAGGAGTAGATAATGCCTCTAACAGCAGGCAATTTTGCCGACCTTCTCAAACCTGGCTTAAAGGGTATATTTGACGATACCATTGCAGGCCGACCTCAAGACATGATTGATATGCTTTTCAACGTGCAGTCTTCGACGCGCTTTGAGGAACAATATCAAGGCATGGGGGCGCAGGGAATCGTTCCCGTATTTGATGGCACCGTTCCCTACGCGGATTTCGATGCCGGTTATCGCGTGGATATTCGGAACTACGAGTTGGCGCAAGGTATCCAAATTGAACGCCGACTTGTTGATGATGACCAGACCGGTCAAATCCGCTCCCGCGCCAGTAACATGGCAACAGCTTTCAATAACACGATTGAGACAGACGCCGCCGACGTATTCATTAACGGATTTACTGATTCGGGAACGAATCGTTTAGGTGCTTCTATGGCCGGTGCCGATGGTGTCGGCTTGCTCTCAACCGCTCACCCATACAGCCCCGCAAATTCCAGCACCACTCAGTCTAACGAGGGTACGCTGGCATTGACTATCGATAACGTCGATACTACGCGGCAGGCTATGAGGAATTTCACCGATGACAAGGGTCAACTCCTTGGTGTAAATCCTGATATGCTCCTGATTCCACCGGAATTGGAGCGCACGGCCACCCAACTTGTCAGCGAGCGGGCCATCTACGAGCCTGGTAGCGCACAGTATGACGTAAATATGTTTGCTGGACGTTTCCGACCCGTGGTATGGAATCGCCTCACTGATGCTAATGCGTGGTTCCTCATCGACTCACGGTTGATGAAGCAACACCTCATTTGGCAATGGCGTGTCCGTCCTGAGTTCTCACAGGCTGATGATTTTGATGGTCTGACAGCAAAATTCCGTGGCTATATGCGTTACGGTATCGGCTGGACTGACTGGAAATGGATATACGGCCAAAACCCTAGCTAAAATTTATTGGGCAGGACTGGCGGGGCTACGTGTTTCCCATGCGCGTATGCCTCGCTGGTTCCTTTAATTTAAGGAGGAACTGGCGATGCCTACGAATTTCCCATCCGGTGTTCAAAGCCGTGGAGTCCCTGTCGAGGGAGTCGGCGGTATTGGTAGCCCATTACTTACAATGGGTAACGTCTACCACGTAGACAGCGGAGCAACCACCGCAGACGATGACAACGCGGCGACCAATCCGAAACAACCCGCCGCCACCCTTGACGGGGCTATTGGCAAATGCACCGCCAACAACGGCGATGTAATCCTTCTTCACCCTGGCCATGCGGAGACAATATCAGCCGCCGCCGCTATTACTTGCGACGTTGCAGGGGTGACTATCATTGGCATGGGGGTTGGTAACAGCCGCCCCACAATCACCCTGGATTCTGCCGCTAGTACCGATATTGATGTTACCGCCGCAGATGTTCAAATCCACAACGTGATTTTTTCCATGAATTACGCCGATATCGCAGGGGTATTTGACCTGAGCGCGGCAGGGTTTGTGGTAAATAATTGCAGATTTGTTGATGCCGCCACCAATATGAATTTTGTTGAGCTTATCGTCTGCACAACGACTGACAACCAATGTGACCGGTTGGAGTTTACCAACAACTACGTTGATAGCCCAGACGCGGCTAACGATTGCATCGCGCAAATCGGCGGCGACCTTGACGGCCTGATTTTCAGCAACAACTACATCCAGCTTGGTACAGCGAATAACGAATCGATTATCCAAGTTGCTACTGGTAAAGATGTTACGTCCTGCCAGATTGTAGGGAATTATATCTATCGTCTGAATACGGCGGGTGACTTGTTGATTGATAGCGACACCTCCGATAACACGGGGATAATCGCCCACAATCGTATCGGTCACGCAGATACCGGTTCAGAAATCTTGATTGACGCCGATGGTGTTCGTCAGTTCGATAACCTTGGTACAGCGACTGATACGGCCTCTGGATACGTTCTACCCGCCATCGACAGTTAGGAGGGCTAGATGTACGGTTATTCATCAGTATCAATTAACTCTGGAGACACTTCCGGTGGCTCTGGTGCTAGCACTTCCAACAACACGTCTAGCCATGTTGTCGTTGGTCAGATTTGCTCAATCGGGGTGACCTACAACGGGTCACCCCCTGCCAGTACGGACGTTGTGATTGCCACGGCGGGGAATAATGGCCCCGCCTTGACCCTCTTGACGTTGACTAATGCGAACAGTGATGGGTGGTTCCATATCCGTCACAAAGTAGACGATGAATCAGGGGCTGACATTACTTATGATGGCTCCAACGAGGTCTATGAGAAGGTTTGCGTAGCAGACAATATCAAAGTTACAGTCAGCCAGGCCAATGATGACGATTCAGTTGATGTTGTCATTGTTTACGCGGGTGGCTGATGGCGATAGAAAAGCACACAATTAAGATTTCAACGACGGGTTCCAGTGGCTCTGCTACTGGTTCCCTCGTTACAGCACTTCCTTACTGCGAGTTGTTATCGGTGCGGATGGATTTTCATGCTTCCGCGCCTGGTACAACTGACACTACTCTCTCATCTCCTGGCGGGCCGGTGTCGGTGACATTGTTGACCATAAGCAACTCTGCCACCGACGCTTGGTTCTATCCAACGCATCAATTAGATGATAGCAGTGGGTCAGCTATTACCGGAGCCTATATACCGGCAATCATCCACGGGAACCTACTGACGGAATTGGCGGGGTGTGACGCTTTAACCGACGCCCTGACCATGACCATATTTGTGAGGGTGTAATGGCCTTTACATACACGGCAGGAAGCAACTCTGACAGGGATAGGGTACGGCTCGAAATCGGTGATACCGATGCAGACCGCGCCCTATTTCAGGATGGGGAACTAGACGATTTTCTTTCTCAAGAAGGTAACAGTATCCTTGGGTCAGCGGCCAGGGCTTGCGAAGTTCTGGCTGTGCGCTTTGCCAGGGATTTCAGCTTCTCTGCGGATGGTGCAAGTTTCCAGAAGGGGAACATCACCCAAATGTATATGGCGCAGGCAAAGCGATTGCGCCGACAGAGCAGAGGTACAACGGTCAAAATGCCGCGCCGTGTTGATGGGTACAGTGTTTACACAGACAGCGACGAGGTGACCGGTCTAAATATCTTGGACTCTGGCACCGGCCAATTTGGACGGTATTCGGATGGTTAATAAACTTCTGCAATCAAACGATTTGAGTTATCTTCGGACAGAGGCGCAGACTGCCATGCCCGATAATGTCACCATTCAGCGCAAGACATTGATTAGCGACCAGCAAGGTGGATTCACTGAGGGGTGGTCTGACGTTTATCAGAATATCCCTGGCAGGGTATCTGTTACTGGTGGTGGTGAATCGATGAGGGCAGGCCGTCAGGACGTGCAGATTGACGCCATGCTGACCATTGCTTACGACCAGTCAATCGAGCAGAGCGATAAAGTCGTGCATGGCGGCACAACTTATGAAGTCGTTTTTGTAGATGCTGGCAAAACCTGGGCATTGGCGCAAAGATGCCAGATGCGCCGATTGTAGGGCTGAGTGATGCACGGTGTCACAACGTAGCCTGTAATTTATTGCTGGCTCGTGTCCGTCTATACGGGGCTACCGTAATTGAGATAAAATGTAGAAGATGTGGCCAGTTAGCCACTTTCCGACCTAGCCCCCAGGACTCTCTGGAATCAGACGGTCAGGGCGGCTACCGGACACAATCGAATAGGACACCGTAGAGGCTCTGAGAAGCCCATTAAGCGGCGCGAACGCTGACGGGGTAGAGAACTTCAAGGGAGCTTAAAAGACCCCCCAGCGTCCGTGTGGATACTGGGGATTTTTTATGTCTTTGAAAATGGACGCAAAAGCTACCGTGAAACTTGACCCCCGCTGGCGTCAAGTCGAGGAAAAGGTCAATGCCGCATTGAAGATTGCGGCCTTTTCTGTTGAGCGTAAAGGGAAGGAGAAATCTCCTGTAGATACCGGAGCCAATCGGGACAGTATATTTGTTGCTGAAGTAGACGATATCGGCGGTGCGCCCGCTTATCGCATTGGCCCGACCACTGAATACGGCCCGTTCCTTGAATTTGGTACATCCAAAATGCCAGCCCGTCCATATATGATTCCCGCTTTGGAATCCGAAAGGCCACGTTTGATTGAGGCCATAACTCAAATAATGCAGGAATTAGGATAATGGCTAATTTACGAGTCAATCTGGATACCGCCGTCTACAACGTTCTCAACGTTGCGGCAGTTACCAACGAAGCCACAGGGGGCGTATATAACACAATGGCCCCTGATGGCATAGAGCCGCCATTTGTTGTATTCCAGGCTATGGCTAAGACAGATGATTATTTCGCCTACAGTGAGCGCGGTGGCTCCGCTGTGTATATGGTAAAAGCGGTAACCCGTAGCGTATGGCCTAAAGAAGCGGGAGACATAGACACGCAGATTGATTCAGTGATGCAGGATGCGTCATTGAGCATCACCGGTTACTCCCTGATTTCATGCCGACGTGAGGAAGATATTTATTTGGTCGAAGACCAGAGCGGCGTGATTTACCATCATATAGGGGGGTTATACAGAATAAATGCCGACCAAAGTTAACTGCATCCATCATTGGATAATAGAACCATCGAGCGGGCCGGTAAGTTACGGTGTCTGCAAGTTTTGCACTCTCGAAAAGTATTTTCAAAATTCTATCTATTCTGAGAAACATCAGATTACTTTAGAGAAGGAACAAGACGATGCCCAAAAGGAAATCCGACCAAGCTGGAACAATTACTGAAGAAATTTGGTATCTTGCGCTTCATAAGTTGCATATGGCGCAGGGGCCAGGGACAAAACCATCGAGTATCAGATTCTATCCAGGGCAACGATTTACCCTGGACGGAGATGAGCCTGTGGATATTGAAAGCCTGCTTAGAACAGGGGCGGTTAAAATCTACGAAGAATCGGACGAGGCATGGGCGCAAGCACAATTAGCTGACCGACCACAGCCCAGAAGGAGAAGAAGGAATAATGGCTAGAATAAGCGCGAAAGCGGCAGGGCTATTGGTTGATGAGTTTGATTTCAGCGGGGTATCCAACTCCATGACATTGAACTTTGCTGAAGCTCCAGCGGATGTGACTGCCTTTGCTGACACGGACATGACTTATGTACAGGGTAAGCCAGGGTTCACATTTGATGTAAATGGTCTTTGGTCAACCGCCAGCCCTAACTATGACGGGGAGATGTTCACCGATTTAACCGCAACCAATCGTAGGGTGGGCATTTATCCTGGGGGGTTGTCGGATGGTGTATTTGGATACGAAGGGGCAACAAATATAAGTGCCTCTCCACGGGTCAGTACAATCGGGGATGCCATCGCCTGCAATGTGTCCTGGCAAGGCGCGTCGGCTCCGTTTCGGTCTACTATTCTGAGATACGCTACCGATAGCTCATCGGCCAACGGAACCCAATATACGTTAGGGACGATTGCGAACACGAACACGATTATCGCTGTTCTGCGGTTGCTGGAGATTGGTGGCTCTGGGAACAACACGTTGGATGTAAAAATACAATCAGATACCAGCGGATTTAGTAGCGCAACAGACCAGCTAACGTTCACACAATTAAACCAGGGTAGTGGGGCAACGTTTGAAACAAAGACAGCGACAGGGCCAGGAGGGTCAGATAATATCTGGCGTGTAGTGGTTACGATTGCCGGAGGGGGGAGCCGCTCATTCAAGTTTATAGTTGGATTTGGGTACTACGTTACTTAGGAGGGTTGCATGGCTAGAACGCACGGAAAGGATTCCAATTTCTCGTTCAACAGTATCGCAATTGAGGATGAACTTAATAGCGTGACGATGAACGCGACGGTTGCTGAATCAGACGTTACGGCATTTGCAGATGTATATCAAAATTTCCTAGCAGGAAAAAAGAATGTCACGTTTGATATATCGGGGTCGTTGGACATGGTGGCTAGTCAAGGCGACGCTACGATATTTGACCATATCACCTTAACCAGTGGCCCAAAGACTTTAGTCTTTGACCCTGATGGTGCGGGGCCAGATACAAATAGCCCCGAATATACTTGCACATCCAGCGGCCTAACTGGTGCGCTGGTCACTAGCTATTCAATAGCCCTGCCGGTTGGTGGGGCGGCAACGTACAACGCATCATTCCAATGTTCTGGTTCAACTACCAGAGCGGTTTCGTAAGGAGGAACCAATGGCACGAACACATGGTAAGGACGCAGATTTTTCATTTGATAGCGTAGCTCTGGAAGATGAATTATCGTCCGTTAGTTTGAACTTTACTGTCCCAGAGGCCGACGTTACGGCATTTGCAGATACCTATCAAAATTTCCTGGCAGGCAAGCCAACAGCGACGATAGATATCAGTGGATTTGCTGATTTGGCATCCAGCCAGGGCGACGCAACCATCTTCGGAGAGTTGGGTTTAGAGGGCGAAGAATGGGACTTTGAACCGGACGGAAGCACTGGTTACAACGGGTTTGCAATCGTTACTTCGTACTCGATTTCTAGTACCGTTGGCGGGCCGATAACTTACTCCGCATCCTTCCGACATAACGGTGGTTCAGCGGCTCTTGACGCCGCCGCGCCGACCAGAGCATAGGGCGATTTTTGATAGCGGGGGTGTTCTAAAAATACCCCCGTTTTCAGAACAAATGTTTGGGTGTATTTGGAAGTCACCTCCATATAGTTATATGGTTTCACACAACAACACCCAGAAAACGGCTCACATGGCCCGCAAATGGCATCCCATTTATCGGGTTTTTGTACAAAATGATAAACAATATCATTCGGTATGATACTACGAGGGAAAATGACCGCAAAAAGTAGAACGGTCATATGTTCTAAAAGGAGGCTCAATGAAGCCCAAAATACCGGCAATTAAAGTGTTATCTGATGACTGTTCAATCAGCATCGGACAGGTTATTGAAGACGGGGAAATCACAAAACCTGGGACACCTCATTACGTCCATAAAGGGGAATGGGTTGAGGTGCTACCGGTGATGACAGTCAAAGAGGTCATGCAAATTTCGCGGCTCCAAAATGCTGGAAACGGTGGCCCAGAATTGGGTGAGAATTTAACAGAGCTTTGCAAGCAACTTTCAGGACGGGTCATTGCATGGAACTGGACGGACATGATGGGGGAGCCGATGGAGCAACCATATAATCGGCCCGACATTTTAGAATCGTTATCATCGGATGAATTGATGTGGTTAATGACTGCGGCCTCTGGAGGGGAATCCGCTGATGCTAGAAAAAAAGACTTAGAGCAGTCGGAGAGCATCTCCTTGGGGATGGACAACAGCCAGACTATGTTGCCATCGGAATAATCTGCGAATCGTTTGGATGCTTGCCCAGTCAGGTTGAAAAAGAAGATTGGGCAACCGTTCGTAATATCATGGAGTTTCGATTGCTCCGTAGCGCACGAGACCAGCACAACGAGGACGCCAGCAGATTACAACCGGCACAGGTTGAGATTTGGAAAGAAATGGTCGAGGTAGTAGAAAGCGATGGCTGACGCGGCGACAATTGCGGTTCTGTTATCGGCAAAGGATGAAGCCTCTGCAAAGCTAAAACAAGTCGGGGATAACATGGGCCGACTTGGTAAGACTTTCGCAGACCATAGCCAGAAGATGGGAATGGCTATGGTGGGGGTTGGGGCCGGTATCCAAGTACTTGCTAAACAACAGCAAGAACTAACTGAATCTGCCCGTAAACTTGCCTACCAAACCGGATTTACTGAAAAGGAAATTCGGGGGTTTGCCACGTCCCTGAGCAATGCTACCTTCCCGTTAGATTCGGCAATAAACCTGATGATGCTTGCATCTCAGCAGGGCTTGGATTCTGAGAAAGCATTGAAAGATTATGCCAATTTCTGGGACACGATTGGTGACGCCACCGGTGGAAGTGCTGACCAGATGGCGAAACTTGGAGCGGCACTGGCGGCAGTCGGTATCAGTGCTGGCGATGAAGCTAAACTTCTTAATGCGTTTGGTCTAATCACCAGAGAAACAACGTCATCAGTTAACGATTTTCTCACAGTTGTCTCTATCCTTGCTGAAGATATGGGCCTGATGGGAATGTCCGTGGATGATGCCGCAGTTATGTTGACTGCGATGGAAAAGGAACTTGGTATCGTAGGACGCGCCGCTAGGACGACTTTTAGGGAAGCCATGACTCAATCCGAGGATGGCCTAGACGGGGTAAGGGATAGCTTAGGTTTAACTGAAGACCAGCTTGAGAAGTATCGAGTGAAGCTCCTAGAATCCGGTAACGTTATGGGAGACCAGGCCGCAATATACGCCAGCACCATGACGATGATGGATGACCTCAAATCTACTATGGAAGATTTGACATTCGCACACGGTGGCCATATAGAAAAAGCCGCCCAACTCGCACCGTTATTGATAGCGGCTGGAACGGCTACGGCGGGACTTACCACAGCGTTTCGATTGCTAGAACCAGTTATCTTCAGGATGCGGTTGGCGTTTATTAGCCTCAATCTTTCGATGGGTGTGATTGCTGTCGGGGTCATAGCTATCGGCGCGGCAATCACGGCGGGCTTTCTTATTTGGAAGAACTGGGACAAGGTAGTAGAAAAAAGCAAGGAGATTCTCAAGGTCACATGGGAGAAAATCAAAGAGTTTACAGAGGTCGGAGTCAACTTTGTCATCCGGTTGATGAATGACCTGACGTGGATTTTCCGTAAACAGTTTGCAACCATCGGAGACCTTGTTGCTAGGTTATTGGAACTTGGTTCCCATTTGCCCTTTGTGGGGGATTCATTCAAAAAGGGAGCGGATGCTGTACGAGGTTTTTCCGATAAGTTAGAAGAAGGAATCCCTCAAATAGATATCACGTCTGAGAAGCAAGCAGAACTACAGGTAGTTCTTGACGATACCAGCACGGCATTTGAAGAAACCGGCGCGGTGGTGGCTGAGGAATCAGACAAGATGGCGTCCACTGTTGAAAGAGATGTTAATCGCGTTTCTGACGCATACACAGAATCCTTGAAAGACCGGATAACTTACGCTGACCAAATACTCGAAATCCAAGCCTCTCAATACAAGGTTGAGATGCAAGCGCAAGCCGATAAAATTCAGGCTACTAAGGATGCTTTCTGGGCAGACAACGCGGAACGGGAAAAGATGGCCGCGCAACACGCGGATAATATGATAGCGGAGCAACAGCGCATTGCTGACGAGCAAGAGCGGGCGCACCAACGCCAGCAGGATTCATGGACTAATTTTGAGCGAAGCCTCGACCCAACGATGGAGACCATTAAAGAGGCTGGCCTGGATTTCCGTGGTGTCCTTGAGAAAATGGCAGAGGCGACGGACTTAAATCTAGAGACTATAGCGGCGGGCGTTAAGGGTCAGGAAGTTGTTTGGGGTGATACGTGGGGTTTGATTAACTCAACCCTATTCAAAAACATTGATGAGATGAACCTTGGCATAAAGAAATTAGAGGGCGAAGCTGACAGGGTTCAGGAGAAATTCCAAAACCAGTTTTCTATCCAAGGAATAGGCCAGAACCCATCAGACCCAGACCCGCAAAGAAAGGCACGGGCCGACCAAATTGCTCAGAATAGGGCGCGTGAGATTCATATGCTTGCGGCTGAATCCTACAATTTGCAGAACACACCTTGGGGCCATCCTAAGATGACAGGGGATTGGCAATCACGGAAAACAGAAATGGAAGACCGTGTGAGGATGCTTCAAGATAACGTTAATAGGATGACCAGGGAAATTCAGTCCTTGGGCTTCAGTGGAGCATTTGCTAACGGCGGCATCGTAGGCCGTGGCGGGTTGGCTCTCGTCGGAGAGCGCGGCCCAGAGTTGGTCAGTTTGCCTGGTGGTTCGATGGTTCACCCAAGCGGCTCTGGCCCAGGTGGGACGAATAATTTTCATTTCCACGGCGCGGTCTATGGCGTAGAGGATTTGAAAGAAACAGTTGTCCAAGCGGTGCGCGACCACGCAATTAGCGGTGGATTTACTGGGGTGTTTGGAGGGGCGTAATGTTTGAGTATTTTTGCAAAGTGAATCGAGTTGTGGACGGGGATACTGTCGATGTGACTGTGGACTTGGGTTTCGATATCCACCATTCTGCAAGGGTTAGAATGATGGGCATCGACACCCCAGAGTCGAGAACGAGAAATTTAGAGGAGAAAGCACTGGGGCTGGCGTCTAAGGCCAGATTAAAAGAGCTTCTCAAAGGTAAGAAAGTAAAAATTGAAACTTCTAAAGAGGGCAAGGGAAAATTTGGCCGCATCCTTGCGG
>VTLG01000701.1_pt1 | contig 36230 bp, 51 predicted proteins | sample 4694571 | NCBI WGS metagenome assembly VTLG01 (sample SAMN12604809, study PRJNA352737) | marine metagenome | biome: ENVO:00000447; feature: ENVO:00000209|ENVO:00000569|ENVO:01000036; material: ENVO:00002151; isolation source: viral sequences binned using virsorter ...
CATATGCCAATGCTGGGTCTAACAATTTTGTTGCAACGCATATCGGTTATGCCATCGATTGGACTGAGGCACCGTCAGGCGGCTACATAAATCAAAGCTCCACTCAAATCGTTTTAAATAAGCGGTATACCGGCATAACAGGAAGCTTAAGCCCTATGGATGTTAACGGTCTCAACACTGCGTCAGGTTCCAAAAACACTATAATGCTGACGGCAACTTACAACTCGTTTTAATCAATTTACCTCAGCCGGACTAGCTGGGATGGACCACCAAAACTACTACTATGATTGAGAAGAAAAGCTACTGCGACAAAATCGAATTTGTCCCTCCGTTCGCCGTTCAATGCCGCAAACGAATCAGTGTCGTTGAGGACGGCAATGAACTCGCTGCCTCATTCGAGCGATGCGTTATGCACCCAGACACTGACTGGAGTGACCGCGACGATAACGTGCAAGCCATTTGCAATGCGGTTTTCACGGACCAAGTCAAAGCAGACTGGGCCGACAAGCTCGCCGCTGATGCTGCTGCTAACCAACCCGCCGAAACCCCAACTGAGGAATAATTTTTATGACCACTAATTGGAAAATCGAGGAACTCGAACGACAGCTCGCTGATGGTGGAGTTATCACAGCTCACTATCGCGTGTTTGCCTCCGAGGGCGATGAGACCGTCTCTGCCTACGGATCACAGTCTTTCACCCCTGACCCGCAAAGCCCCGACTTTGTGCCTTATGAAAACTTAACCGAAGAAATTGTTCTTGGCTGGGTCAAGGAGCAACTCACTGACCTAAAAGTGTCGCAAATCGAAGGGCAGTTGGCATCGGTTTTGGACCAGAAGATTAATCCCACCACATCCGTAGGTCGACCTTGGGCTCAGGCAGAAGAGCCAGCCGAGCCTGAAGGCGATGGGGAAAGCTCAACTGAATCAACCGAAGAAACTCAGCCTTAAATTAAAACGGGGTGCACGACTGGAGCGAAAGCCTAAAAGTGGGGTTAATCGGGGCAATGGGCTTCGCAATAACTGGTTCGCATCTGGATTACTACATCCGGGTTGGGATAGGGTTGGCAACTTTAGCTTACGGAGTTGCTAAGGCAGGGACGGCATGGATTGAGTTTCTACGGAAAAAAAACAACGATGAGAAATGCGATTGAAATTGGCTACTTAATTTTTGCCATCTACTTTTTAACCGGATGCAGCGTTCTGGAAAAAGTCGGAGACGCAGTTTACGAGGAACAAGTTACCGTTGAATTTGTCAATGGCGTTCCCACTCAAGTCACCAACTACATTACCAAACCCAACATCAAGGCAGGCCTAAAAATTGGAGGCAATGTCGCCCCGCAACCTATCGGTGGCTTTATTGCGTCAACGATTCTTGGCCTTCTTAGCATTGCAGGGCTTTGGAAAAGTCGGAAATACAAGCAGGCCGCAGTTGATGCGGTCGAGTTTGGTCAAAGCGTTAAAGAAGAGCTTGGGAAGAGCGAGCTTAAGGAACAGCTTGGTATCATCAAGAAAACCCAGAAAGCCATGCAAAAGGCAAATGGGACTTGGACAATCATCCGAAACATACTTCATAAAAACTGATGGCTTGGGTCACTGTAACTAAAGACGACCTGTATCAGGTCATGGCGGCTTCCGAGGTTGAATCTATCGGCAGGTTGCAAAAGCAAACTGGATCATTGCTTTCTACAGATCAGGGTGAGCTGATTCACACAGACGTGGGCATCCCAATGATGGAGAACCCGCCGTTTGATGACTTAATTACCCCGGCAGTGACTAGGACTGTTAACATGGTGCGTGGTTACATTGACGCATCTGGCAGATATACGCTAGGACCTTCAGGAACGGTGCCTGAGTCACTTGTTAGCACTACGCTGGACCTGTTGGTGATCGAAGCGTGGAAGAGGCTAGGTGGCGACCTTATGGATGTAGGTGAGCAAAGGCGAAACAGCTTTGAAGAGGCAATGCAAAGGCTTAGGGATGTAGCGCAAGGCAACTTTGGAATTGCAGAACCTCTAAATCCAAGCGATGAAAACCGTGCCGGGTTTGAATTTGCTGGGGGTTACGTGGATACAATCAATTACTAATGAACGTCATTCAAGGCATACAACAGCTTGTTTACAGCAGGATTACGAATATACCGATCATTGCAAATGCTGTTGACCAATCAGGCAAAATACCTGTTCACCTCTGGAGGGGTTCAAACATTACCAATGAGCTAGAGGCAGGATTAAAGCAAGTTGGGTTTGGGATAATTGTGCGCCCCGGATCATTTAGCCAGATTGACAGAAACACATGGCTTGCTAGTATGCGAATTGAGATACAGCTAAATGACCAATTCACATATTCTGAGTGGGGCAAAAATGTGGGAGGCTGGGATGTAGCATGGAAAATCGCTGAAGAATTGCACAAACATCAGCCTGAAAGCTCAACGGGAGTTTTTTACAATTTAACAATTAATAGCGAAGCCGCACCTCAAAGATTTATTGAGCAGCTAACTGTCACTGCAGATATACAAATCAAAACACCTTAAAAAGCAATGAGTTATTTATTCGGAACACAGGCAAGAGTTTACGGTATTGGCGGCAATATAAAGCTGCATGATACCACAAATACAAATTGGGCCTCACTATCAGGCAACAAAGTTTGCGTAATTACTGGATACACCTTTACGCCAGCGAGAGCAGGAGAGGTTCAGGCATTTGATCAGACAGGAAGGCTTGCAGCTGAAGCTTTTGCTTATGCGACTTTTGAGGTTGCTCTTACTTTTGAGTTTGGAAGCACAAGCCTTAGTGGAACATCTGAGGCCAAAGGAATTATTATGCCGAACTTAATGGCTAAAATTACGCTAGAAAACATGGACAACGCTGACCTTAACGGGGCATACAATTTTATCGCGGGATCCGTAACTGGAACAAATCAAGGTTGGAAGGTTGGCAACATGACACTTCGACGCATAAGCGCAGCAGCCAACACAAACACAACATCTGCCATTGCGTTTTCTGCCGTGTCCTAATGTGAGCGAAAATCAGACATACGCTAAAATGATGCTGCCAGCCCCAGTTTGGGTCTGGCGGTATCGTTTATGGCCCCTTACTGTTGGGCATTATGCTGTATTGTGCAGGATCGAAAGCCCGATTGTCGAAACAAACGAAGTGCCTCTTGCTGGGGATCTTGCAAGCGCATTGTGGGTTCTAAATCAACCTTGGCGTGATGCATACGAAAAAATAGGCAGCAAATTGCATTTAGGGTTTATAAAAAAAATTGGCAAAAAATTTAACAAAAACCCAAAATTTCACATAGCTGTTTTAAATAATTTTTACCGATATTGGGCGTGGCAAAATGCTGTTTATGATTTTTGGCAGAAAGAGGAACAAGGCTCAGAGTCAGAACACAGCATGTCTTGGCTGCAAACAATTAGGTGGATACTTATGAGCCAATGGGGTTACAGCAGCTCAGAAGTTAATGACATGCCCTACAAGTTAGCTGTAAATGATTGCTTTGGCGCAATGGTTGCCAATGGCAAATTGGAGTTTGTCACCGACAAACAAAGAGCAAGACGCAATTACCTCGCAAAAATAAGGACGACAGAAAATGCCAACTGAAAGCGTAGACGTAGTTTTTAAGGGTGATGCATCTGAGGCATGCAATGCGGCAAAATGCGTAACAGATGAAACCAACAAAATAACTGACGCAGGAAAAGACAGCACAACTCAATTTGGGAAACTTGGGGGCAGTGTGAAAAGTTTGGTCGGAAGAATGCTTGCAGCTGGGGCTGCTGCATTTGCTCTTAAAAAAGCGGTCGATGGACTAAATGTTTTCAAAGCTCACGTAGATGAAGCTGAAAAATTAAGCAGAGCAATTGAAACCAGCTACGAGAATGCTCAAGAACTTGCAATAGCTGAAAAAGAAGCAGGGTTGCAAGCCGGGGCAATACGTAGTGCAATCGAAGGAATTGCGGTTGCCCAATCGCAGGGGGTCATATCCAAGGACCTTTTGAATCTTGGACTTACTTTTGACGAGATCCGAGAGAAAAAACCTGATGAGCTTTTTGATATTCTTAGCAAAAGAATGAACGAAGGCAGCCTTAGTGCTAGGCAATTTGAAGCGGCCGTCAATGTCTTGGGTGATAATGGAAGCGAAGTTGCACTAAAGCTTGCTGGCAACTTTGAGGAATTTAGGGAGATCGCAAGAGAGTCTGGAAAAATTATTGAGGAAGAAACTTTTGCTGGATTAATTAAAGAAAGTGACATTTTTTCTAGCCAGATTGTTGTCATGGGCGAAGAGATTTTAAAACTAATCACACCTTTTGAATCTTTTGCAGAAGCAGCGCAAAAAAGTTTGAAATTTGTTAACGAGCAGGTTGAAAATCTGCTGTTTGGGCTAAAATACATTTCCGAATTTTACAGCAACTTGTTTTCTGGAATGTCTGCAAGCGATGCGGCTACAGCCGCTGCACTAGAGGGCATCAACACTATAGACAGGGCAAAGGATAGAGCTGATGCTACCAATCGCAGCAGGGCTTCTACTGAAAACTTAACAGAAGAAAGAGCTACTGGTGCTGTCGATTTTCTTAACTTTATTACCGGAAAAGATGCGGAAAGCGGGTCAGACATAAGCTCGTTGCAAAAGGTTGGTTTAGCTGCTACAGGTGGTGAAGCTGAAGGCATTAAATTACAAAGGCGGCAGTTGTATACAGCGGACAGCATCCTAAAACAGATGCGGATACAGACTTCCGTAATAGAAACTTCACTATAAAATGCCAGTCTATCTCACAGAAGGGGGAAATAACTTCAGGTCGCTATCACAAGGCGGCACATTGCTGCTTGTTGACAAGCAGACAAGTCAGAGTGGTGACCTTAACAACCCCGGCTGGAGCATAACGGACACCTACCAAGGACACCCAACAGTTGTTGAAAATGCTAGGCTGTACCCGCTTAATGTAGGATTGCCAGACCCATCTTGGATCAAAGAGCTTTCCACAAAAGAGCAAGGGCCGATTTGGGAACTTGAAGTAAAATACGGGAACATTGATTTGCTTTCAACGTGGACTCTGGACAGCAACATGATAGAGCCACGGATCAGCACTCACCCTAATGCTATTATTTTAGACAAGGCAAGGCCGGGTTGGACCAACATGATCGAAATGCTGGTGGATAACCACAGGCTCAATCGCAATGATGAGGTCTTCAACTTTGACCAAGTCAAAATGACGACTGCCACAAAATTAGATGCCGGGGAAAGCCAAGGTAATATGCAAAGTGCATATCCTTTCAAATGGCATAAGCCAATTGCTCCCGGGCAATGGATTTACCCGGTAGGCATAGGCATTGACACTTTAAACGTTTTTGCTGCAGCTTATGCTCAAGCTTGGTTGCTTGGGCAAGAAGCATATCAAGAGCCTCAGTGGGTTATACGGAATGAAGTTAAAGTGACAGCAGCTTTTAATTTCAACCTATGGCCTAAAATGTTTTCAAACGTTAACAACATGTTTACGCCGCAGCAAATGATCGCTGAGCCTATTTTGACTGGGGAAAGCATTCCTGCTGGCATCGTTGTGCCGGGGGTTCCATATTGGCACAAACAACCAATCCAAAAAACACAAACGACACAGAATCAATTTATCATCAACCGTGAATACTACGGCAGATACTGGTTTAACAATTTCACTTACAACCTTGCTACATAAATACTATGCCCGATCCTTTAAATCCTATTGACCCAAAAACAAACAACTATCAAGGCATCAACATTACTGATGCTACCTACACTGCCATTACTAGTGGAACAGGCCTTGAATATACGTGGGATGGAGTCGCTGGAGTTTTGCTAAAAAATGCTCATGGAAGTGCCAGTAGAAATTTTACTTTTACAATCCCCGTGCCATCTGGAAGTGCCTTGACTGATATTGGCAGCACAATCAATGGAAAAGTGTATGCCGTTGCAGCAGGAAAAACTTTATTTGTAAAAAATGCAGATGCTTTTAGAGACCCGACAACGGGCAAAGCAACAGTTGACGCGAGTGGCACTAATTGCAGTGCTGTAGCAATCAAATCCTGATGGCTCAGTCTAATATTCACATACCAGAGGGGCAGGGGAAAACTGCCAATAACATCCGTAGATTATTGCAGCAAACCCAAAGGCAAAACCAAATGAGGTCATACAATGTTATGACGACTCAGACCACAAGAGGCACGACGAGGTCAACCAGCTTTAGAAGACCTGTAGCGCAAGTTAAACAGGCTCCAGCTGCTGAAACTAATCTTGTGGCAAGGTGGAGCTAATGTTAAAAAAACCAAATGGCTATAAGCTACAAAAGGGCCCCAGAGGTGCAGTCGGGAGATCCTATTACGTCAGCTCAGTGGAATGAGTTAGCCAAAGCATACAATGACAGATTAGAAAACGGAGTCGCCGATCCTAGTTGGCGGCTTTTTTGGTATGCAGATGCCTTGTTTCAATACATAAGACAGGGGGATGGATCGAACAACCCGGCAAGGGACGAATGGTGGTCTCACTGGTCGCACCTAAGACCTGAAGACGGCAAAAATTGGCCGTTAACTGCTCCGGGGTCTGTTGGCGGCATTAATCCAAGCAACCCAATAGCTGCTTTTGTTTACGGAAACTCCGGGCTAGATATTTACAATGAAACAGACCGCCTAAATTACGACCCAGCCGATGGATCGGGCATTTTATTACATAGTGCAACAGGCAGCCCTGTAAGCGACTATGAGCATTGGGATATTGCAAAAGTTCAAAGAGGCGTCACAGATTCTACGGGTTCAGAGATCACGCTTGCAAATGCTATTTATGGCGCAGACCGTTATTACCGCATCAATTACGGATCAGCTCATAGTTACTTAAAAGGCTATGGTGGCTTTTTTGCGAGTCCTCAGGCTCAAGGAAAATGCAACGATGAGGCTTATGACAAGTATACGATAAAATTTCGCAAAATATCGACACAAACAGATTGCACATACACAACTTGTCCTGATCTTTCGGGAACTGGGGGATGCCCGGGAACCTCTAAATTTGTGCTAGGTTGGTTTGCGGGGGTATACGGTTACGTGCTGTATCACAAAGATAACACAACTACAATTTTACCATACACGGATTACGTTGAAGGCCCTTACACCGGCAACGCATTTTTAAGGCATGAAAGAGGAGGGCAGCTTGATTACGCGCTTGATGTATACGCAACAGAGTTTAGGGGGGCAGATACTTCCAGCGTAAGCCAAAGAAATGAAAGCACATGGAACCCTCAAAAGCATGCATTTCATTTTGAGGATTTTTTTACTCGCCAATACTATTTAGCCCCGGCAAGAGGGGTTGCTAATTCTGATTATGCAGGAGCTTTGACTGCTGTTTACCCGCAGTTTGACTTTCCTGCCGGGAAAAACACAGGAGACTATGGCAACATTAATTCGCAGAACTCTTATACTGTTAACACTAGCTTTGTTTTTGCTGGCTTTATTGCTGTTGGCAGCAACCTGACCTCGGACAAAAGCTTTGGGATATACGTAGACGGAAAAAAGGTTAAGGAAATAACGATCCCAGCGGGAGCAGCAACTGACAAATCACATTACTTTGCTAATGTCTTCAAAGCAGGATCAGTTGTGCAGGTTAAAACTCAAAGCAGTTTCACCGGGTCCGAAAGTGCATACGTTGAAATCGCAGAGCTTTTAGAAATGACGCCACGGGTTCAGGATGCATACGTTGTGCTCAGAATGGCCTCTGCAAGGAACCAAACTATGGATGGATGGGGACATGAGGAAGCCGATGCAAAAGGAATCTGGGACAGCTACAGAAGGCATGGCATGGCCGTCAATCATTTGGCAAGCGGCATTAAAGGCCAAGAACCGCAAGGCCTGTGGAAAAATCCTGTTTACGAAGAAACCAGAAGGATTACGCACGAAAGGCTTAGGCTAGTCAAAAGGAATCACCTTGTTGGCTATGAGATTAACAGCTCTGGCAATTCTGTTTTACACTACACAAGGTTTCCGAATTTTCAGAGCAGCGGGGTAGATAGCGACATTGACATATTTCGGGGAATGGCTCCAAGCGTAGATGCCGTAAATTCTGGCTACATTAAAGCTGGATACAAATACATTGTTACAGGATCGGGGGCATCTATTAACTACAATGGGGTTCTGTATTCCGAAAACCAAATTTTCACAGCAAAAAGAGAAAGCAAAAATTGGACTGTCGCTTCTGGCAGTCCGGTAATATATGAGCATGACCTAGTTGTAAGCACTGCGCCTGAACAGGGGGAAACAAACGAGTGGCAAATGTTTATGCAGACACTGCCCTACAAACCTGCAGGGGGTAGTGTTTACAAGCCTGAAGTTTTTGCTGACAGAGATGGCATGTTTATTGATAGATGCACATTGCTGTCAGAGGACTGGTCTGAAACAACGGATTTAGCAAAAGAAATACGTGCTCACGTTTACAATCGGCAAAGGATTCCGATTAACAGGCAAGAAAACCCGAGCGGATACAGATATTTGCTAGGAACCAATGAGCCAACTAACAGCAACGTATCAAATTTAAATCCCGTTGCTGCAAAGAATGGGCCGTGCGTAAATTTACAAGATGAAACAAATTGTGCGGGGCAAGTAGCTCATTACAATTCTTGCAAAATATATGTGCCAGATTATCAAGTCAAAAACATTACTTACAACAGAACTTCTGGGCATGTAGAGGTCGAACTAGACGGCAGGCTGTATCACAATGAAAACGTAGACAATCAATTTGTCTCTAACAACTCTACCAGTTGGGCCGTATACATGGCTGCTGACGACACTGGAGGAGCCGCAGCTAGATCAGATGAAAATGCAGTCATAGAATATTTGCTCTACATAACGCTAGGTGATAACGATCAATGCACAATACGCATTGGGGATCAATCTGGTGATGCAAACACACAATCACATTGGTATGCAACGCAATATAACGGAGCTTGCATGCCTCGTTTTCATTTCGTCAAAAAAATGCCTTACGTTTTTGAGGATAACAACAACACTTTAAACGAGCATGACTCAAGGCTTACGGTGGACAATATGCTTTGGGCAGGTTTTGTTTTGAGAGCGATTTGCGAAGGATACATTGACCACGAAAGCGACTCAAACACTGAAAAGATTCTAGACCCATTTTGCGAAAGGTATCATTGCGGTGAAAGTCGAATGTTTGACTATCGCTATGCTACACTAATGACTCAAGCAATGAGCAACAGATGGTTTAGCATGCATCCAGATGTTGCTGACGGTGACAATTGGGAAGGCTACGGACCTTTTCCGCAAATGAAGGCGTATGCTTTGCACTTTAATCAAATTAGCAAAGCAATAAACCTGTTAACGCGAGCAAGGATTGAGTTGCCAACCTATGGGGTCCGATCAAGAAGAAAGACATACACCGCTTTTCATCCATTAACGGATACTAGCGGAAATTGTCAAAGCAACGAAAGCGTCACTTTGCCAGACAATCTAAACTGGACTCTTACTAATGAAACAAACTGGATTTACGAAGTGCCAACGGGGGCTTGCGGAACAGATGCAGTAATTTTACAAGCTACTAAAGCAGCAAGGCTAGACACCAACTCAGAAAATCAATGCGGCGTTGCTGTAACAAGAGTAGACATTGAATTTGACCTAGCTTTCGGAGCAAATGGTGTAGAAACAATGGCTTATTACGGTTTGCCAGAAAGGTTGCGGGACATGGTGGTTGGTAATCAGCAAATTGGGGCTCAAAATTTTGGATCGCTGGCTGCTGATAATAACAACACAACCACACACAGCAGGGTGTTAGCGCCAAGTCAGGGTTACGATCAATGCAATATTGTGGAAGATGGAACTCGTTATGAGTTTCCAGAAACAAATACAATAACAGTAGATTGCAAAACTGTAATCAGTGGAGTGTTAGAAGCCGAAAAACCAAGAACCAGTGCGTATGTTAACATAACGGCTTGCAACAAAGGCAGTGACGTAGAGCGCAACTACACTTTTAGTGCAAACAGATCATTTATTGACGTGCCGCTAGTATGAGCCTTGCAGCACCAACCAACATTAATCTGGTACAGCAAAAAACAAGTGTCATTGTTAACTGGTCAGCTGTGTCTGGTGCAACCTACTATGTTGTTTCAAGGTTTGAATCGGCATTTACATACGCAGATCGAACTCGGCTAGGAACTACAACAACCACAAATTTCACTGATATTGCAGTGCCAATCATTGTTGCAAGTGGCAACAACTTTCCTCAAGCTGTCTGGTCATACTATGTGCAATCAGCAGATGCAAACGGAGAATACAATTCAGCTGGAACGACAATCACAATGAACCCAGTAACAGTTACAGACGTCGGTTCTTTTGATGTAAGCAAACCCGTTTTATCTGACGGAACATATTACTCAATCAATGCAATTGCTAAAACAAGCACGGATGTTGAAACAAACCAAAGCAGCAGAGATGCTGTTTACATTGCACACCTAAAAAGCATTGGAGCGTAAAAAGAAACAATTCGTTTTCTACCCTAAAAACGTAGAGCAAAAAGAATCTCAAAAATTAAAATTGAGAGACCTTGTTGCAAACTTTGCGAGAGATGGCAAAGAAATAATTGCTGACAAAGGCAAAATGGTAAGCTCTGAGGTTCGGCAAAAGCGTCTTGACGTATGTAAAGAGTGCGAGCATTTAAAAGGCTCTGGGGGGCAGATAAGGTGCATGCATCCTAAATGTGGTTGCTTTATGGCTATCAAAGCTGGGTTCAGAAAAGCAAAATGTCCCTTGGACAAATGGGGCGAGCAAAAAAGTTAGTCGCTAATAATTTTGTAAGCTTTCAAGTGGTGCAAAACCATATCCGCTGTTGCGTCCCACGTTAAATGCTTTGTGCTTTGATTGGCTTCTTTTGCAATCGCTAAGCATTGTTTTTTATTTTTGTATGCCCACCTCATAGCGGCCACAGCATCTTCTTTTTTAGGCATAGCCCAATGTCCCAAACCATCGTATAACTCTTGAGCTGGCTCTATCGTGTAGCCGATTGGAATATGGTTAGCAAATTTAAAATATTCACATCGTGCTGAATAGTTTGTGCTAATGACTGGGCGGCCTGTTGCCATAGCTGCATGTGTCCACATGCCCCAGCCCTCAAAAGTGCTGCCGTCAATGTAGCAATCAAGCGACCTAAGCCAAGAAGCGCATTGCTTGTCTGAAAGATTTTTCTCAATAACTTCAATGCGAGGATCTTGAGCAGTAATGTTGTTGGCAGCATATTGATTTGCCTTTAAAAGCAATTTTACATTTTGCCTACCGGGGAATGCTGTGCGAAACCAATCAATGATTCGCTCAAAGCCTTTGCGTATTCGGCCATGACCTAAATGTGCAGCAGCTCCAAAAACAAAAGGTTTTTTTGAGGACAATCTTTTTTCGTAAGCATTAAGGTCCGACCTATAAAGCTTACTATTGGTTCCGTGATAAACTGTTTCGCAGGGTCTGCCTGTTTGCTCCTGAAACCTTGCAGCATTAAACGTGTTTGGGGTCAGCAGCAAATCATATTGAGACATAGCTTCTGCCACATATTCATTAACGTTACTGCTCTCCCACATTGTGAATAGTGCGCTTTTATTAGTAACAGGCAACATCATGTTTGGGCCTAGTGGCTGAATGCAAATACTACTCTCAGGCCTACCATGCCTTAAATAATCAATGCCCAATATGTTTTTTTCAAAGCCCAATTTTTTTAGCTCTGCATGATAAATGCTTGGCGTTGCGATGTTCACGTTGCACAGCTTGCTTAGGCTCATCAAAATTTGCTTGCTCATTTCGCCAAAACCATCGGCCGGGTTAAAATGGGCAGCAAAAACAAGGCCGTCAACGGGGCCTACTTGCCTTTTTTTAGCTAATGGCTGATTTAGCATACGTGGACAATCTAAAGGGAAACTTGCTATTTTCGAGGCAAAAAATCACAGGCGCACCCCACAGGAAAAAGAGAACACAAAAAAAAAGAAAAAAAGGTCTTTACAGAATAAGGCAGGCGGTGTTACTGTGTTTTCAAGATCAAGGAGATCAAAACAAACAAAACAAGAAAGAAAAAAAATGATTTGTGCTCACTGTATTAAATATAGGTACGAAAACAAAGAAGAACCTCATTACCGGGTTCGGGCCAAACGCATCGAACGTCCATTTATTTGGATCGACAAAAAGTTGTGTTGCGTCTGCACCGAAACCATAAATCATGATTATGAGTATGACGAAGAATCAATCCGAGTCTGGGACTTAAAAAGCGGCAAAAGACTTATTTGGGATTAGTTAATCAAACCGGGGGCGAAAGCCCCCTCAATAAAACAAAACAGAAAGAAAAAAATGGACAAAATTACTAACTACGACAAACAGCAAGGCATCAAGCAGGCATATCATGGAAAAACCGAAGTGCTTGAAAACATCACCTTTGAAAACAATTTTCTAAATGATTGGGAAATTGAGCCGCAGACCCTAGAAGCCAACGGCGTCGACACTGGTTTTAAAATACTCACGGCTTCTGATGATCCTAGCTTGTTTATTGGCAAACCATACAACGACAAAACCTATCACCCTATTGCAAACAGAAAATTTCTGGACCTAGTGCAAAATGCTGTAGGCGGCGCCGGGCATACAATCGAGTCTGTTGGATCTTTTAGACAACGGGGCAGGGTGTTTATGTCTCTGCGTTTGGATGGGCTTAACGATTTCACTGTGGGTGACAGAGATTTCAAGGCATACCTAAATTTTGGTAACGGCCATGACAAATCGTCGACTCTTTGGGTAAACACCAGCAATGTTTGCACGATTTGCGATAACAGCTTCAGCATCAATTTGATGCAGTTGAGCAATGACAACGTATCCTACAAAGTCAAACACACAAGGAACGCAGATTCCAAATTGCCAGAAATTGCAAAGCTAGTAGATGCCGCATGCGGTGTGCAGGCAATATTTGCAGAAGAGCTTAAAGCTGCCGATGACAAAGAAATTTCTGAAGACAATGCCAAAGCATGGTTTGCTGCATTTCTAAACCCAAATGCAAACCTCACCAAAATTCACAGGGGGGAAGAAAAAATTAGCACAAGGACGAAAAACCAGCACAAAGCCATGTTTGATTTATTTAAAAATGGCAAAGGCAATAGAGGGAAAACAGAAGCTGACGTTTTTTCAGCAGTCACAGATTATTACACTCACATGGAGGGATCAGAAAAGTCGCTAAGCAATCGCATTTACTCTTCCGAATATGGGCGCAATTCGGAGAGAAAACGCAGAGCTCTAGCTAATCTTGGGCTTGGGGATTCAATGTCAATGATCTACCGGGGCATACCATTGATGAACGAAATGAGCTAAATCGAAACGCGGGGGGCGCAAGCCCCCTTGCGTCTGTCGGATAGCTTCCCGGCACTGATGAGATAGGCAAACAAAAGCAAGATCGTTTGCCGCTGCAACAAACTTGCTACCAAATACTTAGAAACCAAATACCCGCATTTGACATGCGATAAAAACAGAAAGAACAAAACAAAATGAACCAATGGATACCAACAGATGACGTAGTAACAGATGACATGATTTGCTTCACTGAAGCAGTTTTTGAAGGGCCATACAAAAAAGCTAAATTTGTGGGCGAAAGAAAAATTACAGCATTTGTAAAACGAGAAAGTTACGGAAAAGCAAAACAGCAGCACACATTCACCCTTGAGGTGGTTGATTGCTGTGGAAAAGATCCCATTGCAATCGGAGCGATTATTCGGAGGAAAGGCCGAGTTATTTACCGAAATGGCGTAGAGCGATGCCTGTGGTGGAGCGAAACCAATCGAATTATCGCATCTGATGAGAAACACGCTAGAGGGGACGAAGCCCGAGAGCAAAGATGGCTTCGCAAAAACAACTTCAGCCAGAGCTTGTAAAAAAAAGGAAAAAAAGATCTTTACAATATCAGGACTATGTGAGATATTGCTTACATCATCAGGAGATGATCAAAACAGAAAGAACAAATATGATATACATGACATGGATGCCTGCTGGCAATGATGACAATCTGCAATGGTTTGAAGTAAGCGGCAGCAAAAAAGAAGCTGTTTGCACTGCAAACGAAGTGGCAAGCATGAGAACAAAAGACAGTGACAAAACGTGGAAGGTTGCATATGTCAGCGTAAAAAGCGGCAAAGACTACACAGATTATTGCGGCAAAAACACAATAGTAGTACAACAAAAAGAGTCATACTACCACGGAGCATAATCCAAATTAAAAGCAAAAAAATGAACGTAAAAAAAATCAACAAAGCAATTAAACATCTAGGCTTAGAGATTGTTAGAGGTCGCGGGTATCAATACTTCATTAGCTTAGAAACCGAAGAGCAAATCGGTCACAGTGTTATGGTTTGCTTTTTAAACCACCTGACACTTGATGAGTGGATTGATAGGGCTGAGGATGCTCTCAAGAATGACGATGATTGCTATTACAACTTAACAACAAATTAAAAAAAACAAAATAAGATGAAATACGAAATAGACAAATGGTTGAAGGAAAATCAAAGCAGACTCCAAGAAACATGGGATGACTCTAGGGAAGCGAATTTATGGGGGGACTTGCTCAGACTAACACTCAAGCGCTACTTGGAAACGCTTGACAACATAGGCTACGACTCCAAGGAATGTGCTGGAATACTTGATAGCATCGTTGAACGCGCACAGATCAAACACGCACAAAACCGGCTGCGATAAGCCCCCAAAAAACAGAAAGACAAACAATGATATACATAAACCAATTAGGCCACCAGACACTGGGCTGGGGTGAAACCAAAGAAAAAGCATTTGAAAGTGTGACTTTATTTTGCCCAGACCTTTCATGGGAAATGATAAAAGATCACACAAGCATTTTTGGTGAATGCTACTGGAGCGAATTACCGGAGGACCAAGCATGAACAAATTACTTATTGAAGGCAATTTTACTGACTACGACATTTTAAGAAGCATGGAAATCAGGGGTGGAGGTTTTGCTTCAGCTTTAGCAAAAGCAGCTTACCAAGCTGACGATGTTAATTTTGAAAAAATCAAGGAGGCTTTTAGCGAGCTGTGGGAAAGGCATGCTGAACTAGTTAAATCCACGAAGTTATGAAACATCTCATTTTATTTTTAACGTGCTGCAAAATAATGGCAGCAGATCACACGGTAGCCCTGACCGTTCTTGCGGAAGCAAGAGGCGAGGGACAAAGGGGTATGGCAGCCGTGGCTTGCGTGATTCGCCAGAGGGCAGAAAACAGGGGGCTGTCATTTAAGCAGGTTTGTCTTCAAAAGTGGCAATTTAGCTGTTGGAATGGCAAAGAAATCAAAGACCTTACGCATCTGCTTGATGAACCGCAGGCCAAATATGCGCTTTGGCTAGAGGCCAACATGGACAAACTCAAACCCGAGGCGTTAGGATATGCCAACCACTATCATGCGACTTGGATGAGAGAGCTTCCCTATTGGGCCAAGGGTAAAAAACCTGCAAAAATTGTTGGGCAGCATGCATTTTACCGATTATGACATGCAGATTAACGCATAAACCATGCAAAATACATTTATGGAACCTTTAAACTATCTGAAATTTTTGCGAACGATTGCGGATGAAATTGCTGACACAATCGTTGACGCAAACCAAAAACAAAAAGCAAAAAAACATGTTGTTTACTATGCCGACTTGTTTGGGAACTATTATTGCAGAAGAGAGTTTGACGAACAAACAAACGCACAAAAACAGGGGCTGTGGGTTCAATCAGCTGACCGATATGTTTTGTGGCATGGGTGGTCAAATGAAACGGACACAGATGACATACAAGCTGAGATAGAAACTGCTATTGATTACGAATACGGCATTATTGCTGAATCAATTAGCAAAGAAGAAGACATCGACAAATGGAACTTTTACCAGCACAGGATATGAGCACAAACGCAAAACAGGTTTGGCCAAAAAAAACTAAACTGGTCAACTTTAGGATCACCGAAAATGACTATCATGACTGGGTATGTGCCGCAAAAAAAGAGGCGAAATCGCTTGCACAGTTAATGCGTGAAGGTATGATTTTACGAATTTCACCCGACGAGTGTCGGGCTGGAATGCAAACTAAATCTTAATGGGTTAGCTTGCGACAAAAGACAAAGCCCCTCTGGGCTGTTGGATACTTTCCAGAGGGGTTTTATTCCACCAAGTAGTTGTCTTTTAAATGATAACAAAACACAAAAAAAAGAGAGGGGCCGAAGCCCCCCTCAGATCAAACCTAACAAACAATAAACAAAACAGAAATGAACATAACTAAAGTAACAACAGGAGCAGCAGTGTCAACCCCCATAAACGCAATGGCAGGGGCTGAGCACACCCGTAAGGCAACCGAGGTCCAAGTTTCCATGGCAATAGCCAAAAGGTTCCCAAGGGACAGTCAGGTGGCATACCTGAACATTATGGAGTCTTGCAAAAGGAAATCGCTGGCTGAAAAAGCAATGTATTCATACCCCAGAGGAAACCAAACTGTGATGGGGCCATCTATCAGGCTGGCTGAGGTATTAGCTCAAAACTGGGGCAATATGGATTTTGGCTTGCTTGAGCTAGATCGCAACGACGGGGAATCATCCGTAATGGCTTATGCTCATGACCTAGAAACAAACGTCAAGAGAACGACAGTTTTTCAGGTAGCACATCGCCGGGACACAAGGCAGGGTTCAAAGAAATTAACGGACGAAAGAGACATTTACGAAATGGTTGCGAATATGGGGGCCAGAAGATTGAGAGCTTGCATCCTTAACGTAATCCCGGGGGACATTGTCGAAGAAGCTATGAAGGAGTGCCACAAAACAAATAGCGGAAGAACCAATGAGCCAATCAAGGACCGGCTAAGAAAAATGCTAAACGCCTTTAGCTCTATTAACGTTAACAATGGTATGATTGAACGTTTTTTGGAGCATCCATTAGAAAACACCAGCGAAGATGAATTAAATGAGCTTAGGGCTATTTACACAACCATCAAAGATGGCGAGAAAAAAGTAGAGGATTATTTTGAAATGACAAAATTGCCAGACCCTCATGAAACATTAAACGAATTGCCTGATGAAGATGACGAAATACCTATGGGAGATGAGCCGCTGTTATCTAATATAGCACCTGCGCCTGTTGCAAAAAAAAGAGGCAGGCCCAAAAAAAATAAAGGTTACACAATAAAAGAGCAATTTCTAGCGGAGTTTAAAGAGTATGCCGAAAAATTAAAAGCGTATGCTGTTCAAAGCGAGTGGCTACAAGAGGGGCAAGAGCTTAAAGATTTAGACGAAGAAATTATCGCAATGATCATGAGGCAAAAAGCAACTTTTAAAACAACTCTTGAAAGCGTTTTAACGTCAGACGAAAAATGAAATACAGAATATTTGACATTGAAACCGGGCCCGTAAACGCTGACAAATTGCAGGATCAGATGCCTGAATTTACTGCTCCAGCTAATTACAAAGATGAGGAAAAAATTGCCCGATACATTGAAGAGCAACAAAAAAAATGGATCGAAAAAGTTGCCCTTGATGCCAGCACAGGCAGAGTTATAGCCATAGGGGTTAAAGATTCAGAAGGAAACACAGTCATTGAGGAAGAGCATTTCATGCCTGAGAAAGACTTGCTGCAATGGTTTTGGAATGAGGTAACCCGAACGCATGCCGACACAACTTGGGTAGGCTTCAACTCTAATAACTTTGACCTGCCTTTCTTGTTTCGCAGATCATTGGTCTACGGAATTCAGCCGGGTTATGCATTTCGCGAATCAAGATACTGGCCAGCAAGGTTTCTTGACCTCCTTGAGGTTTGGGCCTGTGGCAGCCGGGAGCAAAGGATCAGCCTTAATAAAATGGCAAAGCTTCTAGGAGTTGGAGGCAAAAGCGGATCTGGCAAAATGTTTGCAGAACTATATAGCACAAACCGTAAATCTGCGCTTGAGTATTTAAAGCATGACCTTAATTTAACCGAGGCTGTTTTAAAACGAATGCAGCTCTGGATCACCAACTAACATGATTGCATTTAACGAAAAAAAAGAAAGCTTAAGAAAAAGGCCATACACTTGGATGGAAATACGCAAGCATTGGCCCCCCGGAACGACTGTCACTCAAGCGTTTAAAACAACAACAAAAGCATGCATAGACATGGGACTGATTAGTTTTGCTCGACCTAAAACGGATCAAGAGATAGACATTCTGCAATACAATTCTAGACCGTGCATAATAAAAGCTAGAGCAAAGCGTAAAAAATGAGAAGAGCTGCCAGAGTCGACTCCAACCACATGACAATTATTAAGGGGCTTAGAAATGTGGGTTGCAGCGTTGTCGACTTGTCAAGGGTAGGGCAAGGGTGCCCAGACATTGGGGTTGGCTTTGGCGGCATTACTTTATTGTTTGAAATAAAAGATGGAGAAAAACCACCATCGGCTAGAAAACTGACAAAAGATGAGAAGAAGTGGCACGAAAACTGGAAAGGGCATATCGCTGTGGTAACAAGTTTAGTCGATGCGATTGAGCAGGTAAATCTGCTAACAAAGAACATTAAAAAAGTTAAGGAATGATTTTTTTCTATTAAAAAAAGCATTTTAAAGACCATGAATAAAAGAGGCAGACCAGCAACGGGCAGGAAAGTTATTTCAGGCGGTATCACCATGACTGAAAAGGAATGGAAAGTCATTGACAAACTGAAGGGGGATAGCAGCCGGGGGGAATGGCTTAGAAATCAACTTAAAGATACATTTTTGCGTCATGGGGCTACCATACAGTAAATTTTTCTGGGGCGACTATTTGCGAGACACCCGAATGCTAAGCCTAGAAGCAAAGGGGGCGTGGATGGACATTTTGTGCCACCTAAGTCAGCTCGATGAACCGGGGGAAGCTGGATACAAGATCCAGTCGTGGGCAAGGCTTCTAGGGGTCGGAAAAAGAGTGGCAAAAAGAGTGATTGAGGAAATTGGAGAAGCTCAAGTCGGCAAAGTTTGGTGGAAAGATGATCGCATTTTTGTTTCAAACTCTCGAATAAAAAATGATTTTTTGAAATTCACAGAGAAACAATCTCAAGCAAGTTGCGCGGGAAAACTTGGTGCTCAAAAAAGGCATAAGCTGTTGGAAATCAACGAAGGCACTGAAGCATTCGCTACAATTAAAGATAACGAGAATTGCATCGAAGGCCATACCGTAAGTGGTAACGGTCGTTTAACTATACCAGAATCCAGAATCCAGAAGCCAAATAATAATATACATACAGAGTCTTTAGATGCATCAATTCCAACCATCGAAGAAGTTTACGAACTTGCCAAAATGAGGGGCATAAAAAAAGAGGTGGCAGAAAGTTTTTATGAGTGGCACGAAATCAACCACAAATGGTGTAATGATTCTGGCAGATTAATAAACTGGCAATTGAAGCTAAAAAGATGGGAAAACAACTCCAGAAAATACGAATCTAACTCAAAAGCAAAGGCGGGGTATGAGCAGATACCCTTTGGCAAAAAAAGGAATGAACAAAAATGATTGACCGAAAAAAATGGGGATTACCCGAATACAAAAAGCCTAGAAAAAAAGCGGAAGAAATTGAACAAGAACAAGATGGGCAGTTTTTTGAGCATCCGTCAATTTGTGCAATTTGTGACTATCAAGTCACCCTTAAAATCTTCAAGCCGTTTCGAGATTCGTATCTGAGTGGCTTTGATCAGCTAGAGGGTGGTCGTGTATCTGAAAAAGACCAAAAGGCTTACGACAAGCTTATCAAAACAATGAGACAGGGGGCTATTTGCAATAGGTGTGCAGATGCCAGAATGGAATACGTTACAGCCGTCGAAAGCATAGAAAACATAGCAAATTGGCTAACACGACATTTTGATGCAGCTACCGGCATGAGCAAAGCAGATGAAGATGACCAAAAAAAGAAACAAAACATTTTGATGCATTGGATGAAAAAATGGAGTGAAGCTCTTAGACGGATGAACATGAAAGTGGAAACAATTTATTGTGACGAAATGGCTGGCATAATTTGGAAAAGACCCTACGCCGTAAATTTCTTTTTGGATTTAATTGAGCAAAAAATATACAACAATACAAAGCCACATGAACAATACAAACAGATCCAAAATATTTGGCATTACGTTCAAAGGTAGAAAACAATACGAAACAAAAATTGATAGATCGAACGAAGAGTTACTAATACAGAAATATTGCGACAAGTTTGGTTATTCATATCACAAACAACCTAAAAGGCACGTGCTAGACTATGCTGTTTTTAAGGGCAAAGAATTTAGATGCTTTGTTGAAGTAAAAAAAAGAAGCTGCAAAAAAAACACATACTCAACGTATTTGCTCAGCAGAGACAAGTGGGATGCCGTCAGGTCAGCAAAAATGCTCTATGGAATTAAAAGCGTTTTACTTGTTGGATGGGTTGACTGTGTCGGCTATGTGCAGATCAGCGATTTTGATAGCCCTCATTGGGTATGGGGGGGCAGAAAAGATAGGCAAGATGCAGATGATCAGGAGCTTTGTGCGTTGATTAACATTGAAAAATTCGAAATTTTATGACAAACGATCAATTATGGCAAGTTGCTATCATTAACGAAAGATGGGCAGTAAACCACTTATCTAAAATCACCAATAAATCTGGGCAAATTTCGCATGCTCAAGCCGAAGCTGTTCTTCTGGAATTTTTGCTGAAGTCTAAATTTAAAGAATTGGCAAAAAAATTCATTAACATGAAAGAGGAAAAAGGATGGACGTATACCGAAAGAACTTAGGGCAACAGGAAGCAAAAAAAAACTTAGTCACAGACTTAATAGCTCGCTACCCTGAATTCCCCGCAAGAACTTTAGCCAGAACGCTTTGCAACGAATACCCAGAGCTTTTTGATTCTGTTGAGCAAGCAAGATGCCAAATAAGGTGGTATCTCGGCCAGCACGGACAAGAAAGCAGAAACAAAAAAAGGCTTAGTCACAGAAAAGCCAGAAAATCAGGGCAAATCATGGAAATACCAAAAAGCAAAGCTAAACGCATAACTCCTTACTTCATACGCGGCGAAAACAAAATTCTAGTCATAAGCGATTTACATTTGCCGTATCATGACGAAAAAGCAATCCAAGTTGCTCTTGAAAAAGGAAAAGCAGAAGACGTCAACATCATCATACTGCTAGGAGACATTCTCGACATGTATCAGATGAGCCAATGGGTTAGAGATCCAAAAAACCCAAACATGGCTACAGAAATTGAAACATGCAGAAAATTTCTTGAGCTTCTAAAAAAACAATTTCCCAAAGCTCGCATCATTTGGAAAGAGGGCAACCATGAAGAAAGATGGCAAACATATTTTTTTCGCAATGCTCCAGATGTTGCTGTTTTGCCGGGAATGACCGTTTATGATTACATGAATGTTGCTCAATATGACATTGACGTTGTCAGGGAAAAAAGAGCAATCAGCATTTCAACATTGCTTTTGTATCATGGGCACGAATTGCCAAGAGGGTTGACCAACCCAGTGAATCAAGCAAGAGGACAGTGGCTAAGGGCAACAGCAAACATGATTGCAGGACACGGGCATAGGACATCTACTCACATTGAAAGATCTGCAACAGGGCAAATTTTTAGCAATTGGTCAATCGGATGCCTTTGTGACTTGAATCCGCAATACAACATGATAAACAAGTGGAACCACGGCTTCGGCTTACTAACACAAGAGGGGCCAAAATCTTTTCACTTTAATAACTACTCAATACATGACGGCAAATTATTTGGAGCACCTAAAAAACATGACTGATGAAATGATACGAGAAATTGCATTGAAAGAATTCAAGACTTTAGCCGTGGAAAAATTTAACCAAGGAATAGCGGAACATAACCCGGATGGGAGCAAGGGGCTTTCGCAATGCTCACCTTTGCAACTTGTGCAAGAGGCAAAGAAAGAAGCATGGGACCAAGTTTTTTACTTAACAGCGTTAGAGCAACAACTCATACCTGAAATGTGAAAGAACCTAGCCCCACGGTTTTTTGGGAGCAAAAAATGTTCGACTGGCCTCCTTGGCTGGTTGAAAAATTTAACATTGAATACGAAAAATTTTGCAGAAAAAGGGGTCTGCTAATGGGGACAGAATTATTCAAAGAAACAAACAAACAGTTCTATGGACATAAACAGAGTCATAAAAAAAACGGAAGACACATTTTGCCTTGAAGAAGGAGAAATCTACAGCAGAAAAAAAGACATCTACATTTCTAGACCTAGAATGATAGCCATGCATCTGCTTAAAAAAATATACAGCCTTCACGATACACAGATCGAAAAAATTTTTAGCAAAAGCTCGGGGTGTGCTCGAAATGCAATGAGAAGAGTGCAGGCAATGCTAGAAACAGAACCAAAAATCAAAAAAATAATAAACGGACTAGAAAAAGAACTAACAAAAATATGAACGAAGAAACGATTAGCAAAGATGCAAAATACTTGCTGGGAAAAATTAACATCGACCTTGTTGACGAAAAAAGATTGTTTGAAGGGAAAAAAGGCAGGTATCTGGACTTAGTGTTTTTTCCTAAAAAAAGCGAACCGGGAACTTGGTTAATAAAGCAATCAATTTCAAAGGAAGAAAGAGGCGAGGTTGATTTGCCAATATTGGGCGACTTCAAAGAACCGCAACCAAGACCAAGAAACGAAGTTTTTGGAGAAAGCATGCCAACTACCGGCAAAACTGTAATGCCCAAAAACGAACACCCAAAAACAGACGAAAATTATGAACCTCCTTTCTAACATATGAGCTACTTAAATCAGCCAGCTAAATTCTCAGAAGCTTTTAAAAAGCTAAAAGCAAAAAAAGAAATCGGAAGCAAACTTAGTAGCAAGCAATGGCAAGAAGTGCCAACTGCTATACGTGACCGTGCCTTTTTTGCCAGTCGTGTAGCTTCTGCTCGGTTTTTAACAAAAGCGAAAAAATTCATGCAGAGTTTTTTGCTTAAGGAAATTGAGGAGGTTATAAGCCCTGAAGGAGTTAAGTCTACTGCAATAAAAATTGGAGGCAGAGCTGATTTTGTAGCAAGAATGCAAGATTTCGTTTTGAGCGAAGGATTGGGAGAAGCATTACCCCCCGGAACTCCAAGGGGACAACGGGGTGTAATTCCTGAAATGAAAGACCTTGCCTCCTCGCGGAGGCTTGGTCTTATTTTTGATACAAACATACGTTCAGCATATGGCTACGGTAATTTTAAAGCATCTACTGACCCAGACGTCAGTCAGGCATACCCGGCTTGGAGGTTTGTGCGAACAGGGTTTGTAAAAACACCAAGGCCGTTGCATAAAAAATACGAAAATGCTGTTAGGAGAAAAGACGACACTAAATTTTGGCTTGAGATGAACAAGAAAGAAATCGGGGGGCTAGGCGTTCCACATGGCCCTTGGGGTTTCAATAGTCAAATGGACGTGCAAGAAGTGGGCAGAAGGGAAGCCATGGAATTGGGGCTAATAAAAAAAGACGAAAAAATCAAAGAACCTAAAAAAGAATTTAACAAAGAGCTTAGCGTGGACCTTTCAAGAATGGACAAAGGTATTGCGGCCAAACTAAAGAAAACATTCGGCAAAAACGTAAAAACAAAAAGCGGAAAATTACAATGGACAAAATAAAAGTATACTGCTCCCACACAGGCATGGTTGACCCAACAAGCTTGGTCGAACACCCAAGAAACTACAACACACACCCAGCAGAGCAGATTCGGCTTCTTAGCAAAATTATCAAAAATCAAGGGTGGAGAAATCCGATCACAATTTCAAACCGCTCTGGATATGTTGTGAAAGGGCATGGGCGTTTGGCAGCAGCTTTATTGCTCAAATGCAGCGAGGTGCCTGTAGATGAGCAGGATTACAAAGACGAAGCTTCAGAATATGCAGACATGATTGCTGATAACCGCATTGCGGAATTAGCAGAAGCAGATCAAAGCGAATTAGACAAACTTCTTAAAGACGAAACGTTCAATGATTTTGACATCGAGCTAACAGGTTATACTGCGGACCATTTTAAAGATGATCCAGAAGACGAAGAAACCCCGCCCGGGGAAATAGAATTCAGCCCTGAAGTGGATGAAAGCCACAATTATGTCGTGCTGTATTTTGATAACGACATGGATTGGTTAAGTGCTCAGAGTCACTTTGACTTAAAAAGCGTATACAGCACTAGGGCAAACGGAAAACCTTGGAGCAAAGGGGTTGGGCGGGTCATAAATGGAGCAGAGTATCTCGCAAAAGTTACATGAAAATTTTTGTGCCTAGTTATGGAAGAGCTGATTGCTCAACAACAATGGGCTTAATCCCATCGGCTAAAATTGTTGTGCCACAATCTCAGCTAGATGATTACGAAAAAAATTACCCCGGCAGAGTCATTGCTGTGGATGATTCGCAAGATGGATCATCCCCCAAAAAGAAAAATGCCATTTTGTCTTTAATGGAAGAAGGGGAACTTGCTTGGGTTTTAGATGATGACCTAAAGGACGTTTACAATATTAAAAAACAGCAAAAAGTAACAGCTATCGAGGAGCTACTTGAAAGCACCTACAATGTTTGCCAAGAAATTGGAGCAGGGTTTGCTGGGTTTTCAACGACTAATGACATTGCTAGATGCAATGAATACAAACCTTTCTCAATTAACAAAATCAGCTATTGTGCAATTCTTTTGCATAAAAGCGATTTGCGACATGATGAAAGACTGATCAGAACATCCGACATCGACTTCTTTGTGCAAACTATGAAAAGTGGCAAAATTGCATGGAGAGACAATAGATATTTTTTTGACTTTGTTATGAACAGAGACAAAGAAGTTTTAACGCAAAAAGGTGGCATACGTGGGGGGGCGCAGAAACATGCTAAATATCAAAAACTTTTGATAGAAAAATGGGGGCCAATTATTAGGACAAAAAACGGCAAGGTCGTTGGGGTAAAGTTGCCGATCAAAGGTTGCTGATGAAATTTTTTGCTCCAAGTTACAAAAGAGCTGAAGGAGTGCTTACGCACAAAATTTTGCCAGAGCTTGTATATTGTGTGCATGAATTTGAAGCGAAGACATATCGTAACAAAGGCTACAAAGTTCAAGTTATACCAGATGAGGAACAAGGCAACATTGCGAGAGTGCGTAACTGGATTAAAAAACATGGAGAAAATTGCGGGGAAAAATTTATCATCATAGACGATGACGTTAAAAAATTTACATATTGGAACGATAGAAAGCAGCACTCTCTTGTTGGCGACAGGCTTGTTGAGCATATCGAAAGCATGTTTTGTTTGGCTGAAAGCTGGGGAATTAAATTTTTTGGCGTCAACCCTGCGATTGACAAGGGTAGCTACCGTGAATATACGCCGTTCAGTTTAACGTCATACATCAGCGGAAGTTTTAACGGGTTTATTGATTGCCCACTCTATTTTGACGAAACATTCCCACTAAAAGAAGATTACGACTTCACTTTGCAAATGTTGCAAAAATTCCGAAAAGTTTTGAGATTCAATGCTTACGGCATGTCTAAAAACGATCACGGAAACCTTGGAGGTTGCGCAAATTACAGGACCTACGTAAAAGAAAAAGAGCAGATGGCTTTATTGCAAAAAAAGTGGGGCACAAAAATCGTCAAAATGGATCAAGCGAGCGTTAAAAAATTTGACATAAACCCGATAATAAAAGCACCGATCAAAGGAGTGTAAAATGGCAACAAAGAAGAAAGCGAAATCGGACAAACTCCTCTCAAGCAACGGGCGAAAACCTGTTGCAGTTGTTGAAAAATCCCGGACTGGACCCAAGGGGTTTACAATGCCTGCTGGATTGGCTGAAGGGTTTGGGCAACTAGGACTTACGCAAGCGGATATTGCTGACTTTTTAAAGGTATCGCGTAAAACTGTAGAGCGGGAATTTCAGAAAGCAGAAAATTCCGAATTTGTCCGAGAGTATCGGAAAGGGCGAGCGTCAACAAATAGAAGCCTCAGAATGAAGCTTTTACAGAGAGCTTTGCGAGAAGATAGAGACTCGCTTTTGCAGTTTGCGCTTAAAAACTATTGCAACATGAAAGACGCAGCGGAGGTCGATCATCAAGGCCAGATCGCTATCAACGTCACTATGGGCGGGGAAATCGTAAAGCAACCCAAGTGGATGCATAATTGAGCGTAAGTATCGACATTCCGCAGCCTCATTCGGGGCAAGTCAGGATTCTTGACAATGCAAAGAGGTTCAACGTTTTACAATGCGGAAGGCGATTTGGAAAGACCACGCTCGGGCTGCACATAGCATTGTTTGCTGGGGTTTTAGGAAAAACTTACGGATGGTTTTCGCCTACCTACAAACTAATGTCCGAGCAGTGGAACGAGGTTATTAGGCAACTTGAGCCTATTATTCAAAGAACGGACAAGCACACCAGAGAAGTATACCTTTCTACTGGTGGCAGAATAGACTTTTGGTCGCTAGAAAAAGCGGATGCTGGCCGTGGTCGCAAGTATCACGGAGTGATTATTGACGAAGCTTCAGTTGTCAGAAACCTCAAAACCAAATGGGAGCAAGACATTAGGCCCACCTTGACTGACTACAAAGGGCAAGCTTGGATTCTGGGGACACCTAAAGGGCATAATTTTTTCCACCAATTATTTTTAAAAGGAAAACAAAACTCAAAAGAGTGGAGCAGTTGGCGGCTTGGAACTATTGACAATCCAACGATACCCGACCTAGAAAACGAGCTTTTAGATGCCAAGAAAGAGCTGCCCGAAGCTGTTTACAACCAAGAATACTTAGGAATACCTGCTGATGACGGAGGAAACCCGTTTGGAGTCGATGCTATCAATGCTTGCTTTGGTCCTAAGAGCAGCAAAGAAGCAGTGTGGTTTGGTTGGGATCTGGCAAAAAGTCACGATTGGACATGGGGCGTGGGGTTAGACGAAGATGGCTGTCAGGCAGTAAACATACGGTTCCAAAAGCCTTGGGCAGAAACAAAAGAAGCTATTATCAAGGCAACAAATTACGTATCTGCTTTAGTGGATTCGACAGGGGTTGGCGATCCGATTGTTGAAGATTTAATTGCAGAGGGCAATAATTTTACAGGCTTTAAGTTTTCTAGCACTAGCAAACAATCCTTGATGATGGGGCTTAGGGCTGCTATTCAGCAAAACAGAATCAGGTTTTTTGACCCTGCATTAAAAGCTGAACTAGAAAGTTTTAATTACGAATACATGCCGGGGGGGGGCGTTAAGTATACAGCCCCAGAGGGCATGCATGACGATGGGGTAATGGCTTTAGCCCTTGCTGTTGAAAAAATCAGGCAAGGAAACAATGATGGGATCATACGATCTACAAAAGGCTTTAAGCTTGGGAAAAACAATGCAATCCCAGCAAGAGGAATAGGTTTCTAACATGCCACCAGCAGCAACAAAAAAGAAAGTAGCCAAAAAGGCTCCAGCCAAGCACAAGCTAGACGAGCGCATAATCATGCCTTCGTTTAGGGAAAAATTTCACCCCTTCCTTAACGAAAAGCTTGATCCCTCGCAAGTACGCGGGCTTTTACAATCTGCTTTTTCTGGAGATCCGCAAAGTCTAAATGACCTTTACGTAATCATGGAAGACACTTGGCCTCGATTGGCCAAAAACCTCCATGAAATTAAAAAAGCTGCGTCAAGAGCTGACTATGTGGTGCAGCCTTTTGCGGAGCAGGGAGAGGAGCCTACAGAGCAGGCTCAAGAGAAAGCTAACTTTATACGCAAAATCATTGATGACATGAGGCCCGTGCCTAAAAGGAACGAAAATGGCTTCGAGGACATGATTTACGATTTATGCGACGCTATTGGCAAGGGAGTGTCAGTGCAGGAAGTGCTCTGGGATATTAAAGACGGTTACATTTGCCCAAAATCTACTTACTGGGTTCACCCGCAATTTTGGGGCTTTGACAGCACCGGCATTGAAATAATGCTGAGAAACATAGATGGCGTCGGTAGCCGGGGCTATCATGAAATGCCAGATGACAAATTTTTAGTAGGTAGATACAAAACTCGATCAGGGAACCCGCTAACTTACGGCTTTTCAAGGGTTCTGGCTTTCTGGTGGTCTGGAATGATTTTTGGACGCCAGTGGCTAATGCGTTATGCACAGATTTTTGGAATTCCTCTGCGTGTTGCTAAGTATGGCCGCAATCTTAGCGATGGTGACCGTAATAGCCTTGAAGCTTGGCTTAGAGACCTTGCTGCCGCTGGTTACGCAATGATACCAGAAGGCTCTGAAGTCCAGTTGCTGGAAGCTTCCAAGGGAGGCTCAGATAACCCACAAAATCACTTAATTGACGTAGCAGATAGGGTTTGTGACATCCTCATTCTTGGACAGACCCTTACGACAGACGTCGGAGATTCAGGCTCAAGAGCTCTTGGAGACGTTCATGCAGCAGTTCGACAGGACAATCTTAGGGATGCATGCGATTGGGCTGCTCAAAATGTAAACGACCAGATCATACGCAAAGCAATCGGATTTAATTACGGCAACACAGATGAGCTTCCATATTTGCAAACCCGCTTTGATTCTGCTGAAGACCCGGTGCAAATGGCCACACGTGACCAAATACTTGTTAGCATGGGCATGGAGCTGCCTAAAGATCAAATGTATGAAAGGCACAAGATTAGGGTGCCTGAGATTGGCGAAGACGTCATTACTGCTCCTGCCGCAGCTGATCCGTTTGCTGGCAAAGAGCCTATAAAAGCAGAGGAGCCTAAAAAAAAATTGAATGATCCCTTTAGATTGCCAAAGGGGGATGGCAAAAAATTTGGGGTTTACGTGAAAAATGACAAAGGAAACACTGTTCTTGTAAAGTTTGGCGACCCTAACATGGAAATCAAAAGAGACAGTGATAACAGAAGGCAGAATTTTAGAAGCCGACATAATTGTGAAGATCCCGGGCCAAAGTGGAAAGCTAGATATTGGTCTTGCAAAATGTGGGAAAAAGGAAAGACCGTGCAAGATGTTTTAGACGCATCAGATTGGCAGGGGGAAATCGAAGAAGAAGAAGAAAATTGCTGCAATGAATCTAAAGTTGAAGCAAAAGCAATTCCCACAAAAGATGACAAGCTTACAGACTCTGTAATGGAGCAATTGACAGGGGTCAATGCTGAATGGCTTGGGCCGGTGCGCCCAATTTTCGACAAAATGATTTCTCTGGCAGAAAGTGAAGAGGTTAGCGACGAAGAGCTAAAAAAAGCAGTCGAAACACTCGCAGAAGAAATGCCAGAGCTTTTTGATGAAATAAACCACGAAGCTTTGCAAGAAGCACTAGAGGAAGCGATGGGGTCAGCTGCTGCTAACGGTGCGTTTGAAAGGATTAACGATTACAATATGGATAACCCGGAAGATGCATAAACATCATGCGTATACCTATGTAACAAAGCATGAATGTTAAAATCAATCTGGAATCCTCAAGCATTTTACAAAAGCTGCAAGACCCAAATGAGTACGCAGCTGCAATGAAGGTTGGTGCTGTTGCGGCAAAAAATTGGATGGCAACAACGTATTATGCAGCTAAAAACGCTAACGAACCTAACAGGTTAAAGGGACAAAGGACCAATTTTTGGGCTAACATTGGCAGATCAATCCAGAATCCATTGCAGAAAGGCATGGAGTCAATCATCAGGATCTTAGATCCAAGGATCGCGCAAAAGGTTTACGGGGGCACTATTAGAGCAAAGAGGGTCACATATCTAACTATACCAATCAGCAAAGAAGCGTATGGCATGACCGCAAGAGTGCTAGAGCGCAATTTAGGAACTAAGATTTTTCCAATTAAATCAAAAAAAGGAAACCGTTTGTTAGTTTCTAAGGTTGACGGACAATTAAAACCACACTATTTGCTAAAACAAGAGGTCAATCAAAAACCTTGGCCGGGGGCTTTGCCCCCTGCAAAAGATTTGTCTCAAAAATTTACAGAAGGAGTCGAAGAGCATCTTTTTACCCGTGCTAATTTGTCATGATTAACTTTGCAAAAATACAAGCCAGCTATGGTAACGAAATACATACCAATGGCGAACCTCCTGATGACATACAATGGATGCCGCCCGGAGAACATAGCATTGTGGCTTCAAAAGAAGACAAGCCAACCAAGCTAAAGGTGCGAGTAAGCGAGGAAATTGTCGAAGCTTTAAACAAATCCTTGGAAGAAATTAAAGACCAAGGCTTTGATGCTTACATTGACTTCAATCACAATGACGAAAATGCCAGTGGATGGGTTGAAGGCTTTTTTTGGGGCGGTGATGATCCCGGCACCGGAGGCATCCGGGCTAAGATCCGGTGGTCACATGAAGGGGCCGAGGCCCTGAAAGGCGGCAGCTACAAACGCTTTAGCCCCACCTTTCTTACAGATGCCAAAGGCAAAGTCATAGGGACAACCCCAAATGCAGGGGGATTAGTTAACAGACCAGCTTTCAGGTCCATTGCAGCAGTTATGGCAGCAAAGGACATTAACCAGACAGATTTGCGGTTCGTATCGGCCTCACAAATGCCAGATAAAGAGCCACAAAAACAACAAGAAAAAGGTAATCAAATGCCAGAAAACGAAGATAAGCTTAAAAAGCTCGAGGCCGAAAACGAAGAACTTAAGGCCACCATCAAGGACATGAAGGCTAAATACAAAGCCCAAATGGATGAAACCGAAAAAATGAAGAAAGAAGCAAAGGCACGTGATGTTGCTGATCTTGTTTCTTCTGCTGTCAAAGAAGGCAAAGTTGCGGCTAAAGATGAAAAAGCAATCAATGCCCTCAAAGCTGTTGCTGAAGGTAACATTGTCGCAGCTAAAGACTTTGTCGATGCTATGCCTAATTTGGCAAAGACCCATGAAGCTCTTACTAGCAGAATGACTCCAGCTAACCCCGAGCAAGTTTCTGCAAAGGGAAGCTATGATGCAATGCACAACATCATCTCAGAAATCAGGGCAAAGAATCCTGCCATTTCTGGAGAGGATGCTTTTCAATTGGCCCGTGAATCAAAGCCAGAAGTTTTCAACTCTTAATAAAAGGAATTTAAATGCAATACGGTATTTCCAAAAACACATTGCTCGTTTCCCTAGAGGCTAACGAGGATCACACAAGCAAGGAAGGTTACGCAGTCAAGTTTTCAAGCGGAAAAGCTGCCCTCCAAACATCAGACACAGCTACCGACACTGTTGGAGTAATCACCGACGGTGCGGCATCTGGGTCCAACAGTAGCGTAGCTCTAGCGGGAATCGACGCAGTCATTTACGTGAAGCTTCATAGCACTGCTGGAACTGTCAATGCTGGAACCTTTCTTGGCACACATACGAATGGAACTTTCAAGGCTACTGCCAGCAGCAAAAACTCTGTTGCTCAAGCTTTGGAAACCGGAGCAAACAACGCCTTAATCTTGGCTCGTTTGCTAAACGTTTCTTCCGTCACATCCTAATTTTAGAAAGACATAAAAAATGAGCGCAATTTCTAGTGCATCAAGCAATCCTCTGTTGACCAATTATGCTCAGGCAATCATTCCTGATCTTGAAAGCGCAGCAGCAAACTTCATCTGCCCACAAGTAACAGCACCAAGTGCAAAAGCACGTTACAAAATTTACGATCAAGTAAATTCTTGGCAGGCATACGAAACCCAAAGAGCCATTGGCGGTCCTGCTACCAGAATCCCGTGGCTGGCATCTGATGGGGCTCTAAACCTTGAGCCTCATGCTCTTGAAAACCCCATTGACGATCACGAACGAGAAGGAGCCGACTTGCAAAACCTGCAGCAGAGCAAAGTGCGTTCTGTTGTTACATCAGCTACCTTGTCGCACGAAAAAGACTTGTTTACTTACATTAAAAGTCAGGTCTCGGCTGAAGGTGGAAAGGGAACTTGGAATGCAAGCACTGATCCCATCGAGCAGCTTGATGAGCAGCTTGTTGACATCGAAACAGCACTAGGTCGCCGTCCTAACCGCATCCTGATGGGAACATTGGCTTGGCAGATTCTGCGTAACAACGCTAAGACTCAAGCTCGTTTCAAGAGCGGATTCGCTAGCATTACTCGGGATATGATCAGCAATGTGCTAATTTTCCCTGTTGAAATTCAGATTGGCGGTTTGCTTTATAACGCAGCACAGCCGGGTGCAACTGCAAACAAATCAAGAAACGTTGGTTCTGACGTATTCTTATTTTATGCAGACCAAAACCCAACAATGGAGGACCCATCTTTTGCTAAGTGTTTTACCACAGGCAAAGGCGGGGTTGAATCGGTTCGCACATACCGTGATGAGCCTAGCCGTTCAGACATTATTGCCGTTGACTGGAACCGACAATTTGTCGTGACCAACAGCGAAGCAGTTAAAAGACTTACCTGCACAGCCAGCTAAGAAGCAATCGTTTGTTCATAACAAAATGGGGGTAGGGGTAAAACCCTGCCCCCTAGCTTAAAAGAAAATGCCAGAAAGAGATTTTAGCAATCCGTTAGTCCAAACCACGGACGATGATTTTGACTTGCAGAGCAAACAAGCTCTGACCAATGGCCCGTTTCGGCCTAAGTTCCTCGCCTCTGGGACAAATTACACTGGCATAAACATTATGAACCTTACTTTTAATGCAGAGGCTACAATAAACAGTGCCACGATTACTGACTCAGAAGGTGATCCAACTGGTACCTACAGGGCGGGAACGTCCTTGCCGTTTCACTTCACGCAAGTGCAAGTGACTTCTTCTGGCAAAATTTACGCCTACAAGGCTGGGGATTCCGCATGAGGCTGAGCGATATCGGCCTAAATTTAAGCAGCTTAATTACCCAAGCTGTTTCTAATAATTTTTTTGAGAGACTCGTTACGATCTACAGCTTAGAAACTGAAGATTCTAAAATTTTAATTGCCGAAGATGACGTTGTCATTGAGGCAGCCAGCATCGACTAAACAATGCCCACTTATATCAGAGTTAAAGACCTCCCTAACGAGGCAACCGCGCAAGCTGCTGACGATTTTATTATGTTTTCGGGAGCCACTTCAGGCTCTAGGAAAATAAGCAGGGCAAACTTTCTCAGCTCTGTTGCTGATTTTTACAAAAACAACACGCTTACATACCAGATTGCTACCCTTGACTCCACGGGCAAGGTCAACGCAAATCAACTCCCGGCTTCTGCCTTTAACTATCAAGGGCTCTGGAACGCAGATACAAATAGTCCATCTTTAGCAAATGGCACAGGTTCGGCCGGGTCTGTTTATTATGTAAGCACTGCGGGGTCGACTAATTTTGGCGCAGGAGCAATTTCGTTTATTGTTGGCGATGGCGTTATTTATGACGGGGATACTTGGACAAAGATCCCAGCCGTTTCAATTCTAAAAGCCCCGGAGCTTGAGATCACAAGCGCAACTGGAACTGCTTCGACCTTGGCCCTTACGGTTAAGGATTCAGATAGCACGAATTTTTACGTCAAGGAAGATGGCACCGTCAAAAGTGGCGTTCACTTTTTAGCGGAAACTTTATCCAATAATACCCAATACGCCAGCAACTATATCCGAGCAACTGGCGGAGCTTTCTACATCGACAACTACACGACTGGTGGAGATACGATTTTCAGAGCATCGGTAGCAAGTGCCATTGATACCCAAGCCATGCTCATTGACGGTGCAACTGGGTTTGTAGGAATAGGGGGCTCGCCCACTTATGAGTTGGACGTAAAGGCTGCCAATGCGCGAATTGCTGCCACTTCTACAAGTGGATGCGTCAACCATTTGCAGGCCGATAACACAGGCGCATACGTTGGGCCTCTGAGCAACCACAGCCTGTTTCTTAAAACAAACAACACTACCCGCGCAACCATCGACTCCTCGGGCAACGTCGGCATCGGCGCAGACCCCGGTTCGACCAAGTTGCGAGTGAGCGGAGGGTCGGGTCAGCTGTTCAAAGTGGACGATGGGACGAATGCGCTTGTGACCGTGGATGCGACCGGAGATGTCAAGGCGGGAGCTGGCACATTTCCAGTCGCCGCTTTGGCTGGCATTCAAATTGCAAACGGTGCCAGCAGCTATAGCTATTTCAGTGCCACCGACGACACAAAACAATTCGCCGCTGGCATCGATCACACACTCAGTGAGGGTGTTGTGGGAATGATCAGCAACCACGGTTTGCGAGTGGTAACTAATAATACGGAGCGGTTGCGGGTGGATGCGAGCGGTCGTTTGCTGGTAGGAGTAACTACCTCAACAGCGAAGCTGCACGTAGCTGGGGATGTCAAAATCAGTGGGGAAACCCACCCAACGCTCGACCTGATTCCAGCCACTAATTCTGGGGACTCAATCATACGCTTTAGGAACACTGCTGATGACGGGACGGTGGCTATGGTCAAAGCGATGCAGACCGGCGGGACTGTTGACCGTCTGGCTCTGGGTTGTGGAGGCTCAGAACATTTGGTGATTTCTGCCGCTGGAAATGTCGGCGTCGGCGCAGAACCCGGTTCGACGGTAATGCGAGTCAGCGGGGGGTCGGGTCAGTTGTTCAAGGTGGACGATGGGGCGAATGCGTTGCTGACCGTGGATGCGACTGGAGATGTCACAATAACCGGCGACACCAGTGACGCATACACAGCGGGGACGCTAAAGTTAACCGCTGGGAACCTAGGAACAAACTCAATTCAGTTGGGAGATGTCAGTGACGCTGACATCGGCATGATTCAGTATGCGAACTCTGACAACTCAATGCGGGTTACCACCAACGGGTCAGAGCGTCTCAGGGTGGACCAATCGGGCAACACAGGCTTTGGCCAGTCTAGCCCAAGCACTAAAGTCGATGTCAACGGTGTGCTGACAATCGACACTGACTACGCACCGAGCAGTGCTGTTGGGGGGCTAGCGCTGGGAGACTATCAGGGCGGCGGCTACAAGTGGGTCCAGTCAATGAACAGCCAGCCTCTGGTCCTCAACCCGCTAGGCAACAATGTCGGCATCGGGACAGCCTCGCCGAGTGCTGGTTTGCATTTGGAGAGGGCTAGCACTGACAACGTTTTAGCAATTGTCGGACAAGACGGCTACAACGGAACATTGTTCCTATCCGCCGAGGGGTCTGGCAAAGATGCTTACCTGACGGTTGGCGGCGACCGTAACTTACAAATTGATTTTGCCACTAGCTCCACACCGGCTTCCACTGGGACAAATAAGTTTACATTTTCCAAGCTGGGCCGATTAGGTATCGGTACATCCTCGCCTCAGAGCAGCTTGCACGTAAACAGCTCGACCGCCGACAATCTGCGCTTAGAGCGGGATGCAACCAACGACTGGCGCATCCAGCTCACATCTGGGGCGCTTGCGTTCCGTGATGCAACTGCTGACGCAGAGCGTTGCCGCATTGACAGTTCGGGCAACCTCACCGTGTCAGGTGGACGGTTGGAGGTGCAAACTACAGGCGGCGATGCGATTTTTTCTCTGAACCGCACCGACGCCAAACAATACAACATCTACGTGGACAGCGCGTCCGACCTAAACGTCAGAGACCAATCGGCCGGCTCAACCCGCTTCAAAATCACTGGCTCTGGGGACGTTAATGTTGGGGCGGGTAACCTCGTCATCGGCACCAGTGGCAAAGGCATTGATTTCTCAGCTACGGGTGACGGCAGCGGCACGATTAGTTCTGAAGTGTTGGATGATTATGAGGAAGGAACTTGGACGCCCGTGTTTGCGCCGTCAGGTGGTTCATTTGCTAGTTTGACAATGAATGTAGTGGCAGCTCGCTATTGCAAAGTAGGACACCAAGTTTCTGTAAATTGCTATTGTCAGACAACCGGCCTCGACACGAGTGGAGCGTCAGGTCAGGTAATGGTGACAGGCTTACCATATGCCAATGCTGGGTCTAACAATTTTGTTGCAACGCATATCGGTTATGCCATCGATTGGACTGAGGCACCGTCAGGCGGCTACATAAATCAAAGCTCCACTCAAATTGTCCTTAATAAACGGTATACCGGCATAACAGGCAGCCTTAGCCCAATGGATGTTAACGGCCTGAACACTGCTTCAGGTTCCAAAAACACCATTATGCTGACGGCAACTTATAACTCGTTCTAAACCAAATTTACCTCAGCTGGATAGCTGGGACGGACCATCAAAACTACTACTACTATGATTGAGAAGAAAGCATACTGCGACAAAATCGAATTTGTCCCTCCGTTCGCCGTTCAATGCCGCAAACGAATCAGTGTCGTTGAGGACGGCAATGAACTCGCTGCCTCATTCGAGCGATGCGTTATGCACCCAGACACTGAC